>JGI1201J43222_100107_pt1 | contig 30793 bp, 25 predicted proteins | sample MastesBC008_FD_43222 | JGI IMG/M metagenome (IMG submission 43222) | reverse complement strand
TAGAGATTCAGATTTCGGAGAAAAGTCTGTGAATACCAAGATGAAAAAAGCCCAGTAAATAAAAACAAACAGTGATCGCCGAATTCTTTATCACTAAAACCCTAACATAAAAGTTAACTATTAGAAATAAAAAGGGCAAAATCGTTACAAAAAGTTATTACACTGTCTGAATAACTGATAATACCTAATTATAACTTTTTGAAAATGGGTATCAAATGACAATACTTCGAAGGAAAATGAAGACGCACACAATAATTATATTTAGTTGGCATGACGAATTTGACCCCCAATTCCAGTTTTAGTTTAACCTTGCGCTTGCAGATTCCTAATCGTATAGGGATGTTGGCATCTGTGACGCAGGCGATCGCAAAAAGTGGCGGTAATCTCGGTCAAATTGATTTAATCGAACAAAATCATCAGTTTTCAATTCGAGATCTAACTGTGGATGCCGGTAGTAGCGACCACACTGAAGAAATTGTACAGTCCCTTAAGGATTTAGAGGACATAACAATACTTGATGTTTATGACCGCACTTTTAACTTGCATCGCGGGGGCAAAATCAGTATTAACAGCCGGATCCAACTTAAAGGTATATCTGATTTGGCGATGGCTTATACTCCTGGGGTTGGTAGAATTTGTAATGCGATCGCCCAAAACCCAGAAGAGGTTTACAATCTCACAATTAAGCAACACACAGTAGCAATTGTCACAGATGGCAGTGCTGTACTAGGTTTAGGTAATTTAGGTCCGGAGGCTGCATTACCGGTAATGGAAGGTAAAGCTATGCTGTTTAAAGAGTTTGGTGGTGTAGATGCTTTCCCTATTTGCTTAGCAACACAAGACACGGAGGAAATTGTTCGCACAGTCAAGAACTTAGCTCCGGTATTCGGTGGGGTCAATTTAGAGGATATTGCTGCTCCTCGCTGTTTTGAAATTGAAGCTAAGTTACGCCAGGAGTTAGATATTCCAATTTTTCACGACGATCAGCATGGTACGGCAATTGTTACTTTAGCAGCATTGTTCAATGCTTTGAAATTGGTAAATAAGTCCATTGAGAAAATCCGGATCGTTATTAATGGTGCAGGAGCTGCGGGTGTTGCGGTCGCTAGACTACTGCGCAAAGCTGGAGCACAAACAATATTAATGTGTGATTCCAAAGGTATTATTTCTACCAATCGTCAAAATCTTACAGAACAAAAACGTGAATTTGCAGTTAAAGCACAGGGAAGCCTAGCCGGAGCAATGCAGGGAGCCGATGTATTTATTGGGGTTAGCGCCCCTGGAGTTTTGACTCCGGAAATGGTAGATTCAATGACAAAAGATCCAATTGTGTTTGCCATGGCAAATCCAATTCCAGAAATTCAACCCGAACTGGTTAAGGGTAAAGTTGCAGTAATGGCAACAGGTCGCAGCGATTACCCCAACCAAATTAATAATGTTCTCGCTTTTCCTGGGATATTTCGTGGCGCTTTAGACTGTCGCTGTTCCGCCATTACTACCACAATGTATCTTGAAGCTGCTAGCGCGATCGCGTCTTTAGTTCAACCTTCAGAACTGAACAAAGAACATATCATTCCTTCGGTATTTGACGAACGAGTTGCGCCTGCAGTTGCTGCTGCGGTGCAGCGTGCTGCACGTGAAGAGGGTATAGCTGGCTGTTGATAGAACATATCTCAGCAAATAAATGCGGGTTGGGAGTAAGCAAGCCTGATAGTAAAACCTCAACAGAGATGCTTTTGGTAACATCAGATTTTTTTATTTAGGCTAAGTTTTGGTTTGGGCTAATAGCAATATCACTCCTAACTCGCAGAATGACATCACAGATCGTAAAAATTAAATTACAATACTCCTTGGCAAATTTTATGAATGATTTCTAAACCCACACCACTGATAAATAATCTTTGTTTTTGATTTGTAAGTATTTTCTGAGTCCAATCAACAAAGCCACCATCGACTATATCAATTCGATTGCTTTGATAGTTGAGAAATATCTTAAATTGAATAATTTGATAATATTGATTGGTAGTTTCTCTGAATTTAAAGTCTGTCAGTTTAAATTCCAATGCTAAATTCTGATACATCAATAGTATGTCATCTTTTACTTGACTAGATATTTGATTAGCATTATCTGTAACATAAATCTCAAGAGACAAATCTTCTTTTTTAAAAAGAGATAACAACATATTTAAATAAAATAAAATATGTTCTTTTGCAAGAACCATTTCGAAGGAATTATTACTCCGATTCACACCACCAGATACCATACAAAAAACACCAAAATGGGCTGAAAATGCTGGATTGTTATAATATTGTCCTCTTGTATGTCGGTGTGTTGTACAATACTTTTTAACTTCAACTTTCCTATCATTACTAATTTCATTCGCCACTTTAAGTGCCAAAACATTAGTAGCATCAGAAACTACTTCTGAGCCTCGTAAAGCACTAACAACCTTATTTTGATTGACACAACCTACAACAGAGCTACTTCCCAAAGGAGCCAGGGGTGAAAGTAAAACAGGTTTGAAACCATATTCATTTGCACTTTTTAACCAGGATACTTCATCTTCCTTATAGCTAATCGGATCGATAGAAGCAGGAGAGCAAAACCGATTTTGGTTATATTCAGTCAGAAGCCTTGAAGGTACAATCTGCTTTGTTCTTGTTTTAAAAAGTTCGAGTAAAATTGTATTGAGTTCCGAACCTGATAAATTATCAATAAGTTTATCTACTAATCCAGAAATTCCCAGCTTTTTTTCTAATTTTTCTGTAATTTTTTTCATTACATTTATTTATTTACTGCTCCTAAGTAGATGGACAAAAATATTTATGTCATTGCGTTAGCGCAGCGTGTTCGTTAGAACAAACGATAGTGTTCGCGGAGCGCGTCCTCAGCAATCTCAAACCCTTGCGTTAGCGCAGCGTGTCCGACAGGACATATGCTACGTTACGCTGCGCTCCACTAGCCCGCAGCAAGCTGTTCACCGTAGGTGCGTGCTAACGCAATGACAAATATACAATTAATTTTATCTAAGTACTTATTAAATATATAGAGCGACAAGACCAACGAATATACTTTAAAGACGTAGCAGTGCTACGTCTCTCAATTACTTAAAACCCTGGTTATAGCCCTTTAAATACTCATTGCGTTTTTTCCAGACTTTACCTCTCGATAATGTGGGTCTAACCAGCAAAGAGGAAGTTCTTCTCCTGAAGGAAAAATTAATTCTGATTTCAGGTAAGAACTCGGTTCTTGCATTTCTTCACCTGCGTGACTTTGTCCCATAATCTCTTTACGACAAGGATCGTAAAGGTCTTGAAGTGTCAGTACTTCAATTAAGTTATTTGTTGATTTTTGTTGTACAAACATAGCAATACTCCACAATAGATTGCTAAAAAAAGTTAGTAAATATCTTCAGTTTTCGCAGAAAAATTGATTTACGATTGTGAAAGCTTGAACTCTAAGTTGAGTTTTAAGTTGAATTCTTAAATGACGTTTACAAATGGAATTATTTAGCTTCCATTGTCCTAAATCAAATATCATAAATATATGATATATCGGATTAAATTACAGGAATTGCGAATTTAACACTTTGAAAAATATTTTGATTACTATTATTTAGTAAGTAATTCGCAAAATTCATATAACTTCTTGTCTTGGGTCTTCAATTGGTTTGCTTGGCGTTAATTGTGGTTTATTATGCCAGAAAAACTTAGTTTGTTCTGTCATCAATGGTGAAGTTAAAACCCCTCCAAAACCAAATAGAGTTAGTACTAAAAATACTAAAACACCAACTACAGGAATAAGAGTGATTACTCCGATAACAATTACTCCTAACAATAACTGTAAGATTGGAGAAGTATTATTTTTTAATGCTTTTTCCCCAAGAAAAAGACTAATAGCATTTATTCCCACAAGTTCTACTAAACCTACAATCAAAGCTGCGATCGGAATTAAAAGATTTCCTAGTAAACTTCCACTAGTTAGAATGACTAACAGCAAGAAAGAGATCGCACCTCCTACACCCCAAGTAAAACTCTTAAGTGGTTCTCGGTTTATAGCTATACTAATACTTTGCATGAAACTAGGCATTATCAGCATTAAAGCTACACCAATAATGGCGATAGCAATCATAAATAAGCTATAAAACGCAGCATTAATCAGATATATACGTCCTAGTAGACCCCAAAAACCCCACTGTCTCATACCTTGGATAATATCAATATCACCTGTAACTGTTACAGCATTACCGCCAATCATCACATCCTTATCTTGAGAAATTTTTCCCCCCACAGCAGTAACGTCACCATCAACCTTTGCACCTGTTTTTAATGTCACGTCACCACCCACCGCTACCGCATCACCCGTGACATGTGCATTATTGGATATTGTTACTGAACCTGCGATCGCGGTTACATCCTTAACAACTTCATTTTCTGCAACGGTAATATCGTTACCAAAGCGAACAATCTCCCGATTAGACGCCGGACCTTGGGCTGCGACATTACCTGAAAGTAATACTATCAGCAGTGCTAATAGGAGAATAATAAGGATCCGAAACCTATAATTGATTGCCATGGAATTTCCTCTGATGGAAAACAGCATTTATCAAAGCCGTAATACATCGTGCCTCTAAGTTTCAGTTATAAGAAAAAATTTTGAGGAATTTGTGAGGCAATAAAACTTTAAAGGAGAAAAATTTGCACAATCAGAAAAATCTACAAAAATTATTGCTTATTTGTAAAATAATAATGTTTGGCGAGTATATTTTGCTTTACCAGTTAATCACAAACTCTCAATAATTTAAGAGCCATGACAGTTTAAAGCTTATAACCAATCTGACGGAGAAAATCTTTACGAGCTTTAACATCTTCAGGAGATTCTACACCCCGAGGAGAAGAACCATCCACAACTCCGATAATTCCTCGCCCTTGTTCTGTTTCTACAACAATTACTTCTACCGGATTAGCAGTAGCACAATAGATATTGCAAACCTCTGGAGATTGCTTAATGGCATTAAGAAAGTTTATCGGATAAGCATCTTTCATTAAAATGACAAAGCTATGTCCCGCAGCGATCGCCATTGCATTTTTCTGCGCAACTTCTTGTAAAGACTCATCATTTCCCGACACGCGAATTAAGCAAGGTCCCGATGCTTCACAAAAAGCTAATCCAAATCTGACTTGCGACGAATTGGTAACCATCACCTCATGCAAATCCTCAACAGTTTTGATGAAATGGCTTTGACCGATAATAATATTACAGTCTTGGGGTATTTCGATTGCAACTATTTTGATTTCCATACACTTATTTTGTTTTTAGTTTTATATTGAAAAAATAATGTGAGGGAATTGTGAACATGCAAAATTTACGTGTAAAGGTTAGTATTCTTTGATAAATCTGGGACAATTGACATTTCCTCACAACTTCCTCAACTTTCATCTTTTAAACTTGAGTTAATCTGAGGCATTGCGAACCATGACCGCATATCAAGTTGCAGATCAAACCAAGTTAGGAAAAGTGGTTTCAGTTCGGGGTAGTATCATTGATGTCCAGTTCCCCAAACCTATACCGGAAATTTACAATCAGCTAAAAGCTGGTGAAAATGGCGAAATTATTATTGAAGTCATAACTCATGTCAATGCTGAGATTGTTAGAGGTATCGCTTTAACTCCAACCTCTGGCTTAGCTCGTGGTTCAATGGTCGTTAACACTGGAAATTCATTGGAAGTACCTGTAGGTAAGCACTTGTTAGGCAGGATGTTCAATGTATTTGGAGATACTATTGATGGCAAAGAAAAAATCAATGATGGAGAGTGGCGCTCTATACATCAAGTCTCGGTTCCGTTGGTAGAACAGTCTACCAAATCAGAAATTCTAGAGACTGGGATAAAAGTAATTGATGTACTTGCACCGTTAGAGCGTGGTGGTAAAGCTGGATTATTTGGTGGTGCTGGTGTTGGCAAGACCGTTTTAATTACAGAAATGATTCACAATATAGTTAGTCAGCACTCGGGGATAAGCCTATTTTGCGGTATTGGCGAACGCAACCGAGAAGCAGAAGAACTTTACCGGGAAATGCAATCCACAGGTGTTTTAGACAACACTGTATTAATATTTGGTCAGATGAATGAACCACCAGGGGCAAGGTTTAGAGTCGGTCATGCAGCTTTAACCATGGCTGAGTATTTTCGAGATGATGCGAGACAAGATGTACTGCTTTTAATCGATAATATATTTCGGTTTATTCAGGCAGGGCAGGAAGTTTCTGGATTGATGGGACAATTACCTTCTCGTGTGGGTTATCAACCAACTCTATCAACAGAATTAGCCCAATTAGAGGAAAGAATTAGTACAACAAATAAAGGTGCTATTACTTCCGTACAAGCAGTTTATGTCCCGGCTGATGACTTTACGGATCCCGCAGCCGTTCACACTTTCGGTCATTTATCAGCATCCATTGTCTTGTCCCGCAAACGAGCCAGTGAAGGTTTCTATCCAGCAGTCGATCCCCTGCGTTCTAGCTCTAAAATGCTAACGCCAAGCATCGCAGGTAAGCGTCACTATGAAATTGCTCAAGCAGTCCGACAAACTCTGGCAAATTATGAAGATTTGAAAGATATTATTGCCATGCTGGGTATCGAAGAGTTATCGGTAAATGATAGGAAAACAGTTTATCGATCGCGACGACTAGAGCGATTTTTAACTCAACCTTTCTTTTCCACAGAGCAGTTTATTGCCAAAAAAGGTAAATTGGTCAATTTATCAGCAGCATTAGATGGTTGCGAAAGAATTTTAAATGATGAGTTTTCAGAGTACCCAGAAGCAGCGCTTTATATGATTGGAGGAATTGATGAAGTTGGGCATGGGGCATTGGGCATTGGGCATGGGGATGGGGCATAGAGAATTAGTGCAGCGTTCTGTTTCCTATGGATTTGAGGTAAGCATTGAGTTTGGGTAATAGTTCATCAGTTATTAATTTAAGTTTATTGGTCTGGTCTTTTGTTAATAAGTTTTCTAACGTAGGCTAATCTCAACCAACTAATTGTTTCGTACAAAGAACCTCTGGCAATTTTAACAAATCGGCGATTGTCTTGGTCGTTAAAACGTCCTCGCCCCTCTGCAATATTTGCACACACGCTATCAGCAGACCTAACTATTTGCTTACCAACTGTATTTTTCTCAAAGCTGTTCCAGGTTTTGACAATACTCCAAACCTCATTAGCTAATTTTTCAGCTAATTTATAAACTTCCAAGTCTTCAAAATCAGGTTTTGCCAAACGATCTTTTCCAGCAATATTACTATTTAGTTTTATTATTCCCAATTGCCAATTTCAAAATCATAAGTTCAAAATCATAAAACTAAAAAAATCCCCATTACTTATTACCCAATGCCCAATGCCCAATCCCCCATGCCCAATTCCCAGGAATCTTTATGAAACTAAAAGTATTGTTACCAACAGAAATTCTCATAGAAGAGGTAGTCAGCAAAATCACTGCTGAAGCAGAGAACGACTCCTTTTGTCTGTTAGCCAATCATGTTGATTTTGTGGCTGGATTAGTTCCTGGGCTTTTATTTTTTGAACTGGAAGATGGGAAAGAAGTATTTCTCGCCATAGATGAAGGGATCCTAGTTAAATGCGGTTCCCAAGTCTTGGTATCAGTCAGAAATGCAATCAAAGGAAATGATTTAGAAACTTTGAAAAACACCATTGCACAAGAGTTTCGTAGTTTGGACGAACGAGAGAAAATGACTCGTAGCGCCCTTGCTAAACTCGAAGCTAGCTTTGTGCGAGGTTTTCTGGAAGTCGGAGGGAAGTCATGAAAGACAAACCCCATAAAACTTGGGAAAAATTTCAAAAGCAAGTCAGTACTAAATCAGAACGTAAACTGAAAGCACGAAAAGAGGGAAATCATGCTATTTGGTTTGGTTTAGGTATGTTTGGCATTATTGGTTGGTCGATTACAATTCCAACTTTGCTGGGAATTGCTTTAGGAATTTGGATTGATAGCCACTTTCCCAGCCCTTATTCCTGGACTTTGATGCTGCTGTTTGTTGGCGTCGTTCTTGGTTGTATGAACGCTTGGTATTGGATCGAACGGGAACGCTGCAGCGATGACTGAATCTGTACCAATGCTTCCACTGCTAGTTTTGTTGATGGGTCTGGCGATTACCATAGCTATATTTGCTAAAGCTTTATTGGGCAAAATTGGTATTCCAGCCTTAGTTGCTTATTTGACAGTTGGTTTTCTGCTAAAACTTGCAGATACACATTGGCATTTGCTCTCGCAAGAAGGGGAAGAAATTTTTGAGTTTTTGGCAGAGATTGGGATTATTTCATTGTTGTTTAGAGTTGGCTTAGAAAGTGATTTACTAGAACTATTAAGCCAATTACCTAAGGCATGCAGTATTTTCATTGGCAATGTTGTATTTAGTGGTGCGCTGGGATTTATTACATCTTATTTCTTACTGCATATCCCACTGACCCCGAGTTTATTTGTAGCTATTGCTTTAACTGCTACTAGTGTTGGGGTTGCAGTTGGGGTGTGGAACGAAGAAAATACAGTCCAATCTCAAAATGGCAAAATTCTCTTGGATGTAGCAGAATTGGACGATATTTCCAGTGTTGTATTAATGGCATTGCTTTTTGCTGCAGCATCATCAATTCACAACGGTCATCAAATTTCCTTAATAAAGCTTATAGCTCAAACGTCAGGCATATTTTTTGTGAAAGCAATCCTATTTGCTGCTTTTTGCTTATTCTTTTCCCGCTACCTGGAAAAAAAATTGACTCGGCTTTTTAATCAAATCGAAAAACCTCCAGATCCGATGTTAGAGATAGTGGGAGTTAGTTTTATCATAGCTGCGATCGCTGAATTATTAGGATTTTCCGTCGCTATTGGGGCATTCTTTGCAGGACTTTTATTCAGTCGCGATGCCGAAGCCGTGAAAATAGATGCCTCTTTTGGAGCCTTATATGAACTATTTACCCCATTCTTTTTTATTGGTATTGGCTTAAAAGTCGATCCCAGTGCATTCAATACAAGTTTAAGACTCGGGTGTATTTTACTTATCGCAGCAATACTGGGTAAACTAATTGGTGCAGGAATACCAGCTTTTTTTACCACAGGCTTTACAGGGGCTGTACTCATAGGTACTAGCATGATCCCCAGAGCGGAAATATGCATGATTGTTATGCAACGAGGATTACAGCTTGGTGACTGGGCAGTACCTCCAAATATATTTTCAGCAATGGTTTTTGTTTGTGCAGCTACCAGCATCATTACACCAGTGTCGTTACATTTCTTGTTCAAACGATTACCACCGGTTAAAGAGGGAAGTATTTCTTATGAGTAATTTTTTGGATATTTTCATATCGTTTCCACTGGGATTTTTCCTAGGATTTTTATATTTCAGTAGCCTGTGGTGGACAGTAAAGCAACTACCAACAACTCAACAACCAATTTTTTTGATTTTGGGTAGTTTTATTGCTCGTTTGAGCATAGCTATTCTTGGCTTTTACCTAGTTATGGACGGACGTTGGGAAAAGTTAGTAATTTCTTTACTAGGCTTTGTTTTAGCACGGAGTATCTTGATTCGGCGTTGGCGTCCGCGAGGTATTTCTAAGAAGTTAATAAATCGTGCTGATTATCCAATAATTTAACTGTTTAATTTAGCTTTTCAAAGGAGATAATATCTGTAAGGCAATCTTTATAAAAGTCATGTTGTAAAGTATTAATTCACCAGAATATTCACCTCATAAAATTATTCCTGCTGGTCTCTTCAAGAAGTACTTTTGGGAGTAGTAACCTTAAAATTATGACAACTTAAAACTATGGCAAGCGACCTTGAAAAGATACTTAATCCTGACACTATCGTGTTATTCCAATGGGGAACAATTACTCTTAATGCCACAATTGTTTTTACCTGGGCGATCGCGACATTTTTAGTAGTAGTTTCTTGGTTCGTAACTCGCAAATTATCAGTAAAGCCAAAAATACCGCCTTTGCAAAGTCTATTAGAAATAATTGTTGAGGGGATTGCCAATCAAATTCGTGAAGTAAGTCAACAAGAATCCCAAGAGTATATAGGTTTTGTTGGTACTTTATTTTTGTTTATTGCAGTTTCAAATACCCTTGCCATTGTCCCTTTTTATCAGCCACCAACGGGTTCTCTTTCGACAACAACGGCTTTGGCATTGTGTGTATTTGTTGCTGTACCATTCTTTGGAATTATGAAACGTGGCGCAATTGGTTACTTAAAAAATTACATCCAACCCACGCCTTTCATGCTCCCATTCAATATTATTGGCGAGTTTTCCCGAACTTTGGCATTAGCTGTCCGACTCTTCGGCAACATTATGAGTGGCAGCATGCTTGCTGCAATTCTTTTATCCTTTGTGCCTTTTTTTGTTCCCATCCCTATCCAAGCATTAGGCTTATTAATAGGAGTAATTCAGGCATATGTTTTCGCGATGTTAGCAATGGTATATATTGCTTCTGCCACTACAACTCACCAACAGAATAGATAACTTAGGACTAAGGTATTAGGAACTAATAACAGTTAACTGATAACTGATAACTGTTAACTGTTAACTGATAACTGTTAACTGTTAACTGACAACTGACAACTGACAACTGGTAACTGAAATATGGATAATCTTGGTTTGATTGGTATGGCATCGATTGTTACTGCTGGTTTAACAATTGCGATCGGTTCTATTGCACCTGCTTTGGGAGAAGGCATGGCAGTTGCTAGGGCTTTGGGTGCGATCGCTCAACAACCAGACAAAGCTAATGTCATTACCCGTACCCTGTTTGTAGGATTAGCAATGATTGAGTCTACTGCAATTTATTGCTTTGTAGTTACAATGATTCTTTTATTTGTAAATCCCTTCTGGAATCACTTTAAGGGAGGGTAATGATGCTAATTGAAGTTAATACAGTTATCGCCCAAATTATTAACTTTTTAATCTTATTTATTTTACTCTGGCATTTTTTATATAGACCCATACTTCAGACAATCAAAAAACGCCAAGCAATGATTGATGAACGCTGGGAAAATGCTGAGGTTTCTCAAAAAAAAGCACAAAGAGAAGGTACTTTATATCGGCAAAAACAAAAAGAACTACAACAACAGCGAGAAGCCATCATGATACAAGCACAGCAAGAAGTAGAGCAGGAACGGCAAAAGCTTTTGCTCCAAGCACGTTGTGAAGTAGAACAAATGGAGGCAAAATGGAAGGATGCACTAGCACAAGAAAAAGATAATTTTCTACTTGCTTTAAGACAAAAGATACTAGGAGAAACTAACAAAATTGTTCGCCTTGCTCTCCGAGATTTAGCCAATGCAGACTTAGAAGAACAAATAGTTACAACCTTTTGTCAACGTCTACAGCAAACAAATAAACTCCAATGGCAAAAAATTGCTCAATCTCTTTCAAACTACAATCAACCAATTGTGATTAGTAGCAGTTTTGAAATACCTTTTACAAGTCGACAAAAGGTAAGAGAAACTTTAAATTTAGTATTACAAAATGCTGGTTTTAGACCTCCAAAGGGTGATGTATCAAATGAAAATTTATTCAAGTTTAGAACTTTACCCGATTTAATTTGTGGGGTTCGAGTCAATTTAGCAGGATATGAAATTTCCTGGAATTTGGATGACTATTTGCAGATATTAGAAGAGCGTTTATCGGCAACTTTTAAATAAGTAGGCATGGGAATTTAGATCGGGTACTTATTAATCACCATAATTGAGGTGAAAAAATGGAAGATAGTACTAATTATTTGCGGGTGGTTATAAATGATACGGGCGAGGTTTTCCAACAGGTATTAAATAGTTACCATGCCCAAATTAATATCCGTGAAACTGGCATAGTCAAGTCTGTGGGGCGGAGTATTGCTCATATCTCAGGTTTGCCGGGTGTTAGGGCTGATGAACTGCTTTATTTTTCAAAACCTGGGATGAAAACACCTCTATTAGGAATTGCCTTTAATCTTGATTCCGATCAAGTTGGCGCAATTGTATTAGGAGAAAGCAAACATATCGAAGCAGGTAGTCAAGTTTACCGAACTGGTAGAGTTATGGATGTACCCGTAGGAGAACAACTCCTGGGTAGAGTTATAAATGTCATGGGTCTTTCGTTGGATGAGGAGGGAACTATTGAAACTACAGAACGCCGTCCTGTAGAGCAAGAAGCACCGCCAATTATCAATCGTGCACCCGTGACAGTACCATTACAAACAGGTTTAAAGGTTGTAGATGCTTTGATCCCCATTGGTAGAGGTCAGCGAGAATTAATTGTAGGAGATAGACAAACTGGAAAAACTGCGATCGCTTTAGACACTATCATTAACCAAAAAGATAAAGATGTTATTTGTGTTTACTGTGCTATTGGTCAACGTTCCTCAGCAGTAGCTAAAGTAATCGCTACTTTGCGCGAACAAGGGGCGATGGAATACACCATCGTGGTGGTTGCTTCTGGAGAAGACTCACCTGGATTACAGTACGTAACCCCTTACGGAGCAACCACAATGGCAGAATATTTTATGGGAAAAGGGCATGATGTTTTAATCGTATATGACGATCTAACTTGTCATGCAAGAGCATACAGAGAACTCTCACTTTTACTACGTCGTCCTCCTGGTAGAGAAGCTTATCCCGGAGATATCTTCTATATTCATTCTCGCCTATTAGAGCGATCTACCAATTTACGTCCAGAGTTAGGAGGGGGTTCTTTAACTGCATTACCAATTGTAGAAACACAAGCACAGAATATTTCTGCATATATTCCTACTAACTTGATTTCGATTACAGATGGTCAAATATATCTCTCCCCCGACCTATTTCAAAAAGCTATTTTCCCGGCTGTTGACGTAGGTAAATCAGTTTCGCGAGTTGGTGGTAAAACTCAACTAAGCGCTTATAGTGCTGTTGCTGGAGATCTAAGACTTTCTTATTCTCAATTTCAAGAAGTTGAAGTTTTCGCTCGTTTTGGTACACAATTAGATGAACAAACGAAAGCAACTCTGAATCGAGGACGGCGCGTCCGGGAAATACTTAAACAACAGCAGTCTCAACCTTTATCAGTAATCGAACAAATAGTTGTTCTTTTGGCAGTAACTAGTGGTTTTTTCGATTCAGTACCCTTAGATAAAATTGACGAAAGTAGTAAAATATTATTCCAAGCTGTGAGGAAAAACTTACCTCAAGTCTGCAAAAACGTTGAAATGGGTAAAAAGTTAAGTGAGCGAGAACTTCAGGCAATTTTGACAATAGCAAATAGAGAAATTAAGGAGTAAAATTTGCGATGAGTATTCCTTTCTTAAGTAACATTTCTTTATTAAAAGAGTTTCCTTTTTTAAGTAAATCAAATACGCCTTATTGGATAAAAATTACGACCAATAGACCTAGATGTACTTACTACTTTGGTCCTTTTGCAAGTAGCAGAGAAGCAGAGATTTATGAAGATGGTTATATAGAAGATTTAGTTCAAGAAAAAGCTTTAGGAATTTGTGTTGAAACCAAACAATTTGAACCAGAATATCTGACTATTTGTGAGGAAGAATAGAAATCGCACATTTAGTTAAAGGGGAAGGATAAAATAGCTATTATGCTAAGCTTTTCCCCTAAATTCCATATATATATAACAAAAGTATTCCTAACCTCTGCAAACTTAGCAACTTGATCGAGCAAAAAATCTTAGATACATTTATTTTTTACTTTATCATTAATAGCTTATAAGTAGCTGGGTCCAATTAAATATAAAATAGACTATTCGACTGATGCTTAAAAGATTCGCAACAAATTACATAGACCCCAAATGGGTTCTATAGATAGGGCTTGCTGAATAAAATTGGAAATTATTGACATATCAACATCTCTGCAACATCTCTAAATACTAAGTTAATCAACAGCTTAATTAGTAGCAATTGTTACAAAAAATCAAGATGTGATCTAACTTACTTATTTAAAAACTTTTTTGCTGTTACGATTTTAACTCACTGGAATTGTAACTAGAAATACTTTTTTGTTTTTATGAATTAACTATTGAATTTATAGTTCGATTCAATCTCTATTTAGGTATCAATTCCAGAAAAATTTAGTATTGTAAAGCATGGAAATCATACAATGAAACGTGGTGAGCTTGGAGCAAGTCTTAACTTAGAAGTTGAATTAATCCCAGATGGTCGCCCAAATCGTCCTGGTACTCCAATTAATATAAAAAAGATTACTGTACATAACACTTCAAATACAGGTAGAGGGGCTGATGCAAAAAGCCATTCAAAATGGGTAAGAAATATGGGATATTATGAGTTTAATGGAAGAAAAAACTATGTTTCTTGGCATTACACTGTTGATGATAAAACAGTTATAAAGCAATTGCCCATTTCAGAAAAAGGGTGGCATTCAGGTCGTGGTAATTCCTTAAGCATTGGTATTGAAATTTGCATGCACCAAGGCATCAATCAAAATGCAGCATTTGATAGAGCATCTCGTCTGATTGCGGCTCTTTTATACGATTTAAACTTATCTCTTGAAGATGTTGTTACTCATAAGTACTGGACACAAAAAGCATGTCCTATTCTATTACTAGATGAAGAGAAATGGGCAAGTTTTAAAGACAAAATTCGTGATTATTTGGAAGGGATTTTTCAGAGCAATCAAGATTATAGTGACGAGGATGTTTAATAGAAATAAAAAACATGTAACCGCCTATTTTATAGGATTTGAATCAAACAAAGAGAGACATTATCTTGCATAAATTGTATCAGTGATACTCTAAATTTATATTCACAAATTAGATTTCAAATACTGCTATTTTTTTCGTAGTATGTTGACTGATTTTATAAGGGTTTTATATTAATAAAAGTTATTTTTATAAAACCCTTTTTCTATCTATTTCGTCAAATTTTGTCCTGTACTGAACTTAGAATATAGATAATTTCATTTCAGGGATATAGATTTGAAAATATATTTTCTAATTAGAACCTTTAAAATAAAATTATAAAACTTCTCGATAAAAAATAAAGGAATTAATATGCAAAGTTTGGAAGCATTGACAGCACAAATTGACAGCATTAAAGATTTGCAATCTGTGGTTAAAACCATGAAAGCATTGGCTATTGTAAGTATTCGCCAATATGAGACAGCTGTAACAGCACTAGCAGACTATAATCGCACCGTTGAAATGGGATTGCAAATTTTACTTCGCCATCGTTACTTTAGCGAAGAACCTGTTATGCTTCCCAGTGATGTGACTGACCACCAATCAAATCGGAAGGTGGGTGTAGTAATTCTTGGGTCAGACCACGGTCTATGCGGTCAATTTAACGAACAAATAGTATCCTACGCTCTCAAACAACTCAAAGAGCTACAGATCGAACCAGAAAAATGTGCAATCGCAGCGGTCGGTGCGCGCTTAATTCCTTACCTAGAAGCAGCGAAACAAAGAGTTGATACGCAATTTTCTTTACCCAATTCTGTTGTGGGTATCACATCAATGGTTCAAGAGATATTATTGATGGTTGAAAGCTGGAGATTTCCTCAAGAAGATAAGTTAACCTCTTCTTATGATGTGGACTCTATGGTTTTACCCGTGGATAAAATTATTCTTTTTTATAATAAATCCTTCTCCGCTGTGTCCTATCGTCCTCAAAATTTGCAGCTTTTACCCATGAATGCTCAATGGTTACAGAGTTTGGAACAGAAACCATGGTATTCAGAAGGTCTACCGATGTTTACAATGGATTGGAATGAATTATTTTCGTCTGTAATTCGTCAATATCTTTTTGTTTCTTTGTATAGAGCCTTTGCAGAATCATTAGCTAGTGAAAATGCTAGTCGTGTAGCATCCATGCAAGCTGCGCAAAAAAATATTGAAGAACGTTTAACAGAACTCAATTCTGAATATCGTCATCAACGTCAAAGCTCTATTACATCCGAATTGCTTGACATTGTATCTGGTTTTGAAGCTTTGAATCAAGACACATAATAAAAGTTAACTGGATGCAAAATAAAGTTTATACACTTACTTGTGAGTGACTTTATCCTCACTTACGTGATTTTTAATCTTGCAGCAAGAAAAAAGTGCAAGATAGTTGTTTTATCTACTTATTATTAAGAAACCTCACAAATTCCTCAAATTAATTATTTACTTTAGAAGTGCAGAGTCAGTCTCATTGTAAATGAGTAGATTCAAACTAATGACGCACAAAGCAAGGAGGGCATAATGAAAATTGTACAACGCCCTAATTTCTTAATTATTACTATTATCTGCATGATATTTTTACAAGGGCTGACAGGGTGTGGTCTCATACCATACACTCGATTTTACCGACCAACTATTTTTGCTGATAATTCTATTTTTGATACAACAAAATTACAAGAGTTAAATCATCAGTTAGTATCAGAAAATATAGTTCAGAATGACTGTCCTAAATGGGATACAAGTGGAAGAAGATACAACATTAAAACAGTAGAAACAATTAATGGCAAAGTATTAGGATTAGATTATTTTACTTCTAAGCACAGAATGTCTCACGGCGTACATTTACAACTCCAAACAACAAACGAAGTAATTCCTATTCATGTGGGACCATCTTGGTATCTTGAAAACCAAGAAATTGAGATTAAACCAAATGATACATTAAAAATCGTAGGTTCAAGAATCATTTTTGATGAGAAACCAGCGATTATCGCCGCCCAAATAACAAAAGGAGAAACTACCGTAAAATTACGAGACGAAAATGGCTTTCCTATGTGGAGTGGTAGAAGAAAGCAAGAATCTGATTGGAATAAGGAAGGGTTCCCGTATCTTTGTAAAGCATAATCTGCTTAGTAAATTCAACCTAAATTTTGAAGTTTACTTATAAGTCCTTCAATTTCTCGAATTAAAAAGTATTATAGGAATTAAAAAGTGTTTTAGATAAGATTTTCTCTTTATTTTATCTATTTCATGAAAATTTTTGCTGTCAAACAACTATAGACATAGATGGTAAATACTTACCATGCTATTGTGTAAATTATTCACCAATTATATGCTACCGATTCAAGCTTTGAGCGGTAGTTAACCAATAGAAATTAAGACTTTATTTTATGAAAAAATATTAAGCAAAACCGGACAATATTTGTAAATTATAAATTCAATATCAAGGTATTATTTAAAGACTGACACAACCTTAGACATGTTATATCGTAAACATTGGAGAAGCATTACTTTAACCACAATAATTTACCCGTATTCCCTATGCACAACCAACGATTTGCTCTGGAAAAAGCTATTGAACATAATTATATAATTGTATCTCCCAATACATCTTTGGTTGCAGTTATTGAGTTGATGAGTAATGGGTATGTAAAAAATTGTGAACACTTTGAAAGCACTCCAGCGATTAATAAACAATATTTAATGCCAACACGTGGTTTATGTGCATTAATAGTAGATGATTCGCAAGTAATTGGTATTTTTACTGAGCGAGATATAGTTACAGTAATTGCTACAGCTAAAAAATTAGAAGAATTGACTATTGCAGAAGTAATGAGTCGGGAAATCATTACTCTGAAAATCGATGAGATTGAAGATATTTTTGCTCTTTTACATTTGAGTTACGAGCGTGGAATTCGTCACATACCAATTTTAGACCGGCAAAATCAAATTTTAGGAATTATCACTCCCAGAGGTATAAGAAGAACATTACATCCTAGTGAATGGTTGAGATTTCGCTGTGTCAGCGAAGTTGTAACTACTCAAGCTACTTATGCTTTTCCCACAGCATCATTAACTGACGTGGTTAATTTGATGGTTAAATACCATGTTAGTTGTGTGGTAATTGTGCAGGAAGACAAAGATAGTCAAGAATATAATAATTCAGAAGTTTTGGATTTAACTCCGGTTGGGATCGTTACTGAATGGGATATTTTGCAATTTCAACGACTAAAGTTAAATTTTGCAGACATCCAGGTACAAGCTGTGATGAGTACTCCTTTGTTTACAGTACATCCATCCGACTCTTTATGGTCAGTACACCAAAAAATGCAGCAGCATATGATACGACGTTTGGTTGTGACTACAGAAGCCGGGAAATTAAGGAGTATAATTACAGAAAGTAGCTTACTGCAAGCCTTAGACCCTAAAGAAATGTATGGGGTTTTAGAACTATTGCAGCAAAAAGTAGAACAGCTACAAATAGAAAGAAGTGAATTATCACAAAGCTACGCCAAACAAACTCAACTTTATCAACAAGTACAAACAGCACTTGAAGAACGCAAGCAAGCAGAACGAGATCGCGATCGTTTTTTCTCGCTTTCTATGGATATGCTTTGCATTGCTGGTTTCGATGGTTACTTTAAACGGATAAATCCGGCTTTTGAAAAAACCTTGGGTTATACAAGTATAGAACTACTTGCTTCTTCATTTTTAAGTTTTATTCATCCCGATGATATACCAGCAACATTAGCAGAGATGGATAAACTTGCTCGGGGAATCAAAACTATTGCTTTTGAAAATCGCTATCGCTGCAAGGAAGGTTCCTATAAATGGTTGCAATGGAATGCAACTCCCTACGGCGAATTAATATATTCTGTAGCACGAGATGTAACAGAACGCAAGCAAATGCAATTGGATATTCAAGAAAGTGAAAAAAGATATCGCTATATCTACGAGAATACTCCGGTTATGTTACATTCAATTGACAGTTCCGGAAATCTGATTAGTGTTAGCAAATATTGGTTAGAAAAGTTGGGTTACGAGCGCAAGGAAGTATTAGGACGCAAGTCAACGGAATTTCTCACTCCAGAATCTCGGAAGTATGCAATAGAGGTAGCCTTACCGGGATATTTTGAAAAAGGTTTCTGTCAAGATATCCCATATCAAATTGTCAGAAAAGACGGAAAAATATTAGATATATTGTTATCTGCAATTGGAGAACAAGATGCAGACGGTAATGTGATTCGTTCCTTAGCTGTTTTAATTGATGTAACTGAACGAAATAAAGCTCAACAGAAAATCGAAGAACAAGCAGCTTTGTTAGATGTGGCTACCGATGCAATTTTAGTTCAGAGTTTGGACGACCGAATTTTATTTTGGAACCAAGGTGCAGAACGTTTATATGGCTTTACGTCAGCAGAAGCCTTAAATCAGAATTCTCAAGACCTGTTATATCCCGAGGTTTTTCCCCCAGAATCAGAACAAAAAATCCAACAGATGCTTTTTGAGCAAGGTAAATGGCGAGGGGAATTAAAACAAATTACCAAAGATAACACTGACATAACAGTTGCTAGTCGTTGGAATTTAATGCGAGATGAGCAGGGAAATCCTAAATCAATACTTATTGTTAATACTGACATTACCGAGCAAAAGAAACTAGAAATTCAATTTCTTCGAGCACAACGTTTGGAAAGTATTGGGACTTTATCTGGTGGTATTGCCCACGATTTAAATAATATTTTGACACCAGTTTTAGCGATCGCTCAACTCTTACCCCTGAAACTTCCACAAGCAGACGAGCACACGAAACATTTATTCGACATGCTACAGAACAGTGCGAAACGGGGAGCAACTTTAGTCAAACAAGTATTATCATTTGCACGTGGAATGCAAGGCGATCGCACAACACTACAAATTAAGCATATAATTTCTGAAATTAGGGAATTTGTTCGTAATACCTTCCCTAAATCTATTGAAATTGAGGTGGGTATAGCTCGAAATTTACACACGGTTTACGGAGATGCAACGCAGTTACATCAGGTATTAATGAATCTTTGCGTTAATGCCCGGGATGCCATGCCTGATGGTGGTACGTTGAGTATAAATGCGGAAAACCTTGATATTGATCGAGATTATGCCGCTATGAATATCAATGCTAAAGTAGGGTCTCATATCACAGTTACAGTTTCGGATACGGGGATAGGAATTCCTCCAGAAGCTTTAGAAAGAATCTTTGAACCGTTTTTTACGACCAAAAAACAAGGAAAGGGTACAGGTTTAGGGCTTTCAACTGCAATTGGTATAATCAAAAGCCATGATGGTTTTATAAATGTATACAGTGAGGTTGGTAAAGGTAGTCAATTCAAAATTTATTTACCAGCAGCACATACAGCAGAAACTATACGGGATAGTCAAGAAGAAATACCAATCGGACAGGGAGAATTAATTCTGGTAGTAGATGATGAGCCAGTAATTAGAGAAATTAGCAAAACATCCTTAGAAGACTATAATTATCAAGTACTTACGGCAAGCGACGGAATAGAAGCGATCGCAGTTTACGTTCAACATAAAAATGATATAAGTGCGGTCATCATGGATATAATGATGCCATCAATGGATGGTTTAACTGCAATCTACAACTTACAGCAAATAAACTCCCAAGTTAAGATTATTGCTGTTAGCGGACTACCCTCAACTGAAAAAATTACTGCGGCGAAGAACGCTGGAGTTAAAGCATTTTTAGCTAAACCTTATACTAGCAAAGATTTGTTGCAAAAATTACATGAAATAATTAGTATTACATAATATATTCTTAAATTTTTATTGTAGAAACTATTTTCTATGCTCATATATACACTCAGAAGATGCATACACTCAGAAAATTCATAATAAATTTTAGTTAAAAAAACTGTTCTAAAGCTGCTAATTCAAGTTCTGTTGCTGAGTCAATTTGTGGTATTGAACGCTGCATAATCGAATAAAGCGATCGCTTCTGTACTTTTGTCGCTTGTAAACCCAATTCCTGTAAGAAGTCTTTAATTTTCAGTACCATCAGCTTACGGTCAGATTTTGTAATATCAGGACTGCGATAAATTGTTGTCTGAATAGCAGGTAAAAGAAACTGTTTAACCTTCTCATATTCTCCTGATATAACTCCATCTTGGGCTTGATTAACTAGCTCTTTTATAGTGAGTAATGATTCCCAATCTTGTTGTTTGCGCTTTTCTATGCGAAATAACATATAACTGTAACCTTCTAACGGTTTACCGTCACGTATAAATACTTTTGTATTACCTGGTGAACCAAGATAAAGACTATCATTGACGACACAAAGTGCATCATTATTAATCTTGCTCTCTTCAGCTAGAATTGCAGCAAAAAAACCCGCTCTGAGGTAATTACTCCCACCTCCCTCAGCTTCGGTAAATGTTTGTTGATAACCAAGTTCTAAGCGTCGGTCTCCAATGTCTAATAAATCTTCAATTCCCTGGTAAACTGGTTCTGCTAGCTTTAAAACCCTCGAAAGTTCTGGTACGGGTAATAGTTCAGAAAATCTTCCCATGGTTTTAATAAATTTACCAACAAAGTCTTCAGCTGCAATGCTGAATAAGCCAGCTTGTAACTCAACTAATCCATTATTGAAGGGGAATAAAGGTGTTAAAGGATAATTGCATTGGATAACTTTATCCAGATTATCTTTAGCTATCTTTTGTAATTGTCCAGGTGCAGCTATATAAGGAATGGTAACAGGCTTACCACCGTGATTAAAACGAATAGCAGCATGAACAACTGGGTATCTTTGTTTAAACCATTCCACATCTTTAGCTAAACGCATCTCTACTAACCAAATGCGACAATAGGCTTCACCTGCATAAATCGCTGTGTCATCATAATCAATATCAACCCGATATTGTGGTAAGAAAAGAGTTTTATATTTGGGAGCTTCACGAGTAAAACTTTCTGAAAGGCTTGAAAACAAGTTCATAAATTTATTCCTCTGTTGCACTAACTAAAGTGCGGTGAAATTTGACTCCAGATGCTACGGATAGGAATAGCTCCTGTCGTACCTGGCTCAAAATTACGACCAATACCTACATTTCCCTGGTGAATTGCAACTAACTCCCATTGATTATTCAAGATTGGTGCACCAGAAGAACCATCATCAGTTTTAAGATTGTGATCGATATAATCTTCTCCTACTTGCATAATTTGTCCCAAGTTAGAAATGAATACTGGATTTCCTCGCGGATGATGAATGATGCGAATTTCTTGACCGCTATCTAATATAGTATTTTCATTAATAGAAATAGCTTTTGGTTGAACTTTACCTTTTATTTGGAGCAAAGCATAATCATACTGTCTGCTTTGAGTAATAAAATTTATATCAAGTTCAAATAAATTTATTTTAGAGTTGTTACTTTCAGACTTATAATCAAAACGTGCCCATGCTTGCTTAACTTGTGTCTTTGTAAAAATATGATTACAAGTAAGTAATAAATTATTATGTATTAATATACCTGTTCCGATTGCATTTCCATCCAGTAGGAGATTCAATCCTAGCAATACTATTACGAGCCTTTAATGCTTCGAAGTTTTCTTGACCTTTTTCGACTAATCTATTGAATAATTCAATATCTTGGTCTCTAAATCCGTAAATGAGTGCTAAATCTGTTAACGACTTAAGAAAATTGATTAACGGATGATAGCTTAAATTCTGATTAGATACTTGGTAGTTTTTGAATGCTGCTACTAGCGACTGAGCGAATATATTAGATCCAGTATCAAATCTGATATTACTTAAAAATGCATCATCAATATTAGCAGTCTCTAAGGCATTATACCGATCGTTAGCAACACTGACCTTAAGAGCAAATTTATTTAGTGCAATAATTAAAGATGGAATATCTTTTTGCTCTAAAAAAACTTCTGGATTCATAACATCTTCATATGTCCAATTTGAATTATAATCTTCTTGTTCGTATGATAAATTATTAACACTTTGAGTAGGTATAATTGGATTTGTACTGGGAACCTGATCAAATTTTTGAGCTAAGCTTTCACTATTACTTTTATTAGATACTTGCAAGCTAGATGATAGTGAACTATTGCTTGCATCTGCTGTCAATACTGTAGTAGTGGGTAAGATAGAATTTACTTGTTGAAATCTACTCTTCAAATATTGGATAAATTCTTCAGTAGAATTTGATTTGTTACGATATTTTTTTAATACTCGATCAAATGGCTTCAGAATTTCCAGGTAAATATTTTTTATGTAATCTATTCGTGCATTTTTTGTATTTTCAAGTTGTTCGGAGTAAAAATCATACCATTGCCAAAGTGACCGGAATTTATTAGGATTTAATACTGCTACTCCTCTACTTTGAATAATTACTATATGCCAGCTAAGTTCTCGATAAATTTGACTATATTCTTGCTCTTTATCATCAATATAGTAAGGTGCATCTCCTAGGGTTGCCACATCTATCATGATGTTCTGTAACTTTTCTATTTTGCTTTTTAATTCTTCAATACGTGAGAATTCTAAATTTAGTTCTAAATCTTCTGATGGAATTTTTTCTAAATAACACTGATATAAAGTAATCTCAACTTGATTACAAATATCTTGATAAATATCGTGAATATATCCCCCTTTTCGAGCAGATTTACGTAATTTATTAGATGTATAATGTTCGTACCAATCCCAAAGAGAGTGAAAACTATTTGGATTTTCAATAGGTAGTCCTTCGTATTGAAGTTCTTCTATTTGTGATTCAATTTCCTGATATAATTCCTTGTATTCTTCATCTTTATCCTGAATACTGTATTTACGAGTAGGAACTCCAATCATTATTGACTGTAGCTCTTGAATATTTTTTAAAAGCTCTTCAAGTTCTATTGATTCCATAAACGTAACGAAAATCTAAATAATATTTTATTGGTTACATAATACGAGGGATTCAAATTATTTCTGATTTCGCAAATTTTCTATGTGGTTTACTAATTCGCTTATCTGATTCTCTCGATCGCGAAACCACTCTTTCGACCAAATTGTATAAATATTCCAACCCAAGTCTTGTAGAATTTTTTGACGTAACCGATTGCGTTCGCGTGCGGTGGGATACTTTTGATAAATTGTTCCATCACAGACTATAGCTAATAGAAATGCTTCTGTTTCTTGTTGTCGCTCGTCGATTATTGCTAAATCAATAGGATATGCTGAACGACCTACCCATTTCTTAACTTTATACCCCCGTTCTGTAAGAGCTTGATAAACATCTTCTTCAAATAGAAAATCAGAGTAGGATAAATTATCATTAAGTTTATCTTCTAATATTCCACCTCCATTTTCGACATAGGCAAAATACTCTTTAATGAGATTTGTTTCTGGATTTTTTGATGGTTGGAAGTCTCCAGATTTGATTGAACTTACTAATATAAATTTACTTTTAGCCCGAGTTATCGCCACGTTCAGTCGTCTTCTTCCTCCTACTTGTGTTAAAGGACCAAAGTTATAAGTTATTTTTTTTGCTTCATCAAACCCATACCCAAAACTAAAAATAATTACCTCTTGTTGGTCTCCCTGAACTTTGTCTAATGGTTTGATAAAAAACTTCCCTGAATCTTCCTGAGAAAACTCTTCAAATTGTGGATTATCTGAACTGAGTTGATTAATTTGTTCCTGTATAGTGTTTGCTTGTTCTTGATTTAAAGTCACAATTCCTAAGGATAAATCCGGATTTTCCTGATTTTCTCGAAAATGATTTAATGCGATTTGTGCTACTTCTTCTGCTTCACGAAGATTATTTCTGTCAGTACCACGAGCATACATCCCATCTTCAACATAATAAAAATGTACGCCTCTACTAGAATCTTTTACAGGATTTGGAAAAGTTAAAAGCTCTGAATCATAAAATTTGTAGTTAGAAAAGGCAATTAAACTCTCATGTTTGCTGCGATAATGCCATTTTAAGGTAAATTTATTTAGGACTGTTGAAGACTCGTCGAGCAAACTTTCATATATTTCTAGCTCTTCGTTGTCAGATGAAGAATTGTTCTTAAAGTAGGACGTTGGGGGTAACTGCTTATCATCACCGACAACAATTACCTGGTTTGCTCGCATAATTGAGGGTACTGCATCTTCAGTACACACCTGAGAAGCTTCATCAAAAATCACAACATCAAATTTGATAGCTTCTGGATCTACGTACTGACTGACAGCAAGCGGACTCATCAAGCAAAATGGCTTGAGGGTTGTCACAAGCTCAGGAACATTTTTAATGAATTGACGTATTCTCTGATGTCCTCTTTTTAATTTATATTGCTGTTCTAATAATACTATTTGTTCTCTCGCCTCTGGTTTTACAGACCATTTTTCCCATCTTCTAGCGTGGAGTTGTTTCAAACGCCCGATCGCTTCTTGGTACTGTTGAGTATCAAGTTGAGAAAATTCTTCTATTCTTTGTTCCTGTCTGTTTTGATTAAAGTTTCGTAATTCAGAATTATTTGAATCTATATATTCTAGCCAGTTTTTATAAACACCTTTTTGCAAGACCGTAAACCAATGCTGAGGGGGAATATCAGACTGTCGCAGCTTGGACAAGAAATCTGTAGCTCCAATCGCTTCTAATTCCTCTACCCTCTGTTTACAGTCTAATAATTGTTGAAACAAAGATAGTTCTTTTTCGGCTTCTTGGATAAAACTTTCTATCACATCTAGAACTTTTCTTTCCAACTCATTAGCTTTAGTCATGCGATACTGTGGAAAGTGTTTTCTCAGAAATTCAAAACCTTCCTGAATGAGATTTATAGAATCTTCCAAATCCGGAAGTAAATTTCTGAGTTCCTGTATTTGTTCATCTGATGAAATAATTGCTGCTACTGCTTTAGAAGATATTTGATATTTTTGCAAATCTTCTAACCAAGTTAATCCATTTTCAATCGCCTCCAAATCAGGCATTCCTCCATCAAAAAATAATTCGAAGTTACGATAATAATCATGCGTCCGATCTCGTAACTTGCTCAGTATTTTTTGACGCTCTAAAGCCTGCTCTATATCTGCTGTCAATTTATTATAATTAACTCGATTTTTTTCTTTTCTTAATGTACAAACACGACGACGAATCTGCCAATAACCAATTCGGAACCAGCGAAAAAATCCTTTATATTCTCGAAACTCTCGCTTCAAATCTCTAATTCTTGACAAATCCCAGTTTAGAAATTCTTGGATATATTTATGATTTAATTCTGAACTAATTTTTTGAAGATTATCAATCTCATTTTTTAGTTGGGAATAAAGTTGTTTTAAGCTATCTAAATTTCTACCTTGAGGACATCCTTTTGGAACACATGGAACATCAATAATATGAGCAACAGCTGGCTGAATTCTGTTTAAGGCTAATAGAGTCCTAGGATGTTCTATTTTTAATAAATCTCGCAAACGAATAGCCGTTTTTTTTGCTAACTCAACTCCCTCTCGTAGATTATTGATATTCTGACTTAATTCGCCGCTAACGTCGGAATCCCATTTTTTTACCGGACTATCCGACCATATAGTATTTTGTTTACCTCGAAAAAATGCCTCAAACTGTCCTAAGTCGTTTATTAAATTCTTAGCTTTCAACAATAATATTTCTTGCGACCAGTCTTGGAGGTTATTAATATTAAATTTTAATGATGGAACTTTTTCTCTTTCCAGTTTCAGAATTTCGCCAAAAAGTTCAAACGCAGATCTATCGATTGGTTTATATCTTTGATGCAAGCTTGCAGTATTATCATTGATAATTTGGCGAGATTTGTCTAATTCCTGAAAGAAAATACCTCGCCTCGTTTTTTGTGACTCCGACTCCTCATTTCGTTGTGATAACAACCCTTTTGTTTTACTTAACTCTGTTACAAATTCCTTGGGACTTATCGCACCTTCCTTGTGGTGTAAATTTAAACATAGCTCTTCAAGCTTACATTTCTCAGAGCTAAATTTTTTATACACTGCTTCTAAGGCGGTTTGCTTTTCAGCCACCAGAAGCACTCTCTTATCTTGAGCGATTAATTCTGCAATGATATTCGCGATCGTTTGGCTTTTTCCTGTTCCTGGAGGTCCCTGAACAACAAAACTTAATCCTGCTTTTGCAGTTTCAATTACTACTTGTTGGCTGGAGTCAGCATCACATATTTGATAAATTGATTCCGGATTAATTGTATCGAGTTGTGTATCTGCAATTTCAATATGATTTGGATTCTCTACAGGTTTTTTCAGAGCAAGTCCTTGCAAAATAGAGTGATTGGCGATGAGTTCTTTATGTTGTTCGATATCTTTTATCATCGCTGTTTTAACAGACTCAAACAAGGTAATACAAGCAGTCTCCTCTACTTTCCAATCTTCCTTCTTCGCGATAGCATTACGTATCTCATCTATAAATCTTTCATAGCCTAAATCTTGAATTTTTTCACTGTCTGGTAAAGTAATATCAAATTCATCCCGTAACTTATTTGCTACAAGAAAATTAATAGTAACCTCTTCACCAGTGGGTGATAGCTTATACTCTGGTGGATTCTTGCCTTTTTTTTGTAAATAAATTGGAATAAGCAGCAATGGAGAAACAAATTCTTCCTGTTCCTGCTTTTTCGAAGACTTTTGGATATCAAACCACGTCAAAGTACCAAGTACCAGGAATAAACTGTTAAATCCCTTCTCACTCAATGTTGATGTGGCTCCGCTTAGCAGTTTTTCAAGAAGCTTAATAAAATCGGAGTCTATTTGCTCATTTACTAAATCCTCGATCGCAACACCTTCGGAACTATCTTCGGCAAATGTTGTAAATAAAGCAGAAGGTTTTACCTTAGAAATCTCAATTTTTGCTTTTTTGGTTTTACTTAGGTTTAGTAGCGGATTATCTTTCTTGTCATCGGTAAGTTTCTTCTTCCACTCTATGATTTTTTCATCAACACCCTGATTCACGTTCTTACTCATTAGCTTTCAAGTATAAACAGCTAATTCAAAAAGCATCGTTTTTTATACATTTTATCGTAAACCAGTTGACTGCATGACGTTGCATTTATCACAAAAATACATGAATTAATAAGAGTTTACTTTTTTAACTATTTGCTTATTAAAGAAGTGTTTTTTTTATTGAAATTCATTTTTCGTCTTGTCTTTATAAAGATTTAGTAAGCTACCATAAAATTTACATTGCATAAATTCACAAAAGTTAAACAGTCCCAATAGAGTTGATTTCAGAAGCGAAATTATTTAATTTATTTAGGACCAATGACAAAATATGACTTCTTAGTGATATAGGAAAAAATTTAAAAACTTTGCAGCCCTTAGTGGTAAAAACTGTAAGTTTTTTTCAGTAAAAAGTATTTTTAGTGGTATATTCTATCTAAGTAAATTCTATTAGCTATTCTTTTTATTAGACCTTACGGCAACACCCACTTCTATTTTTTCATTGGGATGTAAAATAACCGCTTCACCTTCACCTAAGCCCTGACGAACTTCTACCTCATAGTTGCTACGATTTCCAATCTCCACAAATCGACGTTCTGCTTTACCGTTTTTAACGACAAAAACGCACCACTTGCGATCGCAACGGAAAAGGCTGCTTAAAGGTACTTTCAAAATATTGTTGCTTTCCCAAACCACTATTTGTACGTCCACTCGGTAAGCATCACCAAAATTAACCGCTGGGTCAACAAAATCACCAATCACATTTACGCGCTGTTCTTCAACTCCTAAAGCAGAAACTTTAGTGAAAGCTGACGGTTCTACTAACCTAACTTTAGCTTTTAAAAAATTTGTCGGTAAATCCTTAATATCACTATTCCCTTGCTCGATCAGGATTGTATTTCCTGGTTTGATTTTGAGTGCATCCTGTGAAAGAGCATCAATTACCAATTCTAAATCTTTTGGATCGCCAACTTTAATTATTGGAGTACCCTCGCTGACAAAGCTCGAGCTTTTTTGCAAAATTCGCAAGACTTCTCCTTCTATGGGAGAACGGATATTAGTGCGAGATGCATCATCTTGCAATTTTGCCAGTTGTGCTTCAATACTAGCAACCTGAGAATCATAAACTTTGAGCAAATAATCAGGGTCGCGTTGTTCTTTTTGAAGTACCTTGAGTGCAGCTTGTGCAACCTCTAATTCTTTCGTTGCTGCTCTAGCTGCTAAAGTTGCTGATTCTAAACTTTCTTCACGGGTAACTAAATCTAGTTCTGCTCTTTCTCTACTTTGAGAGGGAATTACTCCTTGAGCTGCAAGTTCCTTTGCACGTTTTGTATCGTGTCGGGCTTGTTTGAGTGCTGCTTTTGCTTGAGTTACTTTCGCCTCTGTTTGAAGTTGATTTGCTCGAGCTGCGCTTATTCGACTGCGAGCTTGAGCTAATTGTTCTGATTTTGGTCGTAGGGTCGCAACACCTTGACGTCGTGATTTTGCCTCTGCTAATTTTCCGAGAGCTTCGTTAACCGCGCTATTTAATGGTAAAGGGTCAATCCGGGCGACAATACTTCCTTTTTTTACTAAGTCACCTTCATCTAACTTAATCCTGTCAAGGCGACCATTCACCGGTGCAGAAATGACAAAATCTTCTTTGATTCTGGTTTTTCCTTCAGCATTAACTGTTGTTTGCAGGGTACCACGTTCTACCAACTTAGTATCTACCAGAATTGGTGTTGGACGGAGTGCTAAAATCACAAGCACGCAGGTAGCAAGTCCAAGAGAAACATATATCCACTGTTGGCGAGAGAGTATAGGTATACGCTTTTGAACCAACTGATACCTTGATTTAGGATTTATTTGCTCCTGCTCTTTTTGCTTTTGTAAAGGTAACTGCTTCATGAATACCCAAATATTATGTAATACTAAGTTTTAAATTTATTTATTCAGCTTAGAAAAGTCTTTAGCTGAGAAAAATTGATAAATCTAGAATTTCCTCTAAAGGGATGAATTAAAGTAGATATTTTAATTTTCAGGATCAAAGAGCCGTTGATTAAATTCTAACTAATAGAAAGTAATTTGAGATTCTAATCTACACTAATCCTAACGAATTAATTATTTTTTATATTGACTATTGAAAATCATTCTTGAGATTATATCCTAAAAATGTTTATAGACTTATATTTTAGTTTGTGATTCTAGTAAATAGTGAATTTGTAATTTAGAGCTCATCATTTAGCATTTATGGTTTACACCATCACTTATATGATAAATTGACCAAAATAATTCTAAATGATTAGTATAGAGATATTTCAAATAAACACGAACGTAAATATTAGTAAACAAATACAAATTTACTTTACGCTTTAATAATAAGTTTTTCTTTAATAGATATAATTATAGACGTAGAGAAATAGCTATTGAATCTAATTGGTTTGATTTTCTTGGCAATGATAATTTGTCGGTATTGAATGAAATAAATTCAAGCAAGATAAAGCTATAAATTCTATCGCCTATAGTTGTAATTGTCTAAAAATTGAAACGCGGTCTAGTATTTTAGACTAATTACATAGCTTATAATCAGGAAAATATTGATACTTATCTCTATCATTAATAAAGAATTGATTCTGATTTATTAATGCTTTTTTCTGTATATAAAGTGTTTTTGAAACGTAAAAAATGAGATATATTCAATATTTTTTAGCATTTCAAGCAAAACTGAAAAGCAAATATTAATGCGCTATTTTCGTTGATTTTTAAGCCTTTGAAGTAACAGCTTTTAAAAAGAACTTAGGGATTGTTGTAGGAGGCGATACATGGAAGTCTTTGATTACATAGGGCTTGCTGAAAAAGTAAGATACAGATTGATTCGTTATTCGAGGAAAAACAAAAAATAAGTTTTGAACATATTAAGGCAACTAAAATATAAATTCATCTAATACTAGACTGTAAAAAAGGTGTATTTCTGAAAAATAGACATAAAAAAGCCCTAATTAAACGTGAGAGATGAGTAGAAAGATTCATCACTAAAAAAGCAATAGCAATTGCAGTTTCAGATGTACAAGAAAGTTTTGTCATAATTTGATTGAGGCTAAATTTTCTTTTAGCTTGTCCAAACTTTCCCTCAATACAATTGCGAATCCTTTCGTCTTG
>JGI1201J43222_100105_pt1 | contig 31063 bp, 24 predicted proteins | sample MastesBC008_FD_43222 | JGI IMG/M metagenome (IMG submission 43222) | reverse complement strand
TACAGCAGAATTCAGGAGTCAGAAGACAGGAGTCAGGAGTAGAATCTGCTTTATAACTGACTTTCAGTTTTTGAACTGTACCTCACTTAGTTGCAATCCGCTATAACTCAATAGTTTGTTGAATCGGTATCTTCACGACAAATTCAGTTCCTTCACCTAAATTAGAGTTACATGAGATGCTACCATGATGTTTTTCCACAACAATTTGATAGCTAATTGAAAGACCTAATCCCGTACCTTTACCAACTGGTTTGGTAGTAAAAAAAGGTTCAAATAACTTAGAGCTAACTTCTCTATCTATTCCTTGTCCATTATCTTTGATTTTAATTACTATCCAGTTTGATTTGAGCCGCTCAGTATAAATCCAAATTTTAGGTGAATGTACATTTATGGTGTGTTCGTTTAAGGCATCAATTGCATTACTAATCAAATTCATAAATACTTGATTTATTTGACCTGCGTAGCATTCAACTAAAGGAATATTGCCATATTCTTTAATAACATCTATTTCAGGACGATCTATATTTTCTTTCAACCTATTTGCTAAAATTATTAATGTGTTGTCAATCCCTTCATGGATATTAACTGCTTTAAATTCGGCTTCATCGACTCGAGAAAAATTACGTAGAGAATTAACGATTTCCTTAATACGCTCAGAACCTACTTCCATAGAATTCAGAAGTTTGGGCAAATCTTTTTGTAAGAAATCAACATCTATAGCTTCAACTTTAGCCTTAATTGTAGAATCTGGTTCGGGATATTTTATTTGGTAAATTTGTAATAATTCAATTAGATTTTGTGTATATTCTTTCGCGTAATCGAGATTACCATAAATAAAGTTGACAGGATTATTAATTTCGTGAGCAATCCCTGCGACCATTTGACCCAAACCAGACATTTTCTCTGTTTGAATTAACTGATTCTGAGTATTTTGGAGTTGTTCTAAAGTACCTTGTAGTTGTTGCATTTGTTGCAAAATAGTTCTATCGCGTCTAGCAATTTGTTCTACCATTAAGTTAAAACTATGTGCTAACTCTCCTATTTCATCTTGTGCGATTACCTCCGCTCGTGCTTGTAAGTCTCCCGTCGAAAAATCCTGAGCGGCTTTCTGTAAACACTTTATTGGATAGACAATCGCTCTTCCTAACAAGATTGCTAACCCAATGTCGATTGCCAATGCTATAATTGCAACCACCCCTTGAACAAACAAATTATCTCTGAGTAAAAGATTTAAATCTCTTTCTGGAGTTCCTCTGACTAAAACTGCTACAGGTTGTTTTGCAAAATTATTAATTGATTGTGCTGCTATAGTATAAGTATTATTTCCTACTTTTAAACGTGTAGTTGCTACTTGACCAGGTTTTTCAACAGCAAGTTTAAGTAAGAAATTATTTTCTAAAGGAACATTAAATCGATATTTATTATAATACTTTTCATTTCTTTGATTTAAATTTTTATCTCGATTTTCTCGATGTTGTCTCCTTTCTAAAGCGGCTGTAACAAGACTAAATTTTCCGGTGGATTGATGTAGATAAATAGCACTATAACCACCTCCAGTAGCATTAAGAATTTGTTTAACTATTTGTGACTGATGATTAATTACATCACCAGAAAGTAAAGCTCCTAAAACTTCCCCTGTCTTAGGGTCTTGTACTGGTGTAACAGTATAACGAATTAATATATCCTCGCCTTTTACTTCTGAAGGTAATGGTAAATCCCTTTGATATAGCTCTTTTTCGTTAATTATTTCAGTAGTTTTAATTTGTGTATTAGATTCCAAAACTTTACTGACCAAATTATTTGGATTGTATATTTCACCACTCTTATCAGTTTTGCCATTAACAATTACCCGTAAATCTTTTCCCACTAAAACAGCATCTTCAATCTCTCTGGCTGTAATTTCATTTTGGAGAATTTGTTTAACTTGTTTTTGCAAACTAGGATTTAAATTTCTTGAACCTTTACTTTCCTTGAGTGCATTAATAATAGCTATATTATCTGACTGACCGCGAAAACCAAATCCCATTTGGTTAATTTTGATATCATAGCTCATCTGGCTGACTATTAACTCAGATTTAGCCTGATGAAATAATATACTTTGTCCCCCAGTAACAATTAAAATTGCTCCGACTCCAACTAATCCAATAGTTGAAATAATTTCTGAAGCAAATAACCCAGTTAGCTGCTTGCGTCGAATCGGTAAATTATAAAACCAGCGGACAAGGAAACTCTTATGAGTCATAAACCATAAATCAAAAGTAAAATTAAATCAATTTAAAAATATATTTTTAATCTATTTATAAAGTATAAATTTTTAATATCAACCCCCAGTATCTATAGCTGTATATTTTTTTCAAATCCGGACTAAAGAGAATTTATCTGTTATTTCGATCTGCAGTAAATAGCTTTGGGAAAATATCTAGATTTTTTCGTTTTCATTACAGTTATTACTGATGCTCTTCCCATAGTTCCTTCGTAATAGTTACCCTGGATATAGGGAATGCATTTAGATACTAAATGAATTTATATTGGGATTGATTTATTTTTCTATCAATTCATGATTTGTAACTTTCCCAACGTCCCATATGTAATTGCATTTACCTAAAGCCCAAGTATTTTGAGTATTTTTTATGTCAATTGCACTACAAACTCCATTTACTTACAGAAAGCCAACTTTTTAATATAACCTTCAGTTTCTTTGATTGGCAAGGGATTTATAACCTATCGCCAGATTTAATACTTCCCGTTAATCTAGGTTAAGTTAAAACTAAAAGTTACATGGAGCTGCATCTGTCTCAGCATATGCATCTGAGCAAAAGATTGCTTTTGACTCAAAACTACAGAATTATTTTTTCTAAGCAGATACATATTCTTGAGATTTATTGGCTCCTATTCATACCATACATATATTTTTAGTTATGATTGCCAACATCCAAGAATTTGATACCCAATACTGGGTAAAAACTCGTGCATCTCTAAACCCCGAACAATCTACTTTTTTATTTTGGAATGGTTCGATATACGCATCTATCCCAGGGAAAAAGAGAAAACTATTGTTTAATCTTATAGGAGTAAGTGTCAGTCGGTGCATTCCCAATGCTGGTGGAGGATGGGATTATATTTCTAGGGAACTCAACTATTATTTACATCCAGTAACAAATGAAGTTTTGCGTAGGTGGGAAAATCCTTGGACAAGGGAAACAGTTCCAATTGTTCAAATTGTTAATAATCCAGTACAAGGATACTTTAAAGGCAAGTTTCCGGCTTATGTAGATGGTGACAGAACAACTTTTGCATTTGATATTTTTCCCACTTATCCTAATCCTTTAACCAAAGAACCAAAATTTGTTGAATATAGCCCCCAACCAACTTATGAAACAGCAGAATTTTTCAAACTCACAGTTTCTACTGCAGACTTACTTGATTTGAAAGTCAAGACTGTATCTAAACTTGAATTAAACTGGAACAGAACAGGTCAATGGCTTCCCTGGATGAGAATGGGAAAGTTCCCAGGCTACCTAATATATGCTGCTCGTGGCAAGAAAGCTAATGACTTTACACAGTTACCAAAAATATTGCAAAAGGAAATTAACACTCGTTGTCCGTCATACAAAGAAGCACCAAGTTCTCATTACAACGTTGAAGGAATGACAACGTCCGGAATTTACTTCAAGCAACATTTTAATGCTTGCTTTGATTCCCAAAATCAATCATATCCAAAAGCAGGGTAAGATTTCTTTGGTTGGTAATTGGTAATTGGTAATGAAAAATATGAGATGATTGAGTATAGCTTATTTGTAAACTAAGCTATTGATTTTAAATCTTTTAAAACCTCTGCAGCAGATTGATATCGCTCGGAAAAGTGGTAGCATATCATCTTATCCAAAATCATTGCCAATTCATCACTCACTTGTACATTCTGTCGCCAAAAGATATTTCCTGTGTCTCGATCTAGCGTCAACTCCTGTGGAAATATTCCTGTTAATGCTTGAATGCCAATCATACCCACAGCATATATATCACTCGCCAAGCGGGGATGTCCGGCAAATTGTTCTGGTGGTGTATATCCCCTAGTCCCAATTGCAACTGTAGCTAATTCTGTTTGTTCTGCGTCTAGCGGCTGCATTTTCTTGACTGCGCCAAAGTCAATCAATACTAAACGGCGATCTAATTTATTTCTGATTATATTACTGGGTTTGATATCTCGATGAATCACTCGGTGTTTGTGAATGAAATTGAGAATTTCCAAAATTTCTATCAACATTTCAATTACAGAGATTTCGTTCCACATCCGATTACTTGTCGATAATTCAGTTTCCAAGGATTGACCTCGAATGTATTCTTCTACTAGATAAAATTCTTGGTTTTCTTCAAAATATGCTAGTAATTCTGGAATTTGAGGATGTTTACCTACAGTCTCCAAAATTTCAGCTTCAGCATCAAATAATCTTCTCGCAACTTGTAAAAATCTTGTATCTCTGCGTGCAGGCATTAGTTGCTTGACCACACAAGTTGGATTTCCAGGACGTTGGGTATCTTTGGCTAAATAAGTACAGCCAAAACCACCTTGACCGAGTATTCTTTTAATTTCATATCTTTGGGAAAGTAAAGAAGGTGGAGAAGAAAAAGACCTAGAATAAGCAGGACTGATTTGCGAATGCGGCTTATCTAATAATTCATCTTCTTGTCCAGATTTTTCTTGTTGTTTAGATATTTTTGGTTGTTTAGATTTATCTTCTTGTTGGGCTATGTCTTGAACTGCAGAATTTTCTTTGAGAAGAAGATCTAATTGTTCGATAGCTTCCTTTTGTTTCGCAACTTGTAGAATAATTAATTTAGTTTGCTGCTGCACTTGGTAATTGATATAAGTCATCATACCAGCACTAGAAATTACTAAAGCGAGAGCAGGGGGTATTATAGGTATCCAAATTGCTTGTAAAAATGCTAGATAACAAATTCCCACCAAAGCAGCAAAAACTATACTCCCACACACCGATAAAATAATTGGATTTCTCAAGCGCCACCCAAAAAAAGCACCCATCGCCGCCCACAACCATATCCATATCACCTCAAGTTGCTCGGGTAAATAACCAATCAAAGGACGATGATCCAACGCAGTACTAATTAGTTGACTTGCAATTTGAGCGTGAATATATACTGAAGCAGTTGAATATTGTGGTTCTTCAGAATTCGTGTAGGGAGTGTAAACAGAATTGTCTTGGTTGCGGTCTGTAATACCGATAATTACCAATCTATCTTGAATAATACTAGGTTTAACTCCATTTTCGAGAATATCAGAAAGACTTACTGTCTGGACAAATTTATCGAGACGGCGATCAAGATGGCGGTAATTCAATAATATTTGGTGACCTCTGGAATCAAGATTTTTATAGCCACCGGAATTTACTGTTAATCCTGGTAATAAAATTTCACCTACTTGAAATGGTTCAACTTCGTAATCAATACCTTCTTCTTTCAGATAGTCAATCGCCAATAAGGTTGCAAAGGAGTATTCTGCTTTACATTGATTCTCTGAAGTTTCAGATAAATCGATTTTGGAAGTTAGTAAACTGCGACGAATTGTTCGATCTGCGTCGGGAAGTAGATCGTTAAAACCTATATTTACTTCAGGAAAGTTCGGTGGTGGGGGAATTTCCTCTTTAGTTTTAGTTCTGTGGGTACAAGCAGTAATAAGATTTTCTATATTTTGACCAGAAGCTAAATTTTTTTGTTGTGGGCGCAGGATATTTAAACCAATGATACGTGGTTTATGGGACTGTATTTTCTCTAACAACTTATTAATCAAGTCGTCGGAAAGGGGATTTGAATAATTTTGACGATCCTTACCGTCAATACCAACTATCAATAGTCGTTTGTCAACAGGTTCAGATGGACGAATGCGCAGCATTTGGTCGTAAGTATTTAATTCCCAATCTTCCAACCATCTGATTTCTCTTATTCCTAATATTAAAGCTGCTACTCCAGCACTACCAATTGTAAGTAATCCCAAGTACTCGATCGCATTTCTATTGCGATCTAAGGATTTTATGGAAGTAATACCTAAGTTTTTCTGGCTTAGGTTGGTGTGCTCGCTACCCTGGTATCTCGAAGCACGATGAGAATCACTTGGTGGGGGCAAAAAAAAGAAATTGTGTAAACGTAAAGGATTTTTTTTACTTGTCAATACAGCACGAATTTTTTTGAACATGCTGATAATTAATGGTATAAATTACGACTTTGCGTTGAAAGTATGTTTAGAGATTTAGGATACTTTATCTCCGAATACATTATTTATTCTTCGTCAATTTTCATGTTCTGACCTAACTTAATAATACTGTAACTGATGTTTGCTGAAATAATTGCTTTGCCAACACCACAAGGTCATAATAGTAGAGATATAGATTTTGCTTCAAAGCTGACAGGTAAGAAGGGCAAAGAAACAGGAAATATTCTCAATCAAATATATAAGCACAAAAAATTCTTCTATCGCTAAGTATTTCCAGACACAAACATAGCCAGAAAATATATGGATAGAAGAATGAAATCTTGAAACTAATATGACTGAGATTAACTATTTAGTTTTATCAAAAGCCATAATTACCCCGAGTTCATATAATTTAGGTTAAATTTATGTCTCGTCATTTATCACTTGTTATTTATATTTTGTTTTATTTCAAGTGACAAATGACCAGTGGTGCACAACCATTAAAGAATTTTTTCCAAGTATTTAAAATCCCGCTGTACCTCTTTTTGTAAACTTTTATTTTTCGGGTCGGCTTTGAGAGCTTTTTTAAGATAGATTCTCGCTTTAAGTAATTTTCTTTGGGCAATTAGTTGTTTTGCCCACATTTGATAGCAAATAGCCTGCCACTGACGAACTTCTGCATCTTGTGGTAAACGCTGTACTAGAGCTTCCACTAGGGCTGTAGCCTGGGGAAAACGTCTTTGTTTTAAGAATTGCAGTAATTGTTTGTAAGTTTTCCACTTGAGTCGATTTTCAGTTTCAGAAAGGTTGGGAGGCTTTGTTCTTGACTTGTTCTTGGTTTTTACTTTTTCCTTCGTTGATACCTCTTTGCCATTAGCTTTATTTTCCGAATATATTGAGTTTGCCTGAGAAGAAGAGGTTTGCTGTTGATGTGTTTTATGTGGTGGTACCACTTTTAACAGCAACTTGTATGCTTCAGTAACGGCAATAAATTTTTCTTTTGCTCTTTTATCATTGGGGTTTGTGTCAGGATGATATCGCTGCGCCAAGCGCCGATAAGACGATTTAATCTCACTAGCGGAGGCTCCTGACCTTAAACCTAATAAACGGTAGCAGTCTACAACATCCATTGGCTGTTAGCTATCTTTACTTCGAAACGGCAATTAGCTACAAGCTTAAAACAATCAGGTGATAATCATATAGATTATTTTTTTTCTTGAAAGTTCGTAATTAACAATTATGAGTAATAAGTAATGAGTAATAAGTAACAAGTAAGAAATACTTAGTGTTGTTTGTGTACTGTAAAAGCGTGCCTTAAACTGACAACTGGTAACTGGCAACTGTTAACTGATATTACTGTTAACTAATATTAAAGCGTGCTATTAAACTCATAGAGACGCACCTTAGCACGTCTCTACATCAAACCCGAAGACCAAGAATATTTGGATTTTGGGTAAAATAATATTTACGGACGATCTTCAATTACTTTGTCAATCAAGCCGTACTTTTTTGCTTCATGAGCAGACATAAAGAAATCGCGATCCATATCTTTCTCAATCTTTTCGATCCCCTGACCGGTATTTTGAGCGTAAATACCATTGAGTTGGTGACGAATTCGCAGAATTTCTTTTGCTTCAATTTCAATATCAGTGGCTTGTCCGCGAGTTCCACCAGATGGTTGGTGAATCATAATTCGCGAATGTGGTAGCGCTAAACGCTTACCTTTGGTACCAGCAGCTAGCAAAAACGACCCCATCGAAGCGGCTAAACCAACACAAATTGTTACCACATCTGATTTAATGTGTTGCATAGTGTCGTAAATTGCCAAGCCGGAGGTAACAACACCACCGGGAGAATTGATATAAAGAGAAATATCTTTACCCGGATCTTCTGAATCTAAGTAAAGCATAATAGCGATAATTTGGTTCGCGACTTCATCATTAATGTCTCGTCCCAAGAAAATAATGCGTTCCCTTGCGAGACGATCGTAAATTTCAATCCATTGAGTGTATTGTCCTCCCGGCATCCGGTATGGAACTTTAGGAACGCCTATAGGCATTTTTGCTACTCCGTTTTTATAATAATGAATTTGGTGTTTTCGACCTGCAAGTTATTTATTTAGATCACTCCTGCTGGTAGGACGGGATCGGCAACTTCTTCTTTTTCGAAAACTTTATCGATTAAACCGTACTCCACTGCTTGATGGGGGGTCATGTAGAAAAGACGATCCATATCTTTCTCAATTTTTTCGTAGGACTGTCCGGTTGTTTCAGACAAAATATCAATCATTGTCTTCTTGTTTGCCAAAACTTCCTTTGCCCGAATTTGGATATCCGTTGCTTGTCCTTGGGCGTAACTCTTTGGTTGGTGAAGGACAATGGTCCCATGGGGCAAACTGGCGCGACAACCTTTAGTTCCTGCACCTAAAAGCATTGCTGACATCCCCATAGCCGAACCAATACAAATGGTATGAATTGGTGGCTTGGTATATCTCATTGTGTCATAAATTGCAAACGCTTCGGTTTCAAAACCCACTGGTTCGCCACTATAACTGGAAGTACCAGTAGAATTGATATAGACTTTAATTGGTTTCTCTGGATCGTCAGACTCTAAGTACAGCAATTGAGCTATTATTAGTTCCGTGACAGCAGGCACTAATGGCATGCCAAGATAAATAATTCGCTCCTTCAATAACAAAGAAGGTAGGTCTGGTGGGGGGGTACGGTTCGGATTATCCGCGTAGTAGGGGGCTTGCACAGCCTTGATGGGGGAAGTTTCCATAGCAACTGTTGCCTGAATAAATGCCGTTAACTGTAATACATACTAGCGCGACGCCAGCTTTGGTGGAGGTGTGGATTCCTGCTACTTTTAAAATTTGTTAGATTTTCTTCTTTTTTTATAGTTAAATTTGGATTGGGGAATGAGAAATTGGGGATATTAACGCGTGCTCCTGCAGGTGAATCGTAAGGATGAGAAACTAAATTCTTCTTCCAGACCCTAAGTTAGTTTCTCTTAACGACAGATTGTGAATATTATTAACGTATTTTTTACATAAAGTTTTTCCGTAGTGCTGATATCGCACTATGAAGTTATTTATGAATACGTATTGTGCCAACAATAGGAAGTTTGGGTTATGAAGGTTAGCTTGGAGCCGGTGTTGAGTGATGCGAGTTTAGATGCCAATCAGCAAAATTCTCAACGTCAGTTGGCTGTTTCTATTTCTGCTGAGCCTCAAAGTTTAGACCGTAATGTCCCCCTGAACCTATGTTTGATTCTTGACCATAGTGGTTCAATGACGGGGCGACCTTTGGAAACTGTAAAAAAAGCTGCAAATCGCTTAGTTGATCGACTCAAAGTTGGAGATCGCTTGAGTGTAATTGCTTTCGACCATCGAGCAAAAGTCCTAGTTCCAAATCAAGCAATTGAAAGTCCTGAAAAGATTAAACAGCAAATTAACCGTTTAAGTGCAGATGGCGGTACCGCAATTGATGAAGGTTTACGTTTGGGAATAGAAGAATTAGCAAAAGGAAAAAGAGAAAGTATTTCCCAGGCGTTTTTGTTAACTGATGGTGAAAACGAGCATGGCGATAATCACCGGTGTTTAAAGTTTGCTGAGCTCGCAACTAGCTACAACTTAACTTTGAATTCTTTCGGGTTTGGCGATAACTGGAACCAAGATATTTTAGAAAATATTGCTGATGCAGGGGGTGGTAGTTTATCTCATATCCAAAAACTCGACCAAGTCGAGGAAAAGTTCAACCAAATGTTTGATCGAATTCAAACTGTGGGTTTAACAAATGCTCATTTAAGATTTTCTTTAATGCCTAGGGTGCGGCTAGCCGAACTCAAACCGGTTGCGCAAGTCTGTCCGGATACAATTGAATTGCCAGTACAACCAGAAGCTGATGGTATTTTTTCTGTTCGTCTGGGAGACCTGATGAAAGATGTAGAACGGGTAGTATTGACAAATATCTACTTGGGGCAGTTTCCTGAAGGCAAAAATACTATTGCTAAGTTACAAGTAATTTATGACGATCCATCGAAAAATGAAACTGGTATAAGTTCTGATATTATTTGTATAGAAATTAATTCAACGTCCGCTTATCAGCCTGTAGTTGATTCGGAAGTACAAAAACATATTTTGGCTTTGGGCAAATACCGACAAACGCAGTTGGCAGAAACGAAACTGCAAGAAGGCGATCGCGCTGGTGCTGCAACTTTACTACAAACTGCAGCTAAAACTGCTTTACAAATGGGAGATACCGGGGCAGCTACTGTTTTACAAACATCTGCAACTCGCTTGCAAGCAGGAAAAGAATTGTCTGAATCTGATCGCAAGAAAACTAGAATTGTCTCAAAAACAACGTTACAAGATTCATAGTTTCAGTAACTATAACTTCAGAATCCATAACTTTAGGATTCATGAATTTAAGACTGGTAGCCTTAGGGCCAAGCAAGGGATTGGTTGTAGTACCGATCCCATTATTTTAGGTAATTTGAGATTTATAGCAACGAAAACCTCGTTTAGGACATCGTAATTTTGGTTTAAAGGGAACAGGGAACAGAAAAATGTCCTAAAAATTGTGGCAATTGGGATATAAAATAACTAGCCCGTGAGCAAAGGCTTAGGTATTATCACTCTTAACAATGTATTTTTTGTAGAGCTATATTCTAAGCATGTTTGGCTCTGTTCTATTCACTTATCTTTGAATTTGTAATTATTTATCGTCTTTCAACATCGTGGATACCATGCAATATCGGTAACACGGACATCAATGACTCTTACAAATTTAACGTTCCAAAATTTAAACACCCATTTTTATTGACTTAGAGGAAAAGGATTTATTTATGCTGCGTCGTCTTTTATTCGCTTCTGCATTAATTTTGGTAAGTACAACAGCGTTCACTTCTGAAGCCAAAGCTCAAACTGCTACTACAGGTACTGTGGAATTCAGTGGAGTAGTTGGTGGTGCTTGCACTTTTAGCGATCCTGTTGCTGGTATTCTTGTACCCAACACAACAGGCGATGCTTTAGGTAGTGATTCTAGTAATCCTGAGTATTCTGAAGGCTCTGAGGCTACGATTGATATTAACTGTACTACTGGTGCAACTTTGAGTATTGCCGAACCAGTTGCTACTGGCGATCCACTCACCGGTGCTACTTTGTCCGCAAATGCTACAAGTAGTAATTTAGGTCTGGATTTTGCTTCTGATGGTAGTGGTGCGAAAAATACTATTGCTAGTGGTGAGCAAGATACAATTAGAGTAAATATGTCGGCGAGTAATGGTGCTAATCTGGATCCTGGTACTTACAGTTATGAAGTAGTTATTACTGCCACTCCTTAAGCTTAGAAAAAATAGCAGTCTTGTGTCCATCCGAGTCTGAATCCTTTGGATGGAACAATAACTGCAATTATAGGAAAATATAAATTTTATTTCAGGAATGCTACCATATAACGTTCCTGAAATTTGGTTTTTGCGTATTAAAAAAACTTTGGTTTTTGTGATTTCAAAAACTAAATTCTGTGTTAAGAATAAACGGAAAGTTATGCATAAATATCTAAGAATTAAGCGAAATGGTAAGTCGTTTATTACTAATTTCGGTTTTGACACTAGCAGTTAATTTCGTAGAATCTCACATTGCATTAGCTGAAAATTTTACTTCGCATTTATGCAGTTTTAGTGAGAAAAATTCTGGTACTTTAGTTCCTGAGACTGGAATGCATTCCACTAGACTCGTGAGTTTCGAAACAGCTGGTGGTTCCCCAACAGAAATCTCTATCACCTGTAAGCAAGCTGTAAATTTCAGTGTATTAAAGCCAATTCAGCTTGCTGGTCCTGCAATTGAACCGACATCTACCTTTGTCAGGGTGGAAACATCTTCTGGAAAATCAATCAGTTCCGATGAAATTTCTACTCTCTCTTTACCAATGGGAACAACTACTTTGCTGTTTAACTTAGCAATCGATGGAGGAAAGCCTCTTCCAGCAGGAAATTATAGATATGGTTTTAAGTTTAATGTTGTCAGTTCTGAATAAATATGATTTGCAATAAGATTCTAGAAAATAAAATTTTAGGAAATAAGATTATAGACAAGCAAAAATTAGGTAATAAGGGCAATAAACTCTTTGTTCAAGTCATTACTTCTGTTTGTCTATCTGCTTTAACTGTATTTCCTAACCTCGCTAAAGCTCAAGTCGGAGTTTCGCCGTTAATAATACAAAGTGAAGCCCGACGGGGACAAGCTCAAGGAATGATTACAATTAAGAATACTGGCAATACTCGTAAACGAGTACGTCTATATGCTCAACCTTTTACCTATAGTCGTGACGCCGGTTTTCAAATATTGAAATCTAGTCCGAACGATCTCACCCCATATCTGCAATTTTCACCTCGAGAATTAACTATTCCACCAAATACGCGACGTCGAGTGCGTTTATATACTCGCATGCCTCCAAATTTACCTGACAGAGAATTAAGGGCTGTGGTCTTTAATGAAACACTGAAACAGACTAAAGATGGTGATGGAAATAATGTTGCGTTAAAAACCCGAATTGGGGTCACTGTATTTGTTGCTAATGGAGATATTGCATCAGAATTAAAGATAGATAAAGCTGGCTTCAATCGCAAGAAAGAGCAAATTCAACTTTTGGTTAGTAACAAAGGTAATGAGACTGTTAGACCCAAAATACGTTGGAAATTAAGTCACGGAAAGACTACAATTCACGCTGACGAAACAAGAAAAAATTTTGTAATTGCACAAAGCGATCGCAATATATTGTTAAATTTTCCTGCTAAAAAACAACTCGCTCCTGGTATTTATCAACTAAGTGGAAACTTGGAATGGAAAGAAGATGAAGATGTTCGGAAGCTACCCTTCAATGTAAATGTTACTATTCCGACTTCAGATGCAGTTAAATAAATCTATGATTTAACAATAAGCAATTAAATAATATTATTGTTAGTCTCAGTGTATTTTCGGGAAAGCTATTGATGTAGAGGAGGCATTGCATGGCAATGTCTCCTAATTTATGAAAAATTTTACTTACAAAAAATAAGTATACTGTGAAATATAGGTTATATCGTTTTGGTTATTACTTAATTACTTTTCTACTCCTGAAATATTATTTGTTTTATTTACCAGTTAGGGCTAATGCTTTAATTGTTAATGTCAAAAAATCATCTATACAGACTTTAGTCCAATTACTTAAAGAATCAAAGAGGAACTCAAAAAATCGCTCCGATTCTGTTCGCGATCAATATCAAAAAAAAACTTTGGTGCAAAGACTTAAAGACACCAAAAAAACTCCTGTAGCAAAAATAAATCTATCAGAAATAAGGGAACAAAAGGAAGAACTACTGAGTAATATAACTTGGGTGCAATTGCTTAAGGATTTCCAAGAAATGAATGTATTCCCCGTCGGTATAAATGTAGGGGTACGCAATGGTAATCGCAGTATTTTGATCCGGGGAGCGGAGGATGGGGAAAAAGCTGTTAACTTTAATAATTGGTTGATTCCCTATGATGCTGTTGTCGATGTATTGAATATAGATATTACAACTTTGTCCGACGGTCAGTTGGAAGCGCGTTCTCCTGGAGTTGTGATTCGAATCGATCCGAAAAAACTTACTAGCGATAAAGAGTTAGGACTCGTATTTTCTATTGGACAGATAAGAAGACTGTTTGGAGTTGATGCAGAATTTGATATTAATGAATATGCAATTATTTTAGAAGTACCTTGGAAAAATGGTTCTCGACGTGGAGTTACAGACCAAGAAGTTCCTATAATTTTTGATGGTTTACCGAGTTTCAAAGCAAAAAATTTTAATCTGACAGCGATCGAACAAAGAATAGACGCAAGCGGTAGGGGTAATACTTCGACATCATTGCGAGGAGATTTCCTTGCTGTGGGTAGCGCTTTTGGTGGTTCGTGGTTTGTGCGTACTGACCAAAGAGATTTAGAAAATCAAAGCAGTTGGAGAATTTCTGAAGCGCAGTTTTTACATCAAACAGATAAAGTAGATTACTTTCTTGGTTCTCAGTCAACTTTTTGGGATACCAGAAGTGGAAATAGGTATTGGGGTTTTACCTATATTCAAAGACAGGGTTTCACACCACTAAAGCCTTTTGGTGGAGGTTTTTCATCACCTCGTCAACGTCTGCAAGCGGATGAAATTGGACGTACTATAACTGGTGAAGCAGAACCAGGAACTTTAGTTCAGTTGGTTAGAGGTGTAAGTAATATTATTGCTGAAATATTGGTGGATTCTTCTGGTATTTACCGTTTTGAGAATATTAAGACAAAAGGTAATTCCTTCAATAAACTCCGCGTTTTTTTGTATCCCCAGGGACGATTAACAGCTCGACCAGAAATTCGGAATGCAAGCTATTCAAGCTTACCAGGACAAATTCCCGTAGGTGCTTCTGCTTGGGTATTCTCTGGTGGTTGGGATAGAGAATTTGCGGAAAACAGTTTTTTGGGATTTGGCGAACTTACTGATTTTAGTGGTGCAGTCGCTAGACGTTGGGGCGTTTCTGACAATTTTACGGTTGGTTTGGGTGGAGTATACGACAATTCAGCTAAAGGTTTAGCAGAAATTTTTTATCTTCCCGATGGTTTCCCCTTAAAAGTTGCGATTTCGGCTTTGATGGGTAATGAAGCTGATATAGTTTCTGACATTCGCTTTAATCCCTCTCGTAACTTATATGCAAGCTTCACTAGCGATCGCTTATCCAATCGTTTTAATGTAAATTGGCGCTTGGGAAGAGGTTTGAGTTTATTTGCAAATACTTCCAGCCAGAGTGGAACTGCTTCTGGCGTACAACTAAATTTTAGCGGCAAACATTTCTATACATTTGCCCGTGCAAGCATAGATACAGAAAATCGGTTTCGTTGGAATTGGTTACAACGTTTAGGTAATCTCAAATTAACCCAACGTGGAAATGAAATTGGTACTTTCTCAGAATTGACCTACAACTTATCAAATAACAGCAGTTTTTTAAATACCGGTAATTCTTTTTTATTAAATTACGAAACCCGCAGTCGCAATCGCAATGATAATTTGTTAACTCTAGGATGGCAATATCGTTCTCAAGAACGTGCTAGGGATGGTAATTACCGTTGGGAAGGACGATTGGGCTATGGTATTGGCTCCCAGGGTAATGGTTTAATCGCATCGTTAGGTACCACCGTATTACCAGGAATTATGTTACGGGCTCGATATGAAGGAGTGTCTTTAACCTCAGATACATCTAGTTTTAAAATTGATTTAGTTTCCAGTTTAAATTTGCAAGGTGGTCTCAGCCCAGGGGATCGGCGCTCTAGAGACTTACGTACTCAGGGTGGTCTGTTAGTGAGACCATTTTTTGACAAAAATAATAATGGAAAGCGGGACAAAGGAGAAAAAATATATACTGAAACATCAGAATTATTACTTGCTGTAAATAATCGTCCCCTTAAAACCTTACGACCACAAATTAGTAGCGATCGCATTAGTATACGTTTAGTTCCAGGTAGTTACAGATTGGATTTAGATCCTGCAGGTTATCCTTTAGATTGGCAATCAGAAAAAAATGCTTTCGCGGTTGATGTGGTTGCAGGTAGTTATACGTCTGTGAATTTACCCTTAGTTCGTTCCTATAGTCGGTCGGGTATAGTCACAAATCAAACAGGTGAACCTGTCGCAGGAGTTAGAGTAGAAGTGATCGCAACTAGAGATCCTAACAAACGCAAATTTTCTGTTACTAATACTGCTGGAGTTTATTATCTGGAAAGATTACAACAAGGTGAATATAAATTATTGGTCGACGATCAACTTGTAGACACTCTTAAAATTGAAAAATCCTCAGAACCATTCCAAGAACTTAATTTACAGATATAGAAAATATTTGTCAGTTATTAGTTAACAGTTAACAGTTATCAGGAGCAAAATATTGGTTAGTTTCTGGAAGTTTTTCTGACATACCTAATTGCTTGTCGCCTATTGCTTATCACTAATCCCCAATAACGATTATGATAACCTATTTGCAATCAGCAATAATAAGGGTATTTTAAATGACAAAGCTGCAGATTGGGTTATTGTTTGGCGGTTGTTCTGGAGAACATGAAGTTTCAATAGTTTCTGCAAGAGCAATAAATGCGGCTTTAAATGCAGAACGAAATACTGATAAGTACGAAATATTGCCATTTTACATTCAAAAAAATGGTGTTTGGCAAGGAAATGAAATTGCAAATCAGATTTTAGTTTCAGGTCAAGCCTTAGAAAAGCCGAACGCAACAAATATTAATACAAAATCCAGTTTGTGGGAATTTCCACCCCAAGCCTCAGAAGTAGATGTCTGGTTTCCCGTTCTCCATGGTCCCAATGGTGAGGATGGTACGATTCAAGGCTTACTAACTTTAATGCAAGTTCCTTTTGTTGGTTCTGGAGTTTTAGGCTCGGCTGTAGGAATGGATAAAATTGCGATGAAAACAGCTTTCGCTCAAGCTGGACTCCCACAGGTTAAGTATATGACCTTAACGCGATCGCAAATTTGGTCTAATCCCTGTGTGTTTCCTAAACTCTGCGATGAAATTGAAAATTATTTAAACTATCCCTGCTTTGTTAAACCTGCAAATCTTGGTTCTTCGGTGGGGATCGCAAAGGTGCGATCGCGTCAAGAACTAGAAACAGCTCTCGACAACGCTGCTAGTTACGACCGTCGAGTGATTGTTGAAGCAGGTGTTGTTGCTCGGGAAGTAGAATGTGCTGTTCTAGGTAACGATAACCCTAAAGTCTCTGCAATCGGAGAAATATCTTTTGAAAGTGATTTTTACGACTACGAAACAAAATACACTCAAGGCAAAGCAGACTTATCGATCCCAGCAGCACTTCCAGACACAATCAGCAATCAAATCCGGGAAATGGCAATTAAAGCATTTGCAACCGTTGATGCTTCTGGTTTAGCGAGAGTTGATTTTTTCTATGTCGAAAGCACCGGTGAAGTATTAATTAATGAAATTAATACCTTCCCAGGATTTACTGATACCAGTATGTATCCTAGACTATGGGGATATAGCGGCATACCCTTTCCTGAATTAGTAGATAAATTGATTGAATTGGCACTGGAAAGACATAAAACCCCGGAAATAGAAGCATTGATAAATTAAATCTGTAAAAAAACACCTAATTACCCCAAAATTATGTTTTTTTGAGATAATTATTGAAATATTGCGATCTAATTATCTCAGAAAAATTATTGAATCTGCAATTTAAGTACGGATACGTATTTATCGCCTACTCGATTAAAATTACAATTTAGAGGGGCTTATAAATAGTACAAATCTGAAAATAATTATGGAAAACACTCAGAATGTACAGAATCAATCATCCCAAGTACAAACACCCAAACCCGAACAGAAAACAGCTAAATTCAAACTAATTTCTTCTGGGAATATTCTGATACAGACATTTGTTAAATATCATTGGCTGTTTTTAATTGGATTTCTAGGAGTATTCATCGGTGGTGCTACTATCTCTTTATACAGTTTGACCCATGTTGAACTACTAAAAAGTGAACAAGTAGATAGAGTTACAGTTGAATTAGAAGAATCAATTAAACCAACACGCCAAGAAGTTAATCCGGTTCCTTTATGGATGGTAGCAGCAATTGCTTTTAGCTGTGCGAGTGGATGTTTGTTGTTATGTCGATGGCTTAATGGTCCAGTTAAACCCAAACAATATATAAGATCGAAGGTTCGCGATCGCAAACCTGCAGCAAAACCCCATGAATCTGTTGCACAAAATAATTCTTCCATAAAGAAGAAGAAAAGAAAATTTGTGCGATCGCCGCAGACAGAAATACCGCAAACTAACCCATATCGCAATCGTGCTACCCAAATATCATCAATGAAGCGGGTACCGAGTCAGAAGAAACCCATTGCAGCTATTCTTCCACCACAGTCAAAAAGTGTTTTTCCTAAAACCCAGGGACTTAACACTAAGCAATCCTTAGCCAACCAAGTAGACTTACGCAAAGAGAATTCTTTGTTAAATTTTCTACAAAAAAGTAATCTTTCAGCAAAATAAAGTCTTGCACCTTGAAAGTTTTTTACTTCAAAAGGTCGCAAAATAATTAAATAAGGGGGTTTTCCTTAGCTGATTTTTCTATATCTACTAGGGAATATCGGGGGTTCTATTTGTTTAAAATAGTTTGTTTTAATGGTTTTGTTTTTTAATAATTGTGTTTACAGTGCTACGCAATTAGGTCAGGATATTGATGGGCCCTGTTTGTCCTACGGACACGCGCTTAACCTGCGGCGTCGTCGGAGGAGCTGAGCACTCTAGCTTAGCTGGGCTACTACGGAGCCGCTACCTACGGATCCGCTAACGTCGTAGACGCGCTAAAAGCTGTGAGTCGTAAACATTTGCTCGCCCGTAGGGGGCGGTCTGTTTTAACTTTTGTTAGCAAAGCAAAGCTATTTTGACTTTTCCGTATCTAGCTCAATCCAATTGGATTTATTGTAAGTGGTTCAATTTCCGGGTGGTACCACTGATGCTGATGTCTTTCGGCAACAAAAGGTATAATAAAAAACTGTAAAGGATTACCTTTTTTGACGTTTATTCTAATTCCAGAATAGGGACGTCTTTTATCAGAACCCTGACCGCTACGACCAATAAACCGTTGACCAATAGCAACTTTACGAACTTCTGTTCCAGATTCTGTGAAAAAAGTTTCGGTCAGTTCTGCTCCTTCCTCACGTTGACGACGCAAGCTAAACCCACTACCACCACAAACAATCCAATTGAGATTGGAATCAGCGTGACCAGTATCTAGGGTCTGAAGGTGTTCAAAACAGTGAGCGTGACCGTTAAGAATTAAGTCTACTATTGGACTTTGTGAGGGTAAGCAACCAAGTTTTTCAACCACATTATCTAAGACTTTACGCAAACGATGACGAACAGCCAAAGTTTGTGCTTGTCCCCATTTTGTTGCTTCTGTAACATAGGGTGGATGGTGAAAGTAAATGATTCGTCCCCGGACTGCTCGATCTTCCCAAGATTTAATTAATCTTTCCTCTAACCAATGAAGTTGTTCGAAGTCGATGATTTTACTTTTATTGTGATTGAGTTGTTTGTCGAGATCCATTTTGATCTCATCTAATTGCTCTAACTTAGCATTGAGATCGTCAATTTTTTCGGCTTCCTCCGGAATGTAACCCTTAAGTATGCTGATGGTTGCAATGATTTGCTGTTGTTCTTGTTCTACTTTTAATCTCTCTGTAGCTAAAAGTCTACGCTCATCATGTTCTGATTGGCTGTGAATCTCATTCACATTAGCCGGTGTTAAAGGTTCGTTAAAAGTACTGGAATCAAGGGCAAAAAAATCAATTCCCCTATAGCGGAAAGTATAATAACGGTTAGGCAAACGGGTAAATTCGCCCGGTACATAGCGCAAACACCTACCGAAATCAGTTTTACCAGTATAATGGGAATTTAAATGATATTCTAATTTTTCCTGAGAATTAAATCGTTTTAAGTAGTCGATAAAAGCCCGTGCGTAAGCATCCCCCTTATAGGAACTATTCCAACTCAAATCTAAATCTTTATAGCCAAAAAACCGACGTAAAGGGAGAGTGGCTCCAGCTAACAAACGATAAAAAAGCGGCACTTCATAATAGTCATGATTGCCGGGAACTGGTAAAAAGGGTTGATTAAAAGTCATATTATCGTAGGAAATGTGTTCGTAGTTCTCACCACCTACTAAAAATTCCCGGTAAGGCTTAATAAAGTTCTCTGGGTAATAATCGCGAGAACCTACCAGGTACATTACGTCCCCGGTATGTAAAACAAAACTACATTCATCCCGATGGGGAAGCATCAATTCAGCTATTTTCCTCTGGGGATTATGAGTTCGGTGCGGTCCAGAACCACTATCACCAATTACTAAAAACGAAAATTCCTCGCTTTCTTCTTTCCCGTCATCAATAACCATACTGGTTTGGTCAATTGAGCGAGAGACAATGCTCGGGTGCGACCAACGCACCCGTTCTTTCATCTTTTGAATTTTTACTGCAATTGAAGGTTCTGTGATAACTTTCATTTTGTTTCGGTTGATGTGTATTCGGCTAATCTCTCTGGCTAATCTTTTAGCTAATACTTTTGACTAATATCTATTCTGTTGCAGTATGTTTACTTGATATACAAATGATGCGTGACTGAAAAGTTCCAGAAATTATTTCCAGAAATTAGTTCCAGAAATTATAATTTACCAATCGCGGGCCGACTCTTAACCATGATTGTACCTGAGTATTATTAAGTTTTGTCAATTTAACGATAACCAGCAGCTTGCAGATGAAACAACTTTGCATATAGTCCTTGTAGCTGCAATAATTCTTCATGAGTTCCTTCTTCGATAATTTCTCCAAACTCAATGACCAAAATTTTGTCAGCCATCCGCACAGTAGAGAAACGATGGGAAATTAAAAACACCATCTGACTTTTAGTGCTAGTGCGAAAGTGATTAAAAATCTCAAACTCTGCTTGGGGATCCATGGCTGAGGTCGGTTCATCTAAAACTAAAATTTCAGCTTTACTGCGCATAAAAGCTCGAGAAAGGGCTATTTTTTGCCACTGACCACCAGAAAGTTCTTGTCCTCCTTTGAACCAACGACCTAACTGGGTACGAAAACCTTGGGGTAAATTTTTAATAAAAGGTCGCGCCATTCCCATTTCCGCAGCTACTTCCCAACGGCTTGAATCTTCAAGATTCTCCACTTCACCGACGCCAATATTTTCGCCAACTGTAAATTGATAGCGGACAAAATTTTGGAAAATCACACTGATGCGTTGTCGCAGTACCTCCACATCCCATTCTTGTAAGTCCAAACCATCCAGTAAAATTCTGCCGGACTCGGGATTATATAGTCGAGTTAATAGTTTAATTAGAGTAGTCTTTCCGGAACCATTTTCACCCACAATAGCTAGTTTTTCCCCCGGTTGGAGATGAAAGGAGATATTTTTTAAAGCCGGTTTAGAGCTACCTGGATAGGAAAAGGATACATTTTCAAAACGAATTCCATCTCCCGGATAGATTCCCTTAGTTGCTTCTCCTCTGGATTGGGGGACTTTCTCTTCTAAGAATTCATAGAGGTTAGATAAATATAAGTTATCCTCGTACATTCCTCCAATTGAGGTGAGTGCTTCCGAAAAAGTTCTTTGTCCTTGACGAAAAACGGTCAGATACATCGTCATTTCTCCGAGAGAAATTCGATTAGCAACTGTTTCGATAACTATCCAACCATAAGCCAGATATAGGGCTCCGGTACTGAGTAAACTCAATAAGTATCCCCACAAACCCCGTCGTAAAGTTAAGTTTTTGTCTTCGCCATAAATTTGGTGAAATATGTTGTGATAACGTCCAAGCAACATTTCTCCTAATTTATAAAGTTTTACTTCCTTGGCAAAATCTTCTCTAGCGACTAAAGTTTCTAAATAACGCTGTTGGCGAGTTTCTGGAGCGCGCCAACGAAATAGTCGAAAAGCTTGTCCTGCAAATTTAGTTTCGGCGATAAAAGCTGGGATGGCTGCTAAAACTAAGATGAAAACAGCCCAAAGCGAAAAGCTGACTAGCAAAGCACCATAAGTTAAAAGGGAAAGAGCACTTTGCACCAAACCAAAAGTACGATTGACTAACGATAATGGGCGAGTAGAGGCTTCTCTTCTCGCATTGCTCATTTTATCGTAGAATTCTGAATCTTCAAACTGCGCCAACTCCAGTGTCAATGCTTTTTCTAAAATCAATACATTTACTCTCTGTGCAAGTAATACTCGCAATAAAGATTGACAAACTGTAAGTCCTCGTTGACTCGCTGCAAGTAAAGCTATGGCGATCGCCTCTAAACCCACATAAATCAAAGGATGATAAAGACTGTTAGAAATACCACTGTTAAAAGTACCAACATTTCGAGCTTGGACTACAGCATCTACAATTAACTTACCGATGTAAGCAACTGCTGCAGGCAAAAGACCTGCGATTAAAGTCAAAGCAGCAATTGAAATAGTTAAAGTACGATTAGTCGTCCAAACTAAACCTATGGCTCGCCCGCTGTAGCGAAAAACTGCCAACAATTGGCGGAGGGCGTTAATTTTTCTGCGAATGCTCATACATTAATTATACCCGAACTATACTCATTCGAAGTATTAACCCAGGCACAAAAAAATTATCAGTTAGAAATTTAACTTATTAATTAAAACTATAATTTTACTTACTATTGGGAGCGAAAATATATCGAAAATATATATTCTCCGACCGTATTCAAAAATCTTCTTACAAAACGAGTTTAAAAATTGACCGACTGCGTTGGAAGGAGGAGGGAAGAGGGGGTAGAGAGGGGGAGTTTAATTAATGAGGACGTTGCACGAAACTAAATAACAAGCTTCCCACACTCCCCATCAATTCAAAGTTTGTTCATGCACGCTACGTGCGGATGAGTCTTAACGAGCGTGCCATTCGATACAAGCCCATTAATTTATTAACGGAGTCCCTTCTTCCTCCCTACTCCTTCCTTCGTTAAGTAGCGATACTACGTCATTGAATTTGAGTTGACGAATTTACCTTATGAATTCACCTATGCACCGACTACTACACCACCATTAGGATGTAACACTTGTCCTGCGAAGTAGGAAGAATCTTCCGATGCTAAGAATACAAAGCTTGTAGCAACTTCAACAGGCTGACCGGGACGCTTCATCGGAACTTGTTTCCCGAACCCTTCAACTTTTTCGCTGGGAAAAGCATCGGGAATAAAGGGAGTCCAAATCGGTCCAGGGGCTACAGCGTTAACGCGGATACCTTTTTCTAGTAATGATTGGGACAAGGAACGGGTAAAGGCAAGGATCGCACCTTTAGTTGTAGAGTAACTAAGTAAAGGTGCGTTACCTTTGTATGCGTTGATAGAAGTAGTATTAATAATTGAGCTACCTTCTTTAAGATGGGGAATTGCAGCTTTGCACAAATAAAACATTGAGAAAATATTGGTACTGAAAATACTATTCAAACTTCTCGAATCAATATTTTCTAGAGTTTCGGGATTTTCTAAACGTTGTTCGGCTGCATTGTTAACGAGAATATCTAGTTGTCCTAACTGTTCGATAGTTTTTTCTACTACTTGCTGACAAAAATGCTCGTCACTAATATCTCCAGGAATTAGTAAGCATTTTCGTCCTTCTTGCTCGACTAACTCCTTGGTCTTTTGCGCGTCTCCGTGTTCGTCGAGATAAGAAATGGCTATGTTTGCACCTTCTTTTGCATAAAGTACTGCAACAGACCTACCGATACCACTGTCACCTCCAGTAATGAGAGCTACTTTACCCTCTAATTTGTTACTACCGACGTAACTTTCCCGGTCGTACTGGGGTTTGGGATTCATTTCTGATTCTAATGCAGGTTGTCTATCCTGAGATTGAGCAGGAATTTGATCTGCAGAAATTGCCATGTCAGTTCTCCTTGTACTTGTCTGTTATGAATTTTTATTGCTAATACTAGACAAAATAAAATTCAGCGATATCAGTTTATCTAAACACTGAATATACAGTTTAGAAAATTGTGTTTAGCTACTGCTAACTTATTAAAAAAAAACAAATAATAAATGTATCGAAAGCAGGGTTTAAATTGCTCCCATGGTCATAGATTCAAGGATTATAACTAAAGATATCACCTATTTATAACTAAAGATGGTTAGGTAAATGGATCGATTCGAACTAACCTTATTCTAAGCAAATTGTCTAATGAATATTTTTGGAGTTAAACGGCAAATGGAATTTCACGTACCTACTCTCAAGAGTCAAGAAGCTAGCGATAATTTAAAGCAAACTATTCTGACTTCTGAACCAAATGCTAATGTAAACATTGATTTAGATTCTCAAAAAGTGACCATAGAATCTAAGGCTTCTGCCGAGACTTTTAAGCAACTAATAGTTGCATCAGGACATAAAATTAATTAAATTTGAGCTTGATTATCTTTCCAGTAATGATAGCAAGTTCGCTAATTATTTTTAACGATGCAAGAGTCAAATACTATGCAAATCCCTCCAGAAATTACTTATCGCAATATTACTAAAACCGAAGCTATTGATTCTCTAATAAGAGAAAAAATTGCAAAGTTAGAAAAATTTTGCAATTACATGAATAGCTGTCACGTAGTGGTTGAAAAAGCTCACGAGAATCCAGAAAGTGGGTCTCCTCACAGGATCAGTATTGATATTACAATCCCCCACGGACGTGAAATAGCGGTAGGTTATAACCCTGACAAAGGTAAACAGTATCCGCCCCTAGAAGCAGTAATTCGAGATGCTTTTGAAGCAGCGCGTCGTCAATTGGTTGGACTCACCACAGAGCAACAAGGGGAAGTGAAAACACATCCCGAACAGGAAATGGGCGCTGTTATCACTAAATTATTTTCCGAACAAGGTTATGGTTTTCTTAAAGAAATCAGTACCGGTAAGGAAGTCTATTTTCACCGCAATAGTGTTACCAATCAGAGCTTTGAGCAATTAGAAGTTGGTAATGGGGTCAGATTTAAGGAAACGGAAGGAGAAATGGGTCCTCAAGCCACTACCGTCCAAGTAGTTGACAAACAGAGTTCTCCTAGGATTGAATCAGTACCATCAGCTGCAGAGAAGCCATTGGGTTGGAATTGATAATTATTAATATTAACAGTGGTTAGGTGACACTCTGGAAAAGAGTCTGAGAGCCATAAATTACTCGTCAATAAATCTTTACACTTTCTCCTGTTCCCTCCTTGGGAAAATTTTCATTCTTAGGCCAAGGTATTCTAAACCCAACACATAAAAGTCTCTGCAATCGTTTCCTGTGTGAAACTTAGCTGATATGGGTGACTGACTCCAAAAAACCTCACCAGGGTCTTTATTTAATTGAACTGTTTACAGGATACGCAAAATAGTTGTCTTGCGATCGTAGTGCAAAACTATTGGCAGTAAAGAGTAAGCAGTTTTTGAAAGTATTTTTGTAATTACGCTAGCATTATTTATGAGTTTATTTGCGAAAGAAGAATTAAATAGTTTATTTAACTTAACAGATAGATTCTGTGTATCTATCTATATGCCTACACATAAGGCAGGAAAAGAGACTAGGCAAAACCCTATACGTTTCAAAAACTTATTAGATCGAGCTGAATCGAAGTTAGTAGCTGCTGGTTTAAGTACAACAGAAACGGGCGAACTTCTGCAAGAAGCCAAAACAATGATAGATGATTATGATTTTTGGCAGCATCAAGAATTAGGCTTGGCTTATTTTATATCTCAAAGTCAAACGCGTTACTATCTTTTACCTCATAGTTTTACAGAATTGGTAGAAGTAAGCGATCGCTTTTACTTTAAACCTTTACTCCCGCTAATGGCTGCAGATAATGAGTTTTACTTGTTAGCCTTGGCTCAAAACCAAATTCGTCTATTTCAAGCAAGTCATTACAACATTCAAGAACTAGCTTTACCTGAAGATGTCCCTTCTAGTTTAGCTGAGGCTTTAAGTTACGACGATCCTGAAAAGCAACTTCAGTATCATAGTGTCGGAAAGGGTGCAGCTAAAAGCGTCGCTTCTCAATCCAATCCGATTTATCACGGACAAGGAGTAGGAACGACCGATAATAAAACTGAAATCTTACGTTACTTCCAGCAGATAGATCGCGGTTTACACTCTTTGCTACAGGGAAAACAGGTTCCATTAGTCCTCGCAGGTGTAGAGTATTTGCTTCCTATTTACCAAGAAGCTAATTCCTATCCTCATTTGTATAGCCAAGGTGTAACGGGGAACCCGGAAAATCTTTCTTCAGAAGAACTACATCAGCAGGCTTTACAAGTTATTCAACCGCATTTCCAAGAAGCCAGACAACAGGCGATCGCACAATATCAAGAATTACTAAGTACCAAACAAGCTAGTGCAGATGTAAAACAAATCATTCCTGCAGCTATTAATGGTCAAGTAGATACTTTGTTTATTCCCAATAACCTCCAGTGCTGGGGTCGATTCGAGCCAGAAACTAATTCGATTGAAATTGATGACAGTTCCACTAAAGAAAATTTTGATTTATTAGATTTTGCAGCCACGAATACTTTTTTACAGGGTGGGATGGTTTACTGCATGTCTGCAGAGGAAATGCCAGATTCTGAATCTGTTGCTGCAATCTTCCGCTATCCCGTCTACGCTAACTCGTCGTCAGTATAAAATTAGATCGTAGAAAGATTCTGTTGTAGGGTGACGATTCGGTAAACCCACTGCTGAGAGTGAAAGCACGGGCAAATAAAATATCTAGCTCGTGCAAAAGCGTACAGTGAAGGTAAGAGTAAGGTTAAAAATTTTGACTGTTTTCTTATATTTGTTAATGCTCAGAAAATATTAAGCTACCTAAGACAATGGTCATTTGATAGCAGGTACTGCGTAAATTTGAAGCGATAAACAGTGAGTATAGTTGGGAAGAGGAGGCTTTTATGTTTTTTTCGTTGCGTTGGTCGTTCAAGAATATTTACTTACTAGCTTTTGGACTAACTATTGTAACAGTTAGTCCAGTATTACTTTCCGAACCTAGTGTTGCTCAGCTAAAAAATAGAAACTCGGAATCAATTTTGAGTCAGTCGCAGTTTTCATCTACTGTATTTTCTGACGTTCCGGCGAGTTTTTGGGCTAGTCCTTTTATTCGGGCTTTAGTACAGAGACAAATTATAACTGGCTTTCCGGATGGTACATTTAAGCCTGAAAGACCAGTTGAGCGTGCTGAATTTGCAGCAATGCTGGAAAAAGCTTTTAATCAAAATCCAGTCCGACAGTTAAGTACCCAAGGATTTTCAGATGTTCCAGCTGATTATTGGGCAGCTTCAGCAATTAAGGAAGCCTATGAAACCGGATTTATGTTGGGCTATCCGGGAAATGTGTTTCAACCAAATCAAGAAATTCCTAAAGTTCAAGCCATTGTCGCTTTAAGCAATGGTTTAAGGTTAACTGCGGCGAAACCTGTAACTGAAACCTTAAACACTTACTACACAGATGTGTTTGCCATCCCTACCTATGCACAAAGTAGTGTTGCAGCAGCTACAGAAGCCAGTATGGTTGTCAACTATCCAGATGCAAAAACACTTAATCCTACAGAAAATTTAACTCGTGCCGAAGCCGCAGCCCTAATATATCAAGCTTTAGTTAATCAGGGACAAGCACAACCATTAGCAGCTAATCTCCCCGCAGCAAGCTATATCGTTGCTGGGACTCCCGGTCCTACTCAAGCTAAAAACGATATCGTATCTATAGCTTCCTCTAGTGATTCCTTTTCTACTTTAACTTCTTTACTGCAATCGGCAAATCTAGCAGATATTCTTCAACAGCCAGGACCTTACACAGTTTTCGCACCCACCGACGCCGCCTTTGCTGCCTTACCTCCAGAAACTTTACAAGAATTGCAGCAGCCAGAGAATAAAGAATTGCTGGTGAAAATTTTAAGATATCACGTAGTTCCCGGAAGGTTGAGTGCGGATCAAATTTCAGCGGGAGAACTGCAAACCCTTGAAGGTCAACCGGTTAATATTCAAGTCGATTCTAGCAAGAACCAAATCGCGGTCAACGCCACAAATGTTATCCAGGCTGATATCGATGCTAGTAACGGTGTCATCCACGCAGTTAACCAAGTTTTAATTCCACCCGATTTTGATGGAACTCAAAAGTCAGAAACTGAAACTAAAACTGAAACTGCAGACAGTAATGGAGCAGATCTCGAACCCGGTCGTGCGACCCGTGGTGGTTCTAGCTACATTGGAGTTGGTGGTAATATTGGCCTAGGTGGTGAAACTGCATTAGGTGAAGGCAGCTTTGCAGCGATTAGTAAAATAGGACTGACACGTCGCTTCTCTGCACGACCATCAGTCATAATTGATGATGACCCCGTGATTTTATTACCTCTAACCTTTGATTTTTCTCCACGTACGACACCTTCAGTAGCAGGAAGGTCGTTTAATGTTTCTCCCTACTTAGGTGCTGGCGTAGCTATTGAGACAAGTGACGATGCAGATGTCGGTTTCTTACTTACGGGCGGTATAGACGTACCTTTAGGCGATCGCTTCACTGTTAATGGTAGTGCTAACGCAGCTTTCTTAGATGATGATACAGATGTTGGGTTACTTTTAGGAATCGGCTATAACTTCTAGATTAAGTAGGTGCAGGGTTAGAATTCAGGGGTAAGTTAACAGTTAACGCTTCATCCTGGCAACTTATTTAACCGTTTTCTGCGGACGCTATGCACGGATGAAGCAAAGACACTTAAGATACCAATAAAACTAAATAATTGTTTTTTATAAGAGCAAAAAGATTATGTTTGAAGATGAATTACAACGTGCAGTTGGGACCTTTCCAACTTATGAAGAAGCACAAAGAGCGCTTTATGAATTAAGAGAGGCTGACTTTAATATGGATAAAATTTCTATAGTTGGTCAGCATACTGAAAGTTACAAACAGGCAGGTGATATAGTTCCGGATAAATCAAACGCAGAACTAACTAAAGGAGCAGCTAAGACAGGAGCAAGTACAGGAGGAGTTACAGGCGGATTGGTTGGTTTGTTAGGTAGTTTGGGGGTATTAGCAATTCCCGGTATTGGTCCAATCGCAGAAGTAGGAGTAATACTTGCTAATACTCTGATCGGTAGTGGTATTGGTGCTGCTAGTGGTGGCTTAGTTGGCGCTTTGGTTGGTTGGGGAATTCCCGAAGATAGAGCTAAGTACTACGACGAACTACTTTCTCGAGGAAGTTATGTGGTACTAGTTGAAGGGACTCAAGCGGAAGTTAAGAAAGCGGAAATGATTTTGAGACCCCAAGGAATTATAGATTGGGAAATGTATAATATACCGCTAACCCAAGATATTAAAAATCGTACACTCATTTAGTCAGGATTTGCCCCATTGTCACAATTATCATGTTTGGTGTGCGACGCCAAGAGCTTTATTTCCCCTTGCAAATTAATCGAAGTGTCACATACTCTACGAGAAAAAATGTACTAGCGGCATAAGTTCTATTAGTTTTACTTTTAAAAGTTTGACTCTTGAACCTTCAAAATATCCTAATCAATAATCTCCCAAGCTTCTCACCGTAGGGAGATTATTACTATGAAAGAAAATTTCCTTGACGCCAGGTACAGGGAGCAAGCATAACTTTTGACTTATAAAAAATAAAATTCTACGGAGAGATGGGAAATTATGGTAGATGTTTATATTTTAAATCTATTAGCGATCGGTCTGCTGTTACTATTTGCGACCTTAGGCTCTGGTTTTATTTCTCGGCGTTTACCTCTTTCTTATGCAATTATCTACCTGGCTGTCGGAATTATTATTGGTCCCTACGGTTTTAATTTAATTCAGTTACGTCAAACTGAAGTATTTAGTATAAATTTGCTAGAGCGACTTACTGAATTTGTAGTTATAGTATCTGTATTTGGCTGTGGCTTAAAAATTATTCGTCCTTTTAAGTTAGCTGCTTGGGATATAACTATAAGACTAATTGGAATTGTCATGCCAATTTCAATTTTTGCTCTAGCTGCTGTTGCTAAATTTGCTATTAATTTAGATTGGGGGTCTGCTATTTTACTTGGAGCCATCTTATCACCGACGGATCCAGTTTTAGCTTCAGAAGTACAATTAAAAGACACCAAAGATGAAAATGAATTACGTTTTGGTTTAACTTCTGAGGGTGGACTAAATGATGCTTTGGCTTTCCCTTTTGTTTATTTTGGAATTTACGCTTCGAAAGATAGTAATTGGAATAATTGGTTGCACTCTTGGGTTGGTATTGATGTAATTTGGGCAATTATTGCTGGTATTGTTACGGGATTTATAGTGTCTAAAGTGATTGTTTGGTTGGATCGAAAAATTCAGCAATATCATCCTATTGATGATTTAATGGAAGATTTTATTGCACTTAGTACAATTTTATTAACTTACTCAATAACTGAGGTCGTCAATGGTTATGGTTTTTTAGCTGTATTTGTAGCTGGATTGGTATTACAACGTAGCTATAAATCTTCAGAAAAACCGCTAGCACAGTTGCAATTTATCGAAAGAGTAGAAAAACTATTAGAAGTCGGAACGATTGTAATTTTGGGTTCAATATTATTGTTTCAACCAATTATGGATTATGCTTTCGGCTCGCTAGTAGTTAGCGTATCATTACTTTTTATAATTAGACCTCTAAGTGTTTGGATTAGCACTATCGGTAAACGCTTTGTTTATCCACAACGCAAGAATTTTCAACCCGTAAATCGCTTGCTATTTAGTTGGTTTGGAATTCGCGGAATTGGTTCTTTATATTACCTTTCTTATGCTTTGGGTCATGGGGTAGAAGGTGAACCAGCACAGCAAATATCTTGGATAACTTACACTACCGTCATTGCTTCCATTACACTCCATGGTATTACTGCTACACCATTAATGAACTGGTATAACAAGCATCATGCCGATCGTCCGGAAGTTAATTCACCTACTAAAGCAGATAATAAGTAAATTCAAGTAATTAAAATATTCGGTAATGTTATATATTTGCTTCCATTCATACTCGTTAATATATTTTCCTCTTTGATTTGAGAAAATATTTTGTTTTTTAGATGCAAGTAAACTGAATCGGTAGTTTGAAATCAATCGTTTTAAATCGGCAATTTTAAAATTAATAAATAAAGAAATTTATCAATCGCGGGTGATTTAAGTAGGGCTTGCTGAATAAATACAAAAAGGTGATGGTTAATACATTATCAGACCCAAGGAATATATTCAGATGCAAGAAAACAGTCTAAAATAACTCAAAACCCTTGCATCACGGTGAGGAAGAACAAGGG
>JGI1201J43222_100103_pt1 | contig 31103 bp, 23 predicted proteins | sample MastesBC008_FD_43222 | JGI IMG/M metagenome (IMG submission 43222) | reverse complement strand
CCTGTGGAACAACCCCAACCTATTACTCCTACAGTTCCACCGACTCAAGAACCTGCACAACAACACCAACCTACTACTCCCACAGTTCCACCAACGCAGGTTAATTATTAACGTAAAACTTCTTCAATATCTGATAAGTATAGAGAAATTTTGAAATTAATTGAAGAGGGTTAGGAACATTGAAAGTAAAAACTTTAACTGTCGGACCAATTTTAGGGTCTGTGACTGGTAACAATGCTCGTATATTTGGTCGTGGTAAGTACGAACAATATACTCAAGACTTATTCAAATGGTGGAATTCTCTTTTTGATAGAAAACTTCACTATTTTGGCATAGCAAGAATTCGCGTAGGTGGAGAATTAAATTTTCAAAGACCAAGGATTTTTAGAATAAATCCTAACTTTGATATGACTGGGGTAGTAATTTTCAATAATCTCCTACCCGAAAAAGATTATGAATATCAGATTGGGTGGGTTAAATGCTACCGAAAAAATTTGGAAAATCTTGAAGCTGAAAGATTTGATTGGTCTAATATTCCAACATATAAATTCAAAACAGCGGCAAACAACCCTGAGCAAAATCGTTCATTTATTCTTGGTTCCTGTCGCTATTTACTACGAATATTAGGAAGCTCTTTATTTGATGACCGGGGTGACAAAACTTTTAGATCTATTTTACGGCAAATAGATTCAGGGGTCGCAACTGATGGGTTAATTATGGTTGGTGACCAAATATACGCTGATGATCTTAACTTTATTGCTGCAGACCAAAGAATTCATCAGTTTTTTAAACGTTATCAAGAAGTTTTTTCCCAACCATATATCCGTAAATTGATGGCGCAAGTCCCAACATATATGACTTTAGATGACCATGAGATTGAAGACAATTGGCCATCGAAAGCCTCAGAAAAAGATTTGGTGACTCTTTTCCCTGTGGCGATTCATGCATATATGACTTATCAACTGAGTCATAGCCCATTATTTGAGCTATCAGAAGATAAAAGTAAAATTACTGGTACACCAACAAAATTTTGGTATACCTTTAGCGATGGTTGTTGTGATTTCTTTATTACTGATACTCGAACTGAACGTTATTTAAGTAATGAGGAAAGTGAAAGAAAAATCATCAGTATTCACCAGATGGAGGCAATTAAAACTTGGTTAACTAATGATTCGGGAAGAATAAAATTTATTGCATCATCAGTCCCATTTTTCCCTGATTCTAAAACAAAAAACTCTGATAAGTGGGGTGGTTTTTTATCCCAGCGTACTGAATTAATTGATTTTATTTTTAGGAATAAAATTAAACCAGTTGTTTTTCTATCTGGTGATGTTCACTGTTCAATGTCAGCAGAGTTAATATGTCCAGAGCAAACTGATTTTAAAATTATTTCTATAGTATCTTCTGCTTTTTTTTGGCCCTATGCCCATACTCAAGCTAGTAGTTTTCAGCTAGATGGAAAATTGAAAACTTATTCTTCCCATTCTTATAAATTAGTTAATGTTAGTCCTGTTTATTCCAATGATAATTTTACTAGGGTTAGTGTTGAAAAATCATCCTTCGATGAAAGTAATTTAAAAGTGGAGGTATTTTCTCGCAAAGGGAGGCTAGTATACACAAAAAAATGCGGCTTATAATTATTAAATATGTGAAGTAAAATATAAAAAATCAATAATTTAGTTTACTGATATTTGTTCATTAATAGCTTCTAGTTTCTCTTCATTTTGAAGTATTTTCTCTTTCAAATCTTCATTCTCTATTTTCCTTACTCGGCTCTGAAATTTTTGTATTTCACGATTTAACTCTTTTAACTCTTGGGTCACTGATGGCTTTGTAGACTTGAGAAGTCTATTATATTTTTGCTGTAATTGTTTATAAGCTTTATCTATTTCCTCCAATTCTTCAACTTTATTTTTTAAGTCCTGATTGATTCTTTGGACGCTATTAATATTTTTGCTAAGATTTATTTTTGAGTTTGCAACTTCAACCGAAACGCTAGTTGCAAAAATTGATGATACTGTCAAACCTGTTGTAAGCGACAATAATGAGATACTCAAAGAATACCAAAACACTTTAGGAATACTTGAAATATCCATATTTTTCTGCTCTAACCTCATCCAATTAAGTATTACACGGTAAATTATAAAACTTACTAAATAATCTGCTAAATAATCTTCGGCACAATTTACCTTAGTAAATCTTATATTTTACAACAGCATGACTGAGATGATTTCCGGGTGAACAGCATAATAATTGAATAAAAAATACTTTTGTATATGAATAAACAAATCAAAAAACAAGGTAAGTCCCTCCCATCTGGTTTCATGATCAAACTTGGTAAGTTTGTTTGGACAACCATGTGGAAATTTATGATGTCTAATCTTGCTCCTCGTAGTAAAACCGGAGCATATGTTCGTCCTGAAAGTCAGTTTAGAAATTTGATTGATACCACTGATATTGCAACTCCTAATATTGCTACCGTTGATGTTAATAGCCCCAAAAGTACCTATCAATCAGCAAAAGGACGTTATCGTCTGTATGTTGGTTTAGGATGTCCTTGGGCTCATAGAACTTTAGTTGTAAGAGCGCTAAAAGGTTTAGAAGATTCAATAGAAGTATCAATAGTATTCCCTTCCCCCGACCGAGGAATTTGGATTTTCTCCCAAGAGGAAGAAGGTTTGCGCACGCTCCCAGAACTATATAATCTTGGGTCGCCAGGTTACCAAGGACGTTGTACTGTCCCAGTCCTATGGGATAAGCAAACTCAAACAATAGTCAACAATGAAAGTGCAGAGATTATTGTTATCCTAAATTCTCAGTTTAATGATTTTGCGACTAACCCCACATTAGATCTTTATCCAGAAAAATTGCGTTCGCAAATAGATGAGTGGAACGAAAAAATCTACCATACAGTAAATAATGGGGTATATCGTTGTGGATTTGCCCAAACTCAATCAGCCTATGACCAAGCTTGTGACGAGTTATTTACAACTTTGAATGAGATTGATGCAGTTTTAGCAACAAATCGATATTTGTGTGGAGAAGAATTAACTATCGCAGATGTGCGCTTATTTACTACTTTGTTTCGTTTTGATATTGTGTACTACGGCTTATTCAAGTGTAACCGTCGTCGCATTCGGGATTATCAAAACTTGGGCTCTTATTTACGCGACCTGTATCAACTTCCCAAAGTATCAGAAACCTGCGATCTAAATAGTATTAAGCAGGATTATTACGGAAACTTGTTCCCCCTTAATCCTGGAGGAATAATTCCTTCCGGTCCAGATATTAGGAATCTTTGGGAACCACACAATCGGCAAAATATTGGTAAAAAAGTGGTAAATTAAGTACAAAAATCTTCACATTAGATTTCCATATCCTTCCTTAAGATACTGACCTGATAATCAGAGATTTTCTATTTTTATAGTTGTTGACAAAAAGTGCAAAGTAGATATGCCATTCGATTACGACCTATTTGTGATTGGTGTTGGTTCTGGTGGTGCAGCAGCAGCAAAAGCTGCAGCTCAATACGGTATTCGTGTTGGGGTCGCCGAAAAGGAAGCCCTTGGTGGAACCTGTTTGAACCGCGGTTGTGTACCCAAAAAATTTATTGTTTACGCTGCTGATTTTGCCTTAAAAAATCGAATGGCTCATGACTATGGTTGGAGCGAGAGTAAAAGGCATTTTAGCTGGTTGCGTTTTATTAATTCTGTACGCCAACAGATTAAAAGTATTCACGAATCTTATCAAGAAACATTAGAAAAGGCTGGGATTGAATTATTCCGGAGTCACGCAAAATTCGTTGACGAGCATACAGTTGAAGTCGACGGACGCAACATTACAGCCGATAAATTTCTAATTGCGGTGGGCGCGCAGCCAATGAAACCTGATATCCGAGGTATCGAATATGGCATTACTTCCCGCCAAATTTTTAAGCTACCCCATTTACCAAAACGTCTCGCAATTATTGGTGGTGGCTACATAGGAGTCGAGTTTGCCAGCATGATGAATGCTTTTGGTTGTGAGGTAACTGTAATTGATACCAGTAAAATAATTTTATCTGGATTCGATTGCGATGTTCGTCGCCACGTTCAAGATGGTTTGAGCAATAGAGGAATTCGTTTTATTGGTAACAGTACGGCAAAGGCAATTAAGTTTTGTGAAGATAACTTGCTATTAACAATCGCTGGTGATTCCCAAAAAATCATGACTGCAGATAGCGTCTTAGTTGCAACTGGTCGCGCTCCCAATACCAGCAATTTAGGCTTGGAAAATGCAGGAGTTAAATTAGGAGAAAAACAAGAAATCCTAGTTGATGAATATAGTCGTACCACCCAGGAAAACATTTATGCTGTCGGGGATTGTACTGATCGCTTACAATTAACACCTGTAGCTAAAGCGGAAGCAACAGCTTTTGTGAAAACGGTTTTTGGCGATCAACCACAAACTGTAAATTACGAACATGTCCCTTCTGCCGTTTTTACCCGTCCGGAAGCAGCAAGTATAGGAATGAGTGAGGAAAAAGCTAAAGAAAAGTTTGGTGATTCCATCAAATGTTACCAAACTAAGTTTCAGCCCTTGATATCTCAGTTAACAATCAAAGATGAACAAGCTTTAATGAAACTAGTTGTAGAAGGAGAATCAGAGCGGATTTTAGGCGCTCATATGGTGGGAGAACACGCTGCTGATATTATTCAAAGTTTGGGTGTTGCAATTCGTAAAGGTATTACTAAGCAAGATTTAGATGATACCATTGCCATTCACCCTACTACCGCAGAGGAATTTCTCACGTTAAGTTAAATTTGGGGTAGGACTGACAAGTTAAAGCACATGAATCTAATTTAAGTATTTCTTCTTTAATCTTGTATAAGTCCTCTAAGATTTAATAATTACGAGAAAGACATCATTTAAGATATATGTCATACGACTACGACCTATTTGTGATTGGTGCTGGTTCCGGTGGTTTAGCAGCTTCCAAACGTGCTGCAAGTTATGGAGCAAAAGTAGCGATCGCCGAAAATGATTTAGTAGGTGGAACCTGTGTAATTCGCGGTTGTGTTCCAAAAAAATTAATGGTTTATGGCTCTCATTTTCCTTCTTTGTTTGAGAGTGCTGCTGGTTACGGTTGGAAGGTCGGTGATATAGAATTTGACTGGGAAAAATTTATTACTTCTATAGATAACGAAGTTAAACGACTTTCACGATTACATATTAGTTTTTTGGAAAAAGCGGGTGTCGAACTAATTACAGGTCGTGCTAGCTTGATTGATCCCCATACAGTAGAAGTAGATGGGCGTAAATTTACTACTGATAAAATTTTGATTGCAGTTGGTGGACGTCCTATTAAACCAGATTTACCTGGTATGGAACACAGTATCACTTCCAGAGAAATCTTTCATCTCCAAGAAAAACCAAAGCATATTGCTATTATTGGTGCGGGTTACATTGGTACTGAGTTTGCTTGTATTATGCGTGGTTTGGGTTGTGAAGTTACCCAAATTATTCGTAAAGATAAGATACTTAAAGGTTTTGATGTAGATATCCGCAATAATATTCAAGAAGGAATGATTGGCCATGGTATCCGCATCATCACAAACACCGTGGTTAATTCGGTAGAGAAAGTATCAGCAGGTTTGAAGCTAAATTTATCTGGAGATACAGAAGAAAACATCGCTGCTGATGTGTTTTTAGTTGCAACTGGTCGTGCTCCCAATGTCAGTGGATTGGGTCTAGAAAATGTAGGCGTTAAAATGGTCGACAGTTCTGTTGCAGGACCAGGATATAGCACCATAGATGCTATTAAAGTCAATGAATATAGTCAAACAACACAAGCAAATATTTATGCTGTCGGTGATGTTACTGAAAGAATTAACCTAACTCCAGTAGCAATTGGTGAAGGTAGAGCATTTGCTGACAGTGAATTCGGTAATAACCGTAGGATATTCAGCCACGAAAAAGTAGCCACAGCAGTATTCTCCACACCGGAAGCAGCAACGGTGGGTATGACAGAAGTACAAGCTAAGGAAAAATTTGGAGAAGATGGCGTCAAAATTTATCGCAGTCGCTTTCGTCCGATGTTCTACACTTTACCAGATCAACAAGAAAGAACAATGATGAAGCTGATAGTCAATGCAGAAAACGATGAGGTTTTAGGCGCTCATATGGTAGGTGACTATGCTGCTGAAATTGTTCAAGGTGTAGCGATCGCCGTCAAAATGGGAGCAACCAAAAAAGATTTTGATGCTACGGTTGGTATTCACCCCTCATCAGCAGAAGAATTTGTCACAATGCGATGATTTAAGGAATTTTCACAATAGGTTTCACAAATAATATATCTTTTATTAGGGGGCACTGCGGTGCGCCCCTGCAGGTAAAAATTATGACTAATATAACTTGCAATAACTCTTGGGGAATTTACCTGTTCCCCGTTCTCCGTTCCCTGTTCCCCGTTCCCTAAATAAAACAATTGCAATACATTTACCTTCATGGCTTTGCATCTAGTCCAAACTCTAACAAAGCTCGTTACATAGAACAACGTTTTGCAGAGAATAAAATTAATTTGATAATTCCCGATCTAAATAACAATGATTTTTCCCATTTAACAATTACGCGACAAGTAAAGCAAGTTACTGCATACTTCGATAATGCAGAGTTACCTGTAACTTTAATTGGTTCGAGTTTAGGGGGTTTAACAGCAGCTCATTTGGGAGAAAAACATCCAGTGGTGCAACGCTTGGTATTACTTGCTCCAGCTTTTGGATTTTTATCTCACTGGTTACCAAAGCTTGGGGAAGAAAAGATACAGCGCTGGGAAAAAGAAAAATATTTAATGGTTTATCACTATAGAGAAGAACGGGAAGTACCTTTGAGTTATGATTTTCTCACAGATGCGAATCAATATTCCGAAGACGGATTACAACGTTCCATTCCAACTTTAATTTTGCATGGGAAAAATGATGAGGTTATCCCCATTGAAGCCAGTCGTGATTTTGCTGGTCAACGTCCTTGGGTTAAATTAGTTGAGCTTGATAGCGACCATAGTTTAGGTAATGTGTTTCCTCAAATATGGCGCGAAATTCACAGTTTTTGTCAATTTGAAGTTTAAGATTTAAAATTCAAGGGTATTCTTTTATTCAGAGGTTTAACTAAAAATATCAAGATTAAAAACTCCTTAGAATATAAAATCAGATAGCACTTTAAATAATCGACCAGTTATCAATAAAACTCAAAAATAGAAAATAATAACAATTTAAGCAAACAAGATATAGCTGCCGACTCCCGAATTCTGTTATAAATTTGTGTATCTACAGCTTTATTATTCTCATGCTTCCGTTCATCCGTTCCGATTTAGCTAAGTTCAGCGCTTATAAACCTCATCCCGGTAGCAATACAGCAGAACCTGTTGCTACTCAATTTGATCGTTTGGATACCAATGAAAGTCCCTATGACTTACCAATCGAATTGAAAAAAAAATTAGCTGCTAACTACGAACGGATAATTGAAACTAACCGCTATCCTGACGGTGGACATCAAAATCTGAAGCGTGCGATCGCAGGATATGTCAACGAATCAGTTTCACTCCCTCCAAATACTTTTAGTGAGAATAATATTTCTGTCGGTAACGGTTCCGATGAATTAATCCGCTCCATATTAATTGCAACTTGTTTGGGAGAAGGTTCAATATTAGTTGCAAATCCCACATTTTCCATGTATGGTATTACGGCTCAAACCCTTGGTATACCAGTAATACAGGTAGGTAGAAATCAAGAAAACTTCGAAATTGATTTACAAGCAGCACAAACAGCTATAGAACAAAATCAAAATCCACCAGTTAGGGTTGTTTTTGTTGTCCATCCTAATTCTCCCACAGCAAACCCTTTGACTGAAACGGAAATAAACTGGTTAAGAAAAATACCAGAAAATATTTTAGTCGTAATTGATGAAGCTTACTTTGAATTCTGTCAGCACAGCTTAGTTAGTGAATTGCAAAATCACTCTAATTGGATAGTATTACGCACATTTTCCAAAGCTTTTCGGTTAGCATCAATGCGAGTTGGATATTGTGTAGCTAATCCAAATTTAATTGCGATTCTGGAAAAAGTCCGTTTACCTTATAATCTTCCCAGTTTTTCAATTGCAGCGGCTTTAATAGCAATGGAAAACCGTCATACTTTATTAGAAACAATCCCCCAAACAATTTCAGAACGGATAAATTTTATTGAAACTTTTTCTAAAAACCCAGAATTGAAAATTTGGCAAAGTTCAGCTAATTTCGTTTTTCTAAAACTTCAGCAAGATCTACTTAATCCCGAACAAAAAGGTTTTGTAACTCTCACTCAAAGACTAAAAGATAACGGTACTCTTGTCAGACAAATTAGCGGTGGACTAAGAATTACTATAGGAACTCCAGAAGAAAATATCCGTACAATAGAAAGATTAAAAACTGTTTTAAATAGTCTTTATCCTCAAGTTACTGCTTAATAAGTAGAGTTAAAACTTGGATTAAATAATAAAAATTAATAATTGGATCCACCTTTTTTTTGGGAAACCAAACCTCTAACTTTTGTCACAGTTTGTGGTAATACCCCCACTAACATTGCAAAAGCTTCTGATGGTAATTGAGATACAACATTAACTGGAAAATATTCTTCAAATTGATCGAGAATCTTCTGTACTCTTTGCTGTGGAACAGCATTTTCTGTAATTTGTTTAATCAATCTCACCCATTGACGCCTAATCAAATAAGCCTTTTGGCGTTCCTCGTGGGACTCAGGAGTTAATAAAGAAAGATTTCCTATTGGTAGCAATCCATAACAATCTAAATCGTAACTACCACCGACAACAGCACCAGGACCTGCAAATTCTGCGTGGTAACGCTTGAATAAAATTAACCCATTTCTCCTGCGACTATTTACCATCAGTACTTTACCACTGCGCAGAGTGGTAAGCAGGTCAGAACATTCTTCTCGCTCTCTTTCATCGGGAATAACAATACACTCAAACAATCTAGTGTTAGGGTAATAAGTAGATACCATAGAATTTTGATAGCGTAGGCGCTTTTCGCTATCCATTTGTGTTTGTCAAGAATGTTGATCGTTTTTATACTAGTCTAGCTTTTTAAAAGCTAAATTCAGCTTCTAATTTATTTTTTCATTACCAACAACTTTTTCAGTTATTGAAAACTAGAAGTAGCAAAAACAGTCGTTATCATTGATTGATTAATCATATTTTATGATACATGACTTTGTTTGTCTGCTAGCAGTCCATAGCTTTACTTAAATTTTCGATAAAGATGGATATTCTACTGACAAAGTTAGTATAAGGATTATCAAATTTGTTTTAACTTTTATAACTTAATATCCAACGGTGACAAATAAATAATGTCTATCTTTAAGATAATTGACATTCTCAGAACTATTATTATATGTATCAACAAAAGTTCATTAAATATTTTTTAATTAAATTTTTTCGCATTAAATTTTTCTATTAAAAATAAGCAGAGATTTTTATCAAAAATATAGTTATCTCAGAATTATTTATTTTTTTGTACACAATAGATGAAATTTTTAGTGATTCTAAATTCAGTACAGTGTAGAACTAGTAGCTCGAAAGAATCATTACATAGAGATATCATAGAAATAAAAAAATTTTCCTAAAATTATAAAAGTAAGTATGACAACACTTTTATACTTTAATTTTATTGATTCATTGATTTAAAAAATTACTTATTTAGATATAACATCCTTCTTAAAAGATTTTTGTTAACTAAGTGCGATAAGAATAAAGTAAAAAAATGGGAATATTATTAAGATACAATAAGAATAAATAGGAATTACTTAATTTTAATAAAAAAATCATTAGCAATATAGTGTTTTCCTAACATTTTATGATTGATTTATTGTCTTATTCACTATATGACTCAAAAATAATAAAAGATACTACAAAAAAATATCGCAGTAAATCAAAACTTTATTTTTGAGGTAAATACAAAAAATGAATTCAATTTATCGGATTTTTGAATAAAAAACTAAATAAGATTAAACAAGCAACTAAGATTTGGTATCTTTATTCAAGTGTTTATGTAAGAAAATTTGCTGAGAGCCTCGGAAGATAAAACTATTCCAACTAAATTCTACTTTCTGTACGCGATATCCTTGTTTCAAATAAAGTTGCCGTGCTTGATGATTATTTTCTAAAACATGAAGATATATGTCTTGAAAACCCCAAGTAAGAGCAACTCGCTCGCAACTTAGTAACAAGCTAGAAGCCACACCTCTTCGACGATATTTTGGATTAACAGCCAAATTTGAAAGATAGGGAAAGCTACGACCACTTTGCGTCCAAGAATCACTAAAGCGCACTCCCAATTCCACACTTCCAACTAGATTATTTGATTCATTGCCATTTATATCAACAGCCACTAAACAAATGTGATGAGGTGCTGATGAAGTAAGACGATGTCGTAAATCTTCATAAATACCCAAACGTAATAGAGGAAAAAGTAAACCCCAAACACCACTTTGAGAGTGGAAGCTTTCAGCAATAATTTGGGCTACAACACTCAGATCGGCTGGGTTTGCTGGACGGATTTGCAATGGGGATGAAATTTTATTCGTGACAGATGTAAATATATCTTGGTTAGATTGATTATAAAACCAGGGTCTTAAAGGAAACTTAGAATTAACTTTTTTCAAAGATTTATTTCTAAAAAATATAAAGTTCTATTGTGTCTGTGGAAAGTATTTTCCCAACATCGACCGCCTCAACACAATACGAGCAAGGCTTTAATTATAGTTCTTAATTATGTCAGGTACAGTAAATTTAAGTAAGATGGACAAGTTTGGATAAATTTAAATAGAAAATCATAATTCTGAGTACATTACTTATCTACTGTGGGCGATTGATTGACCTAATGAGGTTATTAGACAATCAATATGCAGACTAGCCACTGATGGGGTTTTCGGGTAGTGAAAATATAACTACACCAAAACCATCAAGCCAATTTTAGTGGATTGTTGCTCATATTTGAAGATAACTCAGGATGATTAATACAGTTGTTTATGCGTTTGCACAATACAATTAGTGATTGCTTTAAGGAGCATATAGTAAAATACAAATTTTAATCAAAAATCAATTATCATTTTATTTCTACCTTAAGTGAGTATTGGTAAACTATTTGCATTGATTTTTGGGAGTATCGGGAAAACTTTCATAAAAAAAATCAATTAAACTAAGCTAGAAAATAATAAAACTTTAACTAGTAGCTGTATAAATAATATTTGAGGTTCGCTCTTAGAGGTCGCCGGTATTAGTAAAACAGAATATTTATAATATTATGCTCAAATACTATGCTTATCATCGGCATATTAAAAATATACGATGCCATCGTGCCCCAGTTTTTGTAGTCACGCAATACTAAAGTACCGTTCGAGACTAGGAATACTTACCACGATCGCAAGGAGAATCTATTTATCGTATGCCCATAAGTATAAAACCTGCCCATGATTAATTTTATTGCTCTGATATTGCCCAATTGCCAAGTAAGCCTCAATATAAATATTTATTGGAATTTATTGGAATATGTTAGGGATGAGATAAAGGCGGGAAAACTTAGATATACGACTGCAGTTAATTTTTCCTCATCCGTTAAAACTGTAGATGGAACGAAATTTTTCTTACTGGAGGTGAAGCAAAATTTGGCAAGCAAGCATCGATTCTGTAAAACTAATACTTATAATTCCAGAACATAGGGTGTACCAAAGCAGATGGCAATCCGCACTAGCGATCGCCAGCAAGTAGCTGTGAAGAAAATTATTATTTTATTTTATTTAGCAGTCATGTAGGCTTTGAGTCTTACTGGTCGAATGATCTGCTTCCGCCCAATTAAGAGGTATGTATAGCTGATGAGATTATTGTTTATCCGACTGCCATTGCAGCAGGAAAGCGGTGCATGAGTTCCCAAGTAAACAAAAAGTCGAAAATTTTGGTCGTTGATGACGAACCTGATAACCTAGATCTGCTTTACCGCACGTTCTATCGCGAATATAAGGTGTTGAGAGCAGATTCTGGTCCAGATGCTCTTGATTTGTTGGCAAAAGAAGAAGACGTTGCGGTGATTATTTCCGATCAACGGATGCCAATGATGAGCGGTACTGAGTTTTTGAGCTTAACAGCAACTCAATATCCCGATATAATGCGGATCATTTTGACCGGTTATACAGATGTAGAAGATCTAGTAGAAGCAATCAATTCTGGTAAGGTATTTAAATATGTTACTAAACCATGGGAAGCTGAAGAATTAAAGGCGGTGGTACGCCAGGCTCTTGATACCCATAACGTTCTTAAAGCTCGTACCCGTGAAATCTCTCGTAGCCTGCGTCAACAATATTTACTCAACACCGTAACTGGAACTATTCGCAGCACCTTAGATTATCGACAAATTTTGCAAACAATTGTTGATAGTGTAGGAGATATGCTAGAAGCAGATGTTTGTTTGTTGCGACCATTCTTGAATGGAGAGTTAGCAGATGAAAAATTCATTTATCAAAATCCCTCTCTTGCAGTCAAACAGAATAGCAATGAACTGCAATCGCTAGAAACAAGCAGTAATGAAATAGGTTCATCATCTTCGTTGACAGATTCTTGTTTGGCAGAAACTGTATGGGAAACTAGAGAAGTATTGGCAATCCCAGATGTTACGGCAGATTCTGTAATACAGGCAGAGACTGCGCAGTCACAAGAGCGCATGCGTGCATTTAACGTTTCTGGAATCCGCTCTAGTTTGATAGTGCCACTCATTTGCCGTCAAGAATTGATGGCAATGTTGGCATTACATCAATGTCAAAAATCTCGGATTTGGGAAGAAGATGAAGTTGACTTAGTAAATATGGTCGCAGATCAGGCAGCTTTAGCCTTATCACAAGCCTATGCTTACGAACGCGCCCACGCTCTTGCCAAAAGAGAAGCGTTAACCAACACCATTACAAGCGCTATTCGATCCAGTTTGGACCCCGAAGATATTTTTGCCGCTATTACCGAGCAATTAGGGCAAGCATTACAAGTAAATGCTTGTGTGCTTTCTCTGTGGACTGATTCGGATGAGTTTACGGAATGTGTAGGTTATTATCAAAGCTTGGACCCGATTCCTAACTCTTCTGTCAACCCTATCGATCAAACAAACGAACGGCGTAATTCTAATTCCAAGGAATTACTGCAGTTACAAATACCCATTGAAGGTCATCCGATATTACAGGAAATGTTGAGAACGCAACAACCAGTAATAATTAGGGATACCAAAGCATGGATACACCAATTACAGGTATTTGAGTTACGTGAGGGAATAGCAGCAAAATCCCTAGTGGTTGTACCGTTGTTGGCAGATGGTGAAAGTATTGGCAGTATTACGCTACATGAGTACAATCAAACCCGTAAGTGGTTACCTTCAGAAATTGAGTTAGCAAAAACGGTCGCTGCACAGGCTGCAATTGCAGTACAGCAGTCACGTCTTTATCAAAAAACTCGGGAACAGGCTGAACGTCTGTTGGAATTAGATAAACAAAAAACTGAATTTTTTCAAAATATCTCCCATGAGTTTCGTACTCCGATTACTTTAATTCAAGGACCTTTAGAGTCAGCGGTAACTTCACAACAAGGTTTATCAACATCTCAAAGCAAAATTGCTTTACGAAATTCGCGGCGTCTGCTCAGGCTTGTCAATCAATTATTAGATTTACAACGCTTGGATGCAGGTAGGATGCAACCAAAATTTCATCCTTGCGATTTAGTAGAATTTGTTCATCAAATTGTTGAATCATTTCGTCCATACTGTGAGAGAAAGGGACTGAAATTAGTTACAGAATTTGAGGCATGCCCCAATATATACTTAGATATAGAAAAATTTGATAAGGTCGTTTACAATCTCCTTTCCAATGCGATGAAGTTTACTCCCGAAGGTGGAACTATCGCTATTAGAGTTAGACATAACCCTAACAATTGCATTCTGCAAGTGCAAGATACTGGAATAGGGATCAAGCAAGAACAAATTGCTCATTTATTTGAGCGCTTCCGTCAAGCAGAGGGTTCAGAAAATCGTTCCTATGAAGGAACTGGTTTAGGCTTGGCGTTGGTTAAAGAATTAGTGGAGGTGCATGGAGGTCGAGTTACTGTTCAGTCAGAATATCGGGTCGGAACCATATTTACAGTTTCATTGCTTCCTGGTAATCAGCACTTAAATCCCGAACAAGTACAACAGACTTTAGCAGAAATAAATCCTAGCCGTGCAAATGTTGAATTAGCAGATTTAGATTTATTGGAATCTCAAGAGCAAGAAAGAGAAAATCAGTTAAGAATAGAAGATGAAAGTAATTCTTCACTTTTACCAACATCGCCACTAATTTTGGTTGTTGATGACAATCCAGATTTGCGAGCTTATGTTTCTGAAATACTACGTGACAATGGCTATAGGGTAAAAACTGCACGTAATGGCTCCGAAGGTTTTGAGCAAGCAAAAGCAATTACACCCAACTTAATTGTTACCGATTTAATGATGCCGATTGTTACCGGGTTGGAAATGATCCAAATGATTCGCAGCGAGGAGAATTTGAAGGGTATTCCAATTGTTTTACTGACTGCAAAAGCTGATGAAGATAGTCGGGTAGAAGGTGCAGAAAGGGGAGCAGACGCTTATTTAGCAAAACCCTTTAACGATCGCGAATTATTAGCAGAGGTACGAAATCTTTTAGCTTTAAAAGAAAACGAACAGCGAGTAGTGGAGCTAAATACTTATTTGACCCAATCGGTACTGAACCGTTTTCTACCCCCCATACTGGTTAACAGAGCTGCAACAGGCGATTTAGTTTTAGATCTGCGACCAGAACCCCGCCTCATTACAGTTTTATTTAGCGATATAGTAGGTTTTACACAGCTAGCAAACACCCTTAGATCGCGAAGAGTTGCAGAATTGCTCAATCAATATTTAGAAGCAATGACCAAAGCTGTGTTCGATAACGGTGGTACGGTGGACAAATTTATGGGAGATGCCATATTAGCTTTGTTTGGTGCACCAGAAGAACTCACACCAAACGAACAAGTTCGTCGTGCTATTAACACGGGTCGAGCAATGATGCGATCGCTTGCAGAATTAAACCAACAATGGTCAGAGCAAGGTTTATTTGAAACAGATGGACGTAATGGTTTGCAATTCCGTTGTGGTATTCATCAAGGGACTGCTGTTGTGGGAATGTTTGGTAGTTCAGAACGTGCAGATTATACTGCGATTGGTCCGAGCGTAAATATTGCTGCAAGGTTACAACAAGCAGCAAAACCTGGTACGATACTCGTCTCTGCTGCTGTCGCTGACTATTTAAAGGACGAAGAGATAACAAAAGGTAGCTCTTTAGGTCTAAAAGGTGTTGATGAGACGGTTTTAACTTTTATTATCAACCCTGAAGTTGTGGCAAATCGCTAATATAAGATAAGCAAATTAATTATTATAAATAAGTAATAGCACTGACGGTAGACGGAAGTGTAGTTTTTTATGACACAGTCTATTAGCGATAAAATCTCGACTTTGACTAAAAATCAACAAAAGTATGCAGATCCACCAGGTTTGTGGATAATCTTATTTTTTAGCTCTGTTGTTTTGCATTTACTTGCTTTCTGGCTGCTAGCTCAATATAAGTTTAGTTCTGATGCGGCGGGAAGTTCTTCCTCTGTAGTTCCAGTTGAACTAATAAGAATTTCTTCGGAGAAAAAATCTCCTGTGAAACTAAATTTAAAGCCAAAGCCTAAACTTAAATCTGAATCACAAACAAAAATAAATTCAAAGCCATCTTCACAAGTAAGCAGATCTCAGAAATTAAATTCAGCACCTCCATCACAGAAAACAAAAACTGATTTAGAAAATCAAGACTCCAGCGGAGTTGGTGTTATTAGACAGCAAGAACTCGCTAAGCAAAAACTTCAACAGCAAATAGCTGAGCAGAAACTTGAAGAAAAACTTCTGCAACAAAAGCTTGCTCAACAAAAACTTCAGGAACAAATTGCTGAACAAAAACGCCAGGAAGAGCTTATACAACAAAAAATCGAGCAAGAAAAGCTTGCTCAACAGAAGCTTCAGGAAAAAATCGCCGAACAAAAACGCCAGGAAGAGCTTCTAAAACAAAAACTTGCGCAACAAGAGCGTCAACAGCAAATAGCTGAACAAAAACCAAAAAATGAATTTTCAGACCCTCAAACAGATACTTCCGAGCAAGACAGCAAGAATCAAATCTCCAGTGACAAAACTACCGAAAACAGTAGTTCGGAAACTGAAGACCTACCCGACCCAAAAAAAGCCAATAACCCTTCCGGAAACGATCTTAATAACGATTTAAAGGGAAGTACAGGAGAGCAGGAAGACTTAAAAAATCCATTTCCAAATACCGGGTCAGATATTACAACGGATGGGGGAAAACCTCTACCTGAATCTAATATTGGAGGATTTGTCGCAACTTGGGAAATTGATCGCACTGCTTTGAAAAAAGATATACAAGATAAAGCCGCCGATATAACAACTAGGAGAAAAGAATTTGACCTTAAAGGTATAAATTCTCTGTCGTTATCGACTGAAAATATTCTCGAGCCAACTGAATTTGAAGCAGTGATATTTATTAATCAAGATGGTAGTTTCAACAGTTTGTTAGCAAAACCACCTGAATACCAAGAATATGCAGAAAAAATTTTTCAAGATCGAGAATATGTCCCAGCTGAAAGCGGTGGTAGATCTCCCGAGTTAAGTCAAATTTTGGTAAAAGTAAAAATCATGCCTCGTCAACCTTGATTTTTACATATCGGCATGTTATTCTGTATAAGTCAAAAACGCGGGCGTAGTTTAGTGGTAAAACCATAGCCTTCCAAGCTATTGATGCGGGTTCGATTCCCGCCGCCCGCTTTTATTAGTCTGTAAGCTTTACTGTCGTAGAATGATGCTTGTACGTCTGTAATACAGATTAAAACTAGAATTAAATTAATGTCTTAGAAATATTATCGTTGATAAATAATAATTAAAACATCTTATCAATTAGAATAATTTGCTTACAAAAGTAAAAACTAGGGATAAATGATTCCCTAGACAGTTTTTTTTAACTGATTTTTCGGACTTTTTTTAACCAAATCTACCGCTGATATATTCTTGAGTCGCTTGTTGCTTGGGATTTTGGAAAATAGACTCTGTGTGATCGTATTCAACAAGATATCCAGTACGACCGCCTTCAGATGTATTAACGTTAAAGAAAGCTGTCATATCAGATACCCGGGAAGCCTGTTGCATGTTATGAGTCACAATTACAACAGTATATTGTTTCTTGAGTTGATGGATTAATTCTTCTACCTGTAGAGTGGATATTGGGTCTAACGCCGAGCAAGGCTCATCCATTAAAATTACATCGGGTTGAGTTGCAACAGCACGAGCAATACACAAACGTTGCTGCTGTCCTCCAGAAATAGATAAACCACTTTGGCGTAGCTTATCTTTGACTTCATCCCATAAAGCAGCTTGTCTTAAGGAACGTTCTACTAACTCATCCATGTCCCCCTTGTAACCATTAATTTTGGCTCCAAAAGCAATATTATCGTAAATAGATTTAGGGAAAGGGTTGGGTTTTTGGAATACCATTCCAATTCGACGTCTTACCTCTACAGGATCGATTTCAGGCGCATACAAATTTTCACCGTAATAATATATTTTGCCTTCTGCTCTAAATATTTCAATCAAATCGTTAAGGCGGTTGTAGCATCTGAGTAAAGTACTCTTACCACATCCAGAAGGTCCAATAAAAGCTGTAACTTGATTTTTGGGGATATCTAACCAAATATCCTTTAAAGCCAAGAACTTACCATAATAAACATTGACTCCCTCTGTTCGTAAAACAGTATCGAGACTAGTGTCAGCGCTATCGGCTTTGTGAAGGTCGGTAGTCATAGATAATATGCCATTATTCAAATGTAAATGAGAGTCCTTAAGTAGTGAGAATCTTGCAATTAAAAATTTTGCAACTTAGAATATCAAATCGGTTTACTTAATACTTTTTCTGTGCTGTTGCTAAACGAGCAATGATACTGGTTAGCAAAACTAATAACACTAAAATCAGAGAAGCAGCCCAAGCAAGTGACTGTTGGTTGGGATAGGGAGAAGTTGCGAATTTATAAACCAATACAGCTAAAGAGGCGATCGGTTGGTCGAAACCACTAAATGCAAATTGATTAAACTGAGCTGTAAAAATTACTGGTGCAGTTTCTCCTGCTGCACGAGCAACAGCTAAAGTCGTACCAGTGACAATAGCTGGTAAAGCAGATGGTAGTACTATCTGTGCAACCGTTTGAAATTTAGTACATCCCAAACCTACGGCTGCTTGTCGCAAATCGTTAGAGACTAACTGTAGTGCTTCGTCTGTGGTTCGGACGATAATTGGTAACATCAAAATTGACAACGCAACACCACCAGCAATGGGTGAAAAATTAACTATCCTCGTGGCGATCAAAATACCATATGCAAAAACACCAGCTATAATTGATGGTACGCCACTTAAAACATTTGCCGCAAAGCGCACCCAGCGAGCTATTTTCCCAGAACTAAATTCTGTAAGATAAATTGCTGCTAAAACTCCAAAAGGGACGCTAATTGCACTACCAATTCCCACTAATAAGAGTGTTCCAACAATAGCATTGCGAAAACCTCCGCCAGTTTGCTCGAGAGGAGTAGGTGGTAGTTCTGTAAAAACACCCCAGTTTAAACTGCCAAATCCTTTAATGAGTACATAGGAAAGTACCATTAACAATGGCAACAATGCTAATAAGCCGCATGTAAATGCGACAACGTTCATGAATGAATTGAACAAGGTTCGGGGAGAACTTGAAGAACGTTTCAAACTACCTTTGGCGAGTCCTTCAGGCTGTTCGGAAAAGCTAGAAGTCATAATTGAACATACCTCTGATGTTACAGTTTCTTCACCCGTAGGACTACTAATTCAGCTAAAACATTGACTATTAAAGTTAGGAAAAACAAAATCAAAGCTGCATACATTAAAGCTGCAATTTGAATACCATCAGCTTCTGCAAATTGATTTGCTAACAAAGAAGAAATTGTGTTAGCCGGAGCAAACAAAGAAGCTTCGATTTTATTGGAATTACCAATAATCATTGTTACAGCCATTGTTTCGCCCATTGCTCTACCTAGTGCCAACATTACAGCGCTGACAATACCAGAAAAAGCTGCGGGTACCAAAACTTTTAAAATTGTTTCCCAACGGGTTGCACCTAAACCAACTGCTGCTTCCCGTAAATTACGAGGTACGGAGATTAAAGCATCTCGAGAAATTGCAGTGATAATTGGCAAAGTCATAATTGCCAGAATTATCCCTGCTGGTAACATACCGGGACCTTCTAAGGTTCCTGAACTGGGAGTACCAAAAATCGGCAACCAGCCAAAGTACTGATTGATGGTTCCTGCAAGATCTCCTAGGAAAGGAATTAATACAAAAATTCCCCAAATACCGTATACAACACTAGGAATTGCCGCTAGTAATTCTACTAAAAAGACTAATACTGTTCTAATTGAGACCGGAAGCAAATTTTCACTCAATAGAATTGCAGTCCCAACGCCAATGGGTACAGCAATTAGGAGACCAATAAAAGAACTGACCAAAGTACCGTAAATTACAGGTAGTGCTCCATAGCTTTCTCTGACAGGATTCCAAGAACTTTGACTAATAAAATTAGCCCCGAACTCTTGAATTGCAGGTAAAGCTTGAACTGCAACCTGAACTGCAATTGTTAACAATACAGCTGCTACAGCCAGTGCAAAAACCCGTGTTAACGAAACAAAACCTTTATCAAGTGACTTATCCAACTTCGAACGGTGAGGAAGTGCCGAACGAACATCTTGGGGATTTGTAGTCATGGAAATATTTACCAATCAAAAATATTAACCCATATTGAATTATGGTTAAATACAGAGAAATGTGGGAGCGAACCACATAAACGTATTTAGTCAGCAGTTAATTGTGAATTATATTTGTTAATAAATGTTATCAATGATCGCGATTCACAATTCATCGTTTCGTTGTAATTAGACTTAACGCAAAGCGTAGGATGCCCATGCCACTTACTTACAGACTACTTACTTGCTTGAGAAGCGCCTACAGCAATTTTATAGTCAGGACTGATTGCATCAGCTGCTGCTGCAACTTTCTGAACGACATTTTCTGGTAAGGGAACGTAGCCCAATTCTTTGCTCACCTTCTGACCTTCAGTTAAGCCATATTCAATCATTGCTTCCATGGCTTTAGCCTTAGCTGGATTGTCATATTTCTTATAAGCCAAGATCCAACTGTAAGTCACAATAGGATAAGATTCTTTCCCTTCTGGATCTTCAATGAAAGCACGGAGATTTTCTGGCAAAGTTACAGCAGATAAAGTTTGAGATGCAGATTCATCTGTTGGTGTAACAAATTCTCCATCTTTGTTTTGCAAAGCGGCAAAAGTTACATTATTATTTTTCGCGTATCCATACTCGATGTAACCAATTGAACCCTCAGTCTGTTTGATCTGAGCAGTTACACCTTCGTTGCCTTTCCCACCAACTCCAACAGGCCATTCTACAGTTTTACCTGCACCCACTTTCTCTTTCCACTCTGGGCTTATAGCACTTAGATGCTTGGTAAATACTCCTGTAGTACCACTACCATCAGCACGGTGAATCACCGTAATATTTCTGTCTGGTAGATTTACTCCTGCATTATCTTTAGCAATTTTAGGATCGTTCCACTTATTGATTTTACCTAGAAGAATTTCAGTGTAAACTTCTCTGGATAATTTGAGTTCATTTACTCCAGGTAAGTTATAAGCAAGTACCACACTACCAGCAGTCATTGGTAGTAAAAGTACGCCTCTGCCTTGAGAAACCTTAGCAATTTCTTCATCCTTCATTGCGACGTCACTCGCACCAAAGTCAACGGTTTCTGCGGTAAATTGTCTTACACCAGCACCACTACCAACGGATTGGTATGTTACTTGTAAATCAGGATTTTTTTCGTTTAAACCTTTAAACCAGGTTTGATATAAAGGTGCTGGAAAAGATGCGCCAGCTCCATTAAGATTAACTTTTCCACCTAAATCTAATTTGTCGCCACTGGCTGTAGTATTAGTCGCATCACCGGTTGTTCCTTCGGCGTTTTCACCACCTTCGGGTTGTTGCCCACCACAGGCTGCTAAAGAAACTGTTAGTGCTAATACAGAAAGAGTCTTGAGAATTCTAGAAGTATTATTTACAGGGTTAGAAAAAAGCATGGAGGTGTTGTTACTAATTTTGCTGCTGAGCGATTATAATATACCGCGTCAGAGTAAAGGTAAGGTTAACAAAGTATAGATTTTCAACCACTAATAAAGTAGCAAAATTAAAGTTTAATTATCTTTGCTTAGTAGTTTTTTAGATACGTTAAATCATCAAAATTTATGTGTAAATAATACTGAGTAAAATTTAGTCTTAAATATATTTACTGATATACAAATAACTGTTAATTAGGTAGATATTTATAATTACCGAATATACTACTAGAAAAGGAACAAAATAAATGTCATTATTTTATTTTTTTTGATGAAGTTTTATTTCGTAATGCGGAGTTATAACCACGAATCTACGCTTAAGCCCTTGCGAATCAAAAATGATATCAAACATACTTATTTGAAAATTACTGGCTATAAGGCTGACAATATGACTCTTCAATACGAGCATTTCGCAGCCAATAGAAGCAAAATCAAGTATGCTTTTGCCAATCAGTTAACAGCGTAGGTATTACTAATTCAACAATCATTAAGATTTAAAAATCATTGGAGTAAGCAGTAGCATAAAAGTACTCAATCCAATAAATGACTAAAGTTAATGGCTATACTTGTCTCAAAACTTTTGTGGCACAGAGTACCAATAAATTAAAGAGTTAAGTCTTCCTATCGTTAATGTTGCTTGTTGCAGGGTAACAAACTAATTTTAGGGTCGCGATATGGAACTGAAATCTAATTTTGTGCTCTGTGAAGCTTATTAAATGTACTGAAGAACTAGCGAATAAAGCTCAATGAGGCTATGCTTAATATTGTTTGCGCTCGAAAAATAAGTTGTTGGCTATTGATAAAATAGTATTTTGTATTTGATATAAAGCCATCGAGGTAGAATTAATTGTCAATAGAAAAGTAAATATATCTCTTTTTTCTTGTTATCTATTTATTTTATCTTGTAGCGAATCTTTCACAATTGTAATTTTCTGAGTAAAAGTTTTATCATTATTTTTACCCAGATTTAAAATCTAAAACTCTGATTAATCTATATTAACGAATGTTGGCTGCATCCAATCAATTACTATGGTCTATGATTGGCTTACTGCTAACTATGGGTGGAACTTTTTTAGAAGCATATTTTACCACCCTGCCTTTTGGTTGGAGTAAGCAAGGAATTCAGACTTTTTCTTTAGGTGTTACTTATCAGATCGGCGCAGTTTTGCTCGTCGGTTGCTTGGGTGGAAAGAATGCTGGAGCACTTTCCCAAATTGCTTATTTAGTGATGGGCTTAACTTTATTACCTGTTTTTGCTGAAGGTGGGGGTATTGGCTATGTTAAGCTAGCACACTTTGGTTATTTGCTTGGTTTTATTCCCGGAGCTTGGTTATGTGGCTTAATCGCTTTCAAAGCCAGACCAAAATTGGAAACTTTAGCATTTAGTTGTCTAATTGGCTTGTTTACCGTACACATCTGCGGTATTAGTTATTTGTTTATTAGCTATTTTTTTCAGTTTAAAGGTACAGAGGCTTTGAGTTTAACACAAGCAATCCTAAGATATTCCTGGTTCGCACTTCCGGGACAATTAGTAGTAGTATGCGCTGTGACAGTACTTGCATACGTTCTGCGACACCTAATGTTTTATTAAGAATATTATTAATTAATTGTTTTCTTCCATTACTCGATCATGGTTTTAGGATTACTGCTGTGAAGATGAGTCTGGAACTAAAACCTGAATCCTATAACCTTCTTGAGATTTTCTGCTTCCCTTTACTTTCCCTGATTTATTTATTAAATTTCCTTTCTTGTAAGGTTTAAAATCCGTATTACTACCTGAAATTCTGAAGTTCCAGTAACGAGCACCAAATCATTTATTATGAGTTTTAAAAATCGCTTTTTTTGGATTGCTGCCTTATTTATGCTTGTTTTGGATCAATTAAGCAAATTTTGGGTTCAACAAAACTTTACTTTGAAACAGACACAAGCGCTGATAACAGGTGTATTTCATTTTACCTATGTACATAATTATGGTGCAGCGTGGAGCTTATTTAGCGGACATGTGTCTTGGTTGCGCTGGCTTTCCTTAATTGTTAGCTTAGGATTAATTGCTTTTGCAATATTTGGTCCAACTTTAAATCGTTGGGAGCAATTGGGTTATGGCTTTATATTGGGAGGTGCTGTAGGTAATGGTATTGATAGGTTTATGTTGGGCTATGTAATCGATTTCTTACACTTTAAGTTGATCGATTTTCCTGTTTTTAATATCGCTGATGTATCTATTAATATTGGTCTTGCTTGCTTGTTGATTAGTTATTTTCAACAAAAACCCAACAGTAGTCAGCACAAACTTAGGTAATGAGCTTGATTTTATATTTTTCTTCTAGTTTTAGTTTTACTGTTTTAGCTTTTGAAAGATTGCTTTAATAATTTACAATTAGCCAAATAAATAAATAAATAAATTATATTTAACTAATGAACTAATTAATTAATTAATTAATTAAACACCAAAATATAAGAGAAAAGAATATCAGATATCGAAAGCCAGGAATATGGCTAGAAAAGCCAAAACCCTACAGACAAAAAGTATTATAGCGCCTAACGTATTCCAAGACTTTATTTTATTGCATATAAAGGGCGAGCTATTTAGCTCGCCCTAAAATATCTCAAATATTTTTGTTATCCAAATTAAAGTTAATTATTTGGGAAAAACCGTAATTTGGTATCAGAACACCTTATGGGAAAGAACTTAAGAGTGTTAATCTTTGGAAATTGGAATTTATCTCAATCTTCAACGGAACTCATGTGCTCTATAAGATTAATCTTAAGACACAGACTAAAATCCGCTTTGACCATCTGAATTTTGATCTGGGGTCGCAGGACTATCTGAATTTTGATCTGGGGTCGCAGGAGTATTTAAATTTGATGGGTCATCATTTGAACCGCTTCCTGGTGTTTGCATGTTATCTGGAGCAGAACTATCAGGAACTTTAATTTCCTGCTGCTGATTCATGTTTTGATTTTGGATTCTTTCCTGCTGATTTGTATCTTGCTGAATTATATCGCCAGATTGGTCGGAATCTGGTGTAGCTGCATCTGGTGTGCTGTCAGGTGTGGGATTAATATTTGTTGGATCCGGAGTTGTTGCATCTGGAGCTGTAGTACCAGGTACGGGAGTAACAGGATTAATGTTTGTTGGATCCGGAGTTGTTGCATCCGGAACTGTTACGTCCGGAGTTGTTGGATCCGGAGTTGTTACATCCGGAGTGGTTGGATCCGGAGTTGTAGTATCTGTTGTGTCTGTAGTGTCTGCCGGTACAGTGATTTTTTCGGTGTCAGTATCGCTTGTGGTTGCTTGAGTTCCTTCACAACGGCTATTCCATGGAGTTTTCTCACATAAAATCTCCATACCTTCTGGACTGATGTTGATATCTTCTGCGCTGGGAGCCTTGGATTCTCCCTCTGCTCGTACTACTGCTACATTACCTACTAATGCTAGGGTCAAAACAGTCCCGAAAAGGGTAAATAATTTTCCCTTCATAGTAAAATTAGCCTCCTCAACATAATACTCCGCTCATTAAATCAGACTATAACATTTAGAAAATCTTCCCATATGGGGATGTATATTTCTACAAGATAGTGTTCCTCTATGTAAATTGAGTCACAATTTTATCATGACTTCAGCGATCGCGACCTTGCAAAAATATCGAACTTCGAGTTAAATCTTCCTGAATGAGGGTATACAAACTATAATTATCTGACAATCTGAACCCAATGACAGCATTATTCATGACAACACAATGTAGTAAAAAACACAACTAAAAAAATTGGTAGAGATTGTATTGTTATGTTTATCGTAATTGGAAACTATTCCGTAGAGCCGATGTCTCCGACGGCTGATTAGTAGAATGGTGGAATAACCAGCATCGTAAATTGCAGTTCGCCCGATTCTTCAGTAATAACCCTGGTGTGAATAGTCGATGAGTTCCTCCCAACCCCCACAAAAACCAAAAACCTTCCTTGGTCAAATGACTCAAGCAGTACAGACATTTCAAGCGAGGGTTGATTTTTCTAAACTGGCACTCAAGCCAAATGCTAGAGTGCCGGAATTATTAGTGCAAGATACCGGGACGGATAAGGCAGAGGTATACCCGCTACTGGGCGATCGGTATGTACTAGGTCGCAGTTCTAAGTCCTGCGATATCATTGTACGCAATCCAGTTGTCAGCCAAATTCATCTGTCCCTGTCGCGGGATTCAACACAACGCAAGCCCGCGTTCATTATCAAGGATGAAGGCTCAACTAATGGAATTTATCGTGGCAAGCGCCGTGTTAATTCCTTAGAACTGCGACATGGAGATGTCCTTACCCTGGGACCACCAGAATTAGCAGCTTCTGTGCGACTCCAGTATATCGATCCACCACCTTTACTGTTTAAGGCTGTAACTTTTGCCGGTTATGGGGTTGTTGGTGTCACAACTTTAGTTGCATTGGTAATTGGTATTGAGTGGTTAAAATTTCCTGTGCGACCTTTACCGGGAGCCACAAGGGCACCTGTAATTATCTATGCTGGTGATGGGGAAACTCCTTTACGTAGACCCAACAGTATTAAACATGTAGATAAAAAGAAAATCTCTGATTTTGGGCCATATTTAGCTAATGCAGTAATAGCCTCAGAAGATAGCCGTTATTATTGGCATTTTGGAGTAGATCCTTTAGGAGTAACCAGAGCGGTACTAATTAACACCCGCAGTGGCGATGTCCAACAGGGAGCGAGTACAGTTACCCAGCAAGTAGCACGCAGTTTGTTCCGCGATTATGTTGGAAGGCAAGATTCTCTAGGAAGAAAATTACGAGAAGCGATCGTTTCCTTAAAATTAGAAACTTTTTATAGCAAAGATAAAATTTTACTAACTTATTTAAACAGAGTTTATCTGGGTGTTGATACTTACGGTTTTGAGGATGCTTCTAATTATTATTTTGGAAAATCGGCTAAAGAACTAACTCTTGCAGAAGCTGCGACTTTAGTTGCAATTTTACCAGCACCTAACGGGTTTAACTTTTGCGGTAGCGCTAGGAGTAAACAATCAATTATTGGCTATCGTAACCGTGTAATTAAACGGATGCTAAGCCAGGGTAAAATTAGAGAACAAGAAGCAAATCGCGCGCGCCGTTCGGCAATTGAAATCGATCCTAAAGTTTGTGAGAGACAAGCAGGAACGATCGCGCCTTATTTCTACACCTATGTCTTTCAAGAATTAGAATCTATTTTGGGACGAGAACTCGCCACAGAAGGAAATTTAATTATCGAAACCCAATTAGATCCAAAAATCCAAAAACAAGCAGAAACTGAATTAAAAAATCATGTGAGTAATGCTGGCTCAAGATTTCGCTTTTCCCAAGGAGCAATAGTAACTCTTGATTCAAGTACTGGTGGAATTTTGGCAATGGTGGGGGGTACCGATTTCAAAACCAGTCAGTTTAATCGTGCTTTTCAAGCAAAACGACAGCCCGGTTCAACCTTTAAAGTTTTTGCTTATACTGCTGCACTGGAACAAGGTATTTCTTTAGGAAGAAATTATTCTTGTACCTCTTTAGTGTGGCGGGGTTTTAGGTATAAACCCTGTCGAACGAGTAGCACTGGTAGTTTAGATGTTGCAACTGGTCTTGCTCTTTCAGAAAACCCAATAGCCTTACGTTTAGCACAGGACGTAGGACTTGATAATGTAGTAGAAAATGCTCAGCGTTTGGGGGTAAAATCCAAGCTCGATCCAGTTCCTGGATTAGTTTTGGGTCAAAGTGTTGTTAATGTCTTGGAAATGACCGGGTCTTTTGCGGCTATTGGCAATCAAGGCTTGTGGAATCGCCCCCATGCCATTAGTAGAATATTAGACAGCAGCGATTGTCCGGATAACAACCCAAAAAATTGTCGGGTTATTTACTCCTTCGATCAGGATCGGGAAGCAAACAGAAGAGTTCTTAAAACTAGTATTGCTAATAGAATGACCGGGTTGCTACAGCAGGTGGTTACCAGAGGTACCGGTCGTGGAGCACAGATTGGATTAAGAGCCGCAGGTAAAACTGGAACCACTGATAGAAATGTTGACTTGTGGTTTATCGGCTTTGTCCCCAGTCGAAGGATTGCAACTGGTATTTGGTTGGGAAATGACAATAATTCTCCCACACGAGGTAGTAGTGCCCAAGCTGCGCAACTTTGGGGAAGTTATATGGGCAAAATTTTACGCTGAAAATCAATTTTATTAATCAGAAATACCAGTAATTCCAAAAAATTTTTTACAGCCAAAATCACGCAATTTTAGTATTTTTTTGTAAATTAGCATAATCCCGTTTTACCCATCCCTATAGAATTTTAGTGTTAAATAAATAACTAAGAAATCCTAGGGTTAAACAACGGAATACGATGAATAGACGTGATTTTATTTCTTGGGTTGGCGTAGGTGCGTTAGCAAGTTTTTTACCGGTGACGATTGCTGCTTGTTCCTCTCGCCGTGTGATCAAAGATTGGCAAAAAGTAGGTAGTAAAGCCAATTTAGATGCTAACAAACAATTACTTCAGGAAGGGGCTGCTTTTGGTAAAGTTTTGTTAGTACAAATATCCAATACAGATAATCCCGTAGCTGTCGATCCTACTTGTCCCCATGCTGGTTGTGCGGTGGATTGGAACAGCGATCGTCAGAAATTTGTTTGTCCTTGTCATCAATCAGAATTTACTGCTGACGGTCAAGTAACAAGAGCACCAGCAAGAGTACCTCTGACAATTTATGCGACCAAAATCGAAGGTGACGACATCTTTGTTAAATCAGTTTAGGTTCAAATCAATTTGGGTGCTTTTATATCTTCCACGTTTAGTAGTTGTTCTGTGTTTGTTTCTAACTTTTTTAGGAATGAGTGTGGAAAATTTCAGAATTAGAGAGGTGTCCAAAATATTTTCTAAAATTATTCTTTAAAATTAACAACGTATTTTTTACTAAGATTTATTAAGTAAATATTATTTAATTATTTAATTACAAAAATATCAAATTGAGAGTAGTAAAATACCTTGATAATTTTATTGACGCTAATTATTTTGTTTGCTAAAGCTTAATTAAATTATTAATTTTTATCACAAATTTCCATGAATCCGATTTTAGAACTGTCAATAATTGCCTTGAATTAAGAGCTTGGCTAAGAGTTTATTAAGTGATATTACAATTGATGCAAAAATATTGAGAAATTGTCTGAAATAAAAACCAGGCTCTAAGGTAGAACTTAAGGAAAGCGACGAGACAAATCCCATGAATAATATTCAAAAATATCGTTTTGTCTGTACCCTAACTTTTGGCGATATTTATGGTCAGATAGTTGTTTGGTTAATTACGGTTACTTTGAGTTTGGCATCAGCCCTAGCTTTAATGGGTGCTAGACGTCCTGTATATGCTCTAGCCACAGTAGGTTTAGTTGTCTTGCTATCATTACCATTTTTGCTATTTGCCTTCGTAACCACCTTATTAAATCACGTAGAATTATCTGCTATAGATACTGAAAGTAGTATGGACAAAATACCCAGTGGTATTTCAGGACAAAGACCCGTACAAGCGAATAGTTAAATCAATAATTTGTTGGAAATAAAAATAACGAATTTACATACTTAAGTTATTCGCGGGTAGACTATAAACCAATACCTAATGTAACTATATTTCCCTGTGTGAAGCAGGGAATTTTTGTGTGTTTGAGTTGAGAATTTGATAATTTTTATTGATTAGTAAGTACATAAAAATAAAAATTGCAATCTAGGATATCAGGGACTAATTATGCTTGAATTTGATGTAATTATTGTTGGGGGTGGATTGGCTGGGTCTCGTGCTGCGGTTGAAATTGCCAAGACCGATCCTAGTTTGAAAATTGCAGTTGTAGCTAAAACTCACCCGATTCGTTCCCATTCTGTTGCAGCACAGGGGGGTATTGCTGCTTCGTTAAAAAATGTTGATGAGCAAGATAGCTGGAAAGCTCATGCTTTTGATACAGTTAAGGGTTCTGACTATTTAGCAGATCAAGATGCAGTAGAAATTCTCACTCAGGAAGCACCTGATGTTGTGATCGATTTGGAGCACATGGGAGTTTTATTTTCCCGTCTACCGGACGGACGTATAGCCCAACGTGCTTTTGGTGGACATTCCCACAATCGAACCTGTTACGCAGCAGATAAAACAGGTCATGCGATTCTTCATGAGTTAGTAAATAACCTACGGCGCTTCGGGGTAACAATTTTAGATGAATGGTATGTAATGCGCTTAATTTTGACTGAAGGTCAAGCAAAAGGCGTGGTAGCGTACCGAATTCTCGATGGACATTTAGAGGTAATTCGGGCTAAAGCTGTAATGTTTGCCACTGGGGGTTATGGTCGAGTTTTTAATACTACTTCCAATGATTATGCTTCCACTGGTGATGGCTTGGCAATGACGGCTTTGGCGGGATTACCTCTAGAAGATATGGAGTTCGTCCAATTTCATCCCACTGGTTTATATCCTGTAGGTGTACTCATTTCCGAAGCCGTAAGGGGGGAAGGGGCTTATTTGATTAATTCGGAAGGAGAAAGATTTATGACAAATTATGCTCCTTCTCGCATGGAACTAGCGCCGCGAGATATCACCTCTCGAGCAATCACCTGTGAAATTAATGCAGGACGGGGAATTAATTCTGATGGTAGTGCTGGTGGTTCCTTTGTGCACCTGGACTTACGACATATGGGTAAAGAGAAAATCATGAGTCGCGTTCCCTTTTGCTGGGAAGAAGCACACCGTCTGGTGGGAGTTGATGCGGTAATAGAGCCAATTCCGGTACGTCCAACCATTCATTATTGTATGGGTGGAATTCCTGTTAATACTGATGGGAAAGTCCGTGGTAGTGCTGATACCTTAGTAGAAGGATTTTTTGCTGCGGGGGAAAGTGCTTGCGTTTCAGTTCATGGAGCTAATCGCCTGGGTAGCAACTCTTTGTTAGAGTGTGTAGTCTATGGACGTAGAACCGGCGCTGCGATCGCTCAGTATGTCCAAAATCGTAAATTACCTACCATAGACGAGCAAGAATACCTCGAACAAGCAAAAGAGGAAATTCAAAGCTTGTTAAATCAGTCTGGAAAATATCGCATTGGAGAAATTCGTCAAGCTTTCCAAGATTGCATGACCCAATATTGTGGTGTTTTCCGTACAGAAGCATTAATGAGTAAGGGATTAGAAAAAATCCAAGAGCTACAGCAGCAGTGTGCAGAAATATACTTAGATGACAAAGGTAGTGGTTGGAATACAGAAATTATCGAAGCTCTGGAATTAAGAAGCTTGATGGTGGTAGGTAAAATGATAATGACATCAGCCTTGAATCGCCAGGAAAGCCGCGGGGCTCATTGTCGAGATGATTATCCTCAAAGAGATGATACTAAGTTTCTCCGCCATACGATGGCTTATTATTCAAGTGCTGATATTGATGTTCGGTATGCTCCTGTAAATATAAGTATGTTTCAACCCAAGGAACGAAAGTATTGATTGGAGATTGAGGATTGGAGATTGGAGATTGGAGATTAGGTAATTTGTTACCAAGAAAGGCAGAAGTACGACGGCAGAAGGCAGAAGGCCTGTGCCGTAAGGCTTCTGGTGACCGGAGGGAGCAAGGGTTTAAGGCCCCCACCAAAATGAAATTTGGTGGNCTGCAATTGGTAGTGGGTCGGTTAGCGCAGCGTGACCGCAGGTCTAGCCCCTACCAATTGCTCCATAAAAGCCCTCTGCCTCCTGCCTTCTGCCTTCTTCACT
>JGI1201J43222_100106_pt1 | contig 31107 bp, 23 predicted proteins | sample MastesBC008_FD_43222 | JGI IMG/M metagenome (IMG submission 43222) | reverse complement strand
GAACATGCACATGATGCTTTAGTGGTACGAATGAAGTAGAGAACTTGGGGATTAGGGATTTGGTAATTGGTAATTGGTAATTGGTAATTGGTAATGAATAATATATTTTAATGCCCAGTCGCCAGTCCCCATATGACGCTGTCGCGTCACGCTTTGCTAACGCCAATCCCCAATCTCCAATCTCCAATCACCGCAATTCCCTAATTTTTTGTTAAAAATAGACACTTAAGGGTAAAAAGATAAGAGAGTATTATTTTTTGCTCTATTTTTTGTTTGTGTCAATTTTACAGCTTAAATCATGAAAGTCTCTCTAAGTCCTGAAAAATCGTTATTTCAGCTCCTTTTGGAGCAAAAGTTATACAATTCACAGTCAGTTTCGTCTCTTAGTCCGGCAAGTTTTCTATCACTGCTGAGTTCGCAAATTGACTTATTAATTGAAGAAGAAGTTAGAGCAACTTTGTGGTTTAAGTTACCTCCCGGTAAAATTTGGCATTCGGAAATTCAGCGTTATTGTTCTTGGCTGGGAAATTCTGTTAATATTTTTAACTATTATGTTAGTGATTTAACTTTAGAGAACAAAGCTTCAGGTTCAAATTCTTGGCGTTCAAAAAATAATATTACACCTTTTGAAGAGAATGGAATTCCCTTCACTAATATTGAACTCAAAAGAGAACATCAATTACAAAGAGAATATTTTCTGATTGTACAATCGCCCCGATGGTGCAGCCTAATATTGTCTCATCGACCACGAAAAAAACTTCGAAAACAAGTCGCTTCCAGAATAAAAATAAATAAAAAACATTTTTTATTAACAGTTACTAATTTCGAACCAAAAATAATCCATTCTACTTTAGAAGCAATTGAAAAAGAGACTGTTAAATCTAATTCAACAAGCACTATCGTAGATCTCAAATCAAACTCAGCTACAGATCCGACATTAATAGCTAAATTTTTTACAAAGCAATTACAGCGACAAGATGAAATTCAATATCATAGAAGTAATAAGCGTTTATTCAAAGTAAAACAACAAAATCAAAAATTAGAAAATAACTTGCAGCTTAAAGATGATTATCTGAGTAATGTTTGTCAAGAGTTACGCACTCCTCTTACACATATGAAAACAGCGCTGAGCCTTTTAAATTCTCCATCTATGAAGAATACCCAACGTCAGCGTTATCTACAAATGCTTAGCAGTCAATGCGAACGTCAAAATTCTCTTATTCACGGCGTACTCGACCTTGCTCAGATAGAACGCAATCTTGAGGAAATGACCTTAGAAGGCGTGCATTTAGCAGATATAGTTCCTGGTGTCGTCAGTACATATCAACCAATTGCCCATGAAAAAGGTATAATGCTTGCTTACACAGTATCCAATGAATTACCGTCCGTTTGGTGCGTTCGTGGAGGCTTGAAACAAATCTTAATTCATTTGATTGCTAACAGCATTAGATTTACTTCTAGTAATGGACAAGTATGGGTAAGGGGACGAGTTCACGGAAAATATGTTGAGTTGGAAGTTCGGGACACTGGAGTAGGAATTCCAGAACATGAGATTCCCAAAATATTTGAACGTTTTTACCGAGTACGTTCGGGAGCTACTGAAGATTCTACTGGCGCAGGATTAGGTTTGACAATTGTGCAGCAATTACTCTGGCGTAGTGGTGGCTTTGTTTCTGTTAAAAGTAAATTGTCTGAAGGGTCTGCTTTCACAGTAAGTTTACCAAGAGTTTTTGAGAGCGATCGCGTTTCACAAATACCAAAACGCTTATCAAAATAAAAATACGCAAGTAGTAATAACCGAACAACTGAATTATCAACTCTCAGAAGTTATCAATTGAAGTATTATTTTCACAGTCTGCTTCTGAAGTTATGATTCTCAACCCTAAAAAAGCTCAAGCAAGTAGTAAATGCAAAATTCTATCTTTATCTTTCCGCTACTTTATTGCTTACCTTATGAGCCTTTGTATTTTTATGATGCCAGTTTTTCATTTTTCCCATGTAAGCATCTGAGTTTTCAACTCCTTGCAAAGGCAGAAAAATAGTTAATACTTCTGCTTGATGTGGGCGCTGACGCACGATCAACTTACCACCAATTGCCTGAAATAGATGCTTTGTTGCTGCTAGATTCAAACTTACAACACCTGTTTCTGGCTGAAAAGTGAGTAATTCTCCAATTGCTTTACGGATCGGTGGTGTAAATAATGGTTCCGAACTATTACTATGCTTTTGCTGCTGTAGTTGCGGTAAAAGCTGAAGTTTTAATTGATTACCAGCAGGGATTACTTGGACTTGAATATGACTTCCTGCAGGTAAGCTACGCGTGAAGTTTTCCATCAAGCCAGTAAGAACTCGATCCAGCATATTTGGATTACTTACTACCGCCGGAACCTGCTGTGGTAAAAGGACATCCAAGGTTAAGTCGCGCCTATTTGCTGCTTGCTGCCAACGAGGTATACTTTGCTTCAATACCTGTTCTAGACACATGGTAGTCAGTTGAGTGTTAGCTGGCTTGTCCACAGGTAAAGTTTCCAATTCTGCAGCCCTGAACAAAAGCTCCATGCGATCTATCTGTTCTGTACATTCGCGATCGATAATTCGCAGTCGCTTAATGACATTTCCCGGTAGATCTTGTTTTTTAAGTAGTAACTGCGTGATTGTACGAATAGTAGATAGTGGGGTACGAACTTCATGAGCAAAAGCTTGTAAAAGTTCGACATCGAGACAATTAGAAGTATTATTAGAAGGCTCAACTCGATCAGCCTGTTTGTTGATTTTATGATTAGCTGTAATATAATTACCTGTTTCACTTGCCGGTACATTAGCCAACAGAAATTGACTAAATTGCATCAAAATTTGTGGGTCTAGAACTCTAGGATTATATTTTTGGACTATTTCTTCCAGTTGAGCGAAAAAATCTGGATTATTAAGGATTACCCTTGCACCAAGCGATCGCCAAGCCCGTTCGACGACTTCTGCATCGAAGGAAAATAAAAAGTTTTTTTCGCCACTACTGTCTTCAGCTAAAACCAAAATTAATCTAAATTTGTTTGTGAACACTAAACAAAATTGCTCGTTTGCCAAAGGGTCTCCCGCTAGCAAAGGTAAAATAGATTCTTGGCTCGAATTTTCCTTTTCCGATGATATTTCTTCTGAAGACAAGGCAAATGGTAAAGCAAGAGGATTGAAAGGTTTTGCACTGAAAGTAACAGCATGCAAACCTTGAATTAGTTCGGGTTGGCTAAATACAGGTGCAGGTGCAGCTAATACCAGTCCCTGAGTTTCCTCTGAATTTATTCCAGATTCTGAGCTTGTTCCAGATAATGTATTCAATAATAACTGCTCTGCTGCGGCTAGACTGACACGCCATTGGGCTTGTGCTTTTGCCGAGTCACAGGCTGCTGTTACCATTGATTGGGTATTAATTAAAATGTCCTTTAAGCTTGGCAAAATCCACTGATACAATGGTTATCACCCCTTGATTTAACTGCGCACAAAGCTTGTTTGGAACCTTGTTCCAGATTTATCGGTTCCTTACATTACGAGGTTATCGACATTTACCTGCGGATGAAAGTCGTAGAACCGAACATCATCAGGTGCAATTTCCCCTTTGGTTACCCGGTATACAAAATTCAATTATTCTTATTCTATGGCGAACCAGGCACAACCTCAATTTTTAATGTTGATTTACCAAATCCCATGTCATTAATAGTAAGCTTTGCGTTCAGAGGTCTTACTTCCAAATTTTTGCCTCCAAATTTTTGCCGCTTTGTCGCTTTGCTTAAGTAAGTGGATATAAATATTTATGTCATTGCGTTAGCGCAAGGTGTTCGTCAAAATAAACGGCAGTGTTAGCACAGCTTGTCCTACAAAACATCGCAATCTCAAAGCTTTGCGTTAGCTCCTAGCGATAGGATACCGGATCTGTAGGTAGCGAAGTTATAACCTGTGGTATCGGTGGAGCCTCTAGCTACAGCTATTGTTACGTGTCTGACAGGACATATGCTACATTACGCAGCACTCCACTAGCCCCAGCAAAGCTTTTAGCACAAGCGTGACGTGATTCATATGCAATGACAAGTATCCAATTAATCCGATTCAAGTACTTATCAAGGAAGGATCTATGTACTAATATTCTACACTTTTGGAGGCATCAACTCGATATGGTGCAAAATTTTCTAATTCTCTAATGTTTGATATCAGCCCGAGTAAAGGTAAAACAAAAATTAAATTTGTTCTTGATTTTGTTTTTTTATTTAATATTCCCTTCATATTTTTAGTTTCAAGATTTTTATTTTGAGGAATTTATTTTTAGAAAACGAGGAAAAACAAAACTCTTAAGTATTGATTATTAGTTTGCATAAGAATTTGCAATCAAATCTGAGTCTTGCCAAAATCTGTGATTGAAGCGTCTAAAGGATGAATTAGTCTTCACAATATTCAGGTGTTTGAAGTAATTTAAAATCAGATAATCAGAAAATTAGATTTTTGAAGAGTTCGGGCTTCCTGAAAGTTCATCTTGTTCGCAGCATTGATGCTAAATTGCATCATTAACGACTTACAATCAACAATATGACGACTTAAGTAATTTTAAAACCTTATATAAGTTATAAATTCCTGCAATATAGAGATAATTAAATTCGTTTTTATAATATAGATGACAGTTTTAAGAAAAAATTTATCAACACAGAATTTAAGATAGATCTTGGATTAGAATATTCTAAAAGTAGGTAACCCTTCACATCCTACTGTTGACCGAGGAAAACTGCTTTGAAGCTGAAAGCTTAATTTGCCCTGTTTATTTACATTAACAGTCTCGAATGTAACTGCAAAAATTAAATACTGACTATTGTATTTCTCTTCAAAATCATTCAAGATATTCTTATTTAAATTACTAATGTGAAAATCCCTAATATCTAAATTCAGATATTGTTAACCGTTTTTGAGAATTTTCTATATATAAATCGTAGACAGAGGATATATATAAAAGAAACAGATTATACTGCGACTCCAACATCTACATTCTAAGAATTTTTTATTTCTCGTCTTATATCTATCCTTGTATGGACACCTATATTTTTCAACTCAAAAATATTATTACTTTCGACTCATAAGTATTTCAAAACTATTTAATTTTAAGTAAAGAGCAAAATATCACAGTTATAAATTGACATTATCCTATTACTGACTTAAAAAACAAATAAAACAATAATTAAAACTACGAAAATAAACTATCAAACAATGATTTAAAATCTAAATCATTAAATTACTCTTTAATGAGTCCATATAAAAAAACGCGTGTAGAATGGTGAGAGTATATTTTCAGGCTATGCAATTTATTAGTCTTATTGGCTTTAAGTGTGAATGTCTGAAAATGCTGATAGTTTAGGTGAGCGTTCGTTATTCATTACCTCTGATTGAACTACGGATGCTGTTTTTAGCAAGATTTATCGATGAAACATATCGATATTTTTTGATGTAACTTTCATCGTCAACGTGACGTTTTTGACTTAAAACTAGACTAATATTTTATATGTTGCCAAGCTATAAAATATCTGTTTAAATGGCTCAAGCAGTAGTCATATTTTACTCACCTAATGTAAAATTGTTGCCGCCAAAGATGATTCAAGAATCTTTGTTTAAATTTGGCTAAGCATGTTTAATTATTGGTAAGTAAATTCCCTTTTAAGTCTATTCAATTTCGGTCTTAAAATTTTCCTTTAAGATTCGTTCCTAAACATCAAACGCAAAGTTAATGAATTGCTTCAAGTAGTTTACTAGGAGATAGAAATGAAAAAGTTTATTCCATTTCTGATAAGTGGTGTTTTAGCGATTGGTACTTTCGGTTGTCAGGGTCAGGAAGCCGCTCAGACAAATCCAGAGGCTTCAGATACTACAGAAGAAGCAACTCAACCTGCTGCACAAGAAGCTAGCGATACAACTGCTGAAACAGAAGCCAAGCAAGGTACAGCAGCTACTGAAGGTGAAGGTGCAGCAGATACAGCAGCTACTGAGGGTGAGGCTGCAACAGATACAGCAGCTAGTGACATTAAAATAGATCCAGCAGCTACCGACAGCGCGACAGATCCAGCTGCAGCTGAAGGTGTAACAGATCCAACCGCAGCAGGTACCGCAGAAGATGCAACTGCTGTTGATGGTGATGTCGCAACTCAAGCTAATAAAGCATTAAAAGACAAGTTACCTACCAGCAAACTGGAAGCAAAAGAAGAAGAAGCAGGTGTTGTTTCCGTTTCTGGAACCGTATCTAGCGACGCAGAACTTAAGGAGATTGAACCTACTGTTAAAAGCGTTAAAGGAGTTACAGAAGTTAAGGTAGATGCAACTGTTGAAGGTGCTCCTGCGGAGTAATGAGTACAGACAGTGCAAAAATTTGAATTCAGTTTTTATTTGCTGAATTGATAGAGCAGAACTTGTAGCAAAAATGCAAGTTCTGTTTTATTTTTTTGTGATTTTTTAAGTTTTTTTAATAGTTTTACCTCTTTGGTTTAGAAAATTTTTTACTTCCTGTTCCCTGTTTCCTTTTCAGCCAGAATATAATGTCCTAACCTTGATGCTTGGTACTACACTACAAAATATTTTTCAAGATTGTTGTTAATTTTTGAATTTGAGATAATTCGTGGGTAGCCATTACAGAAATCCGAATTCTGCTTGTGGGGACTGTTGGTGGACGAATTGCTGGAGCAAAAATTCCTTTATCTATTAATTGCTGTCCTAATTTAAGTGCTGTACTACTATTTGGTAATTGGAAACAAAGAATCGGTGAATTTGAAGGTAGTAGTTTTAGATTTGGTTGTTCTGATGTAGCTATTTGTTTTGAGCTTGTTTGTTGTGAGATTATCTGTTTAACTATTATTTCTTTTAAAAAGTTAATATTATTCCACAAATTAGTTCGTCTTTCAGGTTCTTGCTGGAGAATTTTAATTGCGGTTAAAGCTGCTGCTGTATCTGCTGGGGAAAGTCCTGTAGTGTAAATCCAACCGGGAGCACGATTGCGTAAAAAATCAATTAATAGATTACTACCCGCAACATAACCACCTAAACTACCAAGTGCTTTACTGAGGGTTCCTACTTGAATGATATTTTTACCGCTATAGCCGAAGTGTTCTACACATCCACTTCCCCTTTCACCCAACACACCTGTTGCATGGGCTTCATCAAGCAGTAGCATACAACTAAATTCTGTTGCTAATTCGAAGAGTTCTGGTAAAGGACACAAATCCCCATCCATACTAAATACGCTATCAGTAATAATCAAACAGCGCCGGTACAATTGTCTTTGTTCAACTAAATGAGTTTTTAACTCAGTAACATTGCAATGGGAATATTCAATTACATTAGCACCACTGAGTTTTGCCCCATTTTTCAAACTGGAATGATTGTATTGGTCTGATAAAATTAAATCTCGCGTCCCAACCAAAGCAGTAATTGTACCTAAATTTGCTAGATATCCGGAACTAAAAACTACTGCATCTTCTGTTTCCTTTAATGATGCGATCGCTATTTCTAAATCTCGATGTAATTTTCGATGTCCGCTGAGTAAGCGAGAACCCGTACTTCCCGTACCATATTCTTGAGTGGCTGCGATCGCCGCTGCAATTAATCGCTCATCCCCTGCAAGTCCCAAATAATCATTGCTAGCAAAATTAATTACTTCATGCCCATCTAAGATTATTTTTGCACCTGGACGCCCTGCAATAGTTTTAACTGCACGGTACCAATCAGCACGGTGAATGGTGGTCAGAGATTTTTCGAGCCAAGCGTAGGGGTCATAACAGTGCATTGTTGTGCAAATAGAACTTCATAGACTATATTCGCAAACAAAAAAGTACGTCTAAGGTAGAAATATGTAGGTTTGTACAGTAAATCAGCTATTAGCAACTACGTCTGAGAAAATTTATAAATGAAAGCCTCCTAAATTCCCCAATACTGGAGAATTTTGAAAGTTAATCCCACCACAATAGGGAAGTTAGGGGGCAAGATTATCCTTTAATCAAGCAACATTTATGTTGTTATATCAATGTTGAGTTGACACCTTTGTTTAACAATCTTGCACTTAAGAATATAAAAATGAATTACCCTTTCAAATTGCCTTTTCAAATCATCTTCTAAAGAATATATAAATATTTAAATCTGAAGTCTAAATCTAGAATATTTTAAAAACAATTCAAATAAAAATAATTCAAAAGCCCGGTAAAAAACCTTAAGTATTAAGCTAACCATAGGATTACTCATAACTTACGAACCTCTGCTCAATGGGCAGTCTACCAAAAGATTTTGTTGTGCACCCTATTCTACTCAAAACAAAGTCATAGCATTCGTTTAAAACAAACCTGGTGACACTCTACTTAATATGTTCGCTGCTAAGGTGAGCAATTGATTGTTTAATCCAATCTTCTACGTAAGCATCATCATCTAATCCAATTTCCTCGCTGACGTAGTGCAAAGCATGACTGACTTCATTGGGGGTGTAACCCAGGGCTAACAATGTCATTTGTACTTCTTCCAAAATTCCTGGTGCAGGTCCACCGGTAGCAACGAAGAAGCCAGCAGATTTGCGCCATTCAATCAATTTACTCTTCAGTTCCAAACAAATCCGTTCTGCGGTTTTTTTGCCGATTCCTGGAGTTTGGATTAATAACTGCACGTTAGCGCTAACGATCGCTTGAACCAACTCTGGTAATTCCAAAGTATCTAACATTGCGATCGCTAATGCTGCACCGATTCCACTCACACTTTGCAAATATCGAAATAAATCCCTTTCTGCTGGGGAGCTAAAACCATAGAGAAATGGAACCTCATCCCGAATTTGAAAATGGGTGAAAACCTGCACAGTTGTGCCCGATTCTGGCAATTGCTTTGCCACTCGTCCCGGAATTTGCAAATCATAACCCAAACCATTTACTTCCAGAGTCAAGAGGTAGCGATTGGCGCTACTGTTCTGGATGCCAGCCACAATACCTTTAAGATAGCTAATCATTCCAAGAAACCAAAATGTTTCAAACCTTCTAAAATACCACCTGCACACTTATTCTTCGCTAAATAGCGATATTCAGCAGGATTTTCATTGTGCCACCCGAGTAACTCCTCACGAGCGTTACCAACAATAATTCCCCGTTCGTTACCGACGGCAAATAAAGCTATGTCATTCCCCGAGTCGCCACAGGCTACAGTCCTTTCAGATCCAAATTGCCATCTTTGGCGCAGAAACTGCATTGCCTGACCTTTATCGCTGTGATGAGGAACAATGTCAAGGTCAATACCACTACTATAAATTAACTTTATATCTAAATTGGCATCTTGTAATGCTGATTCTAATTGCGGTAGCACTTTTGTCGCTGCCGTTTGTTCGATGTGAAAACTCAATTTGAAAGCACCTTGTTCCGATTGTTGTTGCATAATTAACTCAGGGAAGTCAGTGGTTATTGATGATACCAGATCTCTATCCCATCCTGGTGAAAGTTTTTCTGACCAAGCTGGATCTGGTTCATTTTTACCGTCTAGATACATTTCTGTGCCGACAGCAACAACTAATGCATCTGGATCTAAGAGGTTTTTTTCTTCTTGAAGTTCCTGGTAAAGAATTCGCGATCGCCCCGTAGCATAAACAATCTTAGTTCCCTGTTCTTGGCGATGTCGACTTAATTCCTGATTTAGTTCTACTAAAGCATTGTCGTCACCGACTAAAGTGTTATCCAAGTCGGTTACAAACATAAATTTCGCCACGTTGTTCAACCTCTTGTCTCTGCAGTTGTATAAAAAAGTAGATGCTTTGTATATTTATTATCCTTCTTTCTTTGTTAGTTATTTAACTAATTTGTGAGATGTTGTAACTTTTTTTGAAACACTGCATTACTTGATAGAGGTGGTTTTTAGCTTGATGCAATAGTTGCGAGCTATTTGAATGTATTGTTGTTGATTTGAAATTAAGGCTATTTAAATAGAAAAATAAAGATGCAAAATTATGACCTCACAGTCATGTAATTAACAGATAGGTTATGTTTCTGTTAGGTGCTAACGTCTCTCTAAATTAAGGAAATATTTGCAAATTAATTATATTTATGTTCTTTCTGATACAGAATAATTACTAAGTTTGGGTAATGTATGCGAGCCAATGCAGACATCTCTGTTTCTGCTAAGTTTATTTGGAAAAATATTTCCTTGTCTCCTTTGTAGAGGATTCAATTCTCTAAAAACTATTTTCGGATAAGTTCCCATATTTTAATTATCAACCAAGTAATAAGGGCAAATACTATCCCTATTCCTATACTAATCGTTACAGAAAGGACTGGAGCAAGCCAAGGTTCAGGAATCCAATGTGATATTATCGATCCGACGACAGGATATGTTGCTGCTTGCTCGGCATTTTTTGCTTCTGGGAATTGACCTGTAATAGAAGCAATGAAGGAACTAGTAGCCAAAAATACACCTAATATTGCAATGGTATTTTGAAAAGTGCGATCGCGTTGTGAACGTTCAATTTCTGTGATTCCACGAATAGCGTTAATTAGATCGGTCAATAGAGTTAAACCAATATTTAAGCTTTCGTGATCATTTTTTGTTTGCCCTAAATATCTGCGTTCTACGTCTTCAATAAAATCATGTAAAAATTTTAAATCACTAGGCGATTGTAAGTCGTTTAGCTTTTGCTTTATTCTTCCTAATCGCCTTTCATAGTTAAGTAAATTAATTTCAATTGTACGTCTTAGAGTAGAAAGATAATTAAGATTTACAGAGTAGTCCCAAAGAGTATTCTGAGCATTAATTAAAGTATGCCTTAGTTTATTCAAATCTAATTTACCAGACTTTTCTGCTTTAAAAGCTTTTTGGTATTCATCAATAACAACGTTATAATTTTGTAACTTTTTTTTCAAATACTGGCTTTGACCATAAGCCCAAATAATTTTACTACGGTAAGCAAACAAACGTAGCCAATCAAAGTTAAACTTAGAAGCTTCTCTGGCAGTTTTTCTATCTGGATAAATAGCAATGATAACGTAGTGATTATCTTGGATATGGTGAATATTAAGACGATCTGGTAAATTCGCTAGAATATTTAAGCGATAATGCCATAATTCAAATAACATTCCTCCCAAAAAAGAAGATTGACCACGAAAATCCGAATCCCAATTCAGATTAATTTCATTGACCTTGCAGCATTCCTTAGCAATAAATTCCGCATCATTATGGGAAAAATTCGAGAGTTGTCCCGATAGCATCCATACCTGTCCAACAGTGCTGGAAGTTTCATTTAATCGAGTTTCTATTTCTGCCTTTAGTTCTGTAAAACAACTAACAGTAATAGCTTCATTTTTAGCCTGTTGTACATTTCCAAAGGAATGCTCAACTGAAGAATCTAAAAGTAATCCATAGCAATCCCCCAAGCGTACGGGATAATACCATCCCTTCAAAGTATACTTTTGAGTACTGTTATCAAAATGTTCTCTACCTCGTTTACCCAATAATTCGATATATTCCCCTTCTATATCATCCCTTTGTTTGATTCGGGGGTGAACTTGTTCCGGAAGTTTGCGCAAAAAATATTTCTGATTAGTAATTATATCTGTATCATTGTCACCCAATCCTTCCCGCAAATCATAGAGAAATAAATCCAAGGTGGGATAAATAAGTTCGCTCATAAATTTGGTTTTATTAGGGATTTTGTTGATTTGAAAGCCAGTTTTTTATTCGTTCAATAAAGCTGAGATTCTTAACAGTTTTTTCTGGTTCCTTTCTCAATACATTAATTGTTACGTTTAAAATTTCGTCACTTTCGCGATCTGGCTCTCCTTCAAAGTGTCCAAAAGTTATGGGTTCCTTATTTCCCTGAACTAATTCGGCTTCTAGTTCTTTCTTGGTAGGCATTAATTCTGAAGGAATATTACCCTTAACTGCTTGTAATTTAACTAAAGTAGTTTGGTAATTCTTATACAAATCAGGATTTTTCTCAATTGTTACAATTAATCCTTCCTTAATAAAATCCCAGTCATCTGGATCTAAATATAGTTGTGAAGCAGTAGTTTCTAAAGCTTCTTTTTCTTCTGGAGTAAGGGGAGATTTTAATTGTTCTAAAGCTATAAGCAAAGCTAGCAAAATAATTCTAGGAGGTTCATGCATAGAATTAATTAAATACGCTATAGTTTGAAATCATACTAGTGCTTAAAACAATCATGCTGCGACAGGCTCTAGTAGTTGGCATTAACAAATATCCTTTTTTGAAGGATACACCCACAAGTGAAGCAAAGCATCTGACAACTCCTGCTACAGATGCAGAAGCGATTGCACAACTACTCGAAAATCATGGTTCCTTCAGAGTACAACGCTTACCCTCAAGCATTACTAATGGTAAATTACAAGTAGATCCCCGAAAACCAATTAATTCTGATGAACTAGTAGATGCCGTAACTAGACTGTTTATATCAGAAGATAAGCGAAGTTCAGCATTATTATTCTTTACAGGGCATGGACTGGTTAAGCAATTGGGAAGTATTAAACAGACTATTTTAGCAACTAGTGATGCTGGTTATCGCAAAAATCAGTTAAAGGGTTTATTACTTAGAGATTTATGGGAAATACTACAACGAAGTCCGGTTACTGAGCAAATTGTCTGGCTAGATTCTTGTTTTAGTGGTGGCTTGCTTGACTTCAAAGAGATTAATATTTCAGCACAAGGTTCTCAACGCGATCGTTTTTTAATTGCTGCATCTCATAGTTCTGAAGTCGCTTATCAGCAGTTGGATGGTAAGCATGGGTTGCTTTCTGGCGCTTTGCTAAAAGCACTTGACCCTTATCGAATACAAGAAGGCAATTGGATAACTGATTTGGACGTAGCAAATTTTGTTGATAAGCAATTAGAAAAATACTATACCCAGGCTAAAATTTCTCAGAAACCAGAAATTAGTAAACATGGGGGAAAAATTAACTTAATTAAAACCATAAGATATTCTGAAGAAAAAATACAAGAATCTAACTTAAATAAAAATAGTATAGAACAATTGCCAACATCATACGTAAATAAATATAACTTAAGTGAAAATACTCAAATGACACCACCAAATTATTTGAAAATATTGGAAGAAAAGAAATCTCAATTAAGTGATTTGGAGCAAAATATTGAAAATACAGGTGGGATGAGTAAGTGTTCAGAAAATCTTCTACAAAGTTATTTAGAATTGCGTCGCGAAATCTCACTTATAGAAGAAAAAGTATCATCAAATGATGCTTCTATAGCAGCAGGTAATTTATCAAAAAACAGTATTCCATCACCAATACAATTTATTGAAAGACCAGAAGAGCAACAATTTATTGAAGAAGCCTTAAAATCTCAAGAAAAATGGGTTAGGAATATAGTCATACGTGGGATGGGTGGGACAGGTAAAACTGTATTAGCTGCAGAAGCTGCTAGAAAAGTAGAAGGATTATTCAGAAAAGTTATTTGGGTATCAGCCAATGACTCTCCTATTGATTTAGCTGATTTATTGGATATTGTCTTAAGGGCGATTGATTATCGTTCAGACCAATTAACAATGAGTCAGAAACAAGAAAAAGTATCTGAACTTCTTCGTCACGATAGATATCTTTTGGTTGTCGATAGTTTTGAAAGAATTGGTGATAAACAAGTAGACAAATTTCTTGCAAATAACAATTTTTATCCAAGTAAGATTTTAATTACAACTAGACATATTTTACCAAGAGATTATTCAGTTATTAACTTAGAAGGATTCACCTTTTCTCAAACTTATCAAATGTTGAAAGAAGTTGGGAAAAATAAAGGTGTAAAACAGTATTTAGCTGAAGATGACTTGAAAAATATTCACAATATAACATCTGGATTGCCTCTCGCTCTGCAATGGATTATTGGACAACTGTCTCAAAGAATTCCTCTCGAACTTGTTCTAAGAAATTTAACAAACCGTGAGAGACAAACAGGTAGCGGAATTACCGGAAATGAATCCCAGGTAAATAATATGCTGGTGAGTATTTTTGGCAATTCTTGGAATTTACTTAATACAGAAGCCCGTCGAATTCTTATGAGCATGACTTTTTTTACTGCTCCAGCATCGGAAGAAGCAATCCAAGTAATAAGTGGTATTAAGCAAGAAAATTTTCAGTCGGCAATTGAATATTTAATTACGTTGTCATTAATACAACCAAATCGAGACCTAATGGGGGGTGAAAAACTTCGTTTTTCAATTCATCCCCTAACTCGAAGTTTTGCTGGAAATAAAATTGACGATGATACAGTCTTGAAAAGAGCAATATACAGTGAAGCAGTTAGATACTTTATTGCTCTAATGGAGAAATTAGCAAGACCTGGGTTGGGGCTCGATAAATATGAAGAGTTAGAACAAGACTTACCCAATTGTTTAGCAGCATTTTCATGGTGTCGCAATCAAAGAGAATTTACAAACACATTTAAAATAGTTGATTCTTTAAATCATTTCTTATTTGAAAGAGGATTCTGGGATACTCGTATTCAAATTTGCACTTCTGCTTCTGAATTGCAGCAAGATTTACCTAGTAAGGATTATGAAGCTGTCTGGCGTTCTGCTTTTGGAGCAGGTTGGGTCTGTTGTCGTCAGAATAATTATGAAGAAGCAAAAAAGTGGTTAGCAAAGGCTGAAGAAAATCTGGATAAAATTCCTCGAAATAATTCTTTTGTAACCCTTTATAAGGCTAAAGTTGCTCAACTACGTGCACTAATTTTCCATGGTAAGGCGATGGAACAATTCAAGCGTAATCAGAGTAACTCATTAAATAATAAAATAGAAACAATTTTTAAGAACGCCAATGATTATCATAACAAAGCTCGTAGTCTCATGAATTTGTATATTGAGAATAAAGGTACAGTATGGACTTTTGAAGAACCAGATTATTCAATTGCTTTAATTGATTCTAATCAAGGTGATTTAGCAATGGATATAGGCTATTGGAAAAATGAAATTAACGAAAAGCTTGAAAGTAGACAAAATTATGAATTTGCACAAAAACTATACTCCCAAGTATTGGAAAATGCTCAGAAAAGCCAATGGCAAAATAAGGAAGCTCTAATAACTTTTAGTGCTGCAAACTTAGGTCATGTGGAGATTTTGTTGCAAGAAAAGCCAATAGAAGAAATACGTCATAGGTTTGATGAAGCATTGAAAATAGCTGAATTTATTGGTAGAACCCATACAATTGCATGGTGCTATCGAGGTTATGGTCTTCTAGAACAACGTTCTGCTCAAAGAGAGTCTGAGATTTCTAGAACAATAAGTAAACTAAGGGAAGCTGAAAAATGGCTTAAGAAGGCGTTAGAAATTTTTGAGCGTATTGGTCGTCGAGAAAGGGTTGCAGAAACAAGAGAATCTCTTAAAGAAGTTGAAACTTCATTGCTTAGATTAATAGGCTAAAGTCAGCTACAGCTTATAAAACTTTTTATACTTGAATAAATATATAAATAGATTTGGATATATAAATGCAATATGAGTCGAGATGCTTTAGTAATAGGAATAAACAAATATCCTTTCCTCAAAGATCCATTAGGTAAATGCAAGCATCTCACCACCCCAGCAACTGACGCAGAAGTTATTGCCCAACAGTTAGAAGCTAACGAAAACTTTCGAGTCAAACGCTTCCCAGCAAGTATCATCAATGGAAAATTACAGGTTGATCCAAATCCAGATAACCCTTTCAAAACTGAAGAATTAGAAAAGGCAATCCTCGATCTATTCCTTCCTGAAACTGAAAGACCCCCAGAAACAGCTTTACTATTCTTCGCTGGACACGGATTGCGGAAGCAATTAAGACAAAATTTAACACAGGGTTTTTTAGCAGCCAGTGATAGTTCTCCAAGAAAGAATCAGTGGGGTTTTTCACTGGAACTTTTATGGAATATACTACTGCAAAGCCAAGTCAAACAGCAGATTATTTGGCTCGATTGCTGCTTCGCTGGAGAATTACTTAATTTTAAGGATACTGAATTGAGAAGACAAAGTCCAGGGTGCGATCGCTCTTTGATTGCAGCATCCCGTGACTATGAAGTTGCCTATGAGCAGCTAGATGGTAAACATGGGATACTTGCGGGTGCTATTTTAGCTGGACTTAACCCAGATTTAGTCCCCAAAGGTAAATGGATTACAAACCGGATGCTAGCAGTTTCTGTTGAACAAAATTTGCAAAAATACTACGATTCGGTCAATATTCCCCAGACCCCACTGATTAGCGATCGCGGAGAAGTAATTAGGTTGGTTCAAAGAGAAGCTAGACCAGCTTCAGAATCAGAAACTTATTCTCCCAAAATGAAACATACCTTGATGTTTGACTTGCTGCTACAAGTAGACTTTCAGGAACAAACAAGGATAGTCCGGGAAGTGATGAGAAGCCACCGTACAGCAGCTTTCTTAGTTCATAATCAGCCTGAGTGTGGGTTGGAATTTTTATTGGCGAAATTACTTCGGACAAAAGCAAGTTTAAAAAAGATTAGTCCAATAGTTTTTGATGTGGGTTACAGGAGTATCGAACGTTTGTGGATACAATTGGGCCGTAAATTCGACGTACCCTCGAATTCAGCTTCCGAAATTCTGGAAAAAGTTTGTGATCGCTGGCAAACTCAGGATGTAGTTTTCATCTTTAATCAGGTCGATTGCTTAGAAGCAGAAGTTTTATCTACTTGGCTAGAGAATTTTTGGGAACCATTGGTAACTATCGGGAGGGAAAATCCACCTCAACAATCTACTCACTTGTTCATGTTCTTAGTTGACCGTGGTGGTAAAGTTCATCAGTCCAATATTAATGGAGCTGAACCAAGTCCTGCAGTTACAGATCCGCGAATACCTTTACATTTACCAACTATAAATAGTTTTTCTCAAAATATTATTGAAGAATGGATTGTAGAAGTTTTAATGCAACGCAGTGATATCGAAATAGAACTAGAAGAATTTACATCTGAAATATTATTCGAAAAATCTTACGAAGGTATTCCTCAATACGTTTTTGAAGAAATTTGTAGCTTTTTTAGTATTGATTGCGAAAAGGTTTTTGCACAATGCACAAAAATTTGACAAATGTACTCACTGCCAATGGCAAGCAATATTATACCGGTAAGCCAATCTCACCCCAAGATTGTCAAAAGTATGGACTTTCCCCTTACCTACCATCGCCAGAATTAATTAAAGCCGTTAACCTTGCTATTTTCCTTGAAAAGCGTCCTTTATTAATCAAAGGTGAACCGGGATGCGGTAAAACTACCCTAGCCCAAGCAGTAGCTCACGAATTAGGTTTACTTTACCAAGCTTGGTATATAAAATCCACCACTCGAGCAAAAGATGGACTCTACACTTACGATGCTGTAGGACGTTTGCACGATGCTCAACTTGCTCGCATGGGAGAAGCAAGTAATTCTCAAATCAAGAATTTAGATAACTATATTAAATTGGGACCCTTGGGACGTGCGTTTAAAAATCAACAACGCACGGTAGTACTAATTGATGAGATTGATAAAGCAGATATTGACTTCCCCAATGATTTGTTGCGAGAGCTTGACGAGCAAAAATTCACGATTGAAGAAAAGGGGGAAGAAGTCAAAGCAAATTACCCTCCCATCGTCATTGTCACCAGCAACGATGAAAAGGATTTACCTGATGCTTTTTTACGACGTTGTTTGTTTTACTATATTCAGTTTCCACATACACAATTAGCTAATATTGTCAATTTTCATTTTCCCGAATCTTCGCCCGATTTAGTAGAAGCTGTGGTGAAACGTTTTAGCGACTTGCGACAGAAAATGGAGAAGGGAAAAACAGGTAAGAAAGTTACTACCAGTGAATTATTGGACTGGTTTGCTGTGTTGCGACAATTCCCTAAAGATGAAATATTAAAGCAACTAGAAGAAAAAATACCCTTCCCCGAAGTTTTATTGAAAAAATGGGAAGACCATTTGCGGTATTTACAAAAATCATGAACCTAGACCAACTACCACTGCTAGATATTTTTAATGGTCTGCGACAGCGACATGGTTTACCGTTGGGGGTTGAAGAATATTTAGCCGTTGTACGTAGTTTAGAAGCAGGTTTTGGAATTAGCGACCGCCAAGAATTAGAGCAGCTTTGTTGTATGTTATGGGCAAAGTCTGAGGATGAAAATCGTCTCATTCAGCGGTTGTTTGAGGAGATGTGGAAACAAGTCAAATCGCTCCCAAATTTCGATTTAAACATACAAGAAAATTCCCCTGCGTCTTTATCTTTAAATGAAACTTCATCCAGAAATGAAACTTCATCCAGTACTGACACCTCAAGTTTAACTTCTAGCTCACCTACATTAGAAAATGACGAATCTACCTCAATTGAAACATCAACTATTGAAGAAGATCCAGTTGATGAACCTTTACCAGATTTAAAGACAGCTTCTCCTCCCACCATCACCCCCGAACCGGTACAAGCAGTTCAAGCTGTGCGGAGCAATCGTAGCGAGAGAGAAATTAAACGTCCCCGCTACATGCTTTTGACAGAGTATTTCCCTGTAACTAAGCGAAAAATGAAGCAGTGCTGGCGTTCTCTGCGTCGTCCGGTGCGCCAAGGAATACCGACAGAGTTAGATATTGAAGCGACGGTAGCAAAAATTGAACGTGAGGGAATTTTACTACAACCCGTACTGATGCCGCCACGTATAAATCGCACTGATTTGGTGTTACTAATCGACCAAGAAGGCTCGATGGTACCGTTTCACGACTTATCGCGCCAGTTGGTAGAAACGGCGCAACGGGGAGGACGGCTGAGAACAACGAATGTATTTTATTTTCACGATTACCCGGATGAATACTTATACCGTCATCCAGCAATGATTGATGCTAAGCCTATTTCTGAGGTTTTGGAGGAAATTGGCGAACGGGCGGCGGTATTAATAATTAGCGATGCTGGAGCTGCACGGGGGAATTTTGACCAGGAACGGATTGATAATACTAAGGTATGGATTAAGGAGTTACAACAGTCAGTGCGTTATTTTGCTTGGCTCAACCCAATGCCGAGTGAAGACTGGGGACAAACTACAGCTGGGGAAATTGCCAGTTTTGTACCGATGTTTGAGATGAGTTCCCAGGGAATGAATGCAGCAATTAGTGTGTTGCGGGGTCGATATATTGCAGTCAAATAATTGGATGAATCTTTACGCTACTAGAGTTTTTATTAATGCCAACCACAAGCAAAGAGCGGGAAATGCAAATAGCCCAAAGACGGGTTAAAGGATTTACCCAGCAGTTTGGGGAAGCACACCGTAACTTGGCTCGTCATGCGGCGTTCCCTTTGGTGCTGACACCCGAGCTACTCTACCAACTTTGGGCAAACTTTGTGCCGGAAGCCCCTTGGACAGCGGTTGCTCGTGTATTGCTATCGCGTTTATGTCGCCAGGTCGGCTATGAAATGTATGAGATGGATATTGCTGACCGTAATTTATTATTGCGGGAATTGAAGGAAGAGTTTGGACAGGAAAGATTTGATGAGTTGGGAGAGTTTTTGCTGGATTATGTGGCGCAAGTGTTGGTTGGAGATGATCCAGATACGCAGGATTTAGCACAAGCTCAGGAATGGACTGCGTTGGCGTATTCTAAGCCCTATAAAGCTGCGCGAGAATTGGCAAAGGTACTGAGTCAGAAAGTGCAGCAGGAGGATATTGGAGAAGTTTTTCGTTTGGTTTCGTTGCTGGAAACTCTTGCACAGCCCCTCATAAAATCAGGTTTTCGCCCTTTATTAGTATACTCTCAAGGAATGAAGAGTTTTTTCTATGGCAACTTGAAGGAAGCAGTAGCCCAGCTTGAAGAAATTGTTGATGAGGAAAGTCAGCTATGGGTTGCTGATGTAAATTTGCTTGTTCCTGAACAGATAAAAAATGAAATTTCGGAATCTGCAGTAGCCCAGCTTGAAGAAATTGTTGATGAGGAAAGTCAGCCATGGGTTGGTGATATAAGTTTGCCTGTTCCTGAACAGATAAAAAATGAAATTTCGGAATCTAAAGAACCCAAAGCTCGTAATCTTAAAGCTACTGAGCATGGATTAGAAATAATTGAAAAAGCTATAACGAGGAAATATTGGGAAAAATTAGATGAGCGTTGGGTTCGAGCTTCCAATACTTCAGTAGAAATTTTAGAACAATTTTGGCAAAAATTAGAAATTCCTGAAGATGATTTCATCAGAATTTGTGAGGCTGTACATGTTGATTGGAAAATTATAAAAGGTAGTCACTTTAGTTCCCTACGTACTAAAATCACAGATGCGGAAATTTTCAAAAAAAGTCTCCGAGATTTGGGAATAAGGGTGAAAACAAATGCTGATGTTCGCGGTTACGGTATAAGAACTCGCGTTGACATTGTTGCAGTCCTTGAAGGCGAATGTGACATAGGTTTGGCTAAAAATTCCGACGGCTCTTATGACTACATTGTTGACTTGTGGGGTCTTGCTAAAAAGTACAATCAAATAGAACTCATTAACTCCATTAATCAGAAATATGCTGTTAATAAAACATTGGCACAAGCCAAGCAGCGTGGTGTTATTAAAAAGATGAAATGCCCTAGATGTAGTTCTAATCAAATAGGAAAACGTGGTTATTTTCAAGGAAGGGAAAACTATATTTGCCGTGAATGTGGTACGCAATTTACAGATTTCTAATAAAGCTTTGTTCTTAAACTGTAAAAAAGAGCAAATAATCGAATAAAATTAGAACTTGCGACACCAACTCAGGATCAATCCGCGTTAAAACAGATATGATATCATACCATTTATTCTAAAGCTTCCCCAGCATCTTCTTTGAACTCATCAAGCAACCACCCGAAACCGCCAACAACTACCAATTTTCCTCAGTCGAAGTTAAGCAACTCGCTTTCCGGATTAGATGGTGTATTTCTCCCCAAAAATCAGGCTACATCATTGAACGGACGTGTAGGTATTTGATTATAAACTTCTGTATTCTCTTCAAGAGCTTGACGTATATCGTATTGCGTTTGTAAATTCAACCAAAACTGAGCACTATTACCAAAATAACGAGAAAAACGCAAAGCTGTATCTGCTGTAATACTGCGTTTTCCAGATAAAATTTCACTAATTCGTGTCTGAGCTACACCTATATCTTTACTTAATCGATAAGGAGTGATACTTAATGGTTCTAAAAATTCTAGTTGTAGAATTTCCCCAGGATGTATATTTGGTAAACGGTTATCCTTCATAATTATTGACCTGCATCAGTGGTAATCTACTATTTCAACATCCGAAGCGTTGGTTTCATCTGTCCAAACAAAGCAGATTCGCCATTGGTCGTTAATACGAATACTGTACTGTCCTTTCCGATCGCCAACTAGTTTTTCCAAGCGATTACCAGGTGGGACGCGCAAATCATTAATTGATGTTGCAGCATCAAGCATAAGCAGCTTTCTTAAAGCAGTTTTTTGGATATTGGGCGGATAATGAGAAGATGTAAAGCCGTCAAATATAAGCTTTGTCTCTTCAGATTTAAAACTAACAATCACAATACTATCGCTTTACGTTACTATCGTCAAACGTTAGTATAAACTTCAATGTTGAAAATTCAATATTGAGATCGGGTGTTCAGCGTCCGGGTGCATCAGATCACCAAAAATAACTTCCTTGATAATATTTCCCAATCAAACCTTAAAGATATAAAGTAATATCTAAACTTACGCCAACAACTCAGCATCGATCCGCGTGAAAACAGACACGATATTCTACCGTTTATTTCAAAGCTTCCCCAGCATCTTCTTTGAACTAACTCATCAATCAACCACCCGAAACCGTCAACAACTACCAATTTTCCTCCGTAGAAGTTAAGCAACTAGCTTTCCGAATTGATGGTGTATTTCTCCCCAAAAGCGATCCATCATCCCTCATCTACTTTGCAGAAGTGCAATTCCAAGCGGATAAAAAATTCTACTCTCGTCTGTTTACAGAAATATTTCTTTACCTTGATAAAACAGAACTTACCAATAATTGGCGTGGAGTAGTAGTTTACCCAAGTCGTAGCATTGATGTGGGAGAAACAGAAAGATATTCAGAACTACTCACATCCGGATGAGTAACGCGGGTGTATTTAGACGAACTAGATTCAGCAGCAGAACAGTCTATTGGTCTTGGCACTGTTAAATTGTAGTAGAGCCAGAATCAAGCGCAGTCACAAAAGCTAGGGAGTTAATTAAACTCGCCGGAAAAGAAATAACATCGAAAATTACCCAAAGGGAATTTATCGAACTGATAGAAACAATTATTGTTTATAAATTTCCCGAGAAAAGTTGGGAGGAGATTGAGAAAATGTTTGGATTTAGCGAGTTAAAGCAAACTAAAGTTTATCAAGAAGCTAAACAAGAAGGTAAAGTCGAAGGAAAACTCGAAGCAGTTCCTTTTATGTTAAATTTAGGTGCTACTGTAGAACAAATAGCTGAAGCCTTAGACTTGGATATCGAGTTGGTTAGATTAGTAGCCCTAAAAGCTAATACCAAACCACAATAAAATTATTGATAAAAACAACCGAGTTATAAAAACTCGGCAAACTGACCTTAGCTTTGCTTCCTAAGGTCTACAGTTACCAAATTTTCTTTATCTCTAATATCCCCTATCCCGCCCTCAGTTCAAAACTTCAGTCAATTCCAACTGATTCACAGTATAAAACTACGCTGTGAATTGTAACATTTTGACTTACTCTTACGAGAAAGCTTATGTCAATTACTTTTGAATTTCGACTTATGTCCTACGGACACGCTATGCTAATGAATTTTTACTTGCGCATAGCGCTAGACTTGCGTAATTTTTGTTTATGGGCAACAGATTAATAATTATTATGTGCAAGGTAATTTTTGTCAATCTGCCCAAATATGGAATTAAATTAAAACCACATCGCCAACAGCGAAATTAACTATCTTGCAAATTTTCGATCAATAAATCTACTTGCTGCTGACGTTCTCGTAGAAAAGTTTCGCATTCACACAAAGATTTTGCAGCCACAGCAAACTGCTCGAACACTTCTTCCAAATCTAAATTACCCGCCTCAATGCTAGCTATTATTGCCTCTACCTCAGCAACCTTCGCCTCATAATTCCACTCAGAATCCAATTTTTCAGCCGATTTCATGATCATTAGAGTCTTTATCCCTTAATGCCCTAGTATTTTTTATTTCTGTAACTCGTACCTGAATTTCTCCATCATTCAACTCTACCAATAACCGATCCCCCTCAGTCAAGTCAGCAGCACAACGAGCAATAATTCCGTTTTCTTGTCTTACTACAGCATAACCACGCTTTAGTACTGCTTTAGGGTCAAGAGTTGCTAATTTTTGTCTCAACATCTCTACATATGCAAAAGATTGTTGCAACTGCAAGGTTGTTCCCTGCAACAATCTCTGACGCTTCCAACTTAAGGCTTGTAATTCCTGTTCAATTTGCCGATCTAAGCCCAAACGTCGCAAACGATTTTCGATTAATTGCAATCTATCTGCTGCATCTGTGTAACAGTTACCCACTACTTCATATAAAGTAGTAACTCGTTCTTGATGCTGACTGTAAAGTTCTGCGATCGCAGGTACAACTAATTCTGCCGCTGCTGTGGGGGTGTGTACTCTTCGATCTGCAACCAAATCTACCAATGATTCATCTCTTTGATGACCGATACCCGTAATTATCGGTATCGAACATTCAGCAACTGCTCTGACTACTCGTTCATCATTAAAACAAGCTAATTCTTCTACAGCCCCTCCACCACGGGATAAAATCAACACTTCTGCCCGTTTGTCCTCTTCTACCCTCTTAATTGCTTTAACAATTGAAGTCGGTGCTTGTTCCCCTTGGACTGTCGCCGGAGAAAACAATACGTGTAAACCCGGATATCTCTGTTTTAAAGTTTTTTGAATATCGCCCCAAGCTGCTGCGGTTGGTGAAGTGACAACAGCAATCGTTTGGGGATGGGAAGGAAGGGATTTTTTTCTCTCAACATCAAATAAACCTTCAACCTCCAAACGTTTTCGTAGTTGCTGGTAACGTAACGCCTGTAAACCAACACCAGCAGGCAAAGTTTGCCATACATTAAGTTGATATTCTCCCCTTGCAGGATATAATCGCAAACTACCCAGAATAATTAACTGTTCCCCAACTTTTGGTAACTGGGCGAGTTTTCCTAGCTGACTCCTCCAAATTACGCATTTAATAGCTGCGCCACCATCAGGGTCTTGGAAAGTGAAAAATAATCCGACCTTATGATTATTGGCGCTAGAAACTTCTCCTTTCACCCAAATTTGGCGTAAATGCTTGTCCTCTTCCACAAGCAAACGAATGTAGTCAGTTAATCCAGTTACTGAAAGCGCTGTATCAGCAATGAGGTCGACAGCAGAATTAGAAAGCTCAAAAGACATGATTTTGGTGGGAACGGACGCGAGTCTAGATGTATTATTTTTTATGTTTGCTTATATAACGATAAAGACCCTTAATGTAGCACCAATTAAATCAGATGTCATCAATTTAGGGTCGTAAGTCAATTTCCTATCAGGTCTATTAAAATATAGTTTCAATCCTTTTTTAAATATTTTTTAGTTTTCATTCTAATGTGCGAAACATGCCTTATAGTTACTGCATAATCATTATGTAACTTTGTCAACTAACTGAGTGAAAAAGAAGATTATTCTACATATCGACTAAGTAATAATACGTTATTCAGTAAAGTTCAATTACTTGTATCATTTCGGTCTCACACATTCACACAGAACAGAGAATATCAATATAGGAAACATCAATATCGGTATTACGAGAGGGATTTTTCTTCCCACTTGTTACTTTTAAAATTCCAATAACGAAGTTCGATAATTCTCATATTTTGTTGTTGTAATTAATTTGATAGTCAACTTAAATCACCAATCTTTTAATCTTTAACGCTACTATTACCTACCAAGTAAGCTGTAAATTAGGATGTCCTCACACTTTCACAGCAAGTCAATTAAAAATAAACAGATCCATTTTCGCATTTTTCACGTAAAGTAGTATTTATGTTCTAGTTAACATCTTAGATCGAAATTTAAAATTAGGCACGACTCATCTTACTGATCGACGTCTTTCGTGCTTGGAACATTTGGAATTAAATTATTATCTTAGAGGCAATAATGGCTGTTAACACCACTGATAATGCAGGAAAGGAAAAAGCCCTCAATATGGTACTGAGCCAGATTGAGCGTACCTTTGGAAAAGGCACAATTATGCGCCTGGGGGATGCTTCCCGGATGAAGGTAGAAACCATTTGCACTGGTGCGCTCACTTTGGATCTGGCTTTGGGAGGTGGTTTACCCAAAGGAAGGGTAATTGAAATTTATGGTCCAGAAAGTTCGGCAAAAACAACAGTAGCGCTGCATGCGATCGCAGAAGTACAAAAAGCAGGTGGTATTGCAGCTTTTGTCGATGCAGAGCATGCTCTTGACCCCACCTATGCATCTGCGCTGGGTGTAGACATCGAAAATTTACTAGTATCTCAGCCCGATACAGGTGAAGCAGCCTTAGAAATTGTCGATCAATTGGTCCGTTCTGCAGCGGTGGATATTGTGGTTGTGGACTCTGTTGCGGCGTTGGTCCCTCGAGCAGAAATTGAGGGAGATATGGGTGATGCTCACGTAGGTTTACAAGCTCGTTTAATGAGTCAAGCTCTACGTAAAATTACTGGTAATATTGGTAAATCTGGTTGTACTGTTCTATTTATTAACCAGCTCCGGCAAAAAATTGGTATTAGCTACGGTAACCCAGAAACTACAACTGGTGGTAATGCTTTAAAATACTATTCCTCTGTTCGTTTGGATATTCGCCGAATTCAGACCTTGAAAAAAGGTACCGAGGAGTTTGGGATTCGAGTCAAAGTTAAAGTAGCAAAAAATAAGGTCGCTCCACCATTTAGAATTGCAGAATTTGATGTTATTTTCGGTCGAGGAATTTCCACTTTAGGATGTATTGTTGATTTAGCAGAAGAAACAGGAATTCTCAATCGTAAAGGTGCTTGGTACAGCTACAACGGCGATAATATTTCCCAAGGTCGAGATAATGCGATTAAATACCTTGAAGAGAATCCAGAGATTACCGAAACAATTAGACAGTTAGTACGTGAAAAACTAGATTTAGGAGCAGTTGTTTCTTCTAATTCTGTAAGCAGCAAAAACGGTAAGAGCAGCAAAAAAGAAAAATCCAGTGATGAAGGATTAGATAAAGCATCACCAGAAAGCAGCAAAAAATAAATATAAATAACTCGAGCCTTCTTTATTTTTTCAGGGAGGCTTGAGCAAATTGGAATGTTTACAGTAAATATAAAATACTGATTACCAATTCCCAATCCCCATATGCCGCTATGAGCGCGCTTGCGCGTTAGCACATTAGTGAAAGCGAAGCGTGACGTTAGTCAGAGGCTTTGCCGACGCCGTAGGCTCTAGCGGTGCGTTAGCACAGGCGGCGGGCGGCACGCAGTGCTATCCCCAATCCCCTAAGTGTAATTTTTATTTTGATTCAAAGAAACTATCAACTATTTCTGAATTTTGATGTAATTTTAAATGTTTCTCTAAGATAGATATTCCTACAAGATGGCGGTCGCTGCTCTTAAGTTTTTGAAGTATTTCTGGAGAAGAACTTAAGCTTGAAGGAAATTGTTTTGTTTCGTCAGAAAAATTCTCAGGTTCACGAGTATTTAATTTATTTTTTTTAGGTATTGATTGCGTTAATAGCTCGGTGGCTACAATAGGTAGGATTTGGGTAGATAAATTAATGAAAAATGGAAAAATTAAATTTCCTAAACGTATAGAATCCCCATCTTGAATTTCTTGGGATTGATAAATTCTCTCCCCATTTACATAAGAACCATTAGTACTGTTGAAATCAATTAGAATAAAACCTTTCGCTTTGAGGTATTGAATTGCTGCATGATGTCGAGAGATATATTGGTTACCAACGCAAATTCCATTATTTTCACCACGACCGATTGTCCATATTAATTGTGGTTGTCGCAACTTGCGAGATTTTCCTTCTCCTAAATTAGTAATAATGCAAGACTCTTTTCCATTAATTACAGCTTGGACATAACTTTGTCTTGTTTGTTCGAAAGATAAATCAGTAAGATTTTCTAGTTGGAGAATTTGATTTAAAAGAGCACCATGATGTTCATATAACTTCAAAAAAACTTGATAAAGTTGTAGCTTTTTCTGAAGTTCACTTTGAGCTAACTCAGCCACTACAGGCGAACGTTCCACTCTTGATAAATGTAAGTTGCTCATATCGATTGTAAATGTTTGGTGTCATTTTAAAAGCAGAAAAGTATTGGTACCGATTTTCTACCGAGACACTGATTTCAAGCAGGTTTATCCCCACTACTCGATAAATACGAAATTACCGAGAGTTTTCTTTAAAAAAATTAATTTTGACTGGCGTTCGGTATCACTATCTGCTTCCATGAGAAAATCTGAATTTTAAATAATATACTTAGGTGTACACTTTTAGATTAAAGTTTTTGTATATTTGTTGTAACCGCGTTATTACCGAAATTATTAAAAAAACATAAATCACTAATCAACAAGCATCATTAAATAGTTATTAATAATCACAACAAACCACGTCGACCATTGGGACGAATAGTCATCCAGTTTGTTTTAGCTAACGCAAGTTGCTCATCTGTAACTTTAGCTCCAGTTAAATTAGCTCCACACAGATTTGCTCCTCGAAGATTAGCATGGGAAAGATAAGCATTACTGAGGTCTGCACCACGTAGATCGGCTCCTTCTAAATCGGCGTAGGAGAGGTAAGTTTTACTCAAGTTAGAATCCCGGAGATTTGCGCGATTCAAGCTTGCTTTCCCAAAGTCGTTATTATGAAGATTAGCTCCTTGGAAGTTAGTTTTTTCTAAACGGGAAGAATGAAAATTAGTTTCAGATAAATTTGCGCCAGGAAGATTTAGCAGACTTAAATTATGGGAAGCAAAATCTCGCCGACCTTTAAGATATGCAGCTAATAAATTCTCGGCATTTAAGTAAGGCTGTAATTTAATTCTGCTAACAGATGTGGAGTTTCCCGAATGAACATTAGTGCTTGACGATCTTGGTTGTGTTGTTACGACTCGCTGACGTGAATCCTTGATATTGGAATTTGTATCTGGGATACGAGCACGTCTCGCACGAATTGCAGCTGCAACTTGAGCGACACCAGAACTACTGCTATTTCCAGTTGAATTATTCGAACTGTTGTCAAAATTGGAGTATTTTCCTTTTCCGATATTATTTGGTTGTGCAACCAAGCCATCAGCTAAACTATCCAGATAAGGCTCCATTTCCAAAGCTCTAAGAACTTCAGAAGCCGAATGGTAACGATTGCGGACAGAGACTTCAAGCATCTTACGCAACACTTCAATAAAGTGTTGACTAACTTTAACCATGTTTTCCCACATCATTTCACCAGTTGTGGGATTGTATTCTAAGTCTTTGGGTGATTTACCAGTTAATAAGTAAATGCAAGTAATTCCCAAAGCATAAATATCACTAGCGTAGACCGGTCGCATAGCCATTTGTTCTGGTGGAGCAAAACCAGGAGTACCAATAGCGTATGCAGTCAGCGCAGTCTGACCAGATTGTGATGCAGCAATTTGAGTTACTTGGTTTTTAACTGCACCAAAATCAATCAAAACCAATTTCTTATCTTGAGCGCGGCGAATTAAGTTAGCCGGTTTGATATCGCGGTGAATTACTTGACGTTCGTGGAGATATTGCAGTAAGGGTAACATTTCACAAAGAAACTCCCTGACATCAGTTTCATTTTGCGCTCCATTGCGTTTTACCTCTTGTTGTAGAGTTGCTCCACTGATATATTCTTGTACTAAGTAAAAATGTTCTCTATCTTCAAAATAGTCTAATAATCGTGGCATCTGGGGATGATTGCCAATTTTTCCTAAAGTTACAGCTTCTCTTTCAAAAAGCTCGCGCGCCATCTGTAAGAGATAAGGTGCTGTTCCAGAAGGACGCAATTGTTTAATTACACAACGAGGTTGTCCCGGTAAAACTCTATCTTCAGCTAAAAAAGTTGCTCCAAAGCCACCTTGACCTAAAGCTTTTAGCACTTGATAGCGATCGCGCAATAACAGTTGCGAGTCACAAGAGTGACACAATTTAGCATTTGCCTTATTTCTAGGCTCTGAACAATTAGGATTTAAGCAGTAGCTCATGTACTGTAAACTCGCAGCAATACGAATACATTAGGTCTTTACACCCTAATCTCATTATTCAAATTAGAACTTAATGTCGCTAGGTAAATTCTGCTGTAAAACCTTTAAAGAGTTGCTAAAGATTGACCGATATTGGGTAAAGTCATGGAAAAACCACGAGTTTTGATCCGGAATAGCATTTTATGTGTAGCATTACGTAATTAGTTTAAGACAATCAACAATGGGACTTCCAAAGAATAAAATAATCAACAATGAAAATGATAATCATTGTAGAGGTGGGGAATCAGTGCTGCTGAGTCATTTTGTAGTGTTTAGTCTAAACTCCAGTTATTAATACATAACCCCTTACCAGGTTGAAAACCATAATCTTCGAATAAGATTGACAAACTTTGAGTAATTTTTATAAAACCCCAATCCCAGCTGTCGCTTTAAGGCTTCTGGTAGATTCTTTGAGTTTTCCAAGCCGCGTACACCTTCCCAGTTTGTATCTTTATCCCAACGGCAACTGAGGAAGTACAGACCCCTCCTGAGGTTTGCGTAACTGAGGTCTGCGTTGCTGAGATCTGCGCCGCAAAGGTTTACACCCCTGAGAAGTGCAAAAGTAAGGTTTGCATTACTGAGGTTTGCATTACTGAGGTTTGCTCTGCTGAGGTTTGCTCTGCTGAGGTCGGCATGACTGAGATCTGCGCTCCAGAGGTTTGCTCTGCTGAGGTCAGCACCACTGAGGTTTCGTCTTTCAGATGGCTGATTAAAAATTTCCCAGACTAAACGCCATTTGTTGTCAAGTTTTGTCTGGTCGGAGATGATTGTATTTCTGAGGTTTGCTCTGCTGAGGTCGACACCACTGAGGTCGGCACCACTGAGGTCGGCATGGTTGAGGGCAGTACTATTAAGGTGGGCACCACTGAGGTTGGCACCACTGAGGTTGGCATCATAGAATGTGACACGAAAGAGGTTGGCATTATTGAGTTTGGCATTATTGAGTTTGGCATGATAGAGTTCGGCACCATGGAGGTCGGCATCACTGAGGTTAGCGCCACTGAGGTTTACACCACCGAGATTGGCACAACTGAGGTTAACCCCATTGAGGTCAACTTCGCTGAGATCAACAAATATATTTAGATTTTTTCTTCTAAAATCATTCCAAGTATCTACATCTTGCTTCAGCAAAGCAAGATGTTTTTCATTAGCCATTGCAGGTTATCTTAATTTTTTATACTTACAGGACTTACGCAACTGGCATAAGCAATGGTGCGCCTCGGCGCACCGAGCGCCTAAAAAAACTACAGCGTATTGCAACTTTGGGGTGTCTCAGTTGCTCAATTAGATAGTTTGAAAGTAAATTATGCTTTATTTTGTAAATAGTTTGACCTGTTTTATAGGCTAAANTTTTTAGCCTAACCCANANCAACATAGCACAAGCAATATGATTTCTTTGAAGACGGGCTTTACAACATTGGCATGATTCAATGCCAGTTAATTGCTTTATTTCTCGATGGAACTCCTCTATTTTCCAACGAATCTTGCACACCTGTTGTACAAGATCTGTAGAACTTTGAGATAAATCATTAGTTGCGACATAATCCGTTCTATCGGTAGAGACAGATACCCGGAAAAGTTTCACTTTCTTATCAGCAGGAAAACCTTTAATTTTTATTATTTTACCACATTCTAATTCTTCACAACTCCATTCTAAATATTCTATATTTTTATGTTTTTCCTTACCAAAACTATCATCTACCAAACGATTAGTTTTTAAAGGACAATAATAAATCTTATCTAGACTATCTATATAAAGAATTAAACTTTTGACTGCATACCAAGTATGCATTAAAACTATGTCAAAAGGTAGATTATTTTGATATACAAGACCTTGCAGCATATTCTTCACATAGTCAACTTT
>JGI1201J43222_100102_pt1 | contig 31154 bp, 21 predicted proteins | sample MastesBC008_FD_43222 | JGI IMG/M metagenome (IMG submission 43222) | reverse complement strand
ATTACCAATTACCAATTACCAATTACCAATTACCAATAATCCATTCTGTGCACTCTTGCGCCCCGCTTACTCTAACATCACTCTTGCTGTTCTTGTTCTCCAGATGGTAATGTCGGTACTTCTTGAACCGCAGGTTGGGTCACTTCTGGTTCGGGATTAAGCAATCTTTGCCACGCACGAATTTGGTTTCTAGCAGAATAATAAGCAGCAGTCCCTCGTGGCACTAATCTAGCAGTTTCAATGGCTCGAACAATATCAGAATTTCCTTGAAAGCGAGCAATATCTAATATTTGCCGACTCCACTGTTCGATCGCTGGATTAGCATCAGTGCGGAGGAAACTTGTTCTCGGTATTCTTCGTGCAATTCGAATGGCTTGTGATAAAGAATTTGCCGTTCCTCTCTGGGCAATAGCCTTCGCTTGTTGCCAATTATCTCTGGCTTGAATTTCCCTTCGCCAACCTGCAATGTATCTTTGAGCTTCTCCTGATAGCGCCCTTCCCCGACCAATTTGTTGGGCAATATTAATTGCTTCTGTTAAGTTACCGTTGCGTGCAACAGCCCTTGCTCTATCTAGGTAAGGTTGGTCTTGAATGCGTTGAACTTTTGATCGCCACTTACGAACTTTGCGACGCGCTTCTGGATACAAAGCACGACCGCGCCGAATTTGACTTGCTTCAGCGATCGCAGCTTCTAAGGAGTTAATATCTTGTAAAATTGCTAGTTGATCTGCTCGATCTAAATATGGTCGGTCTTCAATTGTTTGTACCCGTGCACGCCAACTATTTATCTCCCGTCTAGCTTCTCGAGAGCGGGGATTACTTGCAGGTATTAATTGAGCTTCTGCGATCGCAGCGTTTAGATCGACTAATGTACCTTGCAGTGCCAGGGTCCGTGCTTTTTCTAACCGCCCAACATCCTCAATTTCCAATTGCCAGCGAGAAATTAATTGTTGAGCTTCCTGGTAATTACTTCTAGAACTATCAATTTGTTGGGCTTGAGATATTGCTAATTCCAAACCGGATACACTTCCAGTCCAAGCACTTCTTCGAGCATCAGCCAAAGCAATAAAATCTTCAACTTCTGTCTGCAAATCTGGAATTTCAGGAATTTTTTGAGCAATGTATATCGCTTCATCAGCATCTTTTTGCTTAATTTTTGCCTCAGCAAGCTCTAACATCCGGCGTCCAAATTTTGGTATTGCTTCTTGTGCCTTCTGATAGATATAGCTGTCTTTCTCAATCGCTTTTGCGGTCTCAATTGCTTTAAGAATTTTATCTACACTTTTACCCTTAGCTGCATCTTCAGCTTGTGCTAGCTTAGTACCATCTTCTCGTGATTTTGTTATGATGTTATTTAATTCATCATACTTAATAGTCGTCCAGTATCGATTATTCAAGCGTAACAGCTTAGCAGCGCTCATAAATGCCTGTTGCCAACGTGCTTCCCGCAGATGCTCTTCCGTATTTTTGTAGATGTCATTTGCATCTGACCAGGTGGAACGCCAATCAGCAATTTTATCCTCTACCAATTTATACGCAGGCATATCATCCGGTATTCTGCGAACAGTTGCAATAGCCTGTTCTATTTTCCCTTCTTGAAAGCTTTCGTCTGCTAATTCCAAAATCTCCTGGGACCATAATTTTAAGCTCGTGTCAATTTCTGACCTCAGGGGATGATTTTGAGGTAAGTGTTTAACCAAGGACATTGCTTGTAGCAGATCGTTAACCGTATTTTTAGAAGCTGCTATTTGAGCACAATGTATCCGTACAGAAGCACTGGCGAGAGGCCAAAAAATTGACGGACAGTTGGGAGCAGAAGGTAATTTCAAAAGCATCGACATTGCCATGAAAGCAATTGTACCGGGGACAAAAGTGAGCAAAACTGCCCACAAAACCCAACTTTTCAAGAAACCTGGTATTTTCCTAACTTTACTTTTATGTTTAGAAGCTGTGGAAATATCATTCGATACAGCTTTTGCCAAACTATTTTGCTTTTGTTGTTGTGCTGATTGTGAGGTTGAACCAGTAGTAGGTATACCAGAACCGTAAACCTGACCGGATTGGTTAACCTGGGACAATCCATCTATTCCCTGTGATTCTCCTGCTCGGGCTGGCGGCCAATTTTCTGGAATTTCCCGCTCTGTCATTTTCCCACACCAAAATAATTATTTAACGGTTTTATCTTTTTAAAATCTAATTTTTGTTGTTGCCATAGTAACTTTCTCCAGACAGAAAAAGCTACCTTAATTTTAAAGCTTGTATTTCCACAGATACCATTAACAAAGGGAAATCACAGTTCCCTTTTATACTTTATCCTTGGGAAGCCGAGGATTCTGCCTGTAAATCTACAATCAACTGTGATAAATGCTCCTTATTTGCCTGGTAAACTGTACCACAAAAATCGCAAGTTGCTTCTGCACCATCATCTTTAATAATCATATCTTGAAGTTCAGCTTCTCCTAACATTTTTAATGCTCCTAAAACTCTCTCAAAAGAGCATTTACAGTTGAAACGTAATATTTGGGTATCGGGGAAAATTTGTAATCCCATATCTCCCAACAAATCGTGGAAAATTTCCACTAAATTTTTGCCTGCTTGTAGTAAAGGTGTGAATCCAGACAGCCCAGCAACGCGGGATTCCAGCTTGGTAACAAGGGCTTCATCTCTTGCAGCTTTTGGTAATACTTGGATTAACAGACCACCTGCGGCGGTTACTCCAGTAGAGTCAACAAAAACTCCCACCACTAAAGCTGAAGGTGTTTGTTCCGAATTTAAAAGGTAATGAGCAACATCGTCACCAATTTCGCCGGATACTAATTCAACAGTGCTCGAATAAGGATATCCGTAGCCAACATCACGAACTACGTAAAGATAGCCATTACCTACAGCACGACCAACATCTAACTTACCGATATCATTGAGGGGTAATTCGATAGATGGATTCTCCACAAATCCACGTACGGTTCCATCCAAACCGGCATCAACAAGTATACCGCCCAGTGGACCATCACCTTTAACTCTTACATTGACCCTTGATTCTTGACGTTTCATGTTGGAAGCCATCAATAAGCCCGAAGTCATTGTCCTACCCAATGCGGCTGTTGCCACATACGACAATTTATGACGTACTCTTGCTTCTTCACTTAAGCGTGTTGTAATCGCCCCAACGACTCTAATACCATCATCTGCTGCTGTTGCACGAATTAAGTGATCCGCCATGTGACAAATAACCTTACATTTCTTAACAAGTTCAATATACCTATTTTAAATTCTGATTCACAATTATTTGGGATTGGGGATTGGCGACTGGGGATTGGGGATTGGGGATTGGGGATTGGGGATTGGGTTTAAATTGTGGCAGTTATTTCTCAGGTTTTGATGATGGTACTATTCGAATAGTATTTCAGTACAATAAATCAATTTATTTGCTGTGTCTTTGCGCCAACCTGTGGGTGTTGAAAATCATTCACCAAAATTATGGGCTGAATTGATTGCTCTGTCTTGGTTTTAGGGATTTTTGTCCATTTTGAGGTTGGCGCAACTCTTGAAATCCTTTATAGTTGAAACATCATAAAATCCCTATCAGGGATTGAAACCATGAAACCTTAGTTTGATTTGATACAAATATGTTGAAACATCATAAAATCCCTATCAGGGATTGAAACTTGAGAAGTCATACTCCAGCCATTGCCGGAAAAGTAAAAGTTGAAACACCATAAAATCCCTATCAGGGATTGAAACTCATTTTGCAACCCGAACAACTTAGAAACAGTATGTTGAAACACCATAAAATCCCTATCAGGGATTGAAACGCAGTAGTAAAAGTTGTGAATTGCATTGTGAAAAATCTCTATGTTGAAACACCATAAAATCCCTATCAGGGATTGAAACAGAGATGGCAGCAAAAGATCATAGAATCCTAAGATGTTGAAACACCATAAAATCCCTATCAGGGATTCAAAAAAGCGATCGCAAAATCAGATGAAATGTTAGATCAATATCTGGAACACTGACAACTGTTCACTGACAACTGTAGCCCGTAAGGGCGTGGCGCAAGCCATAAACTGATAACTGATAACTGTTCACTGACAACTGATAACTGATTATTCGTTATAAATTAGAAAGAATTTACGATAAAAACCAAAATGTTGGGAAAGTTTCAAAAAAGTCAATTAAGAATAGAAGTTGAAGCTTCAGCCGATAAAATTCGTGAAAGTCTCTTAAATCCCGTAACACTAAAAAAATGGCTTCCTTGGGGTAATTTAAATTCGAGCGCCAACCAACTACATTCAGGATTAGAATTTACAACTCAAATGGGAATTATTTCAATTCATCATCGAGTTGATGTCGCAGGTGATAACTGTTTGCGCTTGCTCTTGAGCCAAGGTATAGATGGTTTCCATGAATGGTACTGGGGTGAAGGTTGGGTACAATCTCGTTTGGAAGGTGTATCCATGCTACCCATATCCCTCGGACAAAGCTTAAGCTTACTCAGCTTACGTCAGTTTTTGACTAGTAATGGCGTTAGCGGTAGCGTGACACGATAGTGTCATATATGGATTAGCGATTAGGGATTAGGTATTGGGAATTGGCGATTGAGTTAAAATACACTATCTTCCTATTCCCAGTCTCCTATACCCAGTCGCCAGTCGCCAATCCCCAATCACCAATCTACGAAGAAGTTCGTAATTGAGTAGTTTTCACAGAAACTTGCTGTGTGCGGTTACCCCGTCGAATTTTTACTTGTAATGTTTGACCAACTTCACTGTCTTCAACGATACCAAGTAATTGTTCGCCCTCAGTTGTTTGTTTCCCATCTACCTGAATAATTACATCACCAGGACGAATACCTGCTGTTGCAGCTGGAGAATTAGGTACGACTCGACGTACTAAAATTCCTTTGATTTCAGGTATTTCTACTGGCGAATTGGGATCCTGATTAAATTTTTTCGCCATCTCTGGAGTTAAATCTTGCATCACCACACCAATGAAGGGGTGAGAGACTTTTTCCCCACGCTGTAATTTGGCTGCAATTGTTTTTGCTTTATTAATAGGAATTGCAAATCCAATACCCATTGCATCAGCTCGAATTGCAGTATTAATTCCAATTACTTCACCGCGATCGTTCAGTAAAGGTCCACCAGAATTTCCGGGGTTAATTGCTGCGTCAGTTTGAATAAAATCTAAGCGTTTATCAGAAATTCCTACTTGGGAACTCGGACGTCTAAGAGTACTAATAATTCCTAAAGTAACGGTGTTGTCAAATCCCAAAGGATTACCTACTGCGATCGCCCAATCTCCAACTTGAACGTCATCGGAGGAACCTAAAACCGCAGCGGGTAAATTATCCCCAGCGTCAATCTTTACTACAGCTAGGTCAGTAATTTCATCAACACCTCGAACCTTACCTTCCACACTACGTCCATCTTTAAGATGAACCGTGACCTTGTCGGCTTTATCTACTACGTGAGCATTGGTCAGTATCAGTCCAGTACGGTCGAAAATCACGCCCGAACCTAAACCACGCTGTTGTTGACGTCTGGGGGCTTGTTGTGGAAGACTGTCGCCAAAAAATTCCCGAAAAAATGGATCGTCAAAAAATGGATCTAGACGACGTTGGCGACTAACCACTGTACGTTCAGTATCAATACGTACAACAGCTGGACCAACTCGTTTTACCGCCGCTGTAACAAAGCTACGATTACCAATGGCTGCAGCAGCTGCAGGTGATTGGCGTTGTGCGAGCAACTGACTGGAATCTGTTGTCGATAAACTAGGTGCAGGTTCTGCTTGTGAAGGTAATACTCTAACGGTACTTACCGTAAACACAACACCCATCAAAATAGCTAAAAGATGGGTCGTTAATTGACGCATTGAGCGAGGTAGTTTGGAAAATCCCATAGACACAACTGTTGTTAATTTCTAGTTTTTAATGATTTACACTTCTTGATTTGTTAGTTAGTCGTGACAATCACATTTACTGATATTCTGACAGATTTGTCCTTTATCTTGGGTCGCAGACGTTTGTTTTCCTGCTATGGTTTCTTTTTGATGTGGCGATCGAAATTAAATCATCAATAAATTACTCATCTGTGCTGACCAGTAGGCTAGGATCTTAATTGAGACACTAAAATAAAATATTCAGCTCATGAATACAACTAACCGATTTTCTCAAGAATCCTTGTCCGCCTCAGAAGAAAATTCAGATGTACTCGGTTATGATATCAAGCAAGAAAATATCAGCAAAACTCAAAGAAATAAAACTAATAAAACTAATAAAAATAAAATCCACAAAACTCAAACTCATAACACTCAAAATGATACAAATCATACCCATGCTCACATCCACAGTGAAGAGTCACTACGACGCATTGTCAATCGGCTATCGAGAATAGAAGGACATGTGCGTGGAATCAAGACTATGGTGCAACAAAGTAGTCCTTGTCCCGATGTATTATTACAAATTGCGGCTGTCAGAGGAGCCTTAGATAGGGTTGCAAGAATTGTTTTAGATGAACATCTAACTGAGTGTATTGCGAGAGCCGTGGATGAAGGTAATATTGAGGTAGAAATCAAAGAATTAAAAGCCGCCTTAGATAGATTTCTTCCTTAGATAAATTTCTTGTTTGGATAGCATAATGTTGGTTATGGATAGATTTTTATTCGTTTATTATCTCCATTACCAATTATCAATTATCTACGATATTGAAGCGCGTGTAACCAATTACTAATCGCTGTGCGCTATGTACACTTACATGTCCCCCCGAGAACGCGCTGCGCGTTAGACGTACCTACGGTGTTCAGCGTAGCTGCGTCAACAAACAGCTTGCTGCGTTAAAACGCTACGTTATAGCTGCGCTACCTATTGGTCCACTAATATGACTCATCAATTATCGCCCATTAATTTACCTGACATAATATTAAAAATCATATTTATATAGTTAAAATGCCAGAAAATTAATGTTTGAAAACTATCAATTTAACTATATTTTCAGTGGCAATACCCATAAGCCACTGATTATTTTTTTACATGGTTTTATGGGTAATACTAATGAATTCGATCAAATTACATCAATAGTAGCTGAAGATTTCTATTGTTTAAAAATTGACCTTCCCGGACATGGCAGAACTCAAATTTTTGGTAGTGATGAATACTATCAAATGCCGAATACTGCGAAAGCATTAATGAAATTATTAGATAAATTACTGAAGAAATTAAATCTCGAACGATGTTTTTTAATCGGCTATTCAATGGGTGGTAGATTAGCCCTCTATCTTACTATAAATTTTCCCCAATATTTTACCAAGGTTATTTTGGAATCAGCCTCCCCTGGTTTAGCTACAGAACCAGAAAGATTAGGAAGAATTAAACGGGATGCTCAAATAGCTCGCAAATTAAGTAGAATAATTAATCCAGAAGATTTTACTCTTTTTCTTACAAACTGGTACAGCCAAGAAATTTTTGGCGATATAAAAACCCACACCCAGTTTTCAGAGTTAATAAAACAGCGCTTACAAAACGATCCAAAACAACTAGTTAAATCCCTCAAGATGATGGGTACTGGTGTTCAACCTTCTTTATGGTCAAAACTTAAAACTAACAATGTTCCTTTATTATTGCTAGTGGGAGAATTAGATCCAAAGTTTGTGGAAATAAATAAAAAGATTCAGCGAGAAGCCAAATATTCTCAACTAAAAATAGTTAGAGATACTGCTCACAATATTCATTTTGCAAAACCATTAGAATTTGTCAGTGTAGTCAAGAATTTTTTAAGTGCCGAATTTTAATTACTGACCTTTAACTTTTGCTCCCTGTTCCTGTGACTTGTTAGCCAATTGCAATTCTTCCTTCAACATTTTTTGGTATATTTTTGGGAGATGGCGACTCATAGAATTATTTTCAATTCCATATCCCAAACTTGTCCAAGTTGGAGATAAACGTCGTAAAACATCTTTAACCTTTCCTTCTTGTAAAGATTTAGAAAAATTTGTTTGCCAAAATTTTGAATCGCTCAACCAGCTATAAATTACTGCATCTTGATATTGAGCCTCAAAACTATAATTCGTCCACCACATAAATTGATTCGGTTGGGGATGATAGCGCTGAGCAATGTCATACCAGGTAGTGTTGATTATTTGATAGCGACCTGCAGCGGTAGAACAATTTCCCTTGTTGGGACCGTTAACAATTGTTATGCATTGTTCCGGATGCCTGCTGAGGTCGCTTACATGTTTACCACCGTATAAAATCGAATAAGGACGAGGATCGTTAGCTTCGCTAGCTGAAATGGTTCGCATTAGCGCCCTAATATAGGGATCGCCACCTTCCATAATTAAAGGTGGCTGTTGAACTTGAAATACTGGATCGATTCCAGATGGTCTTAAAGTCCCGTGTATATACCACTGCATCATAAACACAAAGCCTAAAAGTGCAGCGAGTGGACCAATAAACTTCTCTGCTCCTCTAAGTTGGAACCCTTTAATAGTTCGTGTCATTAATGATTATTGGATATAGTTATCAGAATATAAACACAAGTCTTTATACCTAAATTCCGGTAAAATCACTTGTCACAGGGCAGAAAACTAAGGGATTTATCTAACTTCGATTTCTTTTAGTAACAAGCAACTAATTTCCAATCCCCATTCCCTTTTCGGAAGCAAAAATATAAGACAAACGATATATTTACCCCAATTTCTTAACTGCGGTCAAAGTCAAATCCTCATTCAAAATTAAGGTTAAGTTAAAAATTACATTCAGACTAAATTTTAAATTCAAGTTTAAAGTTAAAAATATTGACAAACATATCAAAAAATATTGACGAAAAATACTTTGACAAAAAATGCTATCAGGACGCAGAAATACTACGTCCTAGATATTTATGCCACGTCAGCGAAAAGTTCTTGCAAACTCTTGGCTGCAGCATCGGGTTTAGCGATAATCTCTACAATTTTATCTCGTGCTTCTGGATTTGACAGCGCTTCTACACAAACTTGTGCTACTTTTTGACGGGGGATACTACCCTCAAATAAAGTATCGGCTTTTGCCATCACTATTGAATCGGAATTATCTTCATTTTTTAACCCCCCCGGGCGAACTATGGTGTAAGTTAAACCACTTTTTTGAATGTATTCCTCAGCTTGTTTTTTCCAATACAAAATCAGCCAAAATAAGTTAAGTGGATGAAAAAACTGTGAAACACACATTGAAGAAACTAAAACAAAATGTTCTATTCCTTGACTTTTAGCTGCGTTGACTAAATTTTTTGTTCCTTCATAATCTACTTTATAAGGTCCGCTGGGATCGAGACTGGGTCTTGCTCCTGTAGCACATAGCAATACAGTACATCCCTCTAAAGAGGAAACAAAAGTATCAGATTTAAGAACATCCGCTTGTATTAACTCGGTGGACTCTGGCAAAATAGTTTTTGCTTGTTCAATATCCCTAACTAAAGCACGAACAGGTATATTACGTGCCACTAACTCTCGTACGATCCGACGTCCAGTTTCGCCTGTTGCCCCTGCTACAAATGCTTTCACGATTTACGCTACCCTAGGAAACTAATATGTCTGTACATGTTTGTTTTTCGTTTTCTATTTTAGAGATGAGATGAACTTAAGAACAGATAATTAAAGTTTTGCTGACAAATAAGACTGGTGCGAAATTACCCCACTCCGAGGGGAATTATTAATTTAGAGAAAAAAATTGGTCAAGACACAGGAATGGGTTTATGCTTTCAAAAAACCGGGAACATCAATTTCAGGAGAAAAGCAACATAGTATATTCAGCACAATCAAATTTCGGAGTATTACCGGAGACAACGGAAGAATTAAATTTTAATGCTCCAACTGAATTTTGCGGTCATTACAGTGATTGCATGAAAATGTCCGCCTCTGCTGAAAGTGTGGCTGAGTACCTTGACAATCACGCTTCCTGGTTTGTACGTTGTGCTCTACCAATGAAAGTACAACCTTTGGGTGATAATGGTTATGCCTTGGTAATCGGTCGTTTTGGCTCTTTTGGTTACGAGTTAGAGCCCAAAATTGGTCTGGAACTATTGCCTCAAGAACAGGGGATTTACAGGATTAGGACGATACCCATTCCTGGATACGATCCCATGAACTACGATGTTGACTACCGTGCATCCCTACAATTGTTTGAAGATTCTGTAGAGAAAAATGGTGTTTTAGAACACATAACTAGAGTGGAATGGGAATTAGACTTGAAGGTGTATATTCAGTTTCCCAAGTTTATTCAGCGATTACCCAAATCTTTAGTTAAATCAACTGGTGACAAATTACTCAATCAAATTGTTCGACAAGTTTCCCGACGCTTAACCCGCAAAGTACAAGAAGATTTTCATCAAAATATATAGTCAGTCGAGATATGTGAGGAGAATAGAGTTCATTTTTTACTGAGTACTCCGATAAAAGTGAAATAATTGCTTAAATCTCCTCAATTTCTCCCCCAATAATCTAATACCTCGTAAATTCTATGTTTTTTTCAGAAGGAATATTAAACTGGAGACAATAGTCTTCAATTTTTCTCGTAATTTGATTGCCATTAAGTTCGAATTGTTCTCATGAATAACTATGAAACCCATATTTATCTTGGGGATTGTTGCTAATAATATTATTTGAGATTTTACTGGAGTTGGAAATTAACTTACAAATGTTCTAAATTACACTATTTATTGACGTTAAAAATTAAACTATATCTTTTTTGAAGTAGCTATTATATCTAGATATACGGATAATCTCTCCATTACATTTTAGCGAATTTTTTACCTGAGTCTTTTACCTCTTTAAGCTTCAAGATGATTAGAAGCTTTTTGCAGTTTCCTTTTATTCAACTGCTACCGAGATTTAAGATTGTTTATGTGGAAATTTGTGAAGTAAAATATCAGCCTTACTCAAAAAATAATGAGAAGTCTTCAAACCCTGATTTTAAATTTATAATACCCTTCAATATTTCATATAAAAATCACATAATACTGATAATTTTGCAGCAGAAATACAAAAAAATGTAATTTTTAGGAATTTATTTATTACTCTATCTAATAATGTTGTATTGTATTCCTCATATCGATAAAACTTCTGCTGAGCTATGTCATTTAATTGAAATTTTTTAGCTCTTAATCAAGGATGTTGTGAACCTGTTATTAAGCGTTTTTCTATTGGCTCAAATTGCAATTTATAGGTGAAATATAATAAGTTTCACATACATTAATACAATTTTCAGTTAAGTTTGAGCTATTTAATCTGTTTCAAAGCGATTTAACAGAATATAGAAATCCAAGTTTGTAACTAGCAAATTGTATTCTTGAGTTAGTCAAAGCTGAAAGAATTCCAAGATTATTCACAAATAAATGGAAAGTGAAGCTTGATGATGTTTATTGATCGCAAAAAGCAAAACTTATACTTATTTAGTCCTGACTAAAGGTGAATCGTTTAACTAATGAGTACATTGTTTGAACGGATTGGTGGCGAGCCTGCTGTAGAAGCTGCAGTAGATAAACTATATTTGCGACTCATGGCAAACGAAAAAGTAAGCCATTTCTTTGCTGGTATAGACATGAATAGGCAGAGAGAACATTTAGCATCTTTTTTGACCTATGCTTTCGGTGGTAAGACCGGCTATGATGGGCGTTCAATGCGACAAGCCCACCAGAGATTAGTAGAACATCTTGGACTTACAGATACGCACTTCGATGCACTAATTGAAAATATAGTGGCGACTCTCCGAGAGTTGAACGTACCTGAAGATTTAATTACAGAAGTGGCACAAATTACAGAATCTGTTCGAGGTGAAGTTCTTAACCACTAAGAATTATCTGGGTCCCCGATGGCGCTCTAGCATCTTAAAGGAAACATAAGAAAGGTGTAGCGATGTAATGTCTCTGCGTTAAAACTTTACAAGAACTTTAGAATAATTAAACACTTAGTTAGTTTATAGATCGCTTGAGGAAAATTAAGGATTATCAGCAATACCAAAAGTTGGTAGATAATGATTACAGGGTCTCTCCAAGAGTATTCCGTGCCCATTGCTTTCAATTGATTGTTTTTTCCTTTGAGAATCTGTAGAGACGTGGGAGCAAAATATTCCTGGAGGAAGATATGTCGCGTCTCTACAGTTATTCCTGTGGCTAAAATTATCCAATACCTACGGTAGGAAATTCTGTAAAAAAACTACTGGATATTCTTCTTATTCCTCACTAATTACTGTCTAAAGTAATGTATCAGCTGAGGATTTTTTGAACTATTTGGACTCCAGTAATCGCTTGCCAAGTAAATAAACCCAGTAACGTAAAATTTAAAATTATGTGGGTGACTCGCGCCCAATTTGCACCTTTTTGCATAAATGGAGACAAGGATGCAGAAAAGGCAATAATTCCTGTCATACCCAAACCTACAAGTAAGTGGGGACCAAAAAATAACTTGCCATTATTGATGTAGGTAACAGCCATACCGCCAATTGAACCAGCTACCATAACTGCTAAAAGCAACGAACCAATTTGATGGTGCTTAATATTGAACCTTCCTTTTATGAGTTCTTTTTTTTCTTCCCCCCTAGCATTTCTTACTCTCTGTACTTGCAGACCTAAGTAAGCTGCATATAAGGTAATTGCAAACAGGACCCACATAAGCGCTGGATGAAAAAATTGCATCCCATATTTGACTGATTCTGGAATTGCTGAGATCATTGTGTTCTCCCCCGACTCTTAAATCTTCTTCATAAAAATTAGCATAACCTTATTTTTGCTCCCTAAAGTAATCAAAATTCTTCCTGCAATAACTTCAAACATGCCAAAGAAAGCTGTATGATTCTAAGCTGCGGGGTTTATGACTTGTAGCTGGGAATTAGCTACATCATCTATGGATGGCTATCAGATCAAAATTTACGCTTTTTCGAAAAGCAAGATCGAGGTTTGTGGTGTATGACTTTGTCATATCGACATGAACTAATAACAGCTACTAACTGCTAGATGCTAAAGTATTTTTGCTTATTCCAAAATCTTTTGGGAAATAGAAATTACGTAAATATTTGGAAATATTGCCAACTATTTTGCCATCAAAGAAAAATCTGATTTAAGCTATGGGTAAGTAATTATGACCGCAAGTAATGATGTCCTGCTGTTATCAGCGGTAAAACAAGGTGAAGTAAATAAAGTTCCAGCGCTGTTAGCAACCGGTACTTCACCAGATGCGAAAGATGGTGATGGTACAACAGCGTTAATGTTTGCTGCTAACTTTGGTTATGCAGAAATTGCTAAGACACTCATCCATGCTGGTGCTGATATTAATGCATCAAGAGAAGTCTATGGTTTGACAGCTTTAATGTTGGCATCTAACGCAAAACAAATTGATGTTATGCGTTTGTTGATAGATAAAGGTGTTGATGTAAATAGCACTAACGAAGACGGTAGTACGGCTTTAATGGCAGCAGTTTTTAAAGGTTACCTAGAAGTAGTAGAAGTTTTGTTGGCTGCTGGGGCTGATGTCAATATCAAAGATAATGATGATGATACGGCTCTAAAGTTAGCCGTACGAACAGGTAACAAACTCATAACGCAAAAGTTGTTACAAGCAGGTGCAAATGTCAACGAAACAGACACTGAAGGCGATACTGTATTAATGTTGGCAGCTGACTTGGGTAATATAGAAATTGTCCAAGTACTATTGGCTGCAGGAGTTGATGTTAATAAAAAAGATATTAGTGGTGGAACAGCACTTTTAGCAGCATCTGCTGCTGGTCATAATGGGGTTATTAATGCTTTATTAGATCGAGATGCTGATATTAATGAGAAAGATTTAGAAGGCGAAACAGCACTTCACTTCGCTGTGGTTGAATGTCATACAGATGTGGTCGAAAATTTGTTGAATCGCGGTGCGAATCCAGAAGTTAAAAATAATATTGGCGATACACCTTTACTAGTTGCAGCGCTACAAGGATACAGCCAAATTGTCAAATTATTACTTGAAGGTGGTGCAAATCCTAATATCAATAATTTAGGAGAGTCCCCATTGACCTTAGCATCTGCTCGGGGGAATATTGAAGTCGTCAAGACTTTATTAGATTGGGAAGCAGACGTAAATATTCAGGGTAAAGATGGTAAAACTGCCTTAATTTACGCCAGCGAACGCAACCATACTGAAGTAATCAAACAGTTGATTCTTAAAGGTGCAGATGCAAATATCAAAGATTCAGCTGATGCAACGGCTTTAATGTGGGCTGCATCAAGGGGTTACCTTGAAGCTGTAGAACTGTTACTACAAACTAATGCTGATGTGAATTTAAAAAATCAAGGTGGTTATACCGCACTAGCGATCGCTCAATTTAATAGATATGATGACGTGGTGGAAATTTTACAGGCTTTGGGAGCAGCATAAAATCACCAGTATAGCCATAGTTTTAAGCCCCTAGTGCGGTGGAAGGTAATTCTTTAATCCTTCCCGACCTCCCTTAGGGAAGGAAAATATTGCGTTACGCGCAAATCATTAGCGTGTCCGTAGGACAAATGGAATTTATCAATGCCCTAACCTAATTGCGTAGTGTCATATCATATGAACTTCTTTACTTAGAAAATTGTTATAAAAAATATGCATTGCTTCTGGCGTAAGTAATGAATAATAAATAAAAAACTCATTGATTTTAAAAGTTGATATTTGAACTAGACAGTGTGGCTGCTAGGTTATAGCTCTGTTTTCACTACAGGTGCGTGCATTTTTTGCAGGTAAATTCAAAGCTTGACCATTTGTGAAAACACAAAAACTAATTTGATTTTTGATTTTTCTGATTTCAGATAAAAGTATTACTCGCCAGTCATTACTCATACCTTATCATTCACTTGTTTAGTATTTATTAGTTTGATCGATAGTAATAAAAAGCAAGTATTTACTCTGAGTTTTTTTGCAGTCACTAAATTTATATCACAAAATATTAACAATATTTACCTCAAATCAAGTACCAAAGGTAATATAAATTTCAGATCTTAATACGGTAGATCTTATTGCATTCATAAGTACATCTTGCAAATTATATCTCTTTGGCAAGATACTACATAAAAATACACATAAATCAAGAATAATAAACACTTTAATTCCATTAAGGTGTATGATAAGTTTCAGAAGTTTTTCTTATACTTTTTGCAAAAATCTGTTAGATTCAATCTCTTAATTATGCTTTTCATACTTGTTATGAATCCAGTCAGAATCATGACAAGATTGCTTGTTGTTAAATACAGCATGCATATAATTAGCCAATTGATAGATTTTCTACAGGTGTTGTGTCTGCGTGAGTTAGATGATAAAAGAAGCACACTGCCTATGGTCCATAACCAATCTTATAAGTTAATAATGTTTTATACATACTCACTCAAATGCTGCGATTAATTTTTCTCGGACCACCTGGAGCAGGGAAAGGGACTCAGGCTGCGACTTTAGCAGAATCCTGGAAAATACCCCATATTTCAACTGGCGACCTACTGCGTCAAGCGGTAGCAGAGCAAAATGTTTTAGGCAAACAAGCTTCGTCATTTATGGACAAAGGAGAATTGGTTCCTGACTCTCTGGTAATTGAATTGATTAGAGAGCGTCTGAATCAGTTAGACTGTCAACAGGGATGGATTTTGGATGGATTTCCTCGAAGTATTTCCCAAGCTCAAACCTTGGAAGAGTTACTGCAGAGCATTCAAAAAACCTATGATTTCGTAATCTATTTCCAAGTAGAGACCGAAGCTTTAGTTCAAAGGATGTTAGGACGAGGTCGTCAAGATGACAACGAAGTAACAATCCGCCGTCGTTTTGAGGTATATCAAGAACAAACTTTTCCTTTAATTGACTTTTATCGTCAGCAAGGTTGTCTAAAAATAGTTGATGGGAATGCTCCTGTTGCTGATGTAACAAAGACTTTGTTGGAATTGATTGCATTATCAAAAAGTTAGACGTCTTAGAGGATTCAAGAGTAGTAAGTCGTTAGACAAAACAGACCGCGTCTGCGGCGTTTAAAAGTCAGAAGTGATAAGTAAGGGTTAAGAAGTAAGGGTTAAGAAGTAATAACTCAAGGGTAATTAAAAATTACGTTTGTCCGTCAGGACGCGTCTCATTACTAACTAACAACTACCAATTAACAATTACCAATTACCAATTACTAATTGACCTGTGAAAATTATGTTTCTCAGTGAGGATACTAAAATGATTGGTGCAGCAGAAATATTACAAAGTTATGCAGCAGGAAAAAGAAATTTCAGACGCGTAAATTTGAGTGGAGTAGCTTTGGGTTCAGCCAAACTTCGAGATACAGATTTTTCGCTGGCTATTATGACTGGAATAGACTTGAATCATGCAGATCTTTCCCAAGCTATTCTTACAGAAGCCGATCTAACAGCAGCTAATTTGAGTAAAGCCTGTTTTTATCGTGCGAATTTACAAAAAGCTAAACTTCAAGGGTCTGTACTCTCTGAAGTCGTTCTGCGCAGAGCGTATCTTCAAGGAGCAATTCTCTCCCGTGCAATTTTAAAGGGAGGAAATTTACAACAAGCAAATTTAATGCAGGTTGATTTAAGCGGAGCAGACCTCAGCGGTGCAGATCTAACCGCAGCATTTTTAGTGAATGCAAATCTGCGAGGAGCAAATTTAACTGGGGCGAAACTATCACGTGCGATTACAACTGGAGCAATTATGCCTGATGGTCGTGTCAGTGAACCATTAGTAAGAACTTAGTAAGAACTTGAAATGCTTCTGAAATCAAGGATATGGGCTTCTTGGGGGTTTCTTCAATTCTTCAAAGTTCTTCAATTCTTCAAAGTTCTAGTATTTGAGATTTGAATATTGGATATTTGGGATTTGGACACTTAGGTTTTGAATCTAGAAGGCTTGCTTAGATCTGGAAGGTTTAAATACGCGAGGAGTGGAAGTTATCTAAATGGTTATTGGTACGAATAAGTAGAGACGTTCCATGGAACGTCTCCAGTCAATTTATATCTGTACACAACAGAAAATATTTACACAAAATATATTTATACAGAAGATATTTACACAGAAGATATTTACACAGAAGATATTTACACAGAAGATATTTACACCTAAATTTCGCCTATCTATTAAACTTGTTGGTGATTAAGCTTGTTGATAAATAATCTCTTCAAACTGGATTATATCTTTCTGTGGGTCAGCTAAGATAACTTTAACCGATACTTGTTCCCCAAGCTTGACAATACGCTTGAAGAACATTGGTAACTGCAAACCTAATTCTTCAATTAAAATTAACGCCAAGTTACTGTCTTCTCTAAGCCACATTAACACCGTTACCTGCCAAATATTACCAACATGGCGGCGCAGATATTCTAAAGCCCAATACCTATTGGTTTGGCGTTCCACCATTGTTACTTCTTGTGTCGTGCTAATAACACTCATCATCACTTCTCTAAGTTGGTCAGCGGAGAAAGGTGGAGAATCTCCTCTCAAGTGAGCTTTAATTTGAAAATGAGTTAGCAAGTCGCTGTAACGGCGGATTGGAGAGGTCGCCTGAGTGTAAGTATCTAAACCTAAACCAGCATGACGTAACGGAGTAATGCTCATTTCACTTTTAGGCATACAACGACGCATTGCGCAAGCACGAACAAATCCTGCGGGCAACAATAATAACTCTTCTTCCGGAGGTAATTCCGGTTGTGGTTGACCGCGAAATGGTAAGGGAAGATTGTTTTCTTTCCCATAACGAGCAGCTACTTCACCAGCAAGAATCATCATTTCCGCGACTAATTGCCGGGACATAGAATCATCTAATACATCAATATTGATTTCATCTTCTCTGACTTTAATCATTGCCTCAGGCATACTGATACTGACGGCTCCTTGCTCGTAGCGCCAAGTCTTACGCTGACGTGCCCATTTGGCGATCGCTTCAATTTCTGGTTCTGCAGTTACACCTAACTCCAACATTTCATCTACGTCTTCGTAGGTTAGGCGATATGTTGGTTTGATTAAACTGGCATGAATGCTATATTCTTCAACTCCGCCATGTTCATTTAAAATAACTCCAAAACTTAGGGCACAACAAACTTCTCCCTGGACTAGGCTCATGGGTCCAGTTGCCAACAGTTCTGGGAACATAGGAACCATACCGGTTGGCAAGTAAACTGTACTACCACGTTTTCGAGCATCTAAATCTAATTCATCTTCCGGCAATACCCAGCGCGAGGGGTCGGCAATATGTACCCACAATCGCTCTCTACCATCTGCAAGTTTCTCCCAACTCAAACCATCATCTATTTCAGTGGTTGTCTCGTCATCGATGGTATAAACTTTTAAACTTGTGAGATCCAGTCGATTAGTATCTAGATCTGGTGGATGTACTTGCAGTCGCTGTTGCGCCACTTCTATTACCTTCGTTGGGAATTGAACCGGAATCGATGAACGGCGCAGGAATAAATTTTCATGCGGACTCCACCAACACAAGTCTACTAATAGCTGAAAAGCTCCTTGGGGTGTAGCCGGACGTCCCAACATGCCCATCGTTTCCAAAACTGGTGCGGGAGGGGGAAAGGCACGAGCTAATGATTCATAATTTACACCAGTACGGGGAATATCAGCCAGCAATGCTGCATACTTTTCTAAAGCTTCTAAGCGGTGGCGGTCGTGACGCTGCCATTCCACTTTCTCACCTTTGAGCGCTTGGGAAACTCGCTCCAAAAATTCCTTTTGTCCCTTGGCTTTGAGCGCTTCTACTTCTAATTGGTGTTTGCGCTCTGCAACTTGGTTTGCACTTCGCGGCTCATAATTATCTCCTTTTTGCTTGAAATAGACTTTATCATCCGATAACAAGCAATAAGCTGCATAACTATGAGGAGCTTCAGACTCAGAAAATAGTAAATTCGCCATACCTTTGGGGTTAACGGACTCACCATCTTCTACCAGTAATTCCCAAGCCACTTCCAAGCTTGATGGATCCAAATACGGTTTGACTTGTTCTAAAAAACTGTCTATCTGCGAAGGCTTGTAGTTGCCGCCATCGACTTTGTAGGTAACTTGTCGAGGCGCTAGGCTGTGGGATTGACCTGCCTTATCTATCACAAACCAGCGGGATTTTCCATCTGGACGATCTACAATTCCCAGACGGCGATCGCCCCCTACTCTAAATTCAACTAATGTGCCCTTCTCCACAAGCCTCGCAGTGAATCAGTTTTCTATTTTGGACTTTTATAACTGGCATTTAGATTAAAATCTAGTTAATAACTGCCAATACTTAAAGTGTTAGGAGCTTGATTTGAGCTCCTGAATTAATTTTAGATTTTGAAGTTCAAAATACCAAGTTTAACGTATAAAACATCTAACTCAATGGGATGATTCTACTATCCCTGGTATTCTGACACTCAATCAATTAGGAGTTCATCCTTCAGCAAAGTTTATCCTTCAGCGTTGATAAATGGCAACAAAGCTAAAACTCGAGCGCGTTTAATTGCAGTGGTCAAAGCCCGTTGTTGCTGAGATGTCAATCCAGTGATCCGACGCGGTAATATTTTACCCCGTTCGGTGATAAATTTCCGCAGCAAATCCACATCTTTGTAATCGATTGGGTCTCCTGGCTTAATTGGTGACAGACGACGACGATAATAACTCATTTTTGCTCAGTTTCCTTTTTTACTTGATTTCCTTGTGGACGGTGTGACTATTGCAATGGGTGCAGAACTTTTTTAGCTCTAGACGATTGGTGGTGTTACGACGATTTTTGGTACTCGTGTAACGGGAAACGCCAGGAGAGCGTTTGTTTGAGTTACTGCGGCATTCAGTGCATTCGAGTGTCACTATAATCCGGACACCTTTATTCTTAGCCATAATTTTAGATAGACAGCCAGGAGAGAATAAATACGATCAAATATTTTCCCACATGACGCCACAATATTTCAACTAAAATGTTGACTTTAATGTCGAGTTAGTGCCCACATTGCGACGAAGTTGAGATAGTCCTAACATTACCTTAATTTAAAGCTTTGTCTGGGCATTAGATAAAGCTATTTTGCATCGGAATGCTAGGGGAATGCTTAGTACTATAGCAGCAGAATTCATAATTATATTGCAAAAAGTAGCAGAAAATATTTGGGTTGGGGATTGGCGACTGGGGATTGGGGATAGCACTGCGTGCTATCCCCAACCCCCTAAAACCTCCTCTGATACTCGATCCGAAATTCACCAAAATCATAGTCGTAAATAAACCTGACAGAAGAATTCTCGTTGATATCTTTTAACCCCGTGACTGAGGGGAAAACTTGCAAGCGTGTGAGACCTATTTTCTTACCTACAGAATTCACTGGTCTCTGGACATTCCACAGAAATTCTTGGTAATATTCATCAATAATTGGTGTTATTACGTAATCAATAAAAGCTGATTGTATCAGTTCTTCTTCTTGACCGTCAGTAAGTTTTTGTTCTACATCTTTAATGATCGCAATAGTACGGTTACCAAGTAAAGATAAGATTTCGGTTTGGTTACGACTTGGAGTACTTGACAACTCTACGATTGGATTATTAATCAGGCTTTGGTTCCTAATGGCGACTTGAGAACTCTCATTTATACAATTAGCTATTCTTTGTAATCTTTGGGGTGAATTTTGTATTGTTTTTCTGAGAAATACCCTGGGAACATTAATTTGACAATTTTCTGAATTATCGTCCAAAGAACCAATTAGTTGACTAGCTTCTCCTTCAATACCGATCCGTACATCAATTTGGTTAGGATTTGTCGGCGCTACTGCATCGTCACGAATTTCAGAATCAACGGGTTGGGGACGGTCGAAGCTGGGAGCGTCAAGAACTGTTGTTTGCAGTTCAATATCTAGGTTGGGATTGAGTAAACCTTGCTCTGGAGAAAATACAATGAAGTGTTCGCGATCGCGCGAGAGGAAAAAGGAATTATCGAGGAAATAAATACTTCCTCGACGCAAATTTATGATTCCTTCGGGCTGTAAGTTATCCAGGGGACCATTTAATGTTAAGTTACCGGCAATTAAAAAGTTTGTCCGGGGTACGGATCGTTTAAATCTAAATCCTTCGCCAATATTTATTTGTAAGTCGTCGAATATAGGTTGAAAGGAATAGTTGTCTTTAGCCCGTCTTTTTCTTCTTTTAGCTGATTTTTTTTGTTGGTTACTTGCTTGTTCCTCGTTTTCCTCAGCCTCATTATTCAGTTTTGGAACAATAACTCTTCCTTCGCTGAGATCGATATTTCCGCCGATTATGGGACGCGTTACTGTTTGAGATACTTCAACGCTGGCGTTAACATTTCCTTTGTAGAGTCCTTCAAGATTTAGTTTTCCTGGACCTAGGGCTAATATCAGCGAACTAGGATTATCAGGGTTGGTAATTCCGGCACGAACTAAAGGTAAACTACCCGTAAGGGAAAATGGACTATCAGCAAAGTTCCCTTCTAACTGGTTTACTTGAATGTTTTGATTTTGTAGAGCAATGTCACCAGCAATATTTAGATTGATTTCCTCACCTAGTTGCTTAGTTTTGACGGTGGCGTTTTCAATTTGAATTGTGGAAGTACCTGTTAAATCTTTTATGAGTTGGGGAGGGGTTTGGGCTGACCAATTTAAAGGTCCTTCAAGGTTGAGTGCAATTTCTCCGTTTCCTTTAACCCATTCTAATTGCTCCTGAGTAAAAGTACTTAAAAACGCTAATCCTTGAGTTCCAATTTTAGCATCTAAAGTAATAGAGTTATCTGTATTGGGTTGGGGAGGATAGGGTATTTTGGCGTTGATTTGGGTGAATGAATCGGGGGTTGTATTAAATTTCGCTACTGAATCTATGTAGCTGAAGGTACCAGAAAATATCCCTAATGGATCTTGATTGAAGCTACCATCAATTAAGGAGATTTTTCCTTCTTGAATTTGGGGTTGATTAATCGTACCGTCTACTGTGGCTTGAAGGTTTACTTTTCCCCCAATGTCTACAGGAACATCAATAAAGGCAAATTTTTCAAGATTATCTAAGGAGAAGTTTTGTACTTGGACAAATCCGGATGTTTTTTCTCCTGTTAATTCTCCATTTAAAGCAATTGTGCCTTCTTCTAGGGCGACACGTAATGGATCTACTTTTATACTTCCGTCTTTATAACTTCCCCGTGCTGTTACCTGGTTGATATCTAACGGCTTTCCTTCCTGAATAACTGGACCTTTACGACGTTTGACGGTAACAACTTTGGGTTGGGGATACCATTCCCAGTTATTACCATCTAGCTGAAAGTCTACTTGGGGGTTATAAAATTTACCTGCTATATCGATCTGGGCGTTATATTCTCCCCTCAAGTCTAATTGAATTGCGGATTCTTCTTCTCGCTTGCGGGCTGCATATCGTCGAACCCGTCGATCTACTCTCCTGAGTAAGCGTAGCTGTCGGGCTAAGGGTGCGTTGGGTTTTCCTACTGGATCTGTTTCAATAGCTGCAGCGTTAGTAAAGTTAGAAGAACCAAAGAAAATGCTTTGCAGGTCTTCTAATCTGTACGTATTAATAGTCGCAAAGATATCTTCTAACTTGGCTGATTTTGTGAATATCTTGGCGTTGACATCACCCGAGTTCAGATTTAGGTTACCTTGAAGATTATATCGGCTCTGTCCTGATTCCAAGTAAGCTGATGGGACGTTTGCAACTCCTCCATCGTAAGAGAAATTTGCTGCGACTTCTTCTGCCTTAAGATATCCAATACTTGGTTTGGTAACTTGTAAGTTTCCAGCGATGTTTGTAACGTCGAATAGGTTCAAGTCAAGTTTTCCGGTGACTATTCCCCCAACTTGCGCAGGGAGATTTTCTTGGACTGCTGGTACTACATTTAACAAAGCCAGGGAAAAGTTTTTCAGATCGATATTTAGCCGATCGCCGTTACGTTGACCGCTTACTAAAATAGCGTTTTTGGAATTTCCTCCTTGTTGCAGGTTAAAGGAAACTGGAAGATAAGGTGAGATACATTCTTCTCTATTACAGGGTTCTAGCTGGGCTGAGATTTGATCGTTTTGTCCTTGTAAGTTAATTGCTAAAGTTTTACCGGGTTGTAAATTTACTGGACCTGTTAGTAATGGTTCAAAGGCGATTTTATCAACTGCAAAATCCCTAAGTTGTAAGTTACCTGTTAATTGTAAATTTCCCGGTGCTAGGGGATCTCCAAGTAAGTTATCGCCTTGGAAGCGACCTTGAAAAGCAGCATTTCCGGCGATGGGAATATCAGTTTGCTGGGAAATTTGGGCGATTAAGGTGGAGGGAAGTTCACTTAAGTTGGAACGGGCATTAATATTTAAATTAGTACCTATTCCCCAAGTTCCATTTTTACTTGTCGCCGGATTTGGATTTAAAGTTATTTGACCGTCAGCAGTAAGTGATTGTTCTCCTACTTGCAAAGATATGGTTTTAGCTTGGATCGTAGCGGGGGAATTACCTTCTATAAAAGGATTGATATTTCCTGCGAGATTAAATTTACCAGATAATTTTCCGACTTCGGGACAGGATAAATCAAAATTTTGGCAAATGGCTGGGGTGTTAATATTCGTTGCAGTTGTATTGCTAGAAAAAATACCATTATTTAAATTGGTGATGGTATTAACCGTACCTCCTTGAACGCCCAATCTTGCAACAGCATTGGCTCGAATATTATTAAAATCTTGAGATAGTAATCGATTTACAGAACCGGAAAGATTAACTTGACTATCTGCAATAGTCAGGGGTACTGGTAAATCAGGCAAAAATGGGGAAACTGAAACTCCTTTAGCAGTAGCGATCGCTTCTAAAAGACCTTGTTCTAATTTACCGTCGATGGCTACTTTACCATTATTGACGTCTAAATCCAGATCGGTATTACCTCTAACTCTGGCTAAATTAAGATTACCCGACCCTAAATCATCTAAGATATCTAAATTTCCTGCTAACTGAACCTTTCCTTGGCGCAGGTTAATTGGTCGATTTAAGTTTAAGTTTAATTCGGGGGGTTTAAATTGAGATATAAAAGGATTTAGTGCTACAGAATTAGCATTGATCGATGCTTGCCAAGTTTCCGTCCCTAGATTACCTGAACCATTAAAATTAACTGTGCCATTTCTTCGGGTTTCGGGGACGATTAATTGACCGGAAGCGCTTGCGCGGAAGCTACTTAGCTTATCACTTAAAGTATCGCTTAAATTATTATTTATATTTTGATTTTGACTTGTTGCAAATGATAATAATTGTTTTACAGAACCAGAAACATTAACTCGGGTATTTGCTACTGTTACAGGGGAGCCAAGCTGAGGTAAAAATTTATTAAGTGAAACTCTGTTGGCGATCGCATTCCCTTGTAAAACTCCCCGATCTAACTTTCCATCTACGGCAACTTTACCATTGTCAACGTTTAAATTTAAATCGGCAGTTCCTTGAATATTAGCCGGGTCGAAATTATCTAATCTACCCGCAATATTAACATTACCCCGTTCTAAAAATACCGGTACATCTTCACCAGTAGGGAGTTCAGATAAAGGTAAAAATCTATTGAGGGAAATTCGATTAGCGATCGCTTTGGCTTGTAAAAGACCTCGATTTAATACTGCGTCTACAGCAACGTCACCATTATTAACATTTAAATCTAGGTCAGCAGTTCCTTGGATATTACGCGGATTTAAATTATCTAATCTACCTGCTAATTTGACGTTACCCCGCTCCAAAAAGACGGGTACATCTAAGTTTTCATCCTGTTGAAATTCAGATAATAAAGGCGTTAATGATAGGGAATTAGCACTAACATTACCCTGCCAAAGCCTATTTGCTAGATTAGCTTCACCATCAACATTGACTTTACCATCTTTGGTTTGCAAAACCGTGTTACGCAGACTGACTTTATTTGCTGCGTACAAAATATCTCCAGTACCAGAAACTTGTCCCGCAACTGCAGTGTTAGCATTAGGTACTTTCCACGATAAAACTGCTTGGGGATTTGCAACTGTACCTCTAACTGTTCCTAGTGCGGTAATTCTATTTAACCGATAAGAATCATCTGTAACTCCGTAACGAGCAATAATTGCTCTGGGATTAGTTAACAGAGCATTCAAATTAAAAGCTAGCTGGGACTTAGCAAAATTTTTGAATTCAAAATTCTCTAATTCTGTCAAACGACGAGGAAATTTAACGTTACCTTTGGCGACAATTTCACCACCACTTAAGGTTGTAGCTCGGAATTCTCGAAGTAAAAATTGCGACAAATTACCAACAAAACTGGTATTTATTTTACTAAACCTTACTTTGTCAACAATGACGTTGCGAGTGCTGACAATATTACCTGTTAAAACTGGATTTTCAAATTTTCCCTTGACAAGCATATCTGCCCGCAATTTACCATCTATCCCAATCGGTAACTTTGCAGGTACAGTTCTCAAAACCTTAGCAACTTCAAAAGGATTAACATTAACCTTAACGTCAAAACCTTCCTTGACATCTACATCACCAGATACCAATGCTGTCAGATTACCGTAGCTCCCCTTCGTTTCCTCAAAAGTTATCTTATCCCCCTTAAATCGCAACAAAGCGTTCGCATCGATTGGGGCTAGTAGTTGCTTGCTTCTAACCTTCAAATCTTGTAATTTTGCCGTACCCACAACCAAAGGTAATTCAGAAAAGGTCGAGAGTTTGATATCTAAATCGGCATTTAGCTCGCCACTTGAGATATTAACCGGAACCTGGGAAATGAAAGGATTAAGCTTAGCTAAAGTTAGTTTTGCGATTTTGGCACTTGCCTTAGTTTTACCAGTTTCTAACTGAGTTTCTCCCTCAAGCTCCACTTTACCTTGAAATATTTCTGCATCAAGGTCGTATCGCAGGCGTTCGGTTTCTACCTGATTATAGTTGACAAATCCATCTATTTTACTCTGCAATGGAGTCTGATAACCGCGAGGAAGCAAAGCAACCTTACCATCTCGCACGCGGATAGTTGTGTTCAGCTTAACAGGAAGTTCGCTATCATCATCTGTATCTAATTCCAGTCTTACCCATTCTCCCGACTTCACCTCTTGAGCATAAACATCTGGTTTAATAAAAGTGATATCGACAGGCAAAATTCGAGAGAATATTACCGGAATTGGATTAAAATTGACATTAACCGCTTCAATTGAGACGTTATTAGGATCGTCCTCAGTCGCCGGGAGGGAAGAAGAACCAAAGCGAATTCCGGTCAAACTCCAACTTTGCACCTCCCCCACATCAACCTCACGATTGATGTAATTGCTAAGTTGAGTTTCTACTAAAGATGGTAAATTGCGACGAATCCAAAAATCTGTGACGAAATAGCCAACCGTACCCATTCCGACAAGAGCAATACTAGTTGCAAACGCAATTTTACGAAACCAAGAACCTGTATCATTCTGGTTTTGAGGTTCTTGAGAGTCAGCTTCATCCGGAGTATTTGGAGATGTCATAACTTTTTGGTTCTACAGATTGTTTATTTTCCTCACAAAACTAAATTTTGAATCAATTTTAGGTTATTGAACCTTAAATTATCTAACTTTGAATTAGTTTACGCTTAATATTATGCCTACTCAATTACCCGAAAGCTTATGTAAAAACCCCTATTCAGATTAACTACATTTAAATTCTGGGGTTAATAAACAAGATGGCAAACTTACTTGCAGGGACATGATATTTTAACATTTGTAGAGATGCGCTCTTCTTAGCGTTCCTGCGGGAAAATATGTCGCGTCTCTATCAGAATCTGTGTTTTATTATTAAATGTTTTCATACTCACATTTTACAGGAAAAATTTAAGAGAAAAATTACTATATAGTAAGCGATTCAACGGACACAATAGGTAATAGTTTACAGCTGAATCGACAGTTTCAAAATTACCCTATTTCACAATAATTTCCTAGAGTATCTTATACTTTCTGATTTGCCACCAAAATTCAAGAATTTCCATGTACGTAAAATAGTGTAATTTTATTTACTAGACCTCATGCTCTTTACACTTTAAGGGGAAATCAAAAATTACAAAATTATTTACGTATATAAGTCTTAATACTGGTAAGTTCTATATGCATTTTAAGTACCTAACATCATGTATAAAAATATTTTTAATTCTCAGATTCTATAGACTCACAATTTCCAAGCTAAGTAACACTGTTTTCCACGATGCTTAATAAAATCCTGGTTCTGTGAGTAAATCCTAAGGGGATTTAAAACTAAACCAAATTCAACTTGTAAAGCTTAGACAGAGATTGGGTTTAGAGTCTTATTTTCTAAGATTATGGATAAATTGGTACTCTAGTACTTTTTTGGTACGAATTTTTGCATACACATAGGAGGTCGAATATAATCCATTGCTTTCTGTCGCAGAGGTAATTTAATCGGTTCTGGCGTCAAATCTTCGTAGGGAATCATGCTTAGTAGATGATTGATGCAGTTGAGACGAGCGCTTTTCTTATCGTCAGCTTCTACCACATACCAAGGAGATAGAGTTGTGTCAGTGGCAGCAAACATATCATCTTTTGCCTTAGAATATTCTACCCATCGAGCGCGAGATTCCAAATCCATGGGGCTAAGTTTCCAGCGTTTGGTAGGGTTCTCAATACGTTTCTGGAAACGTCGTTCTTGTTCCTCATCACTGACTGAAAACCAATACTTGATGAGAATGATACCCGAACGCTGTAACATATGTTCAAATTCCGGACAAGAACGGAGGAACTCAACATATTGTTCGTGGGTGCAAAAACCCATTACCCGCTCGACTCCAGCCCGATTGTACCAACTGCGATCAAATAAGACGATTTCTCCTGCTGCTGGTAAATGAGCCACATAACGTTGAAAATACCATTGCGTTTTCTCTCGCTCAGTAGGTTTACCCAGAGCCGCAATTCGACAGACACGGGGGTTCAAACATTCTGCAATTCGCTGAATTGCTCCCCCTTTCCCCGCAGCATCCCGACCTTCAAAAACAACTACTACTCTTAAACCTTTGTGTTTAACCCATTCCTGAAGCTTAACCAATTCAATCTGAAGCTGCTTCAGTTCTTTGTTATATAGCTTGTTATATGCCTTTTTCTTGATTTTCTTTGGCTTTGATTTTTCTTGGACTGCTGAAAAAATCTTAACCTTGTTAGCTATAACTGACTTGTCTTTCAGGACATCTTTAAATTTCTTTTTCGCCATCAACTGACCCTTAAAATCTGTCAGACTGTGAAATATACTTTGTGAAATAAAACAAATATATGTAAAAATTATACACAAAATAGATAATAATCTATCTTGTGTAGACTCATGACAGAGTTGAATTTTCGTAAACTTTATTTGCTCAAATTTATACTAGAACCTAGAAGACTGGAGAAAGAAGACATTTTGTCGCACTTCACACTTAATTTGTAGCTATATCAAGAGTTACTGCATCATATTCATAGAGAAGAACTGGTATCGGGAGCCACATCAATTCCATCTCTGACCCTCAGATTTTGAGAGTAAGCAATCAAGTCACTCAGGGTTTCGATTTCGAGTCCCATTTTATTCCCAGCCAGTTTTAAAGCTTCTTCAAAACTGCTGATATCCTCCCCATAACCACATAGTTCGGCTGTCATTTTGATTCCATGTTCAGCATTAGCTTTGGCACAATCGATTAAATTAGTACCAGTAAGAGGTTGGTTAGATAAATTCTCTTTAGATTCGCCCCAATAAGCTTTAATTGTCCAGATTTGCTGGTTGCTTTTTCTTTCCACTGACCAGCGATAAACTGCAGATTTGGGGTCAACCCCAATCTCAATCAACTTCGCGCCCATATAGTATTCCATCTGGTTGAAAGTTCTTTGTTTGAGCGCAGTAGGCTGGTTAATATCTACAGTTCGGGTTAGTTGCGCTTGTGTATGTTTGGTCATGGTCACAATACCTTCTTAAATCATAAATCAGCCTACCAATGTGGTGAAGCTCGACCTCGACAACAACAAAGATAAGCATCAAAAAATTTGGTATTAATAGTATTTCTGCTGTGCTAATTTTTAAAGATGGCGATGAGGTAAAATGCCTGAGAGGCAAGGCTGCGCTTCTTATGAAACCTTTAGTAAAGAGAAAAATACCTGTTTGTTGACTGCTTTCCCGTTATTTTTTGTCTAAATCCCACTATCAGAGGGAAAATTGTCCTAAAACTGGAAAATATAGAAATATAGAATATCCAGAGACACAAAAATATATACCCCAATCAAAATAATTCTTAATTATTTGGTCAATGGAAAACCTATATCTAAATTATACCAGTTCATTATCGGAGTGAAGTACCATGCTCTCAGTCAGAGATGCAGAAAATATTATTTTTGATTTAGTACAACCGTTAACTACTCAAATAGATAAAGATATAGAAATTGTAGATTTATTCAACGCTAACGGACGAATTTTGGCAGATTCTGTAGTATCTAATCTAGATTTTCCCCATTGGGATAATTCTGCGATGGATGGTTATGCGGTGCGTTACGCAGATGTGCAAGAATGCAGTCAAGATAAACCTGTAACCTTACAAATTGTTGAAGATATTCCTGCTGGATATCAACCCCAAATTACTATTCAACCGGGACAAGCAGCACGGATTTTTACTGGTGCCGTAATGCCCCAAGGTGCAGATACAATTGTGATGCAGGAGAATACTCGTCGGGAAGAAGATCGTGTTGCGATTCTAACTGCACCTAAACCCGAAGAGTTTGTGAGAAAACGTGCCAATTACTACCAAGCGGGGAATTCATTATTAGCTGCAGGTATCGAACTCAAAGCAGCCGAAATTGCAATCTTAGCTGCAGCACAATGTCCTCAAATTAAAGTTTATCGCAAACTTAAAGTAGCTATTTTATCTAGTGGAGATGAATTAGTTACACCTAACCAATCCCTCCAACCCGGACAAATTGTGGATTCAAATCAGTATGCCTTAGCTGCTTTAGTTCAGCAAATGGGTGCAGAACCTCTGATGTTAGGAATTATTAAAGACGAACCAGAAGCACTTAGGGAAGCTATTAGCAATGCAATTAATAATGCTGATATAGTACTTTCTTCTGGTGGTGTTTCCGTTGGGGATTACGATTATGTCGAACAAATCATCGAATCTCTCGGAGGTGAAATCCATATTCGTTCTGTTGCGGTCAAACCAGGTAAACCCCTCACTGTTGCGACTTTCCCTCACACTTTATACTTCGGTTTACCAGGAAATCCTGGATCGGCTTTGGTTACCTTTTGGCGGTTTGTCAAGCCAGCAATTCAGAAATTTTCTGGTTTAGCAGAAGGTTGGAAACCTGAGTTTTTACAAGCAGAAAGTTTACACGATTTACGTTCTAACGGTAAACGGGAAACTTATATTTGGGGTAATTTGAAGGTTAATAATGGCGCTTATCAATTTCAAGTTGCTGGGGGTAGTCAAAGTTCCAGTAATTTGATTAATCTGGCGCAAACCAATGCTTTAGCTGTTATTCCGGTGGGACAGAAATCAATTAGTCGACGGGAAAAAGTACAGGTTTTGTTGTTGTAACAAGACTTCAGTTAATATAGCTAAGCGACTCCATCAATTTTAATTTTTAGCAATTGAAGCAGGAACACAAACACCTGAAGATTTAGGATATCCCCCCGGTTTTTTTTATCAGACCTATGGTAGCTGTCAAGATGACCCAATTATTATTGATTCTAAAGTAATTGAATATTAGTCACTTGTTACTTACCCGATAACCTGCACCAACCTTGTTCAGCCCAAATTCCCACCTGGAAATCAATTTCCAGGCTCATAAACTAAGTACGTTAAAACGCACTACAAGCCTTACATAGTCTGATTTATCAGACTTTTTCTATGAGCCTGGGATTTTAATCCAAGGCGGTTATTGTATCCGCTCAGTAAGTCGGGGTAAGAAGAAAAAAGAAGAAGGAACAAAAGTAGAGCATGTGTCGTAGAATATGACCCATGACGCAAAAACCATCATCAGAGAAATTAGTATCGGCATTACTGCAATCCATTGACCCAGGACAGATTGCAGACTCCCAGGTGCGTCAAACAGTAGAAGTACTGCTCAACCTCATAGAGCAACTAAATTCAAAGATCAAAGAATTAGAAGAAGAAAATCAAAAATTACGGGATGAAAATAACCGTCTCAAAGGAGAACAAGGTAAACCAGAGATCAAAGCAAATGTAAAGAAGGGGTTTA
>JGI1201J43222_100101_pt1 | contig 31371 bp, 20 predicted proteins | sample MastesBC008_FD_43222 | JGI IMG/M metagenome (IMG submission 43222) | reverse complement strand
GCTCTTTCTCTGATGAGTGGTCTTTTTTAAACCCCTTCTTTACATTTGCTTTGATCTCTGGTTTACCTTGTTCTCCTTTGAGACGGTTATTTTCATCCCGTAATTTTTGATTTTCTTCTTCTAATTCTTTGATCTTTGAATTTAGTTGCTCTATGAGGTTGAGCAGTACTTCTACTGTTTGACGCACCTGNGAGTCTGCAATCTGTCCTGGGTCAATGGATTGCAGTAATGCCGATACTAATTTCTCTGATGATGGTTTTTGCGTCATGGGTCATATTCTACGACACATGCTCTACTTTTGTTCCTTCTTCTTTTTTCTTCTTACCCCGACTTACTGAGCGGATACATATTTTTGTTGGTAATCGTCTTGCTTGGAGGCAGGTAGCATGTCTATTCCATACAGTTGTTTTATTTGCCACAAAGAGGATTCTTATTCGATATGAGAGTAATTTAACTGACAGTAAAAATCTTAATAATTTATCAAATTTTATCTTTATTTATAGAAATGTAACTGACCGTGTTAATTCTCTAGAATTTACCTATTCACTAATTAAATCCAGTTGCTATAAAAATATTTGTGAGTATTTTTTCATTTACTAAGCTTGTTAAATATGTTGAATAATATTTGTTAAATATTGTAGTTTAACTTATGTCTACTATGGGTAAATATACAATCTAAAATAATAGAATATAAAATAAGCTATAATTACTCACCTTAGGGGATTGAAAGATAACTTAAAAACATAAACTCAGTGTTTTTATTTTATCCGTACTAAGTAATCTTTATACCAAAAAATCATGTATCATAAGTATCTCCATAAGCTTAAGAAAAAGATAATAAAGATATATAATTAACGCGTTTAATCCAACCCGAGATCGATATTAAAACAGGCGAGTTTTCTCCTTCCTTTGACGTAATAAGGGGCTTATGTGGCAAAAAGAAAAAAAAGATAGCTTAATAGCTGGTTTGGGATTATTTATGGCATTAACTGCTACTGGAGTAGCAGTAGTTTCTCACGACTCAGAGTCAGTTTTAGCAGAATCTTCCTCTAAGTCGAAAAAAGCCTCTTTCCCATTACCAGACAGTATTCCTAATGATACTAAGATCCTGATTGACGGCTCGAGTAGTATTGCTGCGATTAACCAAGCCTTAAAACAAGGTTTCGAGAAAAAATTCCCTGGTTCAAATGTTGAAATTGCAGCTAATGGAGCGCAACAAGCAATCACAAATTTGTTGAATGGCAAAATTGATATTGCAGCAATTAGTCGTGGTTTAACGCCAGAAGAAAAGTCGAAAGGTTTAGAGCAATTACGTTTGCGTCGAGAAAAAATTGCTGTAATTGTTAGTAAAGAAAATCCTTTTGAAGGTAGCATTACTAACGAACAATTTGCCAAAATATTTCGTGGGGAAATAACTGATTGGTCCCAAATAGGTGGCAAAAAAGGTAAGATTCGCTTAATAGATCATCCTGAAGCTAGCGAAACTCGCCAATCTTTTCGTAGTTATCCAGTATTTCAAAAGGCTGAATTTGTAACTGGTGCTAATGCACATTTGCTTGATAGCCACCATGCAGTAGAGGTTGTTAGGCATTTGGGTAAAGATGGTATTGCTTATGTTATTGCCAATCAAGTTTCAAAAATAGATGGTGTCCGCATCTTAAAGATGCATCAAACATTACCAGAAAATCCCAAATATCCTTATTCGCAGCCTATTGTTTATGTTTATAAACAAAAACCTGGTGGTGCTGTTGCTAGTTTTCTTGGTTTTACCACTGCAAATCTCGGTCAAAAAGCGATTGAATCAGCCAGACAGCAAGAAGCCCAAACTGTGGCTAAAGATGTATTATTGGCTAATGCTAGTAATACCAACTCTAATCAAAAAAAATCACAAGTTAAGGCTGCTCAAGCGGGTCTAGCTAACACAGAAACACAACCGAAAGTAACCAATGTAAGTAACAACAGTAGTAGTCTTAGAGCAAACAAAACAGCTAGTGATCGGGATTCTTTGGAAAATGTCGGGACTTTAACTGCAAGTAATGGTGTTAGCGATCGCTATAACAGGCAAATTCTTGCACAAAACGATAATAATTCTTCTAAGTTACCAGCAGGTATTCCTCTGTGGGTCTGGTTGTTGCTTGCATCTATTTTAGGTGCTGGCGGCTTTTTAATATGGTTTTTTGCTTCTAAGGGAGAGAAAAAGCACAAAAAGAAAGAAGAGTTAGCAGCAAATTCTGGCATATCCTTGGATGCTGCGAATCAAGGCGGAATGGCTGCAGCGGCGATGGGAACTGTGGGAGCAGCAATGGGTGGTGCTGCTAATAAGCTAGGAGAACAGACAGTTGCAAGGAGATCAAACCCAACATCAACAAAAATTAATGGTAGCAACGATGTTTATTCTGCTGCAGTAGCGGTAGAAAATACTACTGAATTGCAGTCTGGAAATTCTTATAGCGACTTACCAGATACAGCTATTGGGAATACTGCATTACAAGTCGACGAATCAGAATGGAATTTAGAAGAACCTGCTGCAATTGTTAATAATTCAATTCCACAAGTAGCCAATATCGGTGATTCTGGAATAGCAAATAATCCGGTAGTTGGAACTGCAGAAGTTAATATAACTTGTCAAGAAACTGATTTAGAAAAAAAATCTACCGATAATGGATTTGCTAAGGCTACAGCTGTTGCTGCTGGAGTTGCTGCGGCTGTAGGAACTAGGAAAGTATTGTCGGAGTTGGATCGACAAGATACGGAAATTCAAGATATTCATTCAGCAAGTGCAACTTCTAGAGATATAACTTCTGAAGATGTAGCTTCTGAGTCTTTACCAGTTGTAGAAGTAGCAGATAAAGACACACTGGATAAAACTAGCTCAGACCTTAAGGAAAAACCATTACCAACGGTAAGAATCACAACTTCGAAACAAGAAGATTTGACAACTGATAGTTTAGGAGTTGATAGTTTAGGAGTTGATAGTTTAGGAGTTGATAATTTAGAAGTTGAAACGATAGCAAAAAGTGGTTTGCCAATTGTAGAAATTACAACTCCATTGACTGATGGGGACAGTCAAACTAATGGAAATTTGCCAGATTTGCATACTGCAACTAACAACCTTCAAGTAGATGGTGCTCAATTGGATACAACTCCAGAAGAAGATGATGAAGCTTTTAACTTGACGAGTAATTTAACTGCGGTGGGTGCAGCAGTTGCAGCAGGAGTAGGTTTGGGTTCCCTGTCCAAACAAGCTTCAGAAGAAATTGAATCAGGAACAGACACAACAAGTGAAATAGTAGATGACGTAACAAATAATACGTCAATTATCGCAAAAACCTATCCACCACTACCAGATGTATGGGATGAAGTATTGTCAGAAGAAACAGACAGCAGCGTAAGCGATAATAATTCAGGTATCGAGTTACCAAATGTTTCTGAAGAAATGCTAGATACAGTAGCGGATGCTGCTGAGCCTTTACAAAAAACAACCGATATAATCACATCTGATGAAGTTGTTACTGATGAAGAAAATATTGATGTTACAACTGACGAAGTTGTAGCTGATACAAATGCTGAGCCAGTAATTGATCAAGTAATAACTGATGAGATAGCTCAAACAGTAACTGATGAAGTTGTTACTGATGAAGAAAATGTTGATGTCCCAACTGATGATGAAATTGTTAGCGATCCAACCTTCAAACCAGTAATTGATGAAGCTATAGATGATGTAGCTGCTGAATCAGTAATTAATGATGAAGTTGTTAGCGATTCAACCCCCGAACCAGTAATTAATGAAGCGACAGGTGATATAACTGCTGAATCAGTAACTGATGAAGAAAATGTTGATGTCTCAACTGATGAAATTGTGATTGATGCAATTTCCGAATCAAAAACTGATGAAAAGTCAACTGATGAAGTGTCAACTGGCGAGATGACTGTTGAATCAGAAATCAATGAAGTCATTGACGAAGAAATCACAGACACCACAGCAAATACCACTGCTGACGAAGTTACTGATGCAGAAACTTCGTCAACTACAACTGATATGGTGAGTGGTGAAGTCATAAATAGCGATGAAGCAAAAACTGATAAAGTTGATGAGACCGATGAACAACGTGAAAATGTAGCGTCGTCAGTCGACCCAACCACTGTTGGTGCTGCTATTGCAGGTGCGGGAGCCACATTCATTAGTGGAATATGGAGTAACGACGCGGTGAACAATAAACTTCCTGATAATGAATTTGAAACTGGGATTATCTTAGCTCCCAGGACTCCAAGATGGGCTTACACAGCTTGGAAGATATCCACTAAAGATAAAGAACAATTGCAGCAGCAAAGCGATTCACAATTGATACTGCGTTTGTATGATGTGACTGATGTCGATCTCAGCTATCAAACACCCCAACTGATACAGCAGTATGAATGTGAATTAAGTATCAATCACCGTTATGTTGCAATCCCAAAAGGCGATCGCGATTATATGGTAGAAATTGGTTACCTCAGTAATGATAAGCGTTGGTTATCGTTGGGTCGTTCGGAAATAACTCATATTTTGAGTTCTCCTCACCAAGATTTTTGGTTTGAAGCTGATGCTGAATTAATCATCCACGGTGCGACTGAACCTGGTGCGACAGTAACTATTGGCGATCATTCAATTAAGGTAAAACCAAACGGTACTTTCCACTTGCGTATTCCTTTTACTGAAGAAGTGATGGAATATTTGATGACATCTTCAGCTGTAAATAGTAGTAAATCCAAAACTATCGGGATGAAGTTTACTCAAGAAAAGCCTAAATTTTAGGTTGATTTGATTGGATTAGATTTGAATAAGTGGGTATGTATTTAATTTGAATTACTGCCCAAATTATTCAAGGTTTTTATATTTTATCTGTGTTACTTCCAAATCAATACCCACGAAATCTATAGTTGACAGTAAAATAGTCTGTAATAATAACTGCAAATGTATTAATTAATTGCTTTAATTATTTGCTTTAATCAAATGCTCTGGCGAGGGAAAAAGCCAGAGTATTTTTGTGCTTGGTTTAAGAATTGGTAGTTATTAGAAAATATCTGTATAGCGGTCCTAAATCATTTATAAAATCAAATAGGATTGCTATAGCTCAAACAGAGTGAGACAAAAATTACCGTTTCTTGAAAAAATAACGATCCAAATGGGCGTTGATATTTTCCATTGTAGATATTGTAGAGTATAGCGAAATGTCTGTATCTCCTTGTGGTTTAATTATTTCCAGTGATTCAGCACTTTGGGATAATATTTCCCTTGCTCATTACCGTCAACCCGCGGGTAGTTTACCCGAACACTGTTCCCTTAATCACGAAATTTGTATCAATTTTGGTAAACCTGTTGTTCTGGAACAGAGAATAAATGGACACTCAAGAATTATTCATTCAGAACCCAGTCAAGTAGGTTTTTATCAGGCTAATATGAGTCAGTCTTTTGCCTGGGATAGTGAGGTTGAGTTTTTGCTATTGTATCTCAAACCATCCTTACTCAAGGATTTAAGTGAAGCAGCCTGGGGACAGGATAAGATCGAACTTGTTCCTCAGCTAACTAGATTTTTCGATCCCTTGATTGTGCAGATGGGATTAGCACTCAAGAGTATTCTTGAAACTGATGCTTTGGGTAGTCGAATATACGCTGATTCTATTGCCAATGCTTTAGGAATACATATTCTATCTCGATATTCATCAATACAAAAACCTAGCAAGTATTACAAAGGGGGTTTATCCAAGCAGCAGTTAAAACAGGTACTCGATTATATGAATGAGCATTTAGACCGAAACTTAAGCTTGAGTGAACTTGCGAAGGTTGTTCATCTAAGTTCATACCATTTTGCTCATTTATTTAAGCAATCTATGGGTATTTCACCTCATCAGTACCATATCCAATGCCGAATTGAACGTGCGAAGGAATTACTCTTTAGAAGAGATGCAACAATTAAAGATATTGCTCAAGTCGTTGGATTTTCTAGCCAAGGACATCTGAATTATCATTTCAAGCGTCTGACAGGAATAACACCCAAAAATTTTCTGCACCAGTAAATATTTTTTTGTATTGATAGCAAGAACTTGGAAAAAGATCGCAAAAACTTTGCATACTTAATTTTCAGTGCTACTTAATACTGAGTTTAGGAATTTATGGAGTGCTGAATATGATCCGAAAAGAAAACGCCAAAGAAGCTAAATACTTAGGTTTGAATATAGAAAATGAATATGGTTATGCTCAGGGAGTTAAAGTTGGCGATACTATTTATCTTTCAGGACAGGTAAGTGTTGACGGTCAAGGTAATGTTGTAGGAATTGGTAATATGGAAACTCAAATCCTCCAAGCTTACGCCAATATTCAAAAAGTGCTCGAACAGTACAATGCTTCAATAGAAAATGTTGTGGATGAAATAATTTTTGTAACAGATATGGAAGCCGCTTCAAGAGTAGCAGGTAAGTGTAGACGCGAAATTTATTCTGGTACTCCAGTTGTAGCAAGTACTGTTATAGAAATCTCTCGTCTTGCTGTTCCCGAACTGATGGTTGAGATTAAGTGTACTGCCAAAATATAGAATAATTGAAAAAAACTCATGTAAAATCTTGCAAGCAGTTCTTCAAGTAATTAGTTCTGCAAGGGAATTACTCAAATTGCAAAACTATATGACAAACAATCATCGCTTGCAAGAAATTTTAGCCAACTCACCTATTGCTGAAGTACTTCCTGCGATCGCTCAAATCAACCTTCCAGATTGGTGGTTAGCAGGGGGTGCAATACGAAATACTGTGTGGCATTCTATTTTTGGTGAGGAATGTAAGCTATTTATTAAAGATTTTGATATTGCATTTTTTGACGCGACAGGAGATAGAAATCAAGAACTAGCAGCGAAAGCAAGACTCACAGAACAGTTTCCCCAACATTTATTTGACGTAAAAAACCAAGCGAGCTTTGGTAATTGGCGTTCTGGTCTAAGAGTTTTCACTAGCACGGAAGATGGAATTATGAATTGGTTACATACTACAGCTGCTGTAGGTGTAAAAGTAAATAAAAAAGGTGAATGGCAGTTTTTTACACCCTATGGTTTAGAAGATTTATTTAATGGAGTGATTCGTCCGACGCCGATAAATGTTTGTAATCCAGATGCAGATAACAAAGCAAAGGAACTTTTCATGAAGTGTTCTTGTTTGCGAAGCGATAGCAATTCTCACTGATTTGAAGCATATATCTATACAAAAAACGACAGAACAAAATTGTTCTGGAGTTAATTCACAGACATAATAATAGTAGCTCTAGTGTGGATATGATTTATGCTCTCACTCGTGCTTTGTAGCATTTGCGACTTGAAAAAAATTGTTTATAACAGTTAGCTAAAAGAGCGGAATGCGAGTCGAGCAAATGAAGAAATTTCACAGAATCTCTGTGACCTTATCTTTAATGACTTTGATTCTGTGTTTAAATTGCTCATTATACAAAGTGTTATACGCAATGGATGAAAAACGCCCTCAAGCTTATCTTGATTTAATTAATAAACTTCTGGCTTGTCCTGCTGGAAAAGAAGCAGAGGTTCTAGACGCAAATCCAGAATTAATTGATGATGGATTCTTAAACACCATGAGACAGGTTGCTGAAGGTCTTGCAGAAGAGGGAGATGAAAATTCAGCAGCTTTTTTGAACACCATTGGGTCTCATCTGGCTGATTTAATGCAATTAGAATCGGTACCTACTATAAATTCCCAAATAGATCTATTGATACAACTTTTACTCGCGACAGAAGAAAGTGAGGGCGATCCAGAGATTATTTATCCCCTACTGCGGAAGAATGCAAAATTGCTAGATAAAGGTTTTATTGAAGTGTTGCAAAATTGGTCTAGTAAGACAATTGGGGAAGTTGAACCGGAAGAAGCTGAAGATATTGGTATTTTGATTAGCGCTTTGAGTAGTTTACTTCAAGATTGGACATTAGGCGATCGCGCTAATAATTTAGAAATTGCGATCGCTGGTTACGAAGTAGGAGTTGAACTTTTAAAACCAGAAACTTTCCCAGAAGAATGGGCTGCGACACAGTACAATCTGGGGAATGCTTATACTGAAAGAGCCAGTGAAGATGTAACAAAAAATATTGAAATGGCTATTGAATGTTATGAAAAAGCTTTGCAAATATATGATAGCGAAGTCTTTCCCCAAGAATGGGCGATGACGCAAAATAATTTAGGTAATGCTTTGTGTGAAAGAATTGAAGGAAATAAATTAGAAAATATTGATACTGCTATTAAATGCTATGAAGCTGCATTGAAAATTCATACCCATGAAACATTTCCCCAAGCATGGGAGATGACACAAAATAATCTTAACAGTGCTTACGAAGCAAAAAACAAATCATTAATGAGTAATGAATAACAAGTAATAAGTAATGAGTAATGAATAACAAGTAACAAGTAATAAGTAATGAGTAATGAGTAATGAGTAATGAGTAAATTTTTGCTCCTGACTCCTGATTTCTGCTGTGCTGACGCCCCACACCCCACTGCGTTAACGCTCGTTAGAGCGCGGTCTATGCCGATTTCTGACTTCTGACTTCTGACGATAACTGATAACTGTAGCCCGTAAGGGCGTGGCGTTAGCCATAAACTGATAACTGACTAAGCAAGGATAACCTGGTTTCGACCTTGTTTCTTGGCTTTTTTTAGTGCTGTTTCTGCTTTATGAATTAAATCATTTGGTTCTGTATTCGCACTTGGAATAATACTTGCGACTCCCACACTTACAGTTAAAACATTTGCAGGTATTCCACCAAGACCTGGATAATCACAAGGGATTGCTAATTTTTTGATAGTTTTTCTCACGTATTCGCCGATGTATGCAGCAGCGCCAGATTCAATCATAGAGAGAATAGCAAATTTGTCTTCAGAGTAACGTGCTACAAGTATTGGCTTATCAGTACTTTGTCTAGAAATCTCAAAATCATTAACTGGAGAATCATCGCTTTGAAGTTTCTCTGCTTTAAATTCAAACTGAAAATTCTCTGTCTGAAAATTCTCTGTTTGAACATTATTAATATAATTGATACCACCATAAAGAAAGTTATTATTTGCTAGTGGATGTTTGACACAGTAACGAATAGCGTTAGCAACTTGCTTTAAACAATCATCGCCAGCTAATTTACCATAAGTACGGCTATAAATATCAAAGCAATCTATGTCGCACAATATTAGAGAAATATTGATGGAATTAGTTACAGAAGTATTCTGTTTGGCTTCTTGCTGGGTACAATGCTGCCATTCCATATATAAATAGTTATCAAAATACTGTCGATTTGCTAGTTGAGTAAGTTCGTCGACGGTCGAGAAAAATCGTAATTCTTGATGTTCTTTCTCTACTTGCTTGAATCTTAAATTATCTAGTTTTTCTGGTAGTTGGAGCTTTTTACGAAAATACAAACGATATAGTTCGCAAGCTGGATAAGCGTGATAACCGGATAAATTTATTAATCCCATACTTTGAAGCTTTTGAGCCAGTATCGGATCTATATATGTACTCGTGTGATTTGTAACTATCTCAAAGAAAGCAGTTTCTAGTTCTGCTTCTTCTCTCAAAGCTAATAAATATTGCTGTAGATATTGCTGATAGATTCCTTCTTCTGTAGGTGCTTTTTGTAAAATATTTTCTAAATCTTCTTCTGTCCCACCCATTTTTACCAAATGATAGAAAGCTAGTCTTATTAAAAAAGGATGTCCCCCCAGCATTAACATTAAAATTTGTATATGGGAATTATTGATCCAGTTAAATCCGTGGATTTTTGCTAAACTCTCAACCTGTTCGGTACTTAAAGGTGGTAATTTCAGCGTGAAACCGATATTAAATTGAGATTGAGTTGATTTTGGTGGTAAAAGTATTTGCGCTGAACCGAACAAAACCAAACGCAATTTTTGCCATGCTTCTATATACCTACTTTGCTCGTACCAAGAACGCAACAATGGAAGAAAGTCTCTGGTGATTTCTGGATATTCTAATAACCAATCTATTTCATTTAGGATCAAGAGCACAGGTGTATCGCTTGAAGCAAGTAAATAGGATTTAAAATAGAGCGAGCAACTAATTTTGCTACCCACCTCTTCATCCCAATACTGGTTAAGTTTTGGTTCTAGATCTAATTCCCGACTCACATTAATACAAAACCAACGCAAAAATTTATTTAAGTTAACAAACAACGATTGTTCTGCTTGCTGAAAATCTATAGCGACTACCCGCAAATTACAATTTTTCCCGTGGTTAATAATCCTTAACAACAGGGAACTTTTACCCATTTTTCTCGGACCATGAATATAAATTGCACTTCCTGGTTTAGAAATTTGAGCTTTGACTGTTTCTTCAATTACTGGATGTGAAATATAAAACCTAGAATTAGCAGATACGGGACCACTAGGATATTCTAAAGATGTATTAATTGCTACTTTGTTGTAGTCATGAATAATTTGCTGTTCTGCTTTATTTAGCCGCCGAGCTTCTAACACATGACGAAAATTCGATTTATTAATTTGTTCTTGATATAAATCACTGATTAACTGCCATAAATTTGAAGCTACTTTTCTAACTCTTTCTTCTCCGTAATGAGCCTCCGCAGCAATATTAGTATAAGTTTTCCCTTGCCAAGAAGAACGTAAAATCATTTCTTGCAAAGAACTTAAAGAATTGGGAAGATTTGCTTTTAATAATAGTAGAACTTCATCTATAGTCATTAGTAACTATTTTTACTTTTGATTTCAAATTTATTTCAAGGATGTCGCTTTATAAAATTTTAGTTGTGTGACAATGGGTCCACTGTAGCCTTAATCGTGTTGATAATAGCTAGCTAATAAGAAAGATGCTACAAAAACATTCTTGACTTTCATTAATTTTGCTGAAACATTTGCAATTAGTAGATTTTATCAATTGCATTCTAATTATTTTTACGTTTTTGTTCATCATAAAAAAGTATTTTTATATACTTTTGATTGTAGACAACTAAAAAAAAGCACTATCAAAATGTAGCTTATTTTTGTTACATTACCCAATAAAATCACAAAAAAAAGTCACATTGTAGCATTTACCTTTGGGTAAATTCGATTCACATTATAGAGAAGTTGCCTATTAAATTTGGACTTTATCACAACCCTCTGTTAACACCTTGTTAGCACATGGCTCGGTATTAAAACAGTGTTAGCTACAGGATATCAAGAAAGACTAAGTGCTGTTGATGGTTCTGCAAAACAACTTACTCCATATAACAATCAATCAATAAACAAATAACAGGTAAGTTGGAATCAAGCCTTGTTTTTTGGACAATCCTGTTCCACGCGATCGAGAGCACCTACAACTAGCATATATATTTGTAGCAATGTCCCAAGAATGGCAAACAGCTTTACAAGCATTTTTATCTGCTAACGGTTTAGGATTCTGGAAATGGAATCTTACAACCAATCAAATTGAGTGCGACTCTGAATGTCAGCGGATTTTAGGTTATGACATTGGAGAAGTTACCAATCTAGATAAATTTTGGAAGCAAATCATACACTCCCAGGATCTACCAAGAGCACGTAAGGTATTGCAGGATTATTTAGAAAAGCGTATTCCAATCTACAAAGTTAAGTTGAGAATACTAACAAAATTTGGTCAATGGAAATGGATTTTGGCTACTGCTCAAATTCACCAACGGGATCTAAATCAGAAGCCTGTAATATTGGTAGGTACTTACAAAGATATTACCAGCGAAGTATCTGCAAAATTAGCTAAGAAGAAACAAAGTAAGCGAGAAAAATTTTTCCAAGAACTACAAGCACAAATTATTGCTGGTAATTCTTTAGAGAGAATTTTAGAATTTGCTGTTGGAGAGTTACAGCATTGTTTGCAAGTAGATAAAACTGTCATTTATCGTCCTCAGGCTGATGGTAGCAGTAGTGTCGTTTTTGAATCCCTTGCAAATAGTTTGTCTTCACTTAAGAGCCGTAATATATCAACTCATACTTCTGATTGTGTGGGAGATCAAGCTTCTATTGCTAAACAGCAAGTAATCCGGAAATATATAGATTCGCAAACTGTAGATCCACAGCAGCAGGGTAAATTTTTTTTTAAGAACGAAGCTCTACACGACCGTTCTGATAGCGATCGCTCTCGTACAGAGTTATTAGCTCCAATCCTGGTACCCAGCGACCAAATTCAAGCTTTATCTTTTACCTCCCATCAACAGCAATTTGCAATCGGTCAAGTCGGAGCTTTATCTCTCTTACACACAGATTACTCACCGGGGGAATATCCTTCGTCCCACAAAGTTTCCCATTATTGTTGGGGAATGCTTGCAGTTCAACAATACGATCGCGATCGTGAATGGGAAAATTGGGAAATTGATACTCTCAAGCAACTCACGAAGTTAATTGCGATCGCTATCCGACAACAGGAGCAAATAGCTCAATTCAAAAGGGAAACCGCAGTTCGCAAATCCCTTGAAGCGAAGTTAAATTCTCAGTCACAGCAACTGCAAATAAATCTACAGGAAATATCAAAGTTACAGGAACAACTCTTAGAAAGCCAAAAAATGAGTAATCTCGGTCAACTAACGACCGATATGCTCTTAGAGATTAATAAACCTGCAGATTTTATCTACAAATCTCTCGAATCTGCAAGTCAATACGCACAGGATTTAATTGAATTTCTGGAAAATTACCAAAGTCATCCAGATCGAGTTCAGCATTTTAGCACTTCAAATATCCAATACTTGAACCTGGAATCGGTAAAAACTGACTTTCCTAATTTGTTATGGTCAATGGGAGCGGGTTCGGAACGTATCAAAAATATTGTTGGAAATTTGCAAATTTTTCTCAATAATCAAGAGCAAATAGAAAAAATAGACATCCATCAAGAGATAGATCGAACTCTTCAACTTTTACAATATCGCCTGAAGGAGCAGCCAACAAGATCCGGAATTCAGGTAATCAAGAATTTTGGCGATCTACCACCTGTTGAAGCTTGTCGTGGAGAAATCGCCCAAGTTTTGATTAATCTTATAGCTAATGCAATTGATGCTTTAGAAGAAAGAATGCAGCAAGATTATTCTTTCATTCCCACAATTTGGGTAAATACTAGTTCGATCGCCAACCATCTATCACTAGTTGAAAGAGATCGGACTGAAACATTAGGAGGGAAAAGTTTAAGGAAGAGTAAAGTAATTATCAATATTACTGATAACGGGAAAGGTATTCTTCCACATATTCAAAGGCAGATTTTTGAACCATTGTTTACAACCAAATCAGCTTCAAAAACTAAAGGGTTGGGATTATCAATCTGTCAGCAAATCATAGTCCATAAACATCGTGGAAAACTTAAGTGTAACTCCCGTCTGGGAGAAGGTAGTGAATTTGTGATTGAGATCAATGCCAAATATCCAAATTTAAGTTATGCAATGAAAAATGCTAATTTTTTAAACTTTTAAAAATGGATACTATGTCCGCTTTAATTAATGGATATTTGTTAGAAAAACTGAATCATATAAATTTGTGAGGCATTTACTGAAATACCTCATTTTTTGTCAAAATTAATAACTTTTACTTAGTAAAAGATATCTTTATTTGCAAAACACAACATCCTTAAATAAGGGAATTAAATATTTTATTTCCCGCTTATAAATAATTATAGATTGCGACATAGAAAAGTCTCAAAAATTAAAATTTAGTTATTTATCTTGACTATGTTACAGGGAATAGTAACAAACTTATTTCAAGAGATAAAAAAATGTAAAGTTATTGTGAATTTTTAAGAATGAAGCGTAGTAGACTTGCAATAAATATATAAACTTTAACTTATAGATAATCAAGTGTTCCCCCAAAATCATCGATATTCCTAATCTGTCATGCAGAGTTACAAAAGAAAATGAATCAAAAACAAGTGGAAGAGGTGCTAAAAGCAATTATTGCCGGAAAGTATTCGTGGGCTTGTGTATTGATGCTTCGTTATAATGGCTACGAGCCGGTAGACTACATACCATATCGTACTTACATTCGACTACTTAAGGAAAACTACCAGTTGGAACGGCAAAAATCAAATTATGCCGGGACCGGAACCTAGGAATTAATTTGGTAGAATATCAAAGGTTGAGAGGAAACACTAAATTATTATTCCATATATCATTTAAAGCTAGATATGAAAGGAATAAAATTTTTTATTTCATCAACAAGAAATACAAACTGTCGTTCTCAAATTGTTTGAGCTTGCAAAAAACTATTCAATTAAGGTGGTAACAGAAGCAGGACTAAATTAAGCAATGCTTCTAGTATTTTTGTTTTAGTTTGTGATTTAGTTGGACAACTTCCTTCACTTTAATAAACTCATTCCCATGCTAACTTGAAATTTTTTCGGAAAGCCGATTTCATCCACACCTTAGATTAATTAGGATTGTGTAGAAATTAATCTGATCTAATTAATCTAATCTAATTAAATTATTTAACTGTTTGCGGACATTTTGTCCGCATTTTATTAACTTGGATTTGGTAAGAAATATTTTATCTTGCAAATAATACCACTTAAAAATTAAAATTACAAGCTTTTTATCCTGGGAAATATAATTAATTGCAAATTTTCAATGGAGTTGGCAAAGTTTAATGTGTAAGTTTATGCGCTTGAACAATGATGAATTAATTTTTAGCCTCAAATCACATATCAAGGTGGTGGATATAAATTTTGGGATGGAGCACAAGCTGAGATTGAGTAACACTATTTCCTTGTCACTTGGAATTTTGGCTTTTTTTGTGTTTCTTCCTACCCCTGTAAAAGCAAGTTTCACCCCGGAAGAATTTCCCAGAGTTATTTCGGAAACTTTACCTTCGTTCTCAATCCCTGAGCCACTAAAGCAACCAGTTAGTACGCCGATACCAAGCAGTGAAGATGATGGTCAAAGACCTATTCCTATTCCGATACCAACAACTTCACCTTCCATTCCCCAAACACCAGAAAATATTCCTGAGATTCCACAAGAGTCTCCAGACTTATCTTTACCAGAAGATATTCAACCATCTAAGCCCACATCAGATATTCCTGATGACATACCGCGTCCAGTACGCTCTAATCAGACTCCTGCAAAAATTCCGGAAAAATCTCTCAGTAGTGGTAACCTCTTGGAGGTTACTGCCACTAACAACTCATTGAATCTGTTTGCTAGAGCAATTGAAACAGCAGGGCTAACAGATACTTTGATTGAGGATTTTTTCACCATATTTGTGCCTACCAATGATGCTTTCAATCAGTCTTTACCAGCAGGTGCAATGGATTTTTTGCTCAAGTCAGAAAACAAATATTTGTTACAAAAGTTGTTGCGATATCATATAGTAAAAGGCGAAGTTGCTGCTAAAGAGTTAACAACGGGTAAATTAAACACACTTGGTGGAAGTATCGCAATTCGTGTTACTCCTGAAAGAATTATATTGAATAACAGTAGTATTACCCGTGCAGATATTCCAGCTACAAATGGAGTAATTCACTCAATCAACCGTGTTTTAATACCCCGAAATTTAAGAAATACGATTATTGCCAAAATGTCCGAGCGAAGCAAAAATTAATGAGATTGAATGTTTAAGCAAAAAGATTTGTAATTAAAGAATTTAGCACTAAACAACTTAGCCATTAAAAAATTTAAAGCTAACAAAGCATACGATATGTATATTTTAATTGTAATGTTAAGATTGGATGATATTTAAAGTATCTGAAAATACAAATCAATTTAAATGTCAGAATATAATATAAGCAAGTAAACGCTAATTTGTGTGTCTTGCAACATTTAGTATTTCCGAGAAACTTTGGAATATAGAAGAATTTGGGAAATAAATATGAACGCTATATTGGTTGCTGTTTTTGGGGTATTAGCGGTTATCTTAGGTTTTAGTAAGCCAGTGCTTGCAGATACTACACGAGAAGCTAATACTAATTCTGGTAGATATACCTTATCGGGAGATTCTTTAACCGGAATCGGTACTGTAACTGCAGAGGAAGATTTTACAAGATTTTTCAGCAATGAAAAAAGAGAAGAAAAAGATGTGTCTGACTTCAATCAGTCTTTATCTTCAGGTGATGAAGATGTCAGTTTAGAACCGGCAGAGGAATTTACCATAGGAAATGATGGATTAAATGCCCAATTTAATGATGGGGTAAAGGTACTATTCGATTTAGGTGAATAGGTGTGGGTAAACTGATTATCTTTCTCGACATAGGATTTTGCAGATTAAATATACTTGAAGAGTTTCTAGGTTCCTAACAGGGAATTAATTAGAGCCTGCAGCAAGTATATTTTTTTGTAAGTATTTGTGCTTGATATCTACTTATAATCTAGTATTAAATTTATTTTTTATTTTGCTGATTGTTCGAAATATGTTTGAGTAATTTGCTTCGTACACTAGATCAAAACCACTTCCTACGCCCATCTCTTAACTCCTAATTCCCAATCTGGAATATCCAACAAAATAGTTTTGCCGCAAGATCATCTAAGACGATCCTGCGGCAAAATTTAAAAAATGCTAAAAACGGGATTTAAAAAATGTTTTCAGCCAAAAGAATCAAAATGACAGAAATCAAAATGATAAAAAAAAAGAACTAACTATTAAGTTTCAAAACACCAACTTCATGCTGGATAGGTAAAACATCTAAAGTATCCATATCAGAACAATATTTTAAATCATCGTAACCTTCCATGCGTAATAAACGTTTCCCATGACTAGCATGGTGGAACAGTTCGAGTAAGTTATCTTGCCATTGGCAATAAAGAGCGATCGCACTAATAAGTTCGTCGTTTCCAGCGACTTCATCAGCTCTAATCTTGCTTTTTTGAATCACACCATGAGCAATCGCACCAGCACAAACAGTATCTTCCAAAGAAAAACTACCTTCCCAGCCAGAACCAACCAACCAAACAGTTTCTGGTTGTTTGTCTAAAAGATATTGGACTACGGTAGCACGATTAACCATAGCTGCAGCTAATACAACTTTGGCTTTTTCGATTCTTTGCAAGGCGCGGGTACCGTTAGTGGTACTAATAAATATCCGCTTTCCCTCGACCCGCTCTGGTGTACATTCCAAAGGAGAATTGCCCAAATCAAAACCTGGAAGTTTTGCACCTCCACGTTCCCCAATCAGCAAACGCTTTTCCTTTTCCCAAGCCGAGCTTTCTTTTTTTAGTAAATCGATATCGCTGAATACCTGAACCGCTTCGCCACCTGCAGCTAATGCTGTAGCCATTGTGGTTGTTGCACGCAATACATCAACTGCGATCGCACACTCTGGTAATGAATCTACAGGAGTCAATTCGGGAGTATGATAAACAAATAGCTTCACAACTTGGATAAACCTGAAACAGAAGTAGCTGTGTCACATTCTACCGATTTGATGTCACAAAAAAGAACAGTGGGGGTCTAATAGTTAACAGTTTAGTTAACAGCTCAAAGTAAATAAGTGATTTTTACAATGTTAAGTAAACCAAACACGGGTCGATATTTATTAGCTTATAAGTACTCGCTAGCAAGGATTTGCAAATAATTTGTAATCGTATAATAGACTTGGACGATATTTCGTCTTATTAGCTCTATTATGAGTCAGGCATTAGAAATACTGATTTATTGAGCGCTTTGCTCGATCTCTAAATATTTCTTAAGTCAGCCTGAATTAGTGCTCTTTAATTTATTAAACCTAACTCAATAACTTCAATTCCAATCTATTTACACACCTTAAAACTAAAATCGATATGGCACCTTTACCTGAATATCGCCCCAAACAATTATCTTTAGGACCGCTAGAGGCAGAAATTTTAAATATTGTTTGGGAACTGGGTTCTGTTACAGTCAAAGATGTTCACGACCGAATTCTGGCAGATCCGAACCGCGAATTGGCTTACACATCAGTAACTACAGTGCTGCGTCGCCTGACTGATAAAGGTTGGTTGGCTTGCGACAAGCAGGGAAGGGCTTATTATTGGCAAGCATTGCTGACAAAAAAACAAGCTCAAGTTATAAAAGCCCACGAGCAGTTACAACAATTCCTCGCAGTAGGTAACCCTGATGTAATTGCTGCTTTTGCAGATAGTCTAGATGAATCAGCTTCTGAAAAAATACAAGCCATTGCTCAACGTATAAAAGCTGCAAGGAAAGCCAGGGAGGAAGAATAATGCATCTACTGATGATTTCGATCGCTGTTATCTGTGCTTGGAAGATTCGACAATCCTACAAGCATATTGAAGGCGATTGGTACGAACGTTGGCAAAAAACTTTATTTTTATTTATTTTCCCTCCTTTACTGATTTTTATGACCATATTTGCCTTATTATGCATGGGTCCTGAAGGCAAAATGGGGGGAGTACAAACGGGTTGGTTGGGTTATGTATTAGCTTTACATGCCCTTGTGTTTTTTGCTTATTTATGTATTAAGTTAGGATGGCAAGGATGGCAATCCGTCCAGTCTGCTCGTAATAATCGTTTAATTAATTTAGCGGGTAAGAAAGCTAGATTACTTGAGATAGATGCATTATTTGCAGGTCAAATAGGTTTCTGGAAGCCAGAATTGGTTGTTAGTGAGGGATTAATCCAAAGTCTTTCTCCAGAACACTTAAATACGGTTCTAGCTCATGAAGAAGGACATTACTATCACCGGGATACATTTTGGTTTTTTTGGTTGGGTTGGGTTCGTACTTGTACTGATTGGTTACCAAATACCGAAGCTTTGTGGCAAGAATTACTAATTTTGCGAGAACTTCGCGCCGACGCCCGTGCAGCATCGCAGGTGGATCCTCTATTACTAGCAGAATCATTGTTGTTAGTAGTTAGCAGTCAACCTATTTCCACTGATATTTGCTGTGCTGCCCTCGATTCTACCGGTATGGATCGCTTAGAGCAAAGAATAGAAGCCCTTTTAAAACCACCAGAAAACTACTCACAATTTAAGGAAATTTCTTGGGATAGATTTGTTTTGGCTTTCTTACCTCTTATTAGCATTTTATTCCACACCTAATATTTTGTTTATTACCAATTACCCATTACCGATTACCCATTACCGATTACCCATTACCAATTACCAATTAATATATTTTTGTTTTGCACCTTTAACCGTTAACATGAGATGATCTTATTGAGACAATAAATTAAAAGAATAATGTTTAGTAGCATCCAAGCCGATTCTCCAGAGAATCAGTGGCGTTATCAGTTGGATAGATTTGTTAAAAATCATCAACAGGAATTGGCGGCGTTAACTTGGGGTTTATGGTTGGAAAATGGTAGTAGCAAGGGTACGATTGGTGTTGATTTACAACCAAAGCCCCATTTTGTTTATTGTCCGCAAGCTGCTGTAGAAAATTTAAACGATCAGGTTGACAATAAACTTCAAGAAGTGTTGGGAATTATTGAGCACTATAATCCTGAAGTGGAAGTTTTGATGATTGGTATTGCCAAGGATCAAATAAAGCTTGTTTATTTTGAACCAGAAATAGCGCCACCAGTTTGTTTTAAAGAACTTGGCAAAAGTATAAATTTACTATTAGAAAGCTTAGAGCAAAAAATGGCTGAGCAATTGAGATTTGATTTTGGATAATTTGATTTTGGATAATTTGATTTTGGGTAATTTGATTTTGGGTAATTTGATCTTGAATAGTTTAGTTTTGAATCAAATTACTGAACAGCTAAAATTTGTTAATACTCCTCTGTTTGCATAATTTTGTTCAGACTCTTGATGTTTAGATTTTTTTGCAGGAATTCTGTAAACAGCTTGATTTTAATAGATAAATGACGATTTAGGGGATATGCAAGGTACAAACAAAGTTCTGGCGGGTGATAGTCAGGTAAAATTGTTTGTAATTTTTTTTGCTGCAATTCTTGTTCGACAATAAATGTTGGTAATAATGCTATTCCTAAACCTTTAACAGCTGCATCTCTGAGAACTTCTCCGTTATTAGAACACAGAGAACCATTTACAGTAAAAGTATGTTCCCCATCATGACCTATCAGTTTCCATTGATTACCGGTTGCTAAATACCCATAGTGCAAACAAGAGCGATCGCGAAGTTCTTTTGGATGTCCAAGGTTTCCATATTTTTCTACATACTCCGGAGATGCACATAAAACTCTTTCAACAGTTGCGATCGCCTGGGAAACTAAACTTGCTGATTCTTTAAATTCACTGATTCTTACCGTGATATCAAAACCTTCAGCAATTGGATCGATAAAGCGATCGTCTAAGGTTAACTGAACCTGCAATTCTGGATGTAAAGCGATAAAATCCGCCACCACAGAAGCTAAATGTGAGGTACCAAAAGACATCGGTGCATTAATTTTCAATGTTCCCTTGGGTTCCTCTTGCATTTGAGAAACTGCTAACTCGGCTGATTCTAATTCAGCAAGAATATTGGTACAGCGTTCGTAGAAAGCAAGTCCTGTAGTGGTAGGGTTAACCTGACGAGTACTGCGTTGAAGTAATTGAACTCCCAATTCGTTTTCTAGGTTGATTACAAGCTTATTTACTGTCGAACGCGATACACCCATTTCCCGTGCTGCTGCTGCGAAACCTCCCGATACAACTACTTGAGTAAATGCTCGAATACTTTCAAATTTGTCCATAGGTCTAACCGAAAAATAAACGGTGGTTATTAAAACTTTTCACACGGTTTCAGAAATATATGATTGTAGAAATATTAGATACAATATGTATTTATTTTAGTGTATTGTCTTTTCTATTAAAACAATAGATAATATAAATAACAAAAAATTATTCCTCACCAACAAAAGTGTTATTGAAATTCAAAGGAGGGGAAATATGATTACTATTCGTCCAGCAAGTGAAAGAGGTAAAGCCAACTTTGGTTGGCTCGATAGCAAGCATAGCTTTTCTTTTGGTAATTATTACGACCCCAATCACATGGGTTTTGGCTCTTTGCGAGTAATTAATGAAGATAAAGTTACACCAGGAAAAGGTTTTGGGACTCATCCCCATCGCGACATGGAAATTATTTCCTATGTTTTAGAGGGAAGCCTCGAACATAAGGATAGTATTGGTAATGGTTCTGTAATTCGTCCGGGTGATGTTCAACGGATGTCTGCAGGAACAGGTATTTTGCACAGTGAGTTTAACGCCTCTAAAACTGACCCAGTTCATTTTCTCCAAATTTGGATTTTACCCGATACGCAAGGGCTCAAACCCAGTTACGAACAGAAAAACTTTTCCGTTAGTGAGAAACAAGCCAAACTGAGGTTAGTTGGTTCTCGCGAAGGACGAGATAACTCGGTGAAGATTCATCAAAATCTCGATCTTTATGTTACTTCTCTCCAAAATGGTGAAGAAGTGAATCATACCATTGACAATGGTCGCTTAATATGGGTTCAAGTAGCAAAAGGAGCTGTATTGCTCAATGGTCAGAATCTCTACGCCGGTGATGGTGCAGCAATTTCCCAAGAAACTGAAGTTACGTTAACAAGTACTGCTGATAACGCGGAAGTGCTGTTGTTTGATATGGTTAATTGAGTTAGTTAACTATTTTTTGACAGCTGACGATTGAAAAATGTAGAGACGTAATATGCGACCTGATATATTGCGTCTCTGCAAGATATATTGTGTTGTTTTATGACTTTGAAGAATAATCTCTTTTCTGGCGTTAATTTAGGTCCTTATACTTTACCAAATCGTATGGTAATGGCACCCATGACTCGCTTACGAGCTAATGGAAGCATTCCTACAGAATTAATGGGGACTTATTACGCTCAAAGAGCATCAGCAGGGCTGATTGTGACTGAGTGTACGATGGTTTCTCCCTTGAGTAATGGTTACATGAATTGTCCTGGAATTTACTCTTCCGAACAAATTAAAGGGTGGGAACTAGTGACCCAAGCTGTCCACGAACGCGGTGGAAAAATCTTTTTGCAACTATGGCATAGTGGTAGAGTTGCTCATCCTTCCTTGCTTAATGGTGAATTACCTGTTGCTCCCAGTGCGATTGCTCCCCAAGGTCAACTTCATACCCCTATAGGTAAAGTAGATATAGAAGTACCACGCGCCTTAGAGACAGAGGAGATACCTCCAATTGTCGAACAGTTTCGCCAGGGTGCGAAAAATGCGATGACAGCTGGTTTTGATGGAATTGAATTACATGGAGCATTCGGTTATCTAATCGATCAGTTTCTCCAAGATGGTTCTAACCAACGCACAGATCTATATGGTGGTTCAATTGAAAATCGTGCTCGCTTCTTATTAGAAGTAGTTGAAGCTGTTACCGAAGTTTGGGGCGGAGACCGTGTTGGGATTAAACTTTCTCCTAGTAATACTTTTTATGGAATGTATGATTCCGATCCAAAAGCTACTTTCAGTTATGTAATTAATGTTTTAAATAATTTTAATTTGGCTTATATCCATTTAATGGAACCCAATCAGATAGACTTAGCTAATCGCGATGTAATTAATCCTGTACTTTCAGTATTTCGATCTACCTATAAAGGAACAATTATTACTAATGGTGATTACACAAAGGAAACAGGAAATCAAGTGCTTGTAGATGAAGCAGCAGAGTTAGTTTCCTATGGTAAATTATTTTTGGCAAACCCAGACCTACCTCGACGTTTTAAGTCAGATTCAGGGTTAAACGAACCAAATCCTAAGACTTTTTATGGACGAGGTGACGAAAATGCCGAGAATGGATATGTTGATTATCCTTTTCTTGATTCGTAATGGCTAACTGATAATGGGTAACTCCTAACTTGCACATTTTCAAATTCTTATACAGGATAAGTGCTTCAACGTAAATGCTTCAACCAGAGTTATAAAAATGTGCAAGTTAAGAGTTGATTGATTGTTGCGTTTACTCTGGTTTATTTGAGTGGAATAATTTCATATTAAGGTAGTAGGGTTGTTTAACTTTTTTGTGTTTTTCGGCTTACCAGTTCTGAAAGTATTGTGAATAATCAAACTAAGTTAAAATTATTTCAAGTAAATTAAGTGAGCTTATTTAGATTTTTTGCTGTATCATAACCTAATAAATCGCTACTATAAAGGAAATATTCAAATCATATCTTCCCAATCAAGATAATGCTTGAAACCCTGATAGATACTGTAGCTGGATTTGCCAAGGATGAACTAAAACGTAACGAAAGGGTTATTAAATTACTGAAACAATTTAATCTTGACCCTGATCATCCACCAGCAGAATTTACAGGTGTTTATAATTACGCATTGGTAGAGTATGGGGTAGGAAAACCACGGGCGATTTTACAACTTTTCCGTCAAGAAGAAGTACAAAAAGCGTTTCGTCAGGCTTTTGATGCTGATAATCCTAATATTGCGATCGCGCAAATTGAAGAAGTTCTAGAACCGGATGAATGGAATATTTTGCAAGAGGCGATCGCAGAAGAGAACATTGATGTCATTATTGAATTAGCAGAGTTTAGCGCGGTTTTTATCAAAGTTGTTGAATTGACTCGCACTCCTGCAGAAGTAAGACGCGATCAAAATATTGTTAATCTACAACAAGAGTTAGAAGTAATAAAAAAACAGTTACATCAACTAAGAAGTCTGGAAGAAATTCAAACAGAACTTGCAAAATTAACTAGCCAATCATCACATTTATTAGTATCAAACCAAAATTCTGCTAGAGACGTTCCAGAGCCTGCGGCGTCGGCGTTAAGCCTCTGGGACGTCTCTACAAATGACCCAACGCCAACGCAAGCGCAATGTAAAGCAGCACATTTAGCGGAACAATTACGGGGATGGTTCAAAACTTTGGGTTATGGTTTTGAGAAGTATGAAGTTTGGGAAAGTGGTCATTTTGAATGGATTATCAAAATTCAAGGTAGACGTCGCTTTGACAGAATTTTGGTGCGGGGAATTGATGGAGAAGCAAAAATTAGCGATTTAACAGCTTTGCGTCAGTCGGTTGAAAATCAAAAAACTGATGAAGGTTGGTTAATTGCTGCACGTCGGATTAGTCGCTTAGCTCGTAATGAAGTAAATAAATCAGAAAATGAAGATTTATTTTGCTATACCCTCGACGAACTAATCGATGAAACTGCAGATTTCAGCAACTATATCAATTGGTTGTCAGATGAGGTGAAGAAACGAAAAATCGATCAACTGTATGTTCCCCTCGCTTGTACGAAGGAAGAATTCGATCCAGTAACAAAACAAAGGATGGGGATAAATCGTTATGAGGAGCAAGATGGTTGGATCGATGGTTATATCGATTTGTGGTTAGACGATCCTGCGAAGGAACATCTTTCTGTTTTGGGGGAATTTGGTACCGGGAAAACTTGGGTAGCATTTCATTATGCTTGGATAGCTTTGCAAAAATATCAGCAAGCAAAACAAAAAGGTTTAACCCGTCCCCGCTTACCCTTAGTTATTTTGTTACGGGATTACGCCAAAGCATTAGATGTAGAAAATGTTATGGCGGGATTTTTCTACAGTCAACATGAAATCAGTCTCAACAGTTCGGTTTTTGACCAACTCAACCGCATGGGAAAACTGTTGCTAATATTCGACGGTTTCGACGAAATGGCGGCGCGTGTTGATAGACAGCAAATGATTAATAACTTTTGGGAACTTGCAAAAGTCGTAGTTCCCGGAGCAAAAGTTATACTTACCTGTCGTACGGAACATTTTCCTGAAGCTAAGGAAGGACGGAGTTTATTAAATGCCGAATTACGCGCCTCGGTGGCGAATTTGACCGCTGAATCTCCGCAATTTGAAGTCTTGGAGTTGGAAAAATTCAACGATGAACAAATTCGTCAGGTATTTTCTCATGTTGCGAATACCGACACCGTTGACAAGGTAATGAATAACCCCCAACTTCTAGATTTAGCACGTCGTCCGGTGATGAGCGACTTAATTTTAGAAGCATTACCAGATATCGAAGCGGGTAAACCTGTGGATATGTCGCGGGTTTATTTGTATGCGGTGCGGCGAAAAATGGAAAGGGATATTAAGAGCGATCGCACTTTTACATCATTAGCAGATAAAATGTATTTCCTATGTGAAATCGCTTGGGAAATGCTTTCTAATGACCAAATGAGTTTGAATTATCGGTTATTTCCCGACAGAATCCGACATTTATTTGGTGAAGCAGTACAGCAACAGAAAGATTTAGACCACTGGCATTACGATATGATGGGGCAAACGATGTTGGTGCGGAATGCTGATGGTGATTACACTCCGGCGCATCGTTCTTTATTAGAGTTTTTTGTTGCTTATAAGTTTGCAGCGGAGTTGGGGGTGTTAGCGGAAGATTTTCTCGAAGTGGTGCAGCCATATGAGTTATGTATAGATCGAAATGCTGCACCACAGGAATATACTTGGTCTGAATATTGTCAGTTGCAGGTTGAGAAGCGGAAGAAAAATCATTTAATTGCACCTTTAAAAGGATTTAGAAGTGAAAATTTGCAAAGATTGCGGGAGACACTTGGTCAAGCACCGTTAACAAAAGCGGTTTTGGATTTGTTGGTGGGGATGGTTGATGAAAGAGAATGTAGAGACGCGACGTGTCGCATCTCCAAAATGATAGAAATTATTGAATCAACCCGTGGTAAAAGTGAGGGGGATGTTGGTTACGTTGGGGGAAATACAGCGACTTTGTTGGTGAAGTTGGATTGTGCAGCATTGGAAGATAAAAATTTATCAGGTGCTGTAATTAAAGGTGCTGATTTTAGTGATGCGAGTTTGCGTAAAGTTAACTTACAGAAGACAAATTTAGTTGATTCCACTTTCACAAAGCCTTTCAGCTTAGTTATATCATTAGCATTTAGTCCAGATGATAAATCACTTGTAACTGGTGGTGCTGATGGCGAGATTCGTTTATGGCGAGTTGCTGATGGTAAACAGATTTCCAGTTTTAGAGCACATAATGGTTGGGTACTTTCGGTAAATTTTAGCCCAAACGGCAGTATGATAGCGAGTTGTAGTGATTCTGGTGCTGTAAAATTATGGGATTTAAAAACTGGAGAATGTCTAAAAATTTTACGAGGACATACCGATACAGTTCGTCAATTATCTTTTAACTCCAATGGTACTATTCTCGCAAGTTGTAGCGATGACAAAACCATCAAATTATGGAATGTGAATTCAGGAAAATGTCTTAATACTTTGCGAGGACATACATCTTATGTATGGACAGTAGCAATAGCTCCAAATAATAAAATTGTAGCTAGCGGTAGTTTAGATAATTCCATAAAAATATGGAATGTCTCCACTGGAGATTATCTTCAAACTTTACAGGAACACGATCGCGTTGTTCTTTCAGTCGCATTTAGCCATGACAGCAAAATCTTAGCTACTGGTAGTTCAGACAGAATAATAAAACTTTGGGATATTAACACTGGAGAATGTATTAAGAATTTCACTGGGCATACTGATGTAATCGTTTCACTGGCTTTTAGCCAAGACGATAAAACTATTTATAGTGCAGGTTGCGATTGCAGCATAAAAAATTGGTCAATTGATGATGGAGAATGCATTAAAAGCATAAAGGCACATGATTCTAGAATCGAAGAAATTGCTCTTAATTCGACAAACACACTATTAGCAAGTTGTAGTGAAGATCGCTCAATAAAACTTTGGGATATTAATACAAAAGAATGTTTACAAACTTTGCAAGGATGTAGTAACTGGATTGTATCTGTAATAATTAGTTATGATGGCAAAACTATTATTAGCGGCAATAACAACCAAACAATTAAAATTTGGGATATCTGTACAGGAAATTGTTTAAAAACTTTTGAGGGACATGATAGGTGGATAAGTTCAGTTACTGTGAGTCCCAATGGTCAAATCATCGCAAGTACTAGTGGCGATCGCACGATAAAAATCTGGGATATTAATACCGGAGAGTGTTTCAAAACTTTAAAAAATGCAGATATTCACCATCGATCAGTATCAAATATCGCTTTCAGTCCTGATGGAAAAACTTTAGCTACTGGCAGTTTTGATACAACTGTTAAATTATGGGATGTTTCTAGTGGGAAGTGTTTACAGACTTTTCAAGGACACACCGATTGGGTAAACTCGGTTGCATTTAGTTTTGATGGCAAAATCATAATTAGCGGTAGTAGCGATCGCACAATAAAACTACGGGATGTGAATTCAGGAAAAGACCTTAGAACCTTAGAAGGACATGATGCTCGTGTATTATCAGTTGCGATATCTCCTGATGGCATAACTATAGCAAGTGGTAGTAAAGATGGCATAGTTAAAATATGGGATATCCACAGTGGGAAATGTTTAAAAACTTTGCAGGATAGTCATTGTGGAATAGAGTCAGTCAAATATAACTCCGATGGTACACTGCTTGCTGCTGGTAATCTTGAGCAAACAATAAAGATATGGGATATTCATGCGAATAAATGTATCAAAACCTTAGAAGGTCATACAAATAGAGTTGTATCAGTCGCTTTTACCCCAGACGATAAATTTTTAGTTAGCGGTAGCTACGACGAAACCATCAAAATCTGGGATATCCAAACCGGTGAATGCATCAAAACCCTCAGTAATAAACCCTACGCAGACATGAACATCACAGGCGCTACAGGCTTAACCCCAGAACAAAAAGCTTCACTCAAAGCCTTAGGCGCGGTGGAAGAAGATTAAGAAATTAGAAATCACACTAAATTCAATTTGATGAACCTTTTTAAGAATGAGTTTAGTGTAAGAAAGTTTAAAAAAATCATTTATACGATTATTGCTCTATCGTAGGGGTGCACCGACGTGCGCCCTGATGAGCATTATATTTTTTCCATAATCCCCTAAAAATAAACAATTATGAAGGTGATTTAAAGCTCGGATTTGGTGCTCCACAAAATTTTCTATATTGCTTAGAATAAAAGCAAAAGCGGTATCGTTCCTTAGCTCATTTTTCATCATGGCTCACCCGAACCCAAATGAAACAAAATTCTGTACCCAATTAGTCGAATTTTTGGTACTAGTTTAATTTCTACTTATTGAATATATCAAAAATAACTATAGCTGAAAGCTTAAAGAATATTATGATTAAGCAAAAAATCAAAATTGGCTTATTATCTCTATTATTAGCATCTAGCTCCATTTACTTTGCTTGTACGCCACAAAAAACGACGAATGCAGGAACAGAAAAAACTGCAAATAATGTATTAACAGAAAATATAACAAGTGCGAAAGTAGAAACAACTGCAAATCCAAAAGTAGAAAAAACTGCAAACCCAGGAGCAGAAAATAATATAGGTGCGGGAATAGACAAAATCGCAACTACAAGAAGAGGAGAGTTAAAATTTATATCTAGTTGGTTTGGTAATACCGGTGGAAACAGGGATACAGCCGGACAAAGCTGGATCGAACGCATTAAAGTACAACCTGATGGTAGCGTATGGAGTCAAACGGGTTGGGATGAAAGTGGTAATAACAACGTCATTTATAAAAATGGAGCGCGTGTTGGTAAATTTCAGGGTAAAATCAATCCCTACGAAGCTAAAGTTAGGGGTAGAAGATGGGTTATCCCCAACCCCAAATTTTTAGGTGGTGACAGGGTACAAACTGTTGATGGTAGATGTGTAATTAAAGATGCTGGAACACCTAGCGCCCTTGCTGTCACTAATGATAGACATTTGATGGTTGCAGATAATGGACCTCGTCAATATATTCGGATTTACGATGTTTCTTCACCATGTAATCCAAAATTAATCCGTACTTTTGGTGAGGAAGGTGGAGTTTTTTCCAAAGGTAAGCCAGCAGGTGTGGTCGAACCGTTGCGTTTTTACGGAATTAATGGCGTAGGAATGGATCGTGCAGGGAATATCTGCGTTGGTGGTCAAATTGTTGGTGGTGGTGGTTGGATACGTTGTTTAACACCCCAAGGTAAATTAAAATGGCAAGTCTATTCTGCTGGTTGGCTTTCCAATGCTGCAGCCGATCCCGATACCGATGGACGTATTTTCTACAGTTCCAGTGCAGCTTACCGAATGGATTATGGAGTAACTAAGCAAGGAAAAGAAGGCGGAGATTTCCCTGTACGTTTCACTATTGATATTTTCCGATATCCCGACGATCCCCGTGCTAAAGTTTATGCTGGTGGTAAATGGCTCGATCTCAAAGAAGCACCAGCAGATGGTCACTATGCCGTGAATCCCAATGGTATAGTAGCTGTCCGTAGTTGTGGAACGGGAAGAAAATATCTTTTTGGTAGCGGTCAGAATGGTCCCAAGCTTGGTGCTTATAAAGTCGACGAACGCGGTATGTTCATGCCCATGGAACTCAATAATATCGAAAAAGCTTGGGCAATGAATGTTGATGATAAATGTAATATTTGGGTTGGGAAGGAAGGTAAAAACGATAAGGGAGTATTAATGTATCCATTCACTGGAATTGATGCACAAGGTAATCTTCAGTATAGAGAAGCGAAGGTTATACCCCGTCCGTTTGCTGATATGACCACCATAAATCGAATTCATTATGATACCAAACAAGATGCGCTTTACCTAACGGGATATAGCAAGAAATACCCTCATAAAGAAGGATGGGGATTGATTGGATCGGTGATGTATCGTTGGAACGGTATTTCTAAAGGAAAAATGGATTTACATCCCGGTTATCCAGCTGTGTTTCCCGATATACCTCATGGTAAAGGAAGTGATTCTGGTGCAGCTCCGGGCGAGAAAACTAATGTTGATATTGAAACATCACCACGATACAAATCCATTTCTTGGGCTGGTAACTACGCCTTTACGTCCTATGTTGCTCGTAATAAAACTAAGGGTGGTAGACGCGGTCACACCGATGTATACGATCTAAATACAGGTAAAAAAGTGAAATCTTTCTTCCCTGACGGAAATATCATGCGAACCGATGATGAAGTAGGTTGGGTAGATATTATTAATGGTAATAGTGCGTTTTTAAGATCTAATGGAGAATACGTAGTATCGGTAGAAGATAATGCTTATAACAAGTATCTTCTTTTCCGATGGTGTCCTAGCAAAAAATGCAATTAGTTTATTCGAGCAAATGTGACATTTAAATATAAGGGTTTAAAGACAGATTTGTTTGTCTTTAAAGTCTTTGTATATTAATCTTAGGGCGGTGCGTTACGGTGTGGTAAAAAAGGTGACCTTAAAAAATATTTTTTTGTGCGCCTAACACACCCTACTATAATTTTATTTATGAACACCTTTCAAAAAAGTTTCGTATCTCAACAAAATTTGAGTTTGTCTTTCTTAACTAAGCCTGACGTCCTGCAAGAAATTTTCTGAATCTATACTTAAGATTACTAATTCTTTGGTTCAGAAATGTTTTGCTAACTCTTTGCGAACGCACGAATGGATGGGGAGGAGTTAATTTTTGAGGACGCTCTTGAGGAGATTTAAGATATCGATAATGTAGAAATAGATCGCGGTAAGGAATATCAATTTCTTCTCCTTGACACAACTGGTTAAACTTTGTGGAAGGTACGCTCATATAGTGTAGGTAAGTAAGTCGTTTACCTCGGTCATACAAAACATTATTAATAGTTTCAAATTCAGATGACCAATGGTTTCCAGTCGTTTCACCATGAGATGCAAAATTATAAAAAGATATACCACTTTGCATCACCATGTAATTGAACAGTGATTGATCTGGTCCTGATAACGCCATTGTTTCAGCTTCCGAGGTCAACTTATCCAGAAGATGATTTAATTTATATTCTGGGAAAACACCTTTTTTACTCGAGAACCAACCAGCACAGAAAATATGCGATCGCAGTTTAGCTTCACCAAAAACTTTAATTAGTTGCTCTTGGGGAGCATCAAACACATATTTCATATCTGATAAATGTTGAAAATCATCAGCGACCCAATCATAATCATCTAGCTTTTGGTAAACTCTATCGAGTGGTCCCATCGCCAGAGTATCAGCATCAAAATAAACAAAATTTTCAAAGGGACCGCTAAAAGAACAAAATTTACGGTGCATTCCCATGCAGTATACAGGATGTGTACCCTGTTGTTTCCAGATTTTTTGGGCTTTGTGATGACGTTTCCATACATCTGTGGCAAAATTTTCCCAGTATGCAATTGCTTGAGTGTCATCAAATAAAGTAACGTTACTTCTCTTGTCTACTTCAGCCTTAACTCGATCAAAAGAATTATTATAAGGAATAATGCAAACTGGTATATCTGCACCAATATTTACTTCAATGCTATTGAGTAAAGCAACCAGTTGATTATAAACACGATCGTTAGCAAGGGTATATATACCATTAGCCATTTACTCTAACTCCTAACTCCTAACTCTTAACTCATTACTCATTACTTGTTACTTGTTACTTGTTACTTATTACTTATTACTCATTACTTATTACTTGTTACTTGTTACTTATTACTTATTACTCATTACTTATTACTTGTTAC
>JGI1201J43222_100100_pt1 | contig 31990 bp, 28 predicted proteins | sample MastesBC008_FD_43222 | JGI IMG/M metagenome (IMG submission 43222) | reverse complement strand
GCGTGCGCGACAGCGCATTAACTGGTCACTGGCAACTGATAACTGGTAGCTGATAACATGTATCCTCATCTCGAACAAGCACTAAAACATCACTTTGGTTACGATAGTTTTCGTCTCGGACAGCGTGACATTATTACTCAGGCGCTACAAAACCGAGATCTACTAATTGTGATGCCTACAGGTGGGGGTAAGTCTTTGTGCTTTCAGTTACCAGCACTACTCAAAAAAGGTTTAACGGTGGTGGTATCACCTTTAATAGCTTTAATGCAAGATCAGGTGGAAACACTACGGAAAAATGGAATTTCGGCAACATTTCTCAACAGTAGTCTTAATTCCTATAAAGTGCGATCGCGGGAACAATATATCCTCGGTGGCAAAGTAAAATTACTTTATGTCTCTCCAGAAAGATTGCTCAGCGAAAGATTTCTTCCTTTTCTGGATTTAGTAAATCATCAAATAGGAATTTCCACATTTGCCATTGATGAAGCCCATTGCGTTTCTGAGTGGGGACACGACTTTCGTCCTGAATATCGCCAGTTAAGTACCTTAAGACAACGTTATCCCGGAGTTCCCACATTAGCACTTACTGCCACAGCTACTGATCGCGTCCGAAGCGATATTATTACTCAGCTCCAACTCAAACAACCAAACGTTCATATAGCCAGTTTTAACCGCCAAAATATTTACTACGAAATTCGCCCCAAAAAGAAATATGTTTACACTGAGCTATTAGAAATTATTCGAAAAACTGAAGGTTCGGGAATAGTTTATTGTTTAACCCGCAAAAAGGTAGAAGAACTGGCATTTAAACTACAGCATGACAAAATTTCTGCCCTTCCCTACCACGCTGGTTTAAGTGATACAGAACGTAGCGAAAACCAAACCAAATTTATTCGCGATGATGCTCGGGTAATGATCGCAACAATTGCTTTTGGCATGGGAATTAATAAGCCAGATGTGCGATTTGTAGTTCACTATGATATTTCCCGGAATATTGAAAGTTATTACCAAGAATCGGGAAGGGCTGGTAGAGATGGAGAGCCATGCCGCTGTACCGTTTTTTACGGCTACGGCGATCTGAAAACTATTGAATGGAGCATCAATCAAAAAACCGATCCCCAAGAACAATTAATTGCTAAACATCAACTGCGACAAATGATTGACTATGCCGAAGGTACTGACTGTCGCCGGACAATTTTACTCGGTTATTTCGGCGAACAGTTTGCCGGAAATTGTGGTAATTGTGACAATTGTCGCCATCCCAAACCAGTTGAAGATTGGACAATTGAAGCCATGAAGTTTTTATCCTGTGTGGCGCGCTGCAAAGAAAGATTTGGCATGGCTTACATCATTGATGTTTTGCGGGGGTCGAAGAACCAAAAAATTATCCAAAGAGGACATGAAAAGCTTTCTACTTATGGAATAGGTAAAGATAAAACTGTTGATGAGTGGCGCATGTTGGGGCGTTCTTTACTACATCAAGGTTTACTCACCCAAAGTGCGGACGGTTACGGCGTTTTAAAACTGAATGCCCATAGTTGGGAAGTTATGCGGCGACAGCGTCCAGTTTCCATCGCTGTAAGTCCACAGCAAATAGCAACTTGGAAAACAGAGAGTCCTAAAGCTATAGAAGCTGAGATGTTATGGCAAAGATTACGAGAATTGCGCAAACAACTAGCAGATGTAATTGGTGTCCCACCTTATGCCATTTTTGGCGACTCTACCTTGAGATTAATGGCGCAAGTTAAACCGAGAAATAAGCAAGAATTTAGCAAACTTTCTGGAGTTGGTACCCATAAATTAGCACAGTATGGCGATAAATTTCTGGCAGAAATTCGTGCTTATTGCCAAGAAAATAATTTACCGGAAAATGATTCTATTTCCTTGCAAGCCACAGCAACATACACTGAATTACAAACTTTAGAATTACATAAACAAGGATTAAGTATTAAAGAAATTGCTCAACAACGCAATCTAAAAGCAAGAACAGTTATCGGTCACCTTTCCGACTTAATAGAAAAACATCAACCAGTAGATATAAATTTATTAGTTCCAGTAGAAAAACAGGAAAAAATTCAACAGGTATTAGAAACTTTAGGAAATGTAGCCCTAACACCAGTTAAAGAATATTTGGGCGATGATTATAGCTTTGATGAAATTAATTTGGTGCGGGCGATGTGGCGTAAAAAAAAGAATAGTTAAGTACAAGAAGCAAACAGGAAATAGCAAATAGATTTTCTTGGCTGTTCCCTGTTCCCTATTCCCCGTTCCCTTCTAATTCAAATTCTCTAAACGAATGCGGGGATCGGCAAATTTCAGTAACAAATCCGCAACTAAATTACCAATAATCAGTAAAATCGCGCTCATCACCAAACTAGCCATTACAAGATATAAATCTTTAGCATTCACAGCTTGCAAAGTAAGTCTACCTAAACCCGGCCAGTTAAAGAAAAATTCCGTAATAAAAGCACCCGCCAATAAATTAGATAATTCAAAACCCAGCAAGGTGATTAGGGGGTTAATAGCATTACGTAAAGCATGGACATAAATCACTACATTTTCTGGTAACCCCTTAGCACGGGCAGTTCTAATATAATCTTGGCGCAAGACATCCAATAGCTGACCGCGAGCAATCCGCTGCAAACCGGCAAAACTAGTAATACTTAAAGCAACGGTTGGCAAAATCATATGCCAAGTAATATCTAGTGCTTTACCAAAAAATGAAAGTTCGTCGTGGTTAATACTCGTCATTCCACCCACTGGAAATACTGGGCTAGTTATTTGAGCAAATATGAGTAATAACAAAGCTGTGATAAAACTGGGAAAACCTTGTCCTATATAGCTAATAACTTGCAAAACCCTGTCAGCAAAACGATTTTGATTGACCGCAGCAATGATACCTAAAGGAATGGCGATCGCCCAAGTTGCAATCAAAGAAGAAATTGCTAAGAGCAAAGTTGCTGGTATTCTTTCCCAAATCAATGAAGCAACAGAGCGCTGATAAACAAAACTAGTACCGAAATCACCCCGCGTCACAATATTTCTCAGCCATAAGAGATATTGCTCTATATTTGATTTATCCAAACCAAATTGTCGTCTCAGTTCTTCAATTCTTTCTGGAGAAATTTTCGGATTTTGCCGTAGTGTATCGATGTAATCTCCCGGAGATAGTTTAATAATAAAAAATGACAATGCAGAAGCAAGTAAGACAGTTAGCAGTGCTTGCAAAATCCTTTTAAGGACAAAAAGGAAGTTATCACTTGTAACCAGTCTTTGTAACCAATCTAAACTTGTTTCCCAGTAACTTCTTGATGTTGTATTCATAACACGGATGCTAGTTATCAGTTGATGCGCCTTTTGAGCCAGAAGTCAGGAGTCAGGACTCAGGAGTCAGAAGTCAGGACAGACGACCGCACTCTGACAAGTGAATAGAAGCTAGGAGTAAAATTCAGGTAAGAATAAAAATTAAAATTTATCTGAACCTTTTCAGGATTTGTATTTAAAAAACTTTTTTAGGTATGTTCTAGTTAAAAATGTGAGTATAAAATCCTTTCTAATTATTTTGGATTCTGTCTTCTGGATTCTAACTCCTTATTTGCAGAATTTTGCCAATTTCCATACTGCGTCAAAAAAAGCAATGAGGTATCATTAGTTTCATGGTTTTAAGTATAAAACTGTCTCGTAATGCAAACTTATATAAATTCCATAAGACCTCCATTAAATAGGAGGTTTAAGGAAAGCAAAAAAATCAAAAATCGATAAATACTTACTTGATCGCTACTTAAACGAAAGTGTAAGTATTAACTTAACTTAATATAAATTGTCCCAGATTAATACTCAACAAGAGTAACAATTGGGACATCAGGTAATCTGTCCCGTCCCTGTAGCTCGCGCAGTTCGATAATAAAGCCAAATCCCAGTAACTCACAGCCAACTTTTTCAACTAACTTAGCAGTGGCACTTGCAGTCCCGCCTGTGGCAATCAGGTCGTCTACAATAGCAATCTTATTTCCTGGTTGTAAAGCATCCTGATGAACTTCTAAGCAGTCTGTACCATACTCTAGTTCGTATTCCACTGCATGAACAGAAGCCGGTAACTTACCTTTTTTTCGGACAGGAATAAAACCTGCACCGAGCTTGTAAGCTAGTGGTGTACCAAATAAGAAGCCTCTAGACTCCATGCCGATCACATAATCGGGTTGTAAATTGGCTTCTGTAAACTTTTGGGTTAATAAATCTATCGTATGGCGTAGTCCTTCTGGATCTCGCAATAGCGTGGTGATGTCTCGAAACAAAATTCCTGGCTTAGGAAAATCAGGAATATCACGAATTAGAGGCTTCAAGTCCATAAATCTTTGTCAACAAAAGTTGAATTTTTAATACTATTGTTGTTTGCGACCCTTCCCTACCTCGAGAAGCTTGCTCTTATCAAGTAAATGCTTGGAAAATCGTACACTATAATGTCATACCCTTGGAATCATACCCTTGAAATTAGATTTGATTTTGGTGGTTATTGACGATTGTTATAATCTACACCAAGGTAGGGATGTAGTTGTACTAGTTGATCTTGGTTGATGATAGTAAGAACAAAAATTAAATGTAAGTATACGGAAAACTTTAATTTGAAAAGGTAAGTAATGTATATATCATGCAGTCATAAAATCGCATTAAATTCAATTAACCTAGTTTAGCTACCTATTTTAATTAGTTGTCATTAAATTATTTTCACCCGTATAAGGTATTTAGAGGATGAGTGTTTCCGCGAGTTTAACGCCATTTGACAATTCAGCACCCGAATCAACGCCAATGATTTTGGAAAATCTGCCAGATCCTGTAATTGAAGGGCAGGTATGTCCCCGTAACACCAGAGTACAAATCGACTTAATTTTATTGGCAATCGAAGCTTTGGAGCTGGGAGGTTCCGAAGCTATTTTGGCATTCGCACAAGAGTTAGACTTAAAAATAATTATTAAAGATAGAGTAAACCTTTGGCGGTTGCGTAACACTAATCCGATGCGTAGAGCACACATTCGCCGTCCTCTAAGTACAACTGAAGCAAAAGCATTAGTTGTAATTGCTTGTTATTTAGCTCGAAGATTGACTGTTGTGATTCGTCAATTATTAATGATATATCAGCAATTGAGTGAAAAACAAATACCACTCGAGCAAAATTTGCGTCTTTCAAATTATTTGGAAAGATTCAGAGCACACTTTAAAAGTCGGATGAATCCCAGGCGTGCTGGTTTTCCATTATTAACTTCCGATGAAAAAGTAGATGAACTAGCGATGAATTTGTTAGGACAATTACTATTTTGTGCTGGTACATCAGGAATGCAAAGGTTCTGGATTAGTCTTTTTGACGGTGAAGTGTAATGAATATTCAACGTAAATACAGTTTGCCTAATTGCACCCTACTCCTAGAAGGTTTGAGTGATTCTTCAAAAGCTTCTCATGTCCAAGAATTGCGTCCCGTATTATCTATTTTGGTAAATGCGGAGTGTCAAATATCTGGACATCAACCACTTTTGGGAGGACGAGAATTTTTTGAAAGTTTGGCTAGGGTCGCCAGTTCCTATGCTCAGGAATGTTTAAGTAATGTACCAAATCCACAAGCTCACAATATCGAGGTGGAGTTAGTACAAATTGAAAAAATAGATACTAACAAGCATAAAATGGTTGTCAATTCGGAGTTGCCTCAACCAACTTTGGATTATGACAAAAGCAATATTAAACCACCGATTGAAGTTAACTTAAATACAGTACAGCTTTTTGACTTAGTGGAAGCAATCGACCAGTTTTTTGCTGACACCCAAACTTTACCAGAATTTACACTGCAACTTGAGCCCGTTGGTAAACGTTATAACAATTCGAAGAAAACTGTAGTACAGCAAGCTGTACCTGCAACTCTTGGAGTCTCTGGTTTAGTTGCTGCTGCTGCAATATTTGCTTTGATTCCTGCACCGAAAATACAAACACCAAAACCCGAAACGGAAAAAGAGGTTAGTTCTGCAGTTAAGTCTTCACAAACGGGTGAAGAAAAAAATCTTGATTCAAATGTATCGGAATCAAATAGTTCATCTACAAAATCGGCAAAAAATTTATCTTCCCAAGTACAAGATTTAGAAGCTCTTTTGAGTCAAGTACCTGAAATTACTGATAGCTCGGTGTTAAAGATTTTAACTCGTAGAGTTCACAATCAACTCAACAATGCTTGGAATAATCGTTCTCAGATTACAGAGAATTTAATTTACCGAGTAGGTGTAGGTACTGATGCGGCTATTTTGGGTTACAAGTCCATAAATCAGGGAGCTAATACTCATCTAGAGCGTACCCCACTTCCCGAATTACTTTACAATCCAAATAAGCGTAATCCAGCAGGCAGCGAACCAATTGCTCAATTTAGGATAGTTTTTACTCCGGAAGGGATTTTGCAAGTTTCTCCTTGGCATGGTTACGGAAGAGAAATTATTGGGACTCAGATTAAAGATCCAGTTAAGGTTGATAGTTTAAAAAAAAATCTGGAGACAAATATTCGTGAGAAGTTGAGCGAAAAGCAGAAATTCGAAGAAGTTTTGAAATATCGCGTCGCAGTGAATGGAGAAGGATCTATTACTGATTATGAACCTTTAAATGAGGCAGCATTAGAAAACTTTCGAGATACTCCCCTACCGCATTTGTACAAATCTACTAAAATTGCCCAAACATCCAACTTGGACCCAGCAGCTGTTGCTCAATTCCAAGTAGAATTTCAGCCTGATACCGATCTATCAGTAAGTCATTGGCAAGTATCTCGGTAATGAGTGATAAGTAATAAGTAATAAGTAATGAGTAATGTTAGCGCACAGCAATAAGTAATGAGGCTTAGTAAAAGCGCTTAGATCGCGGAGAATGACGCAAGAAACTATACAAAAATACTGGATGAAGTAAGGTAGACTGTGATGGTGTCGGCCTTAAACTTCACGGTATTATTAATCTTACGATTTTGCTATGGTCTAAGCCTCCAGCATACTGTAGTTATTTGATTGCGTAAGTAATTAGGTAATGAACCAGTAATTTAATAAGCAATAATACTAAAAGCAGGATTTATTCTGATAAACTTTTGCTTATTACTTATTACTTATTACTGTGTGCAATACCTACGGTACGCTTACGCGCTTCTACGCGCCCCGCTACGCTAACATTACTTGTTACTTACTAATCACGGATTAACTTCAGTAGTATTCCAAATTCCAGAATTATCAAGAATATATAAACAACGATTTTGGGGATCGCCCCGTAATTGCAAATGGTCTACCCTTACAGGATCTAGTAATAATAAACAAAAATTATCTGAAGGTTTATTTCTATCTATATCAGATATTGGAAAATATTTTGTATTCATGCTTTTTGGTTCTCCTGGATTTGCCCAAGTAAATTGCGATCTGGCGTTATCAGAAATTTGCTCCCAGGTAGAATATCGAGCGGCTTGTAATTGGGGATCGGGGTGGTTGTAATCGACTAGAGTTAATTCTCCAGCTAAACGAAACTGTTCCCTGGTCACCGTAAAGTACCAACAAATTTCCCCTCTGGCTTGATGGTGAATTTGGATAATTTTTTCACTACGCACATCAGTAATTATTTTCAATTGATTACCATCTTCAACAAAGCCACGAAACACAACGGTGCGATTAGCGGGATATCCATCACCTTGAACTGTTGCTAGTTGAAAATAGCGACTATGGGGTTGGGAACGATTTTTTTGCAGAGCGCGAGCAAGGTAAGAACGCCAAGGGGCAAGAGACATTTTTACTTGAACTAAAGGATGGGAAATAGATAATGGAGATGATGATAATAAAACTTTTTCATAATTTCCTCAATTCTTCATATTCCCATGTTTTATGAGTTTTAGGTTTATTTCTAGAGCTTTGTTATGGGTCTACCGCAGATCTGATTATTTTGCAATTCTTTCTTAGCTACCACCACTTAGCGTATAGTCTTAATCTGTCAGAGAACAACAAGGTTTCCCAAAATGGTTCGAGAGCTTGAAAGAAAATACCAGAGTGCAAAATTTCCGGAAACTGCCCCAGCTGCTAATCCTGTATTTTTTAGAACTTATAGTCGTCGCTTGACGGCAGGAGTGAGGGAAACATGGGATGATGTGTGTTCCCGTACCCTGAAGGGATTAGTCGATTTGGCTCAACTCAGTTCTGAAGAATCTGCAATCTTGGATAAAATGCAGCGTAACTTGAAAGCCTTACCCAGCGGACGTTGGTTGTGGGTTGGTGGTACTGATTGGTTAGCCAAATCCAAAAATTTTTCTGGGGCATATAATTGTACTTCCACTAACCTGACTGACTGGAGTGCTTTTGGGTTAATGATGGGCTTAGCCATGATGGGCTGCGGAACCGGAGCAGTTATAGAACCAAGGTATATCAGTCATTTACCTTCTATTCGCAATCGTATCAACCTTGCAGTGCAAGGAGAAATTGGTAAAACACCAGTTGAACAACGCCGGGAGTCCACAGAAGTTAAATTTGAGGAAAATCGCGTCATCATCCATGTGGGTGATAGCCGTGAAGGTTGGGTGGATTCCTATCAAAGTCTTTTAGAACTTTCCTCTGATGAAAGATTTGAGGGTGTTGTAGAAGTAATCGTTGATATTAGTGATGTCCGCAATGCTGGTGAACCCCTTCAAGGTTTTGGTGGTGTTGCAAATCCGGTGAAATTACCCGGTCTTTATCAGCGCTGTGCGTCAATTCTCAACAAAGCTGTAGGAAGACGATTAACTTCAGTTGAGTGTTGTTTGTTAATTGATGAAGCGGCTGTAACTATCGTCGCAGGAAACATTAGACGCTCAGCAGGTATCCGTCAAGGTGCTAGCTATGACAACTCTTTTGCAGATGCAAAAACTAACTTATGGCAGCAAGGTGAGGATGGTAATTGGCGGATCGATCCTGACAGAGATGCCCTCAGGATGGCAAATCATACCAGAGTATTTCATCAAAAACCTAGCTTAGAAGAATGTATAGCAGCAGTTCGCAAACAATATTACAGCGGAGAAGGTGCGATTCAATGGGCTGGTGAAGCTGTCGCAAGAGCTAACCGCGATTTACTAACTACACCAGAGCTAAAAAATAATTTCTTGGTTGCTTACCAGCAAGGAGAAGCAAAGCAGTGGCTAAAACAAAAATATCCAGATTTAGGTGCTCAAGAAATAGAACATAGAACAGCTCGTATGGGCTTAAATCCGTGTGGTAATCGATAATTTTGCCTCACGTAAAAAACCCCACAAAATCGGTGAAAGCTGAGATGCCAACACCGAGGTAATCAAAATAACTAAAAAGCTTTTGACACCGTACAGCGTAGAGAATGAAACTAGATTACAATGAAAATCGTATTCTAGAATATACTTCTCCAAGAGTGTGGGGGTATGTATGACAAGTACTTTCTATGGCTACTCTGGTTTTTATCGTGAGCATTGTTTAAGGTCTAGTCTCGAATATATTTACGCTAGATACTTGGATTACATGAACATTGACTGGACATACGAACATAAGACTTATGTACTCTCTAATGGAGTTCGGTACAAACCTGATTTCCTATTATTGGAAAATGAGGAATTTGTCGAAATAAAAGGTATTTTTAATTTTGAAAATGACCTGCCAAAAATTCAGCAGTTCGAGTCTGATTACAATGTCAAAGTTACAATCTTACAAGAGAAAGACCTAAGAAAGCTCATTAAACCAACTCCTTTTGTATTTGAACACCTAAAGCAGGAATGGAAATCTCGCACTAAAGTTAGAGGTATGGATAGCTTTGGAAAAAGAAACCCAATGTTTGGTGTGACTCAATCTGAAAGTACCAAGGCTAAAATTCGTGCCAAAGCAAAAGCCAGATTTGCCAATCCTGTATTTAAAGAAAAGTTTCTCAATAGTCCCAAGCGCAAAGCTTATCATCTCTCCCGTCAAGGTAGGAAGACAGGACCATTAGTTCCTAGAATCATTCTTAGTTGTGAGATGTGCCACAAAAACTTTGAAGTTCTACCACATAAAGTGTCTCAACGAAAATTTTGCTCAAAACATTGTTCTGTTGAAGCACAACATGGTAAAACTACACTGACAGATCCAGGTATTCAAGCTTTAGCTCACAGTTTCGCTTTAGAAAATTCTGAGAAAATTTTTTCAGTAAAGCTGAATAAATTAAAACAGTTGTTTCAGCCTTTATGGGATTCAATCGCAAAAGAATACAAAATTTTGGATATCAGAACTATTAGCAAAATTGTTGTTGGTAAACCTTGTAGCAGGAAAGATTTTCTTTACTATTTAAGGTCATATGTACAAAATGTACGCGGAACTACTGCAAATCAGGAAGCAGTAGAACTAGGGGATAAAAAGCCCCTAGGATAACAAGAATTGGAAATTATAGGTTCTAATTTTCACTGTAACCTTAGCGAAATACACTTGAATCAAATCGATCCTGAAAATTACAAAGAACAAGAAGAAGCCTTTACTGCAGGTGCATTATCTGTAGCCGGATTATTAAATCACAAATTTATCGAACCGCGTTACCAATACAGTCGGGAATTAGATCCGATTGTTGGTGTTTCCTTCACCGGCTTATTTGATTTCTTTGTCCGAGCTTTTGGAGTAGATTGGTTACGCTGGTGGGAAGCAGGAAGACCCCAAACCCCTGAAGGATTGGCATTTAAGCGCCGAGAGCAAGAATACCTCAGCATGTGGAAAGAAATTGTACATCGCGTAGTTTGGGATTACTGCGATCGCCACAACCTCAAACAACCCAATCGCTGTACCACCGTTCAACCTTCTGGCACCAAATCTTTACTTACAGGAGCTTCGCCGGGATGGCATCCCCCGAAAGCACAACGATTCATCCGCCGGATTACTTTCCGGAAAAATGACCCTGTAGCCCTAGCTTGTATTGACTACGGTTATTCTGTTGTACCTTCTCAGTCGGATAAGGATGAAAATGGTAATTTGCTAAACGATCCATTCGATCCGCGCTGTACTGAATGGTTGGTAGAAATTCCCGTCGCCGTACCTTGGGCAGATTTACCGGGTGCAGATGAAATTGATATCAGTAAATTTAGCGCCCTAGCTCAGATGGATTTCTACATGCAGGTGCAAGAATTCTACGTAACTCATAATACATCTGCCACTATAGAATTACGAGAACCTGAAATTGAATCTTTAGGTACTCGCATATATGAAGCCATCAGAGACGATCAGGGTTACATTAGTGCCGCACTTCTTGCACGATTTGACGATCACCAAACTTTTCCTCGCTTACCATTTGAACCAATTTCTAAAGAAAAGTACGAAGAGTCGATGCAAGCAGTGGAGAAACGACGCCAAAATGATGATTTCCATACAGCTTTAAGCCGTTATGACTTTGGCGAACTAATAGAAGCAGGCCCTGCTGGATGTGACTCGGATAAGTGCATGTTACCTGAAGCGGAACCAAGACTATAGAAAATGGAGAATACCTAGTTTCTTGTGAGACTAGGTTCTCCTTGTTTCAGAGAGTAAGTATCTAGAGAATGGATACTTTATTCAAAATTTAAACAATAAAAATTTTCCTAAAATTTTGAAATTATGTTATTCTACTGAGAATTTTATCAACAACTTGGTCTTATCAACAAATTGCTCAAATCTGAAAAATCTATCCCTGAGAATTTCCTTACATTCTCTGTCTAAATACTGATTATCTATAATTGGAGAATAGTGACTAATTTTGCTACACAGTATTTGCTGCCTAGTAATTCTAGTCAACTACCCACGAACAGCATTAGGAAAACAGCTATGTTTCTAGATGAATTAACACCTATCTTTAAAGAATTTACGCAGCATCCTCTTTCATTTATGGGTGGTTTTGTTTCTGGTGCTCTTCGACTTAACCTTGCTGAGGATCCGGTCAAAAGTTGGCTTGAAGAACAACTTGGACACAGCAGCAATATAAATTCTGCGAACGAGTCACACAATGGTAAAGCTAAAGGTCCTCAACAAATTTCTATCGAATAAAACTTGATAAAATTTGTATCTTAGAAGCAGCAAATAATACTATTATCCAATAGATTTGAATCACATACTGATTGTTATTTCTGTTGCTTTTAATTAACTGAAAATATACTTGAAAAATCCGGTCTTTCCAGAGTCCGGTTTTTTTTTAAAGATAACGAATAGTAAAATTTAGTCTTATGGTTCGTAAGTTATATCGAATAATAATTAATGAATTATTATCGGTATCGCTTATTATTTTCCCGAAGATACTTAATCCTTCACTTCAAATATTGACTATTATTTTAGTAATGTATTACTTCTCACTATTAAAATTTTGTAATAAATTTTGTAATTTTAAATGATACTTACAAGTACTAATTGTTTTTATTCGCGTAAATTAAACTAGATTCTAACGTACAAATAATATTTGATTTTGTTTGCTTTATGACTATATGTTAATGGCCTATGTGTGACCAGAACCTATAAGCAGGAGTCAGGAGTGAAAGCTGCTTTACATATAACTTTTAGCTTTTTGGCTGTACCTCACTTACTTACAATCCGCTATAAATACCAGCCCAGCCTACTGTCTTTGCTATTCTAGAATTCAGGGAATTAATCGCATTTTTTGCTACAAAGACTGTAATGGGTTAAATTCTCATAATAATATGTTAGCTAGAGCGCATAATAGTACTTTACAAATAGATTATTTATTACAAAAAAAACCTTATTGTAAGATGTGAATTATTTACATTTATCAAAAAATATCAACAAACAAATAATAAACAATTTACATCTAACTTTCATCTCAAATTTATAAGAATATAGAAGCTAAAATAACTCGATATAATTTATTTTACAAGCAGTAAATATATATACATTTCTAATTGGATAAAATCAATAGTCAAGCAACTACTATACATGACGACTATACATAATAATATGAGTTAAAAAATATATAAGTGAGGCTAATTTTAAGTTAGATGCATTTGTAATTTCTCATACCTAGAAAAATAGGGCAATCAGTTATTATATAAGCGTACACTGAATATTCTCACACATCTAGGCAAACTAGTAAGTAAAGCAGAAATTATATAAATTGCAAACTTATATTTTATTTGCCTCTCAATAATTATTGAGAAAACAGAATTATTTTTTATTATTTAAATCTGTTTCCTCTAGTAAATAAATTGCTTTTTGTTTAACTCAAGTATATCCACATGACTATTTACGTTGGTAATCTCTCCTACCGCGCTACTGAAGCAGATTTAAGAGCTGTATTCGCTGATTATGGCGAAGTTACAAGAGCGGTACTACCCACAGATCGTGAAACAGGGCGTAAGCGTGGCTTCGCTTTTGTCGATCTAGCAGAAGAAGCACAAGAGGATGAAGCTATTTCTGAACTCGATGGTGCTGAATGGATGGGTCGACAAATCAGAGTCAATAAAGCTAAGCCAAGGGAAGATAACCGACGCACTAGTTGGGCAAAACCTCAAGATGTTACGCAATAATTAATTATGCTCTTATCTAAATAACTTTTTTTCTAGTCGTACAAGACTTCAAAAGTCACTTTTTACTAGAAATAATTTAGATTTTTATCAAAAAATAAACTAAATTCCGACAAGTCGCAGAGGCTCTATTAATAACCTCACGACTGGTCGGCTTTTGCTATTAAGATGGTTATTTATACTTTGTATTTCTATAGTCTTTATTTTTATACTTTGTAAATTTTATAATGAATTGCTTCATTGATAATAAAAAATAAAATATACTTGATTTAACTTAACCTATTTTAATGTTCTACTGTCCCTAATTTGTCACCTTTTCTATTGTATTTTTTTGAGAGTAGAATGTTTATTTTTTCTGCTAGATAATTACATTATAGGTATTGGATATTGTTTTAACTTTTAGAATGAAATAGTAGTAGCTTTGGATAAAATTAAGATAATCAATTCTGCCACACTAATTTTGATAAGTTAATATATTTCCGAGACTTTATTGAGGTAAGGTGAGTAGAATTAAAACTTATATCTGTAAATGATATACCCGTTGGGTAAAGTCAATGTCAAACTTGGTTGGAGTTATGGGTCCAGAATACTCTGTGATTATTTCTATAACAGAATAAAATCCGAAAATGTTTACGGCACTTACACAGGCTGCTTTGAAAGGAGAATTAGAGAACAACAAAACTTCATACATCACCATCTCCTTTAGGCTTCACGAAAAATACTGCAGCGATAATTTGACGTAATTTATACGGCATAAACTCCTTATTTTTCAATTTGATCGCCAAAGAGGCGTCCCACTCTAGATGTGAGCCCCCATTTAATCGGCAAAACAGTATATTTCTTGGATAGGATGTATACTGCATTACCATTCATCAATGATGCGATCGAAAAAAAGCTGAGTTTCTTTAGTTTATCTAAAATCATATTTGAGTTCTGAAATAAGCTTTCTAAGATAGAGTCAGCAACCAAGGTGTTGTGAAAAAACTGCAGTTTAATTAGTAGTCCGCAGCGAGGATAAACGCATGACTAAAGCAGCAGAATCTTTGGAGTCATCAATGGATAAAGGTACAGATAAAAGTTTAGACCGCGACTGTACAACTTTGTCACGTCATGTTTTACAACAATTTCAGAATTTTTCCCCAGAGGCGCAAGACTTGAGCGCCCTGATGAATCGAATAGCCCTAGCAGGAAAACTAATTGCACGTCGTATGAGTCATGCTGGGTTAATGGAAGGTGTTTTGGGATTCACTGGTGAAGTCAATGTGCAGGGAGAATCTGTCAAAAAGATGGATGTCTATGCTAATGATGTGTTTATTTCCGTATTTAAGCAAAGTGGTTTAGTATGCCGCTTAGCTTCTGAGGAAATGGATAAACCATACTATATTCCTGAGAATTGTCCCATTGGCCGCTATAGTTTGCTGTACGATCCAATTGATGGTTCTTCAAATACCGATACTAATCTCAGTTTGGGCTCGATTTTTGCGATTCGCAAACAAGAAGGTGATGACCTTGATGGTGATGCTAAAGATTTATTGGCACCTGGACACAAGCAAATTGCTGCAGGGTATATCCTTTATGGTCCAAGTACAATGCTGGTGTATACCATGGGGAAAGGGGTTCACTCATTCACCCTCGATCCAAGCTTAGGGGAATTTATTCTCACAGAAGAAAACATTCAGATTCCGGTTCATGGTCCCGTATATAGTGTCAATGAAGGTAATTTTTGGCAGTGGAATGAACCAATTCGGGAATATGTTCGCTATGTTCATCGTACGGAAGGTTATACAGCACGGTACAGTGGAGCAATGGTGAGCGACATTCATAGAATTTTGTTGCAGGGTGGTGTATTTCTATATCCCGGAACGTTACCAAAGCCGGAAGGTAAGTTACGTTTGCTTTATGAGTCAGCTCCTTTAGCTTTTTTGATCGAGCAAGCGGGAGGTAAGGCAACTACAGGGCATCAAAATATATTAGATGTGGTACCTTCCAAATTACACCAACGTACCCCACTGATTATTGGTAGCAAGCAAGATGTTGCCAAAGTGGAATCCTTTATCCAAAATGGCCACTGAATTGGGATTGCTATAGCCTGACTTTGGGAACCGGTGCTGGGTAATTGATGCTAGAAAAATGGAAATTCATTACCAGCAGTAAGCTCAATTTGTATAAAATTTCACAAAAATTATCCATGGCAAAACAGGAAATACTTCCTCTATGGAATAAGTAGATGAACAACACTACACTACTTACTCTGGTGGGATTTACTCTAGAAACTGCTGAAAAATTAAGACATTTGTGGAATTACATCTAATAAGGCGAACAAATAGTAAGCTAGCGCCGCAAAGCCCTACTTAATCAAGTATGTCTTACCCTCATCTAAGATTTTCGCAAAAATGGCTGCTATGTTATGAACCACCAGCAAACTTGAGTAGAAACGGTTGGCAAGTTAATCAATAGCTTACTGGTATTTATATCCTCATAGACACCCTGTGATTTTTTGATGCTTCTGAGTTTTGATATCTGCTTGAGAAAGGAGAAATGGAATACAAATTTCCAACTTCTAATTCCCACTTCCTAGTCCCCATATGACTTTATAGAAAATTGTGTGTCTATTTTTATGCCCCCTTTGTGAATATGCATAATCATTAGCGCAAAAAGGCATCAGTCTAGCCGCACTTGCGGTAACCCCGATCCCTGATCGTTTCGCACATCCCTGACCGGGTTATCGCAAAAATCTCAGTCCACAATTCCCTTACCACAACAAATCTCATCAAAACGAAATTGCTATGGTTAGTCTGTTAGAAAATCCCTTACGGGTCGGTTTACAACAGCAAGGAATGGCCGAACCCCAAATCATCGTTATTTTTGGTGCTTCCGGAGACCTGACTTGGCGTAAATTAGTGCCAGCGCTTTATAAGTTAAGAAGGGAACGGCGCATTCCAGGAGAAACCACAATTGTTGGTGTTGCACGTCGAGATTGGAGCCACGAGTACTTCCGCGAACAAATGCGCAAAGGTATGGAAGAAGCTCATAGTGACGTTCCATTAGAGGAAATGTGGGAAAGTTTCTCCCAAGGTTTATTCTACTGTTCTGGTAATATAGATCACCCTGAAAGTTACCAAAAACTGAACACACTATTAAGTGAATTAGATGAGAAACGGGGTACTCGAGGTAACAGGATGTTTTACCTCTCCGTCGCACCAAAATTTTTCCCTGAGGCAATTAAGCAATTAGGTGCCGCGGGAATGATTAAAGATCCCTACAAGCATCGTCTAGTAATTGAAAAACCCTTTGGTCGCGATTTAGCTTCTGCTCAAAGCCTCAACCGAGTAGTGCAAAAAGTATGTCAAGAAGACCAGGTATATCGAATTGACCACTACTTAGGTAAAGAAACCGTTCAAAACTTGCTAGTTTTTCGGTTTGCTAATGCGATTTTTGAACCCCTATGGAATCGTCAATTTGTTGACCACGTCCAAATTACTGTAGCAGAAACCGTAGGTGTTGAAGACCGCGCTGGCTATTATGAAACTTCCGGGGCACTGCGGGATATGTTGCAAAATCACCTGATGCAACTTTTCTGTTTAACAGCAATGGAAGCTCCCAACTCGATGGATGCTGACAGTATTCGTACAGAAAAAGTTAAAGTTCTCCAAGCAACTCAATTGGCGAACATACAAAACTTGGGATCTTCATCAATACGGGGTCAATATAGTGCCGGTTGGATGAAAGGAGAGCAAGTTCCCGGATATAGAACAGAACCAGGAGTTGACTCAAATTCTGTCAATCCGACATTTGTTGCAATGAAGTTTGCTGTTAATAACTGGCGCTGGCAAGGAGTTCCTTTTTATCTGCGAACTGGGAAGAGAATGCCCAAAAAAGTCAGCGAGATATCCATCCATTTCCGCGAAGTACCTTCTCGGATGTTTCAATCAGCTGCGCAACAGAGAAGTGCCAATATTTTGGCAATGCGAATGCAGCCCAATGAAGGTATTTCCTTGAGATTTGATGTAAAAATGCCGGGGGGAGACTTCCGCACCCGTTCTGTTGATATGGACTTTAGTTATGGCTCCTTTGGTATAGAAGCCAAATCTGATGCCTACGATCGCTTATTCCTTGATTGCATGATGGGCGATCAAACACTTTTCACTCGGGGAGATGAGGTAGAAGCGGCTTGGCAGGTTGTTACCCCTGCTTTAAGTGCTTGGGATGCACCTGCAGATCCAAAAATTGTTCCCCAGTATGAAGCTGGTACTTGGGGACCAGTAGAAGCAGAATTTCTCATTAACCAAGATGGTCGTCGCTGGCGGCGACTTTAAACAGAATTCAGAAGTCAGGAGACAGGAGGAATAATTTTGCTGGGGTTTTGCCTTGGAGCATTGTAAGGACGCTCTGTATATCTTACAGGATAAGGACACAAACCAAACAAAACCTAGAGCAACGTAAGTACAAGTAGAATCAGACAATTCCTTCGGAATTCTCACTTTTTACTCCTAAATCCTAACTCCCAACTCCTGACTCCTGTCTCCTCTAAATAAAACCCAAAAATTAAAAATCAAACTCAAACTCAAACCTATTATGACTGTTCAAGCTCCTACAGTTTTTTCACTTCAGGCTCCGAAAGATGTTTCGCTAACAGAAATTGAAACGGAACTTAACCAAATTTGGCAAAGTTACGGTATTGCTGGCGAAGACGGAGCTTTACCTGCGGCTACACGAGCCACAACCTTTACTCTGATGGTTTACGAACCAGAGGAAACTCAATATTTGTTGGCGAATTTAGGATTTTATAACGGTCCCATTGACGGAATTTTCGGACCACAAATGATTTCCGCCCTACGAGATGCCCAAAAAGCATTTGGACTAGAACGTACTGGTAAGGCAAATTCAGCAACTCTTGAACGACTTCGTGAAGAATTAAGTCACAGAAATAAGAACACTTCTGGTCAAGAATCTTATTCTCCTAATGCTAGTAGTCCCAGAATTGCTGATGAAATTGCTTTGCGTAATCCTTGTCGGATTATCAGCTTAATTCCTTTAGCTGGAGAAGATACGGGTGTTAAGGCACAAGTTTCTGCTTATTGTCCCATTCAAAAGCAATCATCAAGTACTTTAGTATGTTGCGAATATATTACCATCACAGGTACAGCAGCAGCTTTAGAACGTGTTGGCGGGATGATTCCAGAATTATTGATTGGTGGCTTACCTAAGTTTCTCTGGTGGAAAGCAACTCCCGATCCAAATAACCAATTATTTAAACGACTCGGGGATTTTTGCGATAACGTCATTGTTGATTCTTGCAACTTTAATAAACCAGATTCTGACTTACTCAGTCTGCAAGAATTAGTAGAAAAAGAAATTCCTTTAGCCGATCTTAACTGGGGACGCATTTCAGGTTGGCAGGAACTAACAGCAGAAGCATATGACCCACCCCAGCGCCGTGGTGCTATCACAGAAATTGATAAAGTGAACATTGATTACGAAAAAGGTAATCCTACCCAAGCCCTACTATTTTTAGGTTGGTTAGCAAGTCGCTTAAACTGGCGTCCTGTTGCTTATCAAAAAGAATTAGGTGACTATAACATTACAAAAGTCAAGCTACTAGCACCTGACCAAAGACCGATAGAAGCTGAGCTAGCAGGGGTTCCTGTCGCTGATATTGGTGATATTGTCGGGGACTTAATTGCTATTCGTCTGGATTCTACTAATCCAAAGGCAAATTGCGGTACATTAATTTGCTCTGAAACTGGCGGTTGTATGCGTATGGAAACCCAAGGTGGTGCCCAATCTACCGGTGTATTCCAGCAGGTAACTTCACTTTCAGAACAAAAAGCAGAATCCCTGCTTTCCAAGCAAGTGCAACGTTGGGGTCGTGAGGCGCTATTTGAAGAAAGCCTTGCACTTACAGTCAAAATGCTTAAACTGGCAAATTCGTAGTCACAAGTCACCAATCAATAAGCCATTAGTTGGGAGTGAAAAGTTAAAAAATAATGAATTGTGGGTAAAAACATCAGTAAGTTTTATAATTCATGATTCATAACTTATAATTCCTAATTTTCTGACTTATGGCCTTAATTATTGCAGGAGAACGTAGCGGGGTGGGCAAAACAACAATTACGCTCACCCTGTTGGCGTTTTTATGCAAACGCTACAACAAAGTGCAATCTTTCAAGGTCGGTCCTGACTACATTGACCCCATGTTTCACAAATATGTGACGGGACGTGCTTGTCGTAATTTAGACCCAATATTAACTTCAGAAACATATGTAAAACAGTGTTTTGCTCGTCATATTCAAGATGTCAATTATGCCTTGGTTGAAGGTGTAATGGGTTTATTTGATGGAGTGGGTCGAATAACTCCTTTTTCCAAAAAAATTAATGAAATAGGGGAGGAAGGGTACAGTGGTAATAAGGAAGAGGTTTTTACCAAATCCCCAATATTCATATCCTTCGCTAGTACTGCCCACATTGCTAAGTTACTAAATTTACCCGTAGTTTTAGTAATTGATTGCAGTCGTTTATCTGGTTCTGTGGCGGCGATCGTTTACGGTTACTGCAGCTTTGACCCAAGTATAAAAATTGCCGGATTAATTTTAAATAGAGTTGGTAGCGATCGCCACTTATCTTTACTCAAAAATGCTCTCGAACCGCTACAAATTCCCATTTTTGGAATACTAAGAAGACAGGATAACATCGCAATTCCTGATCGCCATCTGGGTTTAATACCTACATCAGAACTTCCCCAAATGGATACTTTAATTGAAAAACTTGTTCTTTTGGGAGAAACTTGCTTTGATTGGCAAAGATTATTACCACTTTTAGAGGTAGGTAACGGGGAACGGGTAATAGGAAAGGGAACAGGGAGAAGAGAGCAGGGAGAAGGGACCAGGGAGAAGGGGGAACAAAAAACAGAAGATTTTGTTTTTGACCAATTACCAATTACCGATTACCAGTTACCACATCAACCTAAGGCGCGGGCTTTTAACAATCCTCCAATCAAAATTGCGTTTGAACGCAGCAAGCTGAACACAACGCACGCTGAGAACGCCCCGCGCGTTGCAATCGCTTGGGACAAAGCTTTTAATTTTTACTACCAAGAAAATATTGAATTACTTGAGGAATTTGGTGCAGAATTAGTTTTCTGGAGTCCGTTACAAGATACTGAATTACCTAAAAATATTCAGGGAATGTATTTCGGGGGTGGTTTCCCGGAAGTTTTCGCTTCACAGCTCGCAGCAAATGTTGATGTTCTTTTATCTGTTAAAACAGCTATTTTTTCGGGAATACCAACAATTGCCGAATGTGGGGGATTGATGTATCTATGCGAACAAATTATTGATTTTGCAGGTCAATCTTGGTCGATGGTGGGAGCGTTACCAACTACAACTGTGATGGATAAACGTTTAAGTTTGGGATATCGTCGAGCTGTAGCTTTGCAAGACACTATTTTAGTATCTAAAGGTAAAGTTGTTTGCGGACATGAATTTCATCGCTCTCATCTGCGAGTTAGTCCCGAAAAATCTTTGTGGCAAACTTATCGGTACGATTTGGAAGAATTTACAGGTGACGAGGGGTGGGTTTTTCCAGCAAATCTTCATGCATCTTACGTTCACTTACATTGGGGAGCGACTCCGGAAATCCCCCAAAGATTTTTAGAATGTTGTTTTAATTCGATGTTTATTTGAACGCCACTGTTATCCTTATCTAATCTCACAGCCAAGATTCAAACGCAGGTCTGACATCTTGAGTACTTTTGCAACTATTTTCCAGCTAGGAGCCAAATTAAACCAGAGTTTCAAAATGTACTGTTAAATACAAAATTGTAATAAATCCCGGATTAGAAGCAGAACAGATTCAAAACTAGTTAGCTTGGCTCTTTAAGTATTTACACTACAAAACAGTAAATAATTATTATCTTTATTCAGTCACACCTTTGCGTATAAAAAGAGCAATAGCCCCAAAGATTAGTAGAGAGACTCCCCACCAAAGAGAGTCACCAGGAAGAACCTTCAGTAAAAGCGTAGTCATTCCAGAACTTAGTAGCGACCATCCTAATGTTGTTTGGTAGCTCATTTAATTGCTTTCCTTGTGTTAATTGCTGTTCTTAAATTAATTCTTTTTCAGAGAAAATCAATCAACTAAAAGCATTAGAGTAACACTGGTCTGAGGTAGTAGTTTCCACAATTTCTACTAAGTCTTCTAATAGGGTGTTTGGGTTTAGCTCATAGCATTGCGAAAATTAATTTACCAGTTTGTTCGATTTTCATATTTTCAAGTATTGAAATTGCGATCGCGAGTACTAGACTTATGCAGAATTAAATAAAAAAGTAACCTTTTTTATCTCTTCCCCCACTATCAATTAGCAGCGTCGAAAGTAACAGTTGTGGTGAAAGCGAATAACAGTGATGTGGTGAAAGCGAATAACAATGAGAACATAACAGATACAGAGCTAGTTAGCAGAGCGCGTTTCGGCGATAAAAAAGTATTTAGCTGTTTGATTAAACATTACCAATCAATGGCTAAAGGTATTGCTTTGAATATGTTGAGAAATCAATAACTCGCCCAAGATTTAGTACAGGAGGCGATGTTATCTCATAATTTCCTATCCTTAGGGAAGAAATCTATATAGTTAATAGGCTTAGCAATAATATTTCCTTGCTCAATTTGCTTTCTAATTTCCTCACTCCAGATAATCTGGCTTGTATTATTAGGAAGAATCTTAGCAAGACTCGACTTACTGTCCACATCAATAAGTTCAATATGAGCAATAGGTAAGGTAAATATACGAATAACTTCTTTAGTTTGTGGATCTACAATTTTTTTAGTTATTTCTTTGATTACAAACTTCATTCCTTTCTTATAACCATATGATTTCCCATGATTGAGGACAACATAATTTTTTCCGAAAATACCAGCAACGCGAGTATAATTACTATCTACTTTTCTTATATCAGATACAAATTTGTGATAATTTGCGTTTAATATCGTAACAATTCCATCGATAGCTTTCTTCGTTGCTGAATTAATCAAAATGTCTTCATTTTCCGTTGAAGAATAACTAATTTTCTCTTTATCACTAGTATTTAATTTTAATACGAATTCCGTACCTGTTTTATCGGAAATATTCCTGGAATAATCATCATCGCGAGTTATTTTATTTGTATAATCATTATCATTTCTAACTTCTACACTTACTCTAGGTACTTCTAAATTACTTTCTGAGTAATTACTATTACCAACTTCTACAAAGGTATTGACTATTTCACTTGTAGCAGTATTAATAATCCTGACATTCAATTCAACATCAGCATTTTTGTTAGTAGTTGCCTTACCAAAACCAAGAAATCCTCCCCCAGATTTCCTCTTAGTAATATTAAATTGAGTTATAGATCCAATAATTATAGCTTCGACACCAAATTTTTGACGAATTTTACATAATTTTCCCTCCTCATAAAGTTCTTTCATTTGAGTTCTTTCAACTACTGTAAAATTATTGTCTCTAGCTAAGTAACTGGCTATGATGTCACTAATTCTTGTTACTTCGTCTTGATAGTCATAAAAATTTTTATCATTATTTAGGTTTAGAGCTGTAGCACTAAATTTAAAATCAGCAACTGCAATTCTAAGTTTTCCTGCTGCGAATCGAGGAGGAATAGAACAATCTTGTTCTTGAGTATTTGAAGTTACTTCACTGTCTTGAGCATTAACAGAATCTACACTAGTAATCTCAAAACTTAAAGTAAATAATGAAGTGATAATAGCTAAGGTGAAACGGCGAAAAAAATAGTAATTTTTCATTAATTCCCGAATTTGCCGAGAAAGAATATAAATAAAATAATTTACATATAGTTATATTAGAAGATAAAGCTTATAAAGTCCCTAACCCAGAGAATAGGAAACCTCTCAAAAAAGTTAGATTAATACAATGAAAAGAATTACCCCAAGTTGTAATTAGTATATTTACTACCTTTGGATACGTTGCAGTCCGGACAGGTAATTCTCAGATTTTTTGGCTCTAAAGCTAATTGAGGATACTTGCTCAACGGCTGTTTGTGGTCAATATGAGAGCCTTTAAATTCAATTGGCTGGCGACAAATAGCACAAAGTCCTTTCTGAATCTTATATTGTTGCTGTTTCCAGAGTTTTCCTTCATGAGATTTACGCCAGCGGTTAAATTCTGTACGTGGTTCGTATTTCTCTTCAATACTAGCAGCAGCGCTTTTAAGTTCATCTAAAGCTATATCAACCTGCTTAGTAGCTTCAAATAATTGTCTTACCAATTGCTCAAAAGAATAATCTGACACTTGATTAACTACTGTACTTTGCTTTGATGGTCGCAGCGGTAGCTTTGAGTTCGGCTAAAACGCTATCAGTATCAGACATAGCTTGAATAAGTTGTTTGGCTATTTCGCTCATTTCGGTGTCTGTACCACGGGTGAAAGGAACTTCTGTGACATTACCTAATCGTTCCAGCAGCGATCGCAGAATAATTTCCAGGGTCTGGCTAGTTGTTGGTTTAATGCGAGGGCGGTTTTTATATTTCCGAATCGAAACAATCACATCCCTGAGGAGGTAAGCATAAGCTCTACCTTGTTTTGTCACTGAAGTTAAATTTTTAGTAAGAGAATACGCTAGGTAACGACTTGCGCCATACCCTTGTAATTGTTTGCGGGTAGTGGTCTTATCGGCGTTCATAATTTTTATCTGATGCGTTTAACTATGCTGCATCTTGGTACTTATTATATTGAGATAGCAAAGTTTCAATCCAGGGGTCAGAGAGTCCAAAGCGTTGAGCAAATTGGTAGACTTTGGCGATCGTACTGACAAATAAACTACGCTCTTTTTTCAGGGTTTCTTCGTATTGGTCGATTTTAGTTGCAAAGTCCTGCTCAACTTGTTTAATGTAGTTATTTTTCTTAGTGACTTGACCTTTTTGTGCTGCTTGCAAACGTTGTCGCTCTAATAGTTCTGAGCCTGCAAATGTAACCAATGCCATCAAAATATCTTGTTCTGATGCTTCTTCCAAGTTTAGATTAGCAAATGCTCTCTTAGCATCTGCTGCAGTCCAGTTAAATTTTTTGGCATATTCAATAGCTTCTTTTTTGGTGGTCATAGTTCTGGTGGGCTGTTGCGAGCGGTAATTACTTTTTTAAAAGCTGAAAAATACTAGGTAGTCTTACTTCTTTTTAGCTGATTAGCTTGCACTTGTTAATTAGGACAAGTGTTCTGATGTAATTTATTTATCTTTAAATTATTTTTCTGAGCAATCTTTACTCTTAGTCAATTATGGCTTCATTAAGTGAAATATTTTAAGTACTCGAGCAGCAAAAGACCAACAAGCATAATGCAGTTGACACCTTATTTTGCTACATATGTTTTCTAACCAATTCCGGGATTTCTTCTATAATTTTTCTTCTCAGATAAATCCGATGAGCTGAGGAATAAAAAGCTTGAATTCTATACTTAAAGTGCTTCGTTAAGCTAAAAATAGCGCTTTATTTGGAGTCCATGTGATGAGACAAAAACTAACAGGTGGTTGCTTGTGTAAGAGCATACGCTATGAAGTTGATGAAGTCTTTGATTCCGGATACTGTCATTGTTCAATGTGTCGCAAACTCAGTGGTGCACCTGTTTTAGTTTGGGGTGTTGTAAAAGCGCCATATTTTCGGTTGGTTAAAGGTACACCTACTGAATATGCTTCTTCTGAAAACGGAATTCGGGGTTTTTGTCCGACTTGTGGTTCGCAACTGTTCTACCGAAACAAAGTATCCGATGATATTGAAATTAATTTGGGTACTTTAGACAATCCCGAACTTGTAGAACCTAAAGTTCATGTTTTTACAGATAATCAACTTAGTTGGTTTCAACTTTCTGACTCACTTCCCCGTTACCAAGACAATGTCATTCCCGACCCAGAGTATCGAAGTGGAAACAGTCAATAAAAAGTCTCTAGACTCACAACTAATTCTTCACCCCAATAATATTTAAATTCTGATTTAACTCCCGAATGCGTCGAGAAAGAATACCAATAATATTCACAGCAATTTCCGGAGTTTCTTCAATCGCATCATAAAGTTGTTCTTGGGTTAACTCCAAACATTCGGTAACTTCTAAAGTCGTAGCGGAAGCAGAACGGGGTTGAGAATCAAAAACCGCCATTTCACCAAAAGATTCTCCCTGTACAAATTCTGCTAATTTACGATTTCCCAAATGGGCTTTAACTTTACCAGAAATCACAATATAAAGAGACCTTCCTTCTTCTCCTTGTCGGAAAATAGTGTAATTAGATGGAAAAGATAACTCATCCATCACCGATGCTAAACGCACCAGAAAATCATCTCTTAACTCTTTAAAAATTGGAACTCGACGAACAAATAATAAACGGTCAACACTGGTTAGCATGGGAATATAGCGCTACGCGCAAGTCAAAATTCAAAGGTCAAAATTCAAAATATGTTCTGCGGACATGCTGAGAACGCACTACGCGTTCATCCGCACACAGTGCGCGAACAGCTTGCTGCGTTAAAATGCGAACAAAACAAACCGCGTCCTTACGGATAAAAACTTACAAATCATAGCTTTAGGGGCGTCTACGACCAATAGAGTTTACTAATTCCTTAAATTTATTACGTAGTATTACAAAAATAAAACTCATTACTTGTTACTTATTACTTATTACTTTTCATTTACTCCATTTTTAGAAATAAAATTATCGATATGACCCACAACTAATGGATGAGGGTCATTTTTTACTTGAGGTAATATACTAACTAAAACCCGAGGAGAAACAATACTTAAATAAGCAATTGATGCTTCTCTGACAAAACCTGTAGAATGTTTTAGCCCCCTCAAAATATGAGATATCTCTAAGCTGATACGCGCTACTTCAGCAAAATGGAAACAGCAAGCTAAACACCAATCTGAAAGAAATTCTTCCATTAATAGTAATTTGTGAATGCGCTCGCGGATTATCATCTGTTGATATTCGATTATGCCGTTTTCTACAAGATTTTGTAGCTTTTCTTCGGGAGGATATCTATCTAAAATATTTAATAATATAGGTTTAGAACGAAGAGTAACCGTATGGTCTAAAATTTCTAAACCCCGTGCTAAATTAGCTAATGATTGGGAACGAATATTAATAGTGGCAGCCTGAATTTTATCTATCGGGTAAAGTAATTTTAATAATCTTAATATTCGTTCTTTGACATCAATTTCTAAATTTAATATTGCTCTTTGTAGTAATTCCCCTCTGGCGATTATTTTATCGCTTAATTGATTATTATAAAATAAAGGCTGACTCTTAAAATCAACGTAATTAGCATAGACTTTACCTTGAATTTTTAAATCTATATATGTCGCATAAATTTCACCTAAAAATTGTAACTCTTCATGGATAAATGTTTTAATTTTAATTTCCTGAAACTTATCTACTAAAATAGTATTTCCCGATTGTTGATGGATTTTTAATAGGGTTCGAAGAATATTGTCTCTAGTTGTACCTTTAGATTTTCCTAAATATTGCCAAATAGTATCACTTGCTTCCAAAGTCGAAATTTGACCGATTGTTCGCCAAGCAAACATCCTTACTGTTTGGGGTTTCGATAGATTAGTTGCAAGTTGAAATAGTGGTTCTAGTACTTCGTTTTCTAACTGTACTAAAGCGGTCATTGCTGTATTTCGAGTTGACTTGTAGTGAAGTCCACTAATTAATGTTCCGTAGTATTCTTCTAAACGATTTGCAGCAATCATTTCCAATACAGCACAGCGCACTCGCAATGATTTATCCTGCAATAAAGATGGAATATAAATCCGTAAAACTTGTAAATAAACAGCTTCTCGTAAAGCTTTAACAGCATTTGTCCGTTCGCGTTCCTGTTTGTGAGTTAACATCCAGCGCAAAGTTCTGGTTGCTGCTAATTGTTGGATTGGTGTCCCTTGACGTAAAAGTAATGCAGCTGCTGTTGCACGGACAATTGAATGTTGTTTCCCGTGTAAGTATTCCTCAAGTTTCCTTAAGTCGGGGTGAGATTCAGCTAAATAAACATAACGAATAGCTAGTGCAGAAACTTCGGGAGTAATGTTATTGATAGTTTCTTCATTTAGCAGTTGTCCGACTTGGGTTAAGTATGTAGGGTTTGCACCTCTTTGCAACATTTTTTCTAAACTCAGTTGTTGCAAATCTGGGGGTAAATCTATTAATAGTGGAGCTAAAACTGCTTCTGCTCCTTGGGGGTCGAGTTCCGATAAGAGTTCAATACAAGAACTTCGATCTCCGGAAGCAGTATTTTCTTTTAAAGCTTTGATAACTGCTTGTTTGAAAGAACGTAAATCAATATCTGTACCCTTTAGTTGTTTTTTTCCCGCACTAAAGACCAACAAACTTACATAATGCGATCGCAATACCCAAATTACAACTAAACAAATAAGTGCAATGATAATAGTTTCTATCAAAATAACTGTTTTACTTTGGGGTATAGCCTGTGTCACTAACCACAAAGTGATTAAAATCAATGCCCCTGCTGCACCTGCACCAAATGCTTCAGCAACACCACTAGCTAAAGCTTGGATTTTTGTACGTACTTTATCTGGAATCGGTTGAAATAATAATGGACCACTGCTGAGAACAAAGGTATAGCGTAGAAGCTCATCAAGGAATTTCAAAAATACCATTCCCCAAAAAATAGGTAGTTGGGGTGTTGCCGATGTTAAAGATAATAAAATTACTAAAGAGAATGCAAAAATTGCCACTGTAATTGGTAGTAAAGCAATAGTTACAAAGACTCCAAAACGCTGAAGAATGCGACTGGAAAGGAATAGTTGTACCAATAACTCACAGATACCAGCGACACCACCAAATAATCCCAGAAAGCTAGCAATATCCTTTTCGTTATAATTTGACTTTAATTGGGCAAGATACTGAAAATCAATAAATATACCAATAACTTGTAGCAGTCCGAAAAAAGCAAATAATAATAATGCATAATGCCTTAAAGGAGTAGAAAGACGACGCCCAGAAGAACTTTGAACTTTGGAAACTAATCTATTTGGAACGCTAGGGAAAGCATAGCGATAGTTATGAGTTAGATAAAAAAGAATCACCGCACCCACAACGATTAAGATACTTGCAAAGGGAAAGATGACTCCATCTAAGCCAACAAATATTAGCAGTAAAGGTAAACTAAAACCACCAAGAATATCAGCAACTAAAATTCCACTACTTACAAGTGGGTAAGCACGTTTTATTTCCTGAATATTGAATAGCTGATTCGCGGCGATCGAAGTATTAAGGTCATTGAGAACATAAGATGCATCAACCCATAACCGCAATAAAAATATAGTAATAACTGCAGCATATGAAACTTCTAAACCCTGACGCAGTAAAAATAAAACCGCAAACATACAGGGTACAGTCCCTATTACTACCCAACGCAAGGAAAATATCTTTTGCAACCAGGAATAGCAGAAAACTAATACCGCTCCAGTTACTGCACTAGCAATATAAATCCACGGTAAGGAATCAGCATTATATTTATCTAAAAATAGCGCAACAGTAGTATCTTCGGACCAGCGCAACCCAATACAAGTTGTGGTGTAAAAAGCAAACATCAGCCAAGTGCGATCGCTTTCTTCCGGTCGGAGATTGATTAACTGTAATATTCGTGGCAAAATACCTGTTTTTGGAGTAAGCGAATGATTTTTCAGTTCCATAACCTCCCAATAAGTTACTGAAATATAAACAATAAGAAGTCCCGAGCAACTGAGTATTAGTTTTCCCACTCAGCACTCGGGACTATCGCTTCTCGAACAATAAGTTTTACATTTGAGTTTTATATGTGACCTTACAAAGTTTGAAGTTAAAAAATTTGAAGTTACCTGACAAACTTTGAACTTAAAAAATCAAGAACGTACCAGAGCCTAAGCTGATACGGTAGACTCTGATACGTCAGTGTGTCAAAATTAATGAAATAGACTATTAAAAGATAGAGGATAAAAATCTTAATAAGTCTTATCAAGACTTCAAAATTAAAGATTTTTAAGTTATAGAAAATTCAGCAGTGACTTTTGGCTCTGCTCTTTGTTTTATTTAAGAACTCGTCACTTAAGAAATCTCACTCTAACTTCTTTACAGATTATTTCTTAGGAGACAGAAGCATCATCATATTTCGACCTTCTTTTTTTGGCGCTTGCTGAATTTCGGCAAGACCTTCTAAATCATTTGCCATTCGCTTGAGTAAAACTTCTGCCATATCGCTATGTTGAATTTCTCGACCGCGGAACATTACAGTAGCTTTTACTTTATCGCCATCTTTAAGAAAGCGCTCTGCTTGTCTCACACGTACTTGGTAATCGTGTGGTTCTATTTTGTAGCGCATCTTTACTTCTTTAACATCAGCTGTATGCTGCTTTTTACGAGCCTCTCTCGCCTTTTTCTCTTGCTCAAACTTGAATTTCCCATAGTCCATTATCCGACAAACTGGTGGGTCAGCTTTATCAGAAAGCAATACCAAGTCTAGCTCTTTTTCTTCTGCTAGTCTTAATGCTTCTTGAGGGGGCATAATCCCCAACTGAGCACCATCAGTATCAATCAACCGAATTTTCGGAAAGCGAATTCGTTCGTTAATTTGTGGCAGATCTCGACTTCTTCTTTTCTCTATCACAGGCATATATGAATTGTGGGAGCTGTTATGTTAAGGGTTTGGCTTGGGCTTGAGTAACGTATCTCAGATAAATCATTTTGAAATAACTGAGGTCTAATATTGAAACATGTACTTCTAGGATAACTAATCTAAAAAGTAATTTCCTGACCTTATCTGTCATTCTACTCACACTCAGAGAATTTCTATCCAATAGTTAATCTAAATTACATAAGTGTTGCAAACTTTAATTATCGTAACATCTACTTTTCTATTTGCTACAGCAAAAATTACGCATTTATACTGTTTGCTAAGATAGGACTACATGGTATTGACTCCCTGAAAATATTTATTATTTTTTAAATATGATTTTCTAAATAGATTACTCTAAAGTGAAAATCGGAATTAGTACCTAAAATATTAGTACCCAAAATATGAGTAAGACTTAAAATATAATAGTTATTAAGATAGCATACAAGTTTGTAACAGCCTAAAAGATAAAACTTAGGATACACAATTAGTTTAACGCAATTATCCCCTTGTGGGTATTTTTCAGGTTAATTTATTCGATATGAAGCTTATATTGACTTATATTTTCATTATGTAGCAATAGGAGGTAAGTTTGAACCCCACAGCTAACTTACAACAAAGATTAGGTAACCAGAGAGATTGGATATGGCGGGGTTGGAGGATTCGCTACACATATATCCGCGCAGTTCAAACAAGTCAAAAACCTCCCATAATTTTTCTGCACGGCTTTGCCGGTTCTATTGCGAATTGGCGACATAATTTAGAAGTATTTAGTGCATCTCATACAGTTTACGCCTTAGACATATTGTGTTTTGGAGCTTCAGAAAAAGCTACAGCTAATTACAGCGTGGACTTGTGGGTAAATCAAGTCCACGACTTTTGGGAAACATTTGTTGGTCAACCAGTAATTTTAGTAGGTCACTCCATCGGTTCCCTAATTTCCCTTACTGCTGCTGCTACTTATCCGGAAATGGTGAAAGGATTAGCGATGACGAATCTTGCGGATCCGTCACTAGAAAAAGAACAAACCCCTGCATTTCTCTACCCAGCAGTGGGATTTGTGAAAAATATTGTTGCTTCTATCGCTTTACCTTTGTTAATTAAACCCTTTTTCTACTTCATACGTAAAAGTGGGTTTATACGTTACGGACTTAACCAAGCTTACGTTAATCCGAAGACGGTCACTGATGAACTAGTAGAAATTTATGCTACACCTCCTCAAGATAGAGGTTCTCCTGGAGCTCTTCTAGCCCTAGTAAGGTCTTCAGTTAGTCCCAATTATAGTCCCAACATCAAGGAAATTTTGCCTACCTTATCTATTCCCATGCTGTTAATTTGGGGCAAACAAGATAGATTCTTTCCTGTAAAATCGGCAGAAGGATTCGCTAAATGTAACAATAAGTTACAGGTTATTTACTTAGAAGGTGTTGGACATTGTCCACATGATGAATGTCCCGAACGAGTAAATAAAGAAATTTTGGGATGGATTGATAAATATTTGGATTAAGTTTGTCGTTTATAATCACCAAATACTAACAACTCATTACCCATTACCCACAATTCACTACTATACGCCGTCGTACCCTGCAAGACCTTAGTGAAGAAGGCAGAGAGAGGGCAGAGGGCAGAAGAATATGGTAGGGGCTAGACCTGCGGTCACGCTGCGCTAACCGACCCACTACCAATTGCAAGCCACCAAAATGGAAATTTTGGTGGGGTCTTAAACCCTTGCTCCCTGCGGTCGCCAGAAGCTCTACGACAGAGGCTTCAGCCGACGCCGCAGGCTCTAGACCTATTGCTAACGCAACGCTACGCTAACTGCCTT
>JGI1201J43222_100099_pt1 | contig 32176 bp, 24 predicted proteins | sample MastesBC008_FD_43222 | JGI IMG/M metagenome (IMG submission 43222) | reverse complement strand
ATTATTTTTCCAAATTGGTATAAGATTTTGTTCGAACCCAAAATTAATAGAGACGTATTTGTTCACGGCTAATTGCAAGTTAATAAATTTACGTCTCTATAAAGCTTCTCTGATTCATTAATCGCAAAAACTAAGAGCCATGGTGACGTTGCTGCTCTATTTTCACTTCTGCACTTTTGAGTTTTTTCCCTTCGCTTAATTGACTAATAATTTCTGCAACATCTAAACCGGTAGTTTGTCTCAACTGCTCGATAAAAGCCGCCATCTTAGTTGCATTACTACCACCATTACCATCAATCATGGTGACATTTTCCACTGCAACTTCAGGAATACTCGATGACATCGCTTTGAGCAACACATCTAATTTTTGCAGTAAGAAAATTTCTTTGGCGCTATCGCCAGCAGCTACCCAAGACTCAGCTAAGCTCTTAATACCATCAGCCTGTGCTTTCCCATCTTCAACAATGCTAGCTGCATCACCCTTTGCTTTAGCGATCGCTCGTTCGCATTCGGCTTCAGCAGGTGCGAGCACATCTGCAATTAACTGCTGTTCTACCTGTTTAATGCGCTCGGTTTGTACCGCAACTTCTGCTTGTGTCTTCGCAATTTGCGTTCCTACAGTAGCTTCCGCTTCCGCTACTAATGCTACTCGTTTGGAAAGTGCATTTCTTACCCGTCTTTCTGCATCAGCTTTTGTAACTTCCAATTCTTTTTCTATTTTTCGTAGAGCTACTAACTTTTCGTTTTCTGAACTGCGAATTTCGGATTTTGCTTTGGCTTTTGCTTCTCCGATCCGTGCATTACGTAGCAATTCAGCTTGTTGTTTGCGTCCCAGAGAGTCGAGGTAATGGACATCATCAGAAATATTTTGGATTTGCAAACTATCCAAAGCTAAACCCAGTTTTTCTAAATCGTCTTCAGCTTCTTCTAATAAACTTTTAGCAAAAGCAATCTTATCTTCGTTTACCTGTTCTGGTGTCAAACTTGCGAGAACACCCCGGAGATTACCTTCTAAGGTTTCCTTTGCAAGTTGTTCTATTTGTTTGCGACTTTTACCTAACAGGCGTTCAATTGCATTGTGAAGAACTGGTTCTTCTCCAGCAATTTTGATGTTTGCAACCCCTTCAACTGTGAGGGGAATACCGCCTTTTGAGTAAGCATTTGCTACCTTAAGGTCAATAATCATGTTGCTCAAATCCATGCGGAAAGTCCGCTCCAACAATGGGGTTTGAATACTACTACCACCTTTAACTAGGCGATATCCGACCTGACCACCAGTAGAAGTTCTATGTTTACCACCAGCAAAAATTAATACTTCATTCGGCTGACAGATATGATAAAAGTAACGAATTATCCAGTAAGTTGCTGCCGAACCTGCGCCGAAAATACCTAGGAGTAAACTGATTATTTCTATCATTTTTATCTATTATTTGTAGTTAATGATTGACTTTTGAGAATTAAATTGGAATTGAGAATTAAATTGGAATTGAGAATTAAATGGGAATAACTAACTTTCAACAGCTTTATTGCTAGTTAGAGTTCCAATGACATCAATGCCAATAGTCTGATGAATGCTCTCTAGATACTGATTTAATATTGCTGGGTAAACTTTGACTAGACTTGCTAAGGATTTACCATCGCCGTTATCTACAACATTAATTTTATCCAGTTGGAGTCTTCCGGGAATTTCCACTGCTTCAGAAAGGATTTGTTCAATTTTTTGAATTAAAAATAACTGTGATGCATCAGTACCAGTTTCTTGCCATACCAGAGAAAGCATTTCATTAACTAGAGCAGCAGCTTTCGCATTTTCAGCAATTACAGCCGCCTCACCACGGGCTTGTAGTTCTTGTGCTTGTTGTTGTGCTTTTGCTGGAAGTACTTCATCAGCTTCCAAGCGCAAACGTTCTAACTCTGCACGTAATTGTTGTAATTTTTGCTCGAATAATGCGCGTTTTTCCTTAGCTGTGGCAATGCTAACTTCTTCTTCCGAACGTGCTTTTTGTTCTAATTTGGCTTTAAATTCCCGTAGTTCATTTTCTTTTTCCTGAACTATAATCTGATTTTGAGTTTTAGCAACTTCTGCTTCTTGTTGACATTGGGCTTCTACTTGTTCCGCTTCGCGAATAGCGTCCGATTCAGCAATCTCTGCATCTCTAACAATTGCTGCAATGCGGCTACGACTGATAGAACTGAGATAACCTACGTTATCAGAAACACTCTGGATTTTCAAAGTATCAATTTGTAAACCCAATTTCATCAAATCGCGACTAACATCTGAAGTAATACGTTCGACAAATTGTAAACGGTCTTCATTCACTTGTTCTGGAGTTAGAGCCGCAACAACCCCCCGTAGGTTACCCTCTAGGGTTTCCCTTGCTACTCGGAGAATTTTTTTGCGATCGCTCTCTAAAAATCTTTCAATCGCATTACCAACAATTGTTGGGTCGCTCGATAATTTAACGTTAGCAATAGCTTGAATATTTAATGGCGTCCCACCTTTGGAATAGGCATTCTTCACCTCCACGGGAACGGGCATAGTAGTTACGTCCATGCGTTTAACTGTTTCCACGATGGGAATACGAATCGCCCGACCGCCAGCTAAAACTCGATATCCTAATTCCTGTCCGTCTCTGGTTTTCCACTTCCGACCAGAAATAACCAGCACTTCATTGGGCTTGCAAATACACAAACAAGATTTGATAAACCACACAAATAAAACGACACCAAATATACCCAAAGCAATCGGTAAGCTGGTGATAAGTGCTCCATCAATCTGGCTTCTTTGGATATGCAAAGGATTTCTGGGTTCAACTTGTGCAACAGTTACTGTTTGAGGGTTTTGTTGTAAAAAATATTTCATTGACATGGATTTTTTATAAGTAATGAGTAAGAAGTAAAGAGTAAGGAGTAAGGAGTAAAAAGTAATTAGTGATTGATAATATCCCAATCGCCAGAGGCTATGACTATAGCTGCGCTACCTATAGCTGCGCTACCTACGGATCCGGAGCTGTCACCTGCGGATCTGCCGACGCCGTAGGCTCTATGCCGCTCACGCAGTGCTATCCCTAGTCGCCAGTCCCCAGTCCCCAATCCCTAACGACTCAAGGAATTTTCACCTACAACCCAGACTTGATTTTCGTTTGTTTCGACAATTAAGACTCTATCTCCAGCTTTAAAACCTACAGGGTCATCTGTACCAGCAGTGAAATCAAGCATGGATCCTTTGATTTTTATCCGTACTTTACCTCTACATGTTCTATCAAAAGGAATCTCTACTGTAGCAAAAAGACCAATCAAACTTTTAGTAGACACTAAACTATCGACTTTCTGGCGACGGCGTTGGACAACAATTAAAAAAACAATTACTGCACCACAGCACATACCAATAATGATTGCGATCGCTACAAATATTAATATTTGAAGGTTCATTTGTTATTCCTCAGTATTTGTTTTAACCTATATTGCTTTTTCTGGCTATCAACATCAAAAGCTTACGATGCAATCTCTTTGCTGTGTCATTCTTGATGTGTGCAGTATTACTTTCTCAATCTCCATGGAAGTCGAAAGGTTTTTATATTATTAGGTTTACAAAAGTTAAATGGACATAATCAACCTTTATGACGCATATCTAAAGTCATACTAACCCAATTAACCTGGAGTAAGGGGGGGTAAATATGCCCTGATAAAGTTTAAAGTAGTGTAAATTCCGCATAGGTGTGACAAAAATTTTGAGCCTTTCAAGCCCTAATTAAAAATTAGATCTTGTGTAAGTCTCAAATTTACAATTAGCTTCTACTAGATAACCACAATTTAGAGTTTTATATTTTCGGAAAAATACTAAATTATTTCGATGTCATTAGGAGTAGGCATAAAAATTAAGCCCTCAAAGAAGACTTTCTACGGTTGTATTTTATTATTTAGTTTTTATTAATCTTTTCTTACTTAGTTATCAAGCGGGATTTTCACGATGGAGTAAAAACCAATATAACACTCGTCCTGTTATAACGCTGTATAAAATAGCAGACGCAATCGCTAATTCTATCCAGTTCCAAGGAAAGTAGGAAAAATGAAGAAGCACTGATATTGTGATACCTATAAAGGCTGCAAGCACGCAACTTATGAGAGAAGATAAAATCCAAATGATGGCAAAATGTCGGTGAACTATCCACTTTTTTAGCAAAAACCACTGAGTTAATCCAGCTATCGCTCCACCTAACCCACTTGCAATCGCGGCTAAAATACCCACGGCGATTACATCACCAAAGTACGGAAATAAGATATTACTAGTATTTTTACCAACTACTAAAAAAGTGTAAACTCCCAAAGGTAAAGCTAAAGCATTACTTAAAATCCACATAGTGCTGATTTTAGGTAAATATTGTTTTAAAATTACCCACTGGGCGATACCAATAATTATGCCAACAAAACCATAAATTAGAATTATATATAAAATTTTATTTGATTGAAGCTGGATAAAAGTTCTATTTAATAACCAGTTCATGCCAAAACCAAAGGGTATACTGGCACAGAATCCAATTAAATTTGTAATTATCCATTGTCGGAATATTTGTTTGGATCGCTTTGATTCTGACATATAAACATTCGAAATATAAATTTATAATTTACTGTTGATAATATCAAAGAAACACTCAATATTAGCGAACAAAGAAAAATTACCGTAAGTCGAATATTTTGACCCATTCACAAAACAATATTTCATCTGACACTGGTAATGAGATTAATCTTAATTTTGTCTAATTTTATCTGAGTCCAAATCTGACTTGAAGTCTAAATTTAAATCTGAATGGAATTTGAATTTGAACTAGAATTTAAATCTATATTTGAACCTGAATCTAAGTCAGAATCTGAAACTGGTTCGGAATTTAAAATTGATGCAGCCTCGTGCAACAATTGATGCTGTTCTTTTTGAATATCTGCTAACCTGCCAGAAATTTCTTTCAATCTTTGTTGTTTTTCTAGAGAAACGACTTTTTCCCCCACGACTGGTGATATTGTCGAATTATTCAATTTATTAATATTTTGCTTGGTAGGTGAATCAGTTGGGTGCTTGTATTTAAATTTTATAAATAATAGTTTGATAAGTTTATTCAAATATAAAAAGCTTAACTTTAAACCTGCCTGAAGTAATTGTAAAGGTAGTCGGATAATAGATAAGCTTGCCGATTCGATTAATCTAACAGTAGCCTTAATTAAGCTAAAAATTAGAGCTATTGCAAATATAATGAAAATTATACTAATAATTGGATGGTTAGCACCCCAGGAAAGAATTTGTGTCAGTTTGAAAAGTGCGGGATGTTGCTCTAAAAAATTACCTAAGGAAGAGTCTATTGCTATTTGAAATGTATTTCCTAAAGAATCCTTAGCCTGCTCAGTAGTAGCAGTAAATTTATTAACAAACTTATCCGTCACTCGATCTGCTGTAGTTTGCCAAGATTCACCAATTTGTTGTGCATTCTCACTCCAAGAGTTGAATCCTTGATGCACAATTTGTTTTGCCTTCTCAACCTGCTCGGGTATTTTAACAGGTAAATTTAAATTTAAGTTTTCTGATAAATTCATTTGCGAGAAAAGCTTAACTACCTACTAATATAGAGACTTTCTCGCGATTTGGGATGTTATAGCGCTGCGGGATTTATCAGGAACAGATTAAGTTCCTAAAAGGGCTGGCGATCGCTTTTTTTAAGTTAGATTTTCTCCCCTTCCTAAACTCAGGGGAGATAAGTAACACTAAAACTATGAGCTAGCTTAAGATTTATGAAGAAGAGACTATTTTCGGTTGTGGTAAATGAAACGCATCGTCTTACTCGCAGGGTTTGAATCTTTCAATGCTGACTTGTACCGTAAAGCAGCAAAAGTGGCGATATCTCGCTGTCCGCAATTAGATATTCGGGTATTTAGCGACAGGGATATCAATACTAAACGGGCTGAGGTGGAAGCAGCACTTGATGGTGCAGATGTGTTTTTCGCCAGTTTATTATTTGACTACGACCAAGTTTTGTGGATTCGCGATCGCATTGGTAAGATTCCCATCCGTTTGGTGTTTGAGTCCGCATTGGAACTGATGAGTTGCACGAAAATTGGTGCATTTTCCATTGGTGATAAGCCGAAAGGAATGCCCAAACCAGTAAAATTTATCCTTGATAAGTTTGGTAATGGACGGGAAGAAGATAAATTAGCCGGTTATATTAGTTTTTTAAAGGTTGGTCCTAAATTATTAAAGTATGTTCCAGTCCAGAAGGTACAAGACCTGCGCAACTGGTTAATTATTTATGGTTATTGGAATGCTGGTGGTTCTGAGAATGTTGCTGCTTTGTTCTGGACACTAGCAGAAAAATATTTAGATTTGCAAGTTGGTGATATTCCCCAACCAATAGAAACTCCGAATATGGGGTTATTACATCCTGATTATCAAGGTTACTTCGAATCTCCCCGCGAGTATTTGGAGTGGTACCAAAGTAACCAATCCCCGATAGCAAGTCAAAAGTCAAAAGTCAAAATTCAAAAGCAAGAAATTACCAATTCCAAATCGCCAATTCCAAATCGCAAATCCCCAATCGCAAATCCCCAATCCCCAGTCATCGGAATCCTTCTTTACCGTAAACACGTTATTACCAAACAACCATATATTCCCCAGTTAATTCGCCGTTTTGAGGCTGCGGGTTTAATTCCTTTACCGATTTTCATTAATGGTGTAGAAGGACATGTTGCTGTGAGAGACTGGATGACAACTGAATATGAAACTCAGCAACGTCAGCAAGGTAAGGTGGAAACTCTTTCTTTATCTAAGGAAGCAGTAAAAGTCGATGGAATTGTTTCTACCATTGGTTTTCCTTTGGTGGGTGGTCCCGCAGGTTCCATGGAAGCGGGACGTCAAACCCAAATTGCTGTAAATATTCTTACTGCTAAAAATGTACCTTATATTGTTGCTGCACCGTTGTTAATTCAAGATATTCATTCCTGGACGCGTCAGGGAATTGGTGGATTGCAAAGTGTGGTTTTATATGCTTTACCGGAATTAGATGGAGCGATTGATACTGTTCCTTTGGGTGGTTTGGTGGGAGAAGATATTTATCTAGTTCCCGAACGGGTGCAAAGATTAATCGGTCGAGTCCAAAGCTGGGTAAATCTCAGACAAAAACCAGCATCTGAACGAAAAATTGCGATTATTCTCTATGGTTTTCCCCCTGGATATGGGGCTACGGGTACTGCTGCATTATTAAATGTTCCTCGCAGTCTATTAAAATTCTTACATTCATTAAAAGACCAAGGTTATGATGTTGGTGAATTACCCCAAGATCCTGAAGAATTAATTCGTTGGGTTAAGGAAGCAGATGAAAATCCGGTCAACAAAGAAGAATTTGCATCTCAAAATATATCTCAAGTTCATGCTAATGACGATAATCGCCGAGTAGGTTCTAGTGTCAACGCTCGTAGTTTAGAGCAATGGTTGGGATATTTGGGTACTTCTCGGATCGAAAAACAGTGGAAATCTTTAACTGGTACTAGTATTAAAACCTTTGATAATGAGCTACAGATTGGTGGAATTCAACTAGGAAATGTGTGGATTGGGGTACAACCACCTTTGGGAATCCAAGGGGATCCAATGCGGTTAATGTTTGAACGGGATTTAACACCCCATCCCCAATATGCAGCTTATTATAAGTGGTTGCAAAACGAGTTTTCCGCAGATGCGATCGTTCATTTTGGAATGCATGGAACGGTAGAATGGTTACCCGGTTCGCCTTTGGGTAATACTGGTTATTCTTGGTCGGATATTTTGTTGGGAGATTTACCAAATTTATACATATATGCGGCAAATAATCCTTCTGAATCAATTTTGGCAAAGCGTCGCGGTTATGGGGTATTAATTTCCCACAATGTACCGCCTTACGGTCGTGCGGGACTGTATAAAGAATTGGTAGTACTGCGGGATTTAATTTCTGAGTATCGGGAAGATCCAGAAAAGAATTATGCTCTCAAAGAAGCAATTTGCAAAAAGATTGTGGATACGGGTTTAGATGCAGATTGTCCGTTTACAGAAGCAAAGCGTTTGGGTATTCCCTTCAGTCCAGAAAATGTGCGCATGTTCAGCGATCGCGCTTTTAGGGATTATTTGGTAGATTTATACGAATATTTGCAGGTCTTGGAAAATCGCCTGTTTTCCTCTGGGTTACATGTGTTGGGTGAAGCACCGAACGAAGAAGACATGCGGTCGTATTTAGAAGCTTACTTTGGCGAAGAAGAGTTAGAAGAAGTAGAAATACAGGAAGACTCAGACAAACACGAACACAAAAAGCTAGTTCACGATCTGTTAATGCAGAGTACGGATGAATTAACAAATTTGTTACGGGGTTTGAACGGAGAATATATTCCCCCCGCACCGGGAGGAGATTTGTTACGGGATGGTCCTGGTGTGTTACCGACAGGAAGAAATATTCATGCCTTAGATCCCTATCGTATGCCTTCTCCTGGCGCTTACGAACGGGGACGGGAAATTGCAAAGAAAATTATTAGTCAGCATTTGCAACAAGAAGGAAGTTATCCAGAAACCGTAGCAGTTATGTTGTGGGGTTTGGATGCAATTAAAACTAAAGGTGAATCTTTAGGTATTCTCCTGGAATTAGTTGGTGCAGAACCGGTGAAAGAAGGTACCGGAAGAATTGTCCGTTACGAACTCAAACCTTTAGCTGAGGTAGGACATCCGCGCATTGATGTCTTAGGAAATTTATCGGGGATTTTCCGCGATAGTTTTGTGAATATTATTGAATTATTAGATGATTTGTTTCAACGTGCTGCGATCGCAGACGAACCAGAAGACCAGAATTTTATCAAAAAACATGCTTTAGCATTACAAGCGCAAGGAGTAGAAAACGTATCTGCAAGATTATTTTCCAACCCTGCGGGTGATTTTGGTTCTTTAGTAAACGACCAGGTAGTTGATGGGAATTGGGAATCAGGGGAAGAATTAGGAAATACTTGGCAAGGTCGGAATGTTTTTAGTTACGGTAGAGAAGATAAAGGACAAGCACGTCCGGAAGTTTTAACTCAGTTGCTGCAAAGTACCGATCGCATTGTCCAAGAAATTGATTCGGTTGAATACGGTTTAACTGATATTCAGGAATATTACGCTAATACTGGCGGTTTAAAGAAAGCTGCAGAAAAACAAACCGGGAAAAAAGTCACAACCAGTTTTGTGGAAAGCTTTTCTAAAGATACTACCCCCCGAGACTTAGACGATTTATTGCGAATGGAATATCGCAGCAAATTGTTAAACCCTAAATGGGCGCAAGCTATGGCGGATCAGGGTTCCGGTGGTGCTTACGAAATTTCCCAACGTATGACAGCCTTAATTGGTTGGGGTGGTACTGCTGATTTTACTGATGATTGGGTATACGACCAAGCCGCAGATACCTATGCTTTAGATGCAGAAATGGCGGAGAAATTGCGTAAAAGTAATCCTGAGGCGTTTCGTAACATTGTAGCGAGAATGCTAGAAGCCCACGGACGGGGTTTTTGGGAAGTTAGTGATGAGAAGTTGCAGAAACTGCGGGAATTGTACGATTTGAGCGATGAAGAATTGGAAGGGGTAGAAATGTGAAGAAGCCAAAAATACAAATATTGAGATAGAAATTGATAAATTTTGCGCAGCACTGAAGTGGAATCCCCAGTTGGATTTTGACCCTGAGGAGAAAGTGCAGGAATTTTAGCAGGAAGGATGGGGGAACGATTTTTAATAATCAAGACTTACGCACGGACAACGTAAATGCGGTCATTGCGACGATAGGAAGCAATCCCAAACCATTGGAAATTGGTAACGAGTGCGTAAGTCCTAATAATGACTAAATCTCTAAATTCTCACCATTAACGTTATTTTCTTCGGTCTCATCTGAGTACCTTTGGGATAGTACTTCGCAATTCAGATTTCAAATCATTTGCTGGATGCATTTATTTTAACTTGAAGTGTGATTTTCAAGTATAAAAATGACACTAAGGAATAGTCAGTGATGATAAATTGCAGAATTTGCGGGAATTGTATGATTTGAGCGATGAAGAGTTGGAAGGGGTGAGGGTTTAATAGTTCATAATAACTACAGTTGCTAATTTAAAAGGTTTTAAGATTTATGCTAGAAATTAGCAACTCACCAAAAAATTAGAATAGTTTTGAAGGAGATTTATTTGGCAGACACTTTTGATCGACGTTGTCAACTAGGTGCTTCTCGTCGTCGACTTGAAGATGCGATCGCTTTGCATGGCTGTAAGCGTTGGGCTGGTTCTATTTATCTTGGTGGTTACGCGATTGAATGCTCTCTGAAGTCCTTAATTTGTTACATGGAAGCTAAAAATAACTTTAAGGATACTCAAATATTTAAAAATGGTCTACAAGGTTCAGAATTACATAGTTTGACAAAATTATCGAGGGATTTGCCTAAATTACAACGTGCTATTGCTTTAGATCGCACCAATGTTTATCGTAATGCGTGGAATACAGTTTCATCCCTGTGGCGTAATGACGAATTACGCTATTCCGAAAAAATGGGAGATGAGATAGAAAGTCAACGCTTCATACAAGCAGTGAAAACATTACATGGATTGCTAATGAGTCAACAAGGGGAGACATCATGATTAACCAAGTTACATCGCCCCTTCATATTGAAGAACATCTAAATCGTGAGTTCAAGCGTGAAGATCCAGAAGCACAAATAAAGGTTAAACGTACATCACTGGGATGGTTAAACATTCGGATAATTACAAATTCTTTCGAGAATAAATCATTAGAAGAACGAGAACAAAAAACAGATAAGCTTCTCAAAGTCATAAATACTAATCTTGGTCAATACCCAATTGCTGGCTACGATCTACTAACTCCAAAAGAAGTTACTGATAATTCTCCAGAATATATACAATTACCTTTGTGGTCAGATATTTTAATGGCTCCAGAACCTGACCAACCAGCAATTTTAGATGAAGATAACCCGACCAAAACACCTCAAATTGTTACTTTTTACTCTTTTAAAGGAGGTGTGGGTCGTTCCACAGCTTTGGGAATGGTCGCAGGTGTTCTCGCAACTCGTAATCGTCGGGTTGTGATGGTAGATTTTGATTTAGAAGCACCTGGAATTTCAATTTTATTTGACCCCGATATCGAAAAAATCAATGAAGAACAATATGGCGTTTTAGATTACTTACATCAACGCTATCTAACACCAGATCAAAATATTCCCAAAATAGAAAGTTGTATTTCTCAAATTAAGTTACCTACTCGTGGCGAACTTTTTTTAGTTCCCGTTGGAGAATATGATGAAAATTACATACATCGTTTAGCCGATCTTGACCGACAAACTTTAGAAAATTTTTATAAGGGTGCAAATAATCCAATCGAACAGCTGATGGAAGATATAAAAACTTCCTTAAATCCAGATGTAATTTTGATTGATGCACGTCCTGGCTTCAGTGATATAAGTGCGATCGCGCTCTTCGATTTAGCAGATACTGCAATCATTTGCTTTTCACCCACCGATCAAAGCTTTGAAGGACTACGTTGGGTTGTGCAAGGTATTCGAAAACAAAACCAATATCAGGCTAAACCCGATATTCGCTTTCTACTTACACCTATGCCTGCAGTAGCATCACAGCAATACCAAGCTTGGATAACAAAAGTTGAAGATTGGATTGCAGATAATTGGGGTTTACCTGATGAAATAACTATCAAAGAGCTTTATTATGAAATTCCATATAATCTTAATATTACAACTTTGTCTAGTCTGGTAAATCTACCAAACAGTTTACTTACCAACTATTTGCCAATCGCTGATGCTATTGAGGCTAGTTTGGCAGATGTTAAGACTGAATTAGCGACTAATACAAATATTTTTAACCGTACAAATATTTTAAATGAATTACGCTTTGATGCAGCAACGGCACAAGAATTAGAAGCTGAGAATATACCGAATATATTTCAACGTACAGAAGATTTTCCTAAATTTTTAAGTAATAAAAACTGGCTAATTCGAGGTGCGAAAGGAACAGGTAAAAGCTTATTGTTCAGATTATTTGTAGAGCAACCAGATAAAGCAAAAGAACAGGCTCATTATGAAGTAAATTTAAGTAACGTTGATTTTATCGCCGCTCACGGTCAACCCAGATTAGGAGGACCGATCCTAGAAAGTAGCGATCTAGCTAGTTACGAGCAACAAGTGGGTGAAGACAACTGGTCTATATTCTGGATAAATTACGCACTTTTGCAATTATGCCACCGTTTGCCTGAGTTACGTTCGCTTAATAGTTTAGATCGAGAGTTACTTACACTGAGTGCTCAAGACGATCCTCAACACTCTGTGATCGTATCTTGGTTGGTTGAACGCGCCCAATCTCCGCAAGCAGCTTCCCAAGCAGCTGATGAACTGCGTTTAATTGATCGCTGGTTACGAGATAATAAAAAAGTTGTGTGGCTGCTTTACGATGAACTAGATGCTGGCTTTGGTTCGACAAATAAAGATTATATTAGAAGAAGAAAAGCCCTCGAAGCATTATTAGCATGGTGTTTAGAAAGCGGGACAAGCCTAAAATCAATAGTTCCTAAAATATTTTTGCGTGAAGATATTTGGAATCAGCTCAACTTCACTAACAAAGGGCACTATACTGGGCGTTCGCTTCAATTACGCTGGGATGAAACTGACCTCTGGAGAGTAGTACTACGTCAAGCTCTCAAGAGTTCTAACACTTTAAGTGAATTTTTAGAACAAAAATTTGGGGTAACCGTGGCTCGACTTAATGCAATTAATTTAGAGCAACTACGTACCAGCTTATATACTTTATGGGGTGAGCGGATGGGTCGCACAAAAAAGGCTTACACCTATAACTGGGTTCGCACTCGTATCGCTGATGGACAAAAAAACTGCTTCCCTAGAAGTTTAATCCTACTATTACAAGAAGCAGTTAAACGTGAAAAGGATTTCTCCACAGAATATAGTTCTGAGATCGTCTTACGTCCAAAAGCTTTAATTGATGCTTTTCCCTATGTTTCTCAGCAACGAGTAGATGAGGTACGTAACGAATATCCTGAACTGGTTGAATATCTCAATAAATTACAGAGTGAACGTTCTCCTATCGATGAAAATCGCTTGACTGAAATATGGGGTATTAAAGATGGAGAATTAGCCCTTCGTATTAAAGATATGGTTGACGCTGGAATTTTTACAGAACGTTCGCGTCCAAACGATTCTCCTCCTCGTATTTACGCTATTGCTGAACTTTACTTGTATGGATTAAGTATGATCCGTAAAGGACAGAGATAGCAAGGTTCCTTGTTTTCAACTTACTCCCTTGCATTCCTTCTTTAATAAAGGCTTAATTTCCCCCGCAACTTTGGCAGATACTTTTTCTTTATTAATAGGAATATTAAAAGGATTATTTACAAAGAAAGAATGATTTGAGATGTCAGTTTGGATCCGGTCGGGAATATCTTCTTGGGAAATATTTCCTTGATTGACATCTTTAATTGTCTTAATTAATTCTGGCTCAGCAATTCTAATAATAATAGGTTTGGCAATATTAGCTCCCCGAGAACCAAAGTCAGTTTCTTTCAGCTTTTGTTTGATCGCATTTCGACAAACCTGCTCGGAAGATGCAGCCACAGCATATTTTGGCAAACTCCCCCCAATCGCCACGCCAAATATGACTATTGAAATAGCAATATGGTTAAATACCTTCATATGGTTAAACTACAATTATATAAACTATGTTCTACCTATATTATGAGTAGAAATAATTAAAAGCCAGTAGTTTAAATTTGCACGCTAACTCCAATCGTTGGAATTCTGAGGGGTAGCTAGGATTTATCAACTTAGAAACTACCAGGTAAGGTAATTGACTAATACCTTATAAAAACAAAACATTATTGCTAACAACATAATGACTTGATACCCAAGAAAAGGAGAAAGTAGCAAACCCCAAAAAGCTGCGATTAAAAATAGAAGTCTTTTATCTTTTTTATATGTTTCTCTATTTTTAATAATGAACTCTGAAATCTCTTTTTTTCTCAGTTGATATCGGGATTGTTTATCCATAAAAACATCTAAAATAATTTACAAAGGAAATTACTTTATCTACAAAAATCAAGGCAAAAATCAGAATTAGTTTTGTGAAAAATAGAATACTAAGGTTTACTAGATTTATTAAAATAAAGTTTTTGACCCTTAAGCTTTTTAATGAAAATAATATATCAAATCAAAAATTTAAAGTTTGTAATTTGAATTTACTATAACTAAAAGTAAATATAAAGCGGTATTCTTACTGAAAAAAATAACATTTAAAAATACTACTTCAAGTGCAATTAATTACACAAACAGTTCACTAGTTAGTATAATTAACAACTACTATTTGAAGCAAATAACCTTGTGAATGAATGATTGTTTTGCAATTTCAACACTTCCAATACCTTCGTTCACACAAAATTAATCTTTTTCTGGAAATAATCTCGCATTTGCACAGAAATTCTTCAATGTTGTTCTTTGCTGTTAGTTAACAGAGAGTTCCTAAAAATATTGCGATAAAATATTGCGATCGCGTGGGAAAATCCACTGTAAACGACCCAATCAAATTAATTCCAATCTTCTATTAGCTGACGGGCAAACTCTATAGCTTCATGGGGCGTAGATACTTTGCCTTCAGCTTGTGCCACTTTGATTTCTGTCAACAATTCCCCTACTAGTGGCGAAGAAGGTATATTTAGATATAATATAATATCCTTACCACTCACTAACTGAGTGGAATGACTAACCAGATCATCAGGGTCAAGGTAGCGAGCGATCAAGGGTGCGATCGCCTCTACCCTATTATTATCTGCCATAAATAAAATTGTTGTAGTTGGGAATACATCTCCCGCTGTTTGGAAGAAAAAAAACTGTTCTCTTAAGGACATCTCACCTGAATTCAAGGTTTTTAAGGATTTCAGAGCAGTGGTAACAGCTTTAATTTCTGCACGGCTATAAGTTAAGTTTTGTAACTCAATTTCTGCTACTTCTGGATCTGGGCTTGCGAGCATCGCAAGTTTAGCAATACCCAGCCAAGTGGTTTTGACGGTATCCCGAATATATTCTGGAAATTTCTTCCCTAACTCCATCCAACTTTGAGCGAGTAAGGAAGCAGCTCGATCCACCTCCATCAATTTAGCTACGCGCTCGGGAGTAGCACTTTTAAAAAATGGTGATAGTAAATTATCTTCCCAAGCTTTTTTTAACCAAGGAGTTCCTTCAGGTTTTGTTAACATGTAACTAATTTCTACCCTTACTCTCTCCGCAGCTAATGAAGTAACATGTGAAGCTAAGGAACAGATAGCGGCTTGAGTTTTGGCTTCAATGCTAAAACCCAATTGAGATGCTTGACGATATCCCCGTAATAATCGCAAGGGATCATCTTGTAAATTTGCAGGTGATACCATCCTCAGAATACCTGCTTTAATATCCTCTTCACCTTTGAGTGGATCGATTATTTTTTGCCTATATGGGTCATAGGCGATCGCATTAATTGTAAAGTCGCGTCGGTGCAAATCAACTTCCAGAGTATCTCCTTCTTGTCGAGCAAAATCTGCTGTTGCGTTGGGAAAAACTACGCGAGCAATTTCTCTTTCTGCATCAAGTAAAACAAACCCAGCTTGATAATGCTTAGCAATGTTACGCGCTACACCCACAGCATCGCCAGGTAATACAAAATCTAAATCTAGATATTCTCGTTTTCGACCTAAAAGCCCATCCCGCACTGCACCGCCAACAATGTAAGCTGGCTTTGGTAAAAGTTCTAAGTCAAAGGGACAATTTCCCGGACAGACGAGAGAATTAAGGAAGTTTGACATTGTAATAAAAATAAACCTTCCGGCTAGTAATAAAGCCAGTTATTAAGCTAGATTAACAATAAAGGTATTGGAGTTGATTTCCCTATGTGTATTTGTGTCAACTGCCACTATGTAGATCGCTGTGTCACTTACAATGCAGTAGAAACCCAGCATCAGCAACCTCATTTAACTGAGGAGCCTGATTTTGAACCTAATGAACCATCCATCAATGTAAATATTCGTCCCCGTGAAGACATAATTGAAATGGAATGGGATGTGGTTGGCTGTCTTAGCTTTAAGAAAGATGCTGGAAAATGGTCTAGGTTACGTCCTGGTGAAGCAATACCAACTTAATTACAAATTTTTATAATGCTGCTTTAGAGAATGCTAAAAGTACCTTAGATTCGATCGCAAGTACCCAAAATTCCATAGCTCGTTTAATCTAAATTTAATCCACCTTCTCAAAGAAAAACGTTAACGCCATAAGATTATTGGGTAATTTTTTGCTTTCTTTTTTTCTGTTTCCTAATTTGCGGTCTCTAAGTTTATCGGTAGTAAAATTAATTGTTTCTTAATTTTTGCTGGCTTCGTTTGGGCTCTTTTGCTGAAACAAACCTAAAACTAATACTTTTCCAAAAGTTCTCCAGATGTTGCCGATTGTCAAACTCACATGGTTAAATTAACCGGTAAAATAATTTAATTCTAATTAATCTCTAGTTGACCTTTGAGCAGAAAACAAGAGCATCTTCAATCTAAAAAGTATGTTTTAGCCTTACATACTACAACTCCGGAATTAGGTTTAGCAATTAGTAACTTTGACGGAGGGGATAAGCGTTCTAAGGTTTGGAATCTAGAACGAGAGTTATCCAGCCAGATGCACCAATGCCTGATCGAATTTATTAAACCACAACAATGGCAAGATTTAGCTTTTATTGCTGTCGCCAAAGGTCCGGGGGGTTACACAGGAACGAGAATTGGGATGGTGACTGCTAGAACTTTAGGACAACAATTAGACATCCCTGTATTTGGTATCTCCACATTAGCTGCGTTTGCTTGGCATTATCTTACCAATCTCGAGCTTAATAAGGGCAAAGGTGAAAAAACGTTAGCAGTACAAATGCCAGCACAAAGAGGTAAATTATTCACAGCTATTTATCAAACTACACCAAATATTTCCCCATTTAAAGTTTTATTACCAGATACAGTATTAACTCCTGAAAGTTGGCAAGAAAAATTGTCGAAACTTAATCTGAACTATCAACTGCTTGAAGCTAATTCTGAGTTAGCAAAAACAGTCACTAGTATTTTAGATTTAGCTTATATTGACTGGTGCAAGGATAAATTTCCTCTATGGTCGGAAGCACTACCATTTTATGGTCAGCATCCAGTAGATATTTAGTTTGAATATTTTTCTATTTCTCCAGACAGAGTGTTCGCTCTCATTACACCTATAATTCGAAGAAAATAATTCTTTAGTGCGAACGATTTATTCGATAAAAATAGTTAAGCCAAACAGAAAATATCTTTAATAAAATATTTTATTCTCAGCCTGAAATTAAACATCTCATAAAAATTGTTTTTTTTAGGTTGCTTTTTTTTCTAAAAAAAATTAATCTTTGCAATTGTTACCTAATATTTAATTGCAGATTTGGTGTATGTTTAGGAGCGAAATTAACTACCGGTAATACATTACTAGATTTCCTGTTTTATATTATACGCAATCAAGATTGGGGTTTTGTCTTCAAAAAATGTTGATTATTTCACTAACTCGATATTTAAATCAGTCGATTCTCTAACAGTCAATCTCAAGTATTTAATCCCAAGCTAGAGGGACTTATATTTTTAGAGGATTTTTTATATTTAATATTTATATTTAATATTTATTTTTAATACTTATTTTTAGTATTTATTTTGTTTCCAACCCCAAAGAATAAATTGAACCGAGAACATTGAGATTTAGTCTAATCACTTAGCAGCATAATTTTCATGAGAATTGCTTTCCTGGTAGATACGTTCCCTGTAATTTCAGAAACCTTCATTGTTAATCAAATTGTGGGTTTGATTAATCGCGGACATGATATTCACATATATACCAAAAATCGCGGTAATATGTCGAAATATCATACTGATATAACTAAGTATAATTTGCTTGAAAAAACAACTCTGTTGGAGCAAGCACCAAGAAGTTATTTGTGGCGATTGATTAAAGGGTTCGGATTATTTATAACAAACTTCCATAAAGCACCTTTAGCTTTTTTGTACTCATTTAACTTTCTAAAATACGGCAAAAAGGCTCTGTCTTTAAGGTTAATGTACTCGATAGTACAAATGTTAGAGTCGGAACCCTACGATATAATTCATTGTCAATTTGGGATGCATGGTCTTGAGGGGATGTTATACCGGGATATTGGGGCTCTCAAAGGCAAATTAATTACATCTTTTCGTGGCTATGATATCAGTTACTATCTCCAGGAAGAAGGAAACGATGTATACGATGAACTGTTACTTAAAGGAGATTTCTTCCTCGCAAACTGCGAATTTTTTCGACAACGGGCGATTAAATTGGGTTGTGACCCGAAAAAAATAGTTGTTCACGGTTCGGGGATTGATTGCAGTCGATTTATTTTTCAAACTCGCAACATTACTCCTGGGGAAACAATTCAGATTGCAACTACCGGTCGTCTCGTAGAGAAAAAAGGCATAGAATATGCCATTCGCGCGATCGCTAAAGTTGCTGAATTTCAACCAAATGTTGAATTTAAAATTATTGGGGACGGACCTTTAAAAGAACACTTTGAGCAAGTTATTCAAGAACTTAATATCGGTGATAAAGTACAACTACTGGGTTGGATGAATCAAAAGGAGATCATCGAAGTTCTCAATAAGACTCACATATTTGTTGCTCCTAGTGTCACCGCTAGTGATGGGAATCAAGACGCTCCAGTAAATACTTTAAAAGAAGCCATGGCTATGGGTTTACCTGTGGTTAGTACCTTTCATGGTGGGATACCAGAATTAGTTAAAGATGGAGTATCAGGATTTTTAGTCCCGGAAAAAGATGAAACTGCGATCGCAGAAAAATTAATCTACCTGATCGAGCATCCAGAGATTTGGTCGAGCATGGGTTCATCCGGTCGAGAATATGTAGAAGCACATTATGATATCAATAATCTTAATGATGAATTAGAGCGGATCTATCATCAGGTCTCAATAGATAAGCTACCTACTGTATCAGAAACAGTGCGGACTTATTCCCTGACTCCCCAATAAATTAGAAGTTGTTAAAACAGCTGAGAAATACAAATCCACACAGGTATTTTTTGTTTGAACCGAAGTCTAAATTAAGTTATTAAGCAAGGATTAAGTCATGAGCCTTTCAAACACAACAGCAAAAGATGTAACAATTGTCGTTGCTCCCAGAGAACGTTTCAGCTACACCCGCGAATCTCTAGAAAGTATTTACGAACATACAGAGTATCCATTCGAACTAATTTATGTAGATGGCGGCTCTCCCAAAGATATAAAAAATTATATTGCCAGCAAAGCCAAAGAGAAGAACTTTCAGCACATTCGTACTGACTGTTACCTTTCTCCCAACCACGCTCGTAACTTAGGTTTGCGCCAAGTAAAAAGCAAATATATTGTTTTTATCGATAATGATGTAGCTGTTACTCCTGGCTGGTTGAAAGCTATGGTTGACTGTGCTGAATCTACAGGTGCAACAGTTGTTAGTCCTTTAGTATGTCAATTTTTGCCATTGCATACGGAGGTTCATTGTGCTGGAGGTGAATCAGGGGTAAAAGTCATTGAGAAAGACGGAAATGTCAGGCGTCAAATTATTGAGAAAATATACAAACAAGGTCGTAAAGTCGAGCAAATACGTCCGCAGTTAAAACGTGAAAAAACTGGGTTAGCAGAGTTTCACTGCATGATGGTACGGACAGATATCTTCGATAAAATTGGCGTTTTAGACGAACAGTTGTTTAATACAAAAGAGCATGTTGATTTATGCATGTTGGTAACTGAGGCGGGAGGTAGTATTTATTTAGAACCCGATTCTTTGGTCACCTATGTTCCTGGACCACCCCTAGAATTTTCAGATTTGCACTACTACATGCTGCGTTGGAGCGATGCTTGGGAACTCAACAGCTTAAAACGTCTGCGCGAAAAGTGGAATGCAACAGAAGATCAATATTTTAAAAATAAATACAACAGATTGGGTTGGCGCAGACGGATGACAATTGTCGATCCTTTGTCTCGTAAATTAGCCTTTGGTAATCGTTCTTTGGCTCGCGTATTCGGTAAAATCCTCAAACCGATAGATAAATTCTTTAATAAATTTGTCACAAATCGCTACGCGAACAAGTATTTACCTAATAAACTGATATCGACTACAAAAACTCAGCAATCTACAGTTACAACAGCATCGTCATAATTTGTAACTCGTAATATGTCCTATCGTACGCGGCGGAGCCGTTTGTTGACGCAGCTACGCTGAACACCGTCAGGTGCGGGCTAACGGACACGCTGCGCTAACGTAATTTGCACTTGCTATAGCAAGTTTAAGTTACAAACTGTAGGAGTAAGCATGTAGGTTAGGGCGTTATATTTTGCTTAGATCACAGGAAATGTCCTTGCCTAAAATCTTAACCCTACACGAACTACAAATTACGTTCCTCCGTCAGGGCGGATCTCATTATGAATTAACAACTACAAACTTTAATAAAGGGTCATAAATATTGAAACGACGTAAACATTTACAGCCTTCGAGACGACCAGAAGAATTTTATACACCCGAAAGTCAATTACGACATCCTCGGCAATTACTGAGACAAATGTGGCTAGATTTACTAGCTTCTCGCGAACTTGCCTGGAGACTGATGGTCAGGGATATTAGCGCCCAATACCGTCAGTCCTTCTTAGGAATTATTTGGGCATTTATTCCGCCGATTGTCATGGCTGCTGGATTTAATTTAGCCAATGAAGCCAAAGTCATTAATGTGGGTGAAACTTCCTTACCTTACCCTGCTTACGTAATGTTTAGTACTGCTCTTTGGCAAACCTTTGTGGAAGCAATTAGTGGTCCAATTCAAGCGGTTACAACAGCCAAGCCAATGTTAGCCAGGGTTAAGTTTCCTCGAGAAGCTTTAATATTGTCAAAATTGGGAGAAGTATTTTTTAACTTTTCAATAAAATTAATTTTAATTACTGCTTTATTTATTTGGTTTCAAATTCCCATAACCTGGTCAGTAATTTTAGCTCCTGTGGCATTAATACACTTGGTTATGTTTGGAACATTTATCGGCGTGATGCTATCTCCTTTTGGGGTTTTATATCAAGATATATCCAAAGGTTTAACGCTGGTAACTGGATTTTGGTTGTTTTTAACTCCTGTGGTGTATCCGGTTCCTAACGATGGAGTGTTTGGATTTTTGGTCAAATTTAACCCAGTAACCCCCCTATTAGTTACTACCAGAGAGTTAGCAACCACTGGATTATTAACTCAAACTGTGGGATTTTGGGTAGTGAGTCTTGTCACTATTGTGGGTTTATTTTTAACCTGGATTGGATTTCGTTTAGCTATGCCTTTTGTGGTTGAAAGAGTAAGTTCCTAACATGACTAGTTTAAAAGATAAAGAAGTAGCAGTTGCACCAAAAGATGACAATGAAGCTGTTATCGAGATAAACGATGTTTCCAAGAAATTTTGTCGGGATTTAAAACGCTCTTTGTTTTATGGTGTCACAGATATTGCCACAGAACTAACTGGTGGAAGTAGGAGAAGTGACACTTTACGCACTAAAGAATTTTGGGCGCTTAAGGATGTCAGCTTTAAACTACGAAAAGGTGAAGCTTTAGGTTTAGTAGGATCAAACGGTGCAGGGAAAAGTACCTTACTGCGTATTATCAGTGGCTTAATTAAACCAGATACAGGCTCAATTAAAATTAAAGGAAGAGTTGCGCCTTTAATTGCACTGGGAGCAGGATTCAATCCCATTTTATCTGGCCGAGAAAATATCTATGCGAATATGTCAATTTTGGGTTTGTCCACCCAGCAAATACGAGAAAGATTTGACGAAGTTGTAGAGTTTGCAGAAATAGCAGAAGCGATTGATGCACCGGTACAAACCTATAGTTCCGGTATGGCTGCAAGGTTAGGATTTGCTTGTGCTGTCCACATCGAACCAGATATTTTGCTAATCGATGAAGTGTTAGCTGTAGGGGACATTAAGTTTAAAATGAAATGCCATCGCAAGTTGGCAGAAATCCGCAAAAAAGGTACAGCTTTTATTTTAGTTTCCCATAACTCCCATAGTATTCTCAATGTTTGCGAATCCTCCGTTTATTTGCGCAAGGGTCAATTAATTACCTATGGAGAAACAGAATCAGTAATTCGTAGATACGAAGAAGACCTTTGTTTGAGCGGTACAGATAACGCTTTGGGTCAAATGGTATTGTCTCCCAAACCGAAAGCAGAAAGTAACGGTTTAGATATTCTTTCTCTCAGTTTTAAAGATCCCCAGGGTAATACTTTAGATAATTTGTGGTCTGGAGAATCAGCTTATTTTTGTGCGGAATGTCAAGCCCACGAGGACATTGATGGGGCTAACTTAGGGATGTTAATAACATCTCTTTCGGGAGAAATGGGCTTAGTCTTATATATTACTTCTAATAGTGATAATAACCTTTTAAGTATCAACAAAGGTAGATCTGAGATTCAAATGCACATGCCCTATTGCACTTTAACTCCTGGGATATATAGTGCAAAAATATACATAAGAAAAGGCGTTTATTCCTTTGATATTGTTGATTCTTTTAGATTTACTGTTAAAAGTAATAGAACAGTGAGTAGATGTTTATTTTATCAACCGCGTGAATGGGCAGTTGTTAGTAAATAATTTGTATTGGCTTTATACAAATTTTGTGTGTTTTTTACCCTATTGTATTTATAATCTAGAGAATATTTTATGAACGAATAAATTCCGAATTGAATAATGGGTAATCCCTTAATTAGCATAATTATTCCTACTCACAATCGGCAACATCTCGTACCCCATGCAGTGAAGAGTGCTTTAGAGCAAACTATTGAGGATTTAGAAGTTATTGTTATTGATGATGCTTCAGAACCTCCAGTAGATTTAGCTGACGATCCTCGATTAAGGGTAATTAGGAAATCTGAAAATAATGGTATTGCAGCAGTTCGCAACGCTGGAGCATTAGCTGCACGTGGAAGATGGATCACTTATCTAGATGATGATGATAGGTTATTACCTTACATGGCTGCAGCATGTCTTAAGGCGATTGCTGATACACAACTTCCAAAACCAATAGCGGTGTTATCTACGAAGGAAGTCGTAAATGCGGAAGGTGAAGTTCTCGAACGGCGTGTTCCTCCTACTCTTCCACGCGGTAAACATTTTTTTCTTGAAGAAATTCCTCCTGAAAAGTCATTTTTATCAAAGCAGACACTGTTTATCGAGCGCGATACTTTGCTTGGTATTGCAGGTTATGATGAGACATTCCAGACCCGCGAACATACAGAGATGTTTTTGAGACTAAATCCGGTTTGTTCTATCTTGGGAATACCTGTAGTGACCTATAAACAATTAGCGCACTCTGGTTCCCGACTTTCGCGTAATCCATCCCATCGTCAAGTCGATTTCATTCGTTTGGTACGCAAGCATAAATCTTTATTTAAATCACACCCAAAGACGTTTGTTGATTTTGTGTACGCTCATGTAGTTAAATCAAAGGAACTTGGTCAAAAGCGTGCAGCCTTGTTAAGTTTATGCTGGACCTTTCCGTTAGCTCCAATTGAAATTTTAAAGCGATTTTTTCAGGAAAAATATCACAGAATCCAACGTAGGTTAAGTACTTTCAATTTGCTAATTACTGGGGAAAATGGATAATTTCCGAGAATTTAGTCGTGTGTAGAGATAAATAAAAATAATCTTTAGCAACACTTGAAAATATTGGTTTTAAGGAGTTACGGAGACGCGATATATCGCGTCTTCTACAGTATCTAAGTTCTTATTATGTAATAAGTAAAAATTTGCGACTCATAGCTTTTAGCGCGTCTACGATGTTAGTGAATCCGTAGGTAGCACAGCTAGAGACTATAATTATCCGGAGCCGTTACCTGCTTATCTGCCGTCGCCGCAGGCTAAATGCGTGTCCATAGGACAAACAGCATTTACTAGTATCCTGAACTTATTACTACGTAATATAGAATAAAATATATTAAATATGCAAAAATTGCATAAGCTAGTTTCAATAATCATACCGTGTTTTAATAGCCAAAAGTGGCTGAGAGAAGCTATCAACAGTTGCTTACAACAAACCTATCCCCACATTGAAATTATTGTTATTGATGATGGCTCCACTGATAATTCTTTAGGTATTATCAAAAGTTACAAAAATCAAATTATTTGGGAAAGTTTTCCTAAAAATCGAGGAGGTTGCTGTGCAAGAAATCGTGGTTTTGCAATCTCAAAAGGGGAATATATTCAATTTTTAGATGCTGATGATTACATTCTCCCAGAAAAAATTGCTAGACAAGTTGATTTTCTAGAATTGACAGGAAATGATGTGGTTTACGGTGATTGGCGACATCAACTAAATTTACCTGATGGTACGAGTATTCTCGAAGAAATTAAAATTTCGGGACAGCAAGAAGATATTCTCGCATCTCTTATCTCTAATTGGTGGACTGCTGTCGCTTCCGTACTTTATACCAGAAGTGCTGTGGAGAATAGTGGTGGTTGGGATGAAAATCTAGCGATCGTACAGGATAAAGACTTTTTTATTTCTGTAGTTATGAATGGTGCAAAGGTCGCATACCAAGCAGGTTGTTACTCAATTTATCGGAGATACGGTAACGTTACTGTTTCTACTACGTCTAAATCTAGATGGTTAGAAGGTCATCATATTGTTTTAAAAAAATTAGAAAATCAGCTATTAAAATCTCATAATTTATCCGATATGTATTGTGATGCCATTGCGTTATGCTATTTCAAATTAGCTAGAGAATCTTTATTCTATAATTATTCATCACACTTAATTTTTTTGGAAGAAGCACTAGTTATAAGACCTAATTTTAAACATGAAAGTAAGCAATTCATCTATAATTTTATTCAATTTTTTTTTGGTTTTCGACAAACAGAACTAATTACTAGTTATATTTTATTTCTGAAGTACAGCATCAATAAATATTTTGATAGTTCTAGTTTTTGATAGTAAAAATAAAAATATTATGCTTTAATTATCTAAACAATTATCGCAGATTAAGATAGACTTAAAAGCAATTCGAGTTGTAGGTAATTATTAATGAACCGAGGAAAAATCGTTGCGATTATTACGGGTGCACTTTCCATACTTTTAGCATTAGCATACTTGGTCATTGTTCAAATTTTAGATTTTCGTGGGGAAATGAAACCAGCACCCATAAGTCAAGTGGGAGTACAAAACGTCAAATTGATTCATAAATATTTTGGAGTCACCTCCTTTCAGACAAACTACTTGGCTTGTAGTCAATCTCAAAGCTTTATTCTGTAACTTATGAAATTTATGGGATTTGTGATTTGGTTCAATTACTATCCCTAATTTCTACAAACTAAATAAGTAATTTTCAATAGATTTAGCTGCGAACATCTCTCTGGGGATGTTCTGTAGTTTTTGGGTTATTAATAATAACTTAGATATTTGTTTGTATTAGATAGTTTGAAATTGATAAATTTTATTAGACTACATAATTTTCTCAACACGTTAGCAAATGCTGTTTGTCATAGACGCGCTAAAAAACCTATAGCTAGTAAAACTTTAACTTTTGACTTATGTCCTACGGACACGCTATAGCTATAGCTGCGCTACCTACGAAGCCGCTACCTTACGGATCCGCTAATGAATTTTGACCCGCGCGTAGCGCCATATTTACTTATGAGATGCTTGAAATATTTTTTACTAGCAATAATGGTTACATGTTTATGTGTAACTCCACCTTTTAAATTGGGGATATTACCTGCAGCTGCAAACCATCAAATATCTGACCTCAAAATATCTCAGTCACAAATCTCTAATTTGGTTGATCGCGGTCAAGCATTTTACGAACATGGGAAGCTTAGTGAGGCGATAAAAGTTTTAAAAAAAGCAAATTCTGAGTTTAAAGTTACTGGAGATTCATTAAAGCAAGCAATGACTTTAAGTAATCTTTCTTTGGTTTATCAAGATTTGGGAAAGTGGGAAGAAGCAAAAATAGCGATCGCACAAAGTTTCCAGTTATTAGAAAATATTAAAAACAATCTACAAAATAATACTTCACAAGCATACCCACAAATTTACGCCCAAGCTTTAGATATTCAAGGACGTCTCAAATTATTCCAAGGAGAAGCTTCTCAAGCAATAGAAACTTGGAAAAAAGCAGCCAAAATTTACTCTCAGCTAAAATTTGATTCTGAATTAATCCGCAATCAAATAAATCAAGCTCAAGCAATGCAATCATTGGGTCTATTTATAAGAGCCAGGAATACTTTAACTCAAGTCAAATCAAGATTGGAGCAACAACCAGATTCTTTTCTGGTAGCGACGGGATTGTGTAACTTAGGTGATGTATTACGAGTTATTGGTGATAAAAATCAATCTCGAGAAATTTTAGAGCAAAGTCTAGCACTTGTAAAACGTTTGGGAAAAACTACTAACCAAAATGAAATTACAATTCAAAGCGAAATTTTGATCGGTTTAGGTAATACTGCTCTAGCTCAGGAAGATACCTCCTCCGCGATCGCATTTTATCAGCAAGCAGCAAATGTTCCGTCTACAAAACCTATTGTTGCTCTCAAAGCTAAATTAAATCAATTAAAATTATTGGTGGAAAATCTAGGAAATAATAACTTAAATACAGCCGCAATATTAATACCCCAAATTCAGTCCCAAATTAAAAACTTACAACCTAGTCGCGATTCTGTATATTGCATAATTAATTTTGCCCAAAGTCTAAAGGAATTAAATCAGAAATTTTCTACAAATACATCTTCACAAAGTACCCTTTCACAAAATACCCCTTCGCAAATAGAGATTGCTCGCTTATTGTCAATTGGGGTTCAACAAGCAACAAATTTGTCAGATAATAGGGCATTATCCTATGCTTTAGGTACTCTTGGGGAACTGTACGAAGAAACTGACCAATTACCTGAAGCACAAAAACTTACCCAACAAGCTCTCGATAAAGCCATAGCGATCAATGCTGGGGATATTAGTTTTCAGTGGGAATCGCAGTTAGGACGATTATTGAGAAAACAAGAAAATATATCTCAAGCGATCAAATTTTATGAACGAAGCTGGGAAACTCTCAAGTCCTTGCGCACAGATTTAGTTGCATTTAATCTGGATGCTCAGTTTTCTTTTCGCGAGAACATTGAACCCATATACAGAGAATATGCAGATTTACTGCTAAATGAGAAAGAAACTAGTAATAATCTAACCAATGCTCGTCAAGTAATAGAATCTCTTCAATTAGCAGAATTAGATAATTTTTTTCGTTCAGCTTGCTTACAAACCAAAGTTGTCCTTGATGATGTAGTTGATAAGCAAGACCAAACAGCAGCGATTATATATCCAATTATTCTTCCAGAACGATTAGAAGTAATTTTGAAATTACCCCAAAAATCGCTTTTAAGATACACCACTGCAATTACCCAAACTGAATTTGAAAATACTGTAGAGCAATTACGCTCCGATATTGAAGAACTTAAAATTGGTGCAGATCCTCAAGCTAAATACCAAACCTTATACAAATTGTTGCTCGGACCTGCAGAAAAATATTTGTCTTCCAGTCACGTAAAAACCTTAGTATTTGTGTTGGATGGTTCCTTACGTAACCTCCCTATGGCTGCTCTTTACGATGGTCAGCAGTACCTAATAGAAAAATATAATGTAGCCATGAGTCTTGGCTTGGAATTATTTGAACTCAAACGATTACCAACAAAAAATCTTCAAGTTATTACTGCTGGACTTAGTGAAGAGCGTCATAATTTTCCTAAGCTTGATTATGTTGAAAAAGAATTAGAGGAAATTAAATCTCAAGTATCAGGAAAAGTTTTACTCAATCAAGAATTTACCAGCAAAACTGTTCAAAAACAGTTTAAGTTGCAATCTTTTCCCATAGTCCATTTTGCGACTCACGGTCAATTTAGTTCTGACCCAGACGAAACATTTATTTTGGCTTATGACCGACCAATTGAGGTTAATGAGCTTAATAAATGGCTTCGCAATCGAGAAGAAATTCAAGCTGATGCAATAGAATTATTGGTTCTTAGTGCTTGTGAGACAGCAAGCGGAGATAAAAAAGCAGCTTTAGGACTTGCTGGTGTTGCAATCCAAGCAGGTGCTCGTAGCACTGTTGCTTCTTTATGGGCTTTAAATGATGCTTCAACAGCTCAATTAATGGGTCAGTTTTATAAACAACTTACTAAATCCTATTTGAGTAAAGCAGAAGCTTTGCGTAATGCTCAATTAAGTTTATTACAGCAGGAAGAATATCAGGTTCCTTACTTTTGGGCTCCATATGTTTTAATTGGGAACTGGTTGTGAGTATTTATAGTAGAAGTAAGGAGTAAGAAGTAAAGAGTAGAATAAAATTTAGACCTGGCTTTTAGTTTTTTTAACTGTAGATATAAACAGAACATTCTCTATCGCAATCCTGAATCATTTGTGTGTAAGAATTAATATTGCAGAGGCGTTGCAGAGGCTAACACCGACGCCGCAGGTTTTGCAACGTCTCTTATTGATTTATCTATTCACCAATCAAATATGATTGCAATAGAATTCAATTTTACTGAACAATGTAGAAATATCTCAGAGGATGTTTTAAAAGTCTTTTGCTCTTACAGTAAGTACAGTGAAATATTTCGTTGTGTGACCGAAACCTTGATTATTTCTTGAAGCAAAACCGAGTAAGAACAGTAAAGTATACCTTCCGGGACTTTTAAAACATCATCTCACAAACTAATTACAGCAGAATAACTATTCTATTTTTGAACGAACAAGATACACCCTATTAAGATTCAGTTGAAGCTTCTTATCATTTGGAAACAATTACTCAAAAATAACTCCAGAAATTGTTAATACCTTCACTGCTTAGAAATTGATCGCCACTGCTGTATTAATTACCTTCATTCTTAGTAACTAAATCGACTGCAATTCAAGTTCGTAAGCAATTAAGCGATCCGCTTCATTTATCAGACAATTCAATTCCGCATCATATTGAGCTAATTCTAAAATTGCTGCGATTTTATCTATGTCTCTTTCAGAAGGCTTGAATAACTTAGATAATCTGCAATATTCTTGTACTAAGTCAAACAGTCGTCTATTATCTGCTTGCAAAAGTCTTACGCGATCATAGCGATCGCGATATTTTTTAAAAGGTTTTAATATTTTGGATAATCTGCAATCTTCCTTTACTGGTTCAAACACTTGACCCTTTTCACTATATTTATTTGTACCCACCTTTAAATTAGTAATGACAATAGGGTTAGGGGGTTCTTTTGATTGAGTGTTCATGGTTGCAAATTTCTGAGAATTTTTCATAGATAGGTTTTCCGTGGTCTGTGAAATAATCGTGACTATATGCTTTGTTTAACGCTAATTACTGGGTTTGTACTCCAGGTTTTTAGGTCGGTCTTAATTACACTCCAAAGTATTATTAATTAAGAGAATTTTCAGAGACTCTTTGACTTATCACTAGAAACCTGTTGGAGATTATTCGGGTTATTAAGCTCAGTTTCAAGTAGAGTTTTAGAAAATTCCAGAATTTATGACAATACGACTCAATAAAAACCAAAAAACTTAAATCTCGTAGATCGATTCGAGGAACAAAACCTAATATTTCCGGGGAGTTGTTAGAGTTACCTAGAGCAAACAGAGCAAGCATTATCGCTTTAAGCAACTTACACTTATCCTTTATTGAACCGTATCGTAGTTTGTTCACGATTTTATAAGACCTTTAGACCACTCATTACTTAATGATCTGGACATATCAACTTGTGACATACTCCTTCATATAAAAATTTAAAAGCGATTCATTTCGTCAATAATTCTAAATATAGAAATTAATCTTAAAAGTATCTAAAACAACTGTTATAACGCTGAAAATCACTTAACAACTTAAGTCTTATTAGTCACAAACATTCTTGTGACAGTCATTTTCTTGTGAGGGATGCTAAACGGGTAGAGCACAAAGCATACATCCTAGGTAAAGCCCCGGAGGTAGATTCCCCAAAGCTGTTGAATTTGGCAAAAAAGAACTTAAAAGCTATGAAAAACAAGACGAAATGTGCAATTCAATCTGAGTCGCAACAAAAACAAATACACGAAAAAGCAATAAACTCAACAAGTACTTTTTCAAAACAAATATCTTCTACCTTATTACCCTGGTTGCTCATCATCCTTTCCTCAACAATAGTTGCGCCCAGTTTAGTAGCGATAGTAACTTCCAGTTGTGGTGAAGGGAAACTCCAGATTAAGTTTTGGGAATTTGAATATCAACTTAATAAGAAAGGTGATTGCAGTATTCCTGACCGACCTGAGAAATAAACTTTCAGTCAACCAGGTTTTATCTTATTCCGCTTCAGTCCCGATATAAATTCTTACCCTCTGTTCTAAATCTATTAACCCAACTAGTGAAACAGTATTATTACTGATAATTTTGGCTAATTTTATAACTAATCGAAAAAATAAAGGTTTGTTTAAAGCACAGATACACGTATTTCTACGGTTGAGAGTATATTTACCGTAATTGTAACTAATATTTAAATAGTTTTTTGTGTACAAAAATACTTACGTGATTTTGCATAATGATGTCACAAATATCCTTGTAAGCATCATTTTTCTAATAGAATGCACAAAAAGCTTATACAACAAGACAAAATGTTGCGTAAAGTCCCGGAAGAAGATTCCTCTACCCTTAAGCAGGGATGTAATTTTTGTTTTAGTAATTTTTTATAAAGGAGGTATTTATGAAAAATATGAAGGAACAGTTATATGTAAAAACCCAAAGCTTTATTTTTGCACATATGGAACTACTCCGAAGAACATATCCAGAACTAGATACTGTTGTTAATTGGAATTCGCTGTATAAGAACGTTCAAAACCGTTTACGACAATTTAATATGGCTAAAAATTATAAGTCTGATGAAATTATCATGGAAGTTCTAACCCGGTATGACAAAAAAGTTAAGAAAAAAGAGGAAATTCCAAATGTAGAAGCTTGGATGAAACTTACAGCATTAAACTGCATTAGAGAACTAAACCGCCAGGAATATCCAGTTACAGCATTTAGGAAAATCCCTCACGACCCTTCCGACTTTGAAACCGACCCCAAATTAGTTAAATCAATGATGTCTAACAGTGAAGACATTACAGATTTGGAGAGCGAAAACAGGTCTCAAGTTCGAAAAGCCATGAGCAAACTTCCCTCATATAAACGAGAGCTTTTAGAACTTCGAATTGTACAAGGTTTATCGTGGAATGAAATTGCGAATCACTATATTTCAAAAGGTAAAAATATTAAAGTTGCTACACTCCGTAAGCGAAAGGAAAGAGCATTGGAAGAATTAAGAGGAGTATTTTTAGAAATGATTCGGGAAGATAAATAGTGCTGTGATTTTTTGAATTTAAGGTCTTCGATGCATAGCATTATTCCACAAATCTGTTTAATTATTTACTTTAACTTTTTGTTGTATACAAATATCAGTTTATTTGGTGTGAGTGGGTCTTTTTTCTAATCATTTTAGACGAACAACACTCGTTGAGGGAAAGTGAATTGGGTATTTTGATTGATTACTTTCTTTATAGTTGAATAATAGTTAGTCAAATCTTCAACTTTAAATTAGGATATTGCAAGCAAAATCATACCTCCATGCAATTACTAACTAACATTATTAGAAAACTATTTGATTTATTGAGCAATAGATGATTTTTAAAGACTTCTCGCTTTATGAGAAATTATTTAACAAAATGATTTACAAAAAATCTATAATCTTTATTTGCGATCGCTTGTTGCTATAGACAATCGCTGTATCGAGCGATATCCCACTTTTCTTTTTCCATCTAATTTTCATTTTCATTCACAAATAATACTAAAACCTATGCAACCGGCAAATTAATACGGTTCAGACAAGTCTGGATTCATTGGTAGAGACATAGCATGCTACGTCTCTACATCGATTTTGTTTTACAAAAATTCTTAACAGAACTGTATTGGTCTTATGACTTCTCTTAGATCTACTGAAAAGCTAGTGTTGTATCCCATCTTCCGCACCCTAACTGTCACA
>JGI1201J43222_100098_pt1 | contig 32367 bp, 24 predicted proteins | sample MastesBC008_FD_43222 | JGI IMG/M metagenome (IMG submission 43222) | reverse complement strand
TTCTGACTTCTGACTCCTGACTCCTGACTTCTACTCCCCTACCAGCAATAAGTAACAATCTAAAGTTATTTTAATACAGCATAGGATTAGTTTTTGCCTGATAATCCAAGCATTCTATTGCTTCTTCTGTATTAGCAATGGAAGGATGAATAGTACATTTAAGTCTGTAATCATCTGTAAAGTAACGGCATCCCGGACAAGGAACTTGATGCATTTTTTTCGCGACATTGATGCTATCACGGGCTGCTGTCCAGATATTGCAACCTACAAGCAGTACTAATAACCACGCACTGACGAAGCAAACAGGTACTAATAAAGGTTGAGCTACGTCAATAATTAGTTGTAACACGGCGAGTTTCAAGAAATTTTCCCAGCTGTTTATTATGAACGAGTAAGTGTACCTTATTTATTACAATTTATTACAATATTTTAAGGTTTATGGGGAAAATATCACTCGAATAAATATCCGTTCAATAGTTCGGAGCATAAAATCTACGAAAAATTTTTCCAATTGAAAATCCTGGAATCACCAAGACAAGAAGTACAGACAGTTCTAAATCTAATGGTAAAAGTAGTTTTTTATCAGAATTCTTAACCATCCATAAGGCAAGTAACACTATTGTGTATGATTCTTGACTTTTCTAGGAAAAACCGTAACAATAGATACAGAAAATAAATCGTTCATCTCCATATCGGAGACGGAAGTAGGAAAAAATTCCGAAGGAACGCGCCTCATCATGACGATGAATTATTTTAGAGGCGAAAATTATGAAACTTAAATATCGTGGCGTAACTTACGAATATAACCCAGCAACACTTGAAACAACTGAAGGAGAAGTTGGAGGTAAATATCGCGGACTTGACTGGCGATTTCGTAATTTAAAAAAACCTCCGGTACTACAACCTTCTGTTAACTTGACTTATCGTGGTGTGGCTTACAATAACCACCCAATAGCAAGTGAAGAAGAAGCAGCAACAAAGGTTAATGAGAAAGCTCGTCAATTGATGTTGAATAAAGAAAAAGCAGCAGATAATCGAGCAGTTTCCATGTTGTACCGTTTAGCTCAAGAATCTGGCTTAGTTTAAGATATTTGGTCAATTGGTAACACTTTTCGAATACCAATACATAGACAATGTTAATAACAGGTAATGGGTAATTAGTTTTTTGTTACCGATTACTCATTTCCAATTACCAATTACCAATTACCAATTACCAATTACCAATTATCTAAACTTTAAATTCCCGCGTGACCAATAGCTAGTCCTGCTACCAGCATTCCTATAACCAGGAATGGCTGAGCGCTCGCTTGGTATTTAACGTCATTTTTCAATGGATTACGGAGAAAGTACATATCCTGGAAAGTTATTTGCGGAATAATTAATAGTAATAGAATTGCTGCATACAAATTCTCATGCAGATATATTAGATAGCCAGCGATCGCAGCCTGGAAAACGTCAATCATAATTACACAAATCCAAGCTGCGGTGGTAACGCCAAACATTACCGGTAATGACTTTAATCCAAATTTTTTATCGCCCTCAACGCTCTTGAAGTCATTAACAATGGCAATACCCAAACCAGCTAAGCTATATATAACGGTGAAAACTGCGACCTTCCAATTAAGTTCGCCAAATAAAGCGTGACCGGTACACCAAGGAAAAGCAATATAACTAGCTCCTAAAGCATAACCTCCCCACCAGCCATTTTGTTTTAGTTTCAGTGGTGGAGCAGAATAGATATAGGCAATAAATGTACCCAGGAAAGCAATAGTAGTAATTGTGGGGAACTCATTCCCAGCCCATTTGTCCAAGCCAAATGCTAAACCAAGTCCAGCTAGCAAAAGAACCCAAATTTGGATAACTACTTGTGGTAAAGGTATTGCTCCCGAGGGAATTGGTCTGTAAGGCTCATTAATCGCATCAATTTCGCGATCGTAATACTCATTTAGAGTTTGGGTATACCCTGCAAGTAATGGACCTGCTAGCAACATACAAGCAGCTGACATTAGGACATTTTCTAACGTCCAAGTATATTTCCCAGAAGAAGCCGCACCGCAAACAACACCCCAAATTAAGGGTATCCAGGTAATAGGCTTCATTAATTGCAGGCGAATTTTCCAAATTGAGGTTCCACCAGCAGCAGCACCCTTCATTCCTAGCAGCTGTCTAGCTTTGGAACCGCTATTTGCATTTGTTTTCACTTCTTCAGGATTTGTAGATTGATTCGCTGAGGAAGATGATGAGTCGGGGTTTGGGGTAATGGGGGTTGATTCTGACATAATAAATATAATGTTGCTAAGCGTTACTAACTAGACTATTAGCTGTTAGGCGTTAGCAATTCTCTAAAAAGAAATTATCAAATAATTATTCTGAAATTTTGCTCCGGTAACAGCTTTACCATTCAAAGGAGGTGGGAGAAAAATATTTCGTCTCTGGTCTCCTGCTTCGATGGTTACCTCAGGACCAGATTGGGTCAATTTTACCTGTTTTTTGTCAAATCCAGGTAAAAATAAGCGTACTTTGGCAGCACTTGTATCAATTTCTATCGGTTTGGGTGCAAGGCTTGCTTGCTCCACAAAATTGGGTAGAGCATCCATCACCGGTTCCCATTTGCTTTCTTTAAGTTCCGGTACTACGGTTACTGTTAGGGGTGCAAATTCTTCAGACAAACTAACATTACCATCACCAGATATTGCGATCGCACCACCAACGGTCAAACCAACTTGTTGTGCGCTTCCCCAAAGATAACGACTAGAAGCGACTTCTAAAGGATCGTCAGTAGTCACTAAAAATGCTGTGACTTGCTTGGGATCTGCAATTGCAGCTTTACCTTTTTCCAAGAAGTTATTAACCTTATTAGTCGGTTGAGCAAAATTATCTGTTGTCCAATTGACGTTGAATAAAGTGCTAACCAGCGGCTGAATTAAAGGTGACGAATCTGAAATCGTTTTACCCAATTCGGAATTAACGAATAATTGGCGAAAACGTCGCACATACCAACTCATAGATTCTGGCATTCCTAACATTCTTAAGCTGTAGGAATCACCAGTACCGTTATAAATAATTACGTCGTAGTTACCACTTTCAAAATATTCCCGAAGTGCATTGAGTGCTAGAGCGCTGTCCATTCCAGGCAAAACAGCCAACTCTTGACCATAGACATCCTTAAGTATGGGTGTCTTAAGGTATTCAGCTTCAATTTTTTTTACATCTTCCCAACTGCGTTCCAATAATACAGAAGCTTGAAACTGTACAACCTGTAAATTAGGCGCTATCTCAATTGGATCTGGACCGACAGGTAAACCCAATAGTAGAGGTAAAATCGGTTCTGCTTGTGCAGCGAGTAGTACGCGCTTACCTTGACTCGCCATCAACTTGGCTGCGGCGACCGCAATTTTGGCTCGATGGGTACCGAGACTACCCAGAAATGTCAGTATCAGAGGCATTATTTGAATCCTAAATTCATCGCCGATTGTTTCAATTCCAAGTTAGCACTCTTACTCGGTTGTGGGGGTAAGATGAGGTTTCAAGACCTCAAAATATGCTTGTGGTAACAGGTGATAGGTAGTAGAGAATAGGGAAGAAATTATCGGATTGGGGAGGAATTATATGTTTCCTCCCTGAAGATACGCATTGCATCTCATCCTTGCAGTTTTTCTTCCTAAGAATAAATAACTGAACCTCAGAACTTATGTATCAGAAGAAATAAATATTATTTCACAACTTCTGCAAACCCTACAATTCCCGTAACTTTCGTTCAGTTTATATGTGTAGGCAGATAGTTTAGCAATTTCCTCGTTCTTGAGAGTTGTAATGCCGAAGAATCGTAGTTAAATACTGGACGTAAGTTACTAGACGATTTTTAGCTCATCTTCAAAAAACCAGGTGGCAAAATTATCATCAAACAGTACTACCAAACCGACGCCACTGCCATCAGTCATTTTATAACTTTGGATAATGCCTATTTGCCCCAATCTCTCAGCAATAGATTTCGATACCCGATCGCGTAGACGACATACTTTCACTTTTTGTCCGATTTCCATGCCAAATGTTAACTCAACTAAACCTATTAAACCAAGACTCAGTTTAGCTGAATAAGGGGACAGATTACAGGGTAAAGATCGAAGGAAAATATCTCAGGGAACTAACTATTGAGAATTATATTCAACGAACTTGGGGTTTAAGTAAAACCTTCTGCTTCTCCGTGCAGGGAAAAGCATATAAGTTTCGATCGTGGTTAATTTGACTAAACTTTAAGAAAGCTTTATTAAGTGCGACTGCAATAAATATTAGTCTTCTGTAAGGAATTTAGCTATTGTTGAAGCTCTAAGTTTGTAGTGAGGCCATTGAGTTTAATATTCTTCCCAATTATGAACTATAATCTATTACATTTTCTATTGAGTTCAAAATTATTGTAAAAACGTAAAATCATTAAATCTGAGAGATTAGATGAAGTTGGAGATTAGATGAAGTTGTAACATTCATTTTTTTGATGCGACAACTACTCTAACTCGATAGCATCGGAATTTGGGTGTGTAAGTAGTGAGTGAGGGCATAAAAATTGCTGCGAACGATGCGAGTTGCTGTCCGTAAAGCAGGGAAGTTGAGAAATTACTTGCCAATTAGTGAAGTTTACTGGGCAAAGTTTGACTTACTTAGAACCTTAGTACGTCGAGACTTAGACACGCGCTACAAGGGTACCATAATAGGTAACTTGTGGCCTTTAGTAAACCAATTATCACAATTATTAATTTACACTTATGTTTTCTCAATTGTCCTGAAGGTCAGATTAAGTCTCAAAGGCTTGTCAGGAGATGAAAGTTTAACTTTTGGATTGTGGTTATTTGCAGGATTACTTCCTTGGATTGCTTTTACAAGCGGTTTACTTCAGTCCAGCAATTCAGTCACAGGACAGCCTAATTTGGTCAAGAAGGTAGTTTTTCCTTTAGCTTTATTACCGCTAGTACCAATTTTATCAACCTTTATTGAAAGTTCTTTCGGGTTGATGGCGTTGATTTTTTTTGTGGCTTTACTTTCTCATACTCTCCATATAACTTTGGTTTTATTACCCCTGGTTTGGCTCCCGCAATTATTGTTAACAGCTGGTTTAGGTTATCTTACTGCGGGTTTAACAGTATTTTTGCGAGATATTCCCCAAACTTTAGGAGTAATTTTAAATCTTTGGTTTTATTTAACACCGCTTGTTTATCCTGCTGATGTGATACCAGAACAATTCAGGGGTTTGGTGTTTTGGTTAAACCCCATTGCTGCGATCGCTCAAGTTTATCGCGATTTAATTTTAGTGGGAGAAGTAAAACATTGGGCTGAATGGGGAATAGCATCCATAATTTCATTTTTGATCTTTTGTGGCGGATTTTGGTGCTATAAACGCTTGCGTCCAGCATTCGCAGATGTTTTATAAAAAATAAGCTTGTGTAAAATTTGTGACTTGTGCGAAATTTGTGGAAACTGAAAAAATATTTTATTTTATTTAGCTGATAATTTCTGAGTCAAAATATTTTGGATTTAGAGTTTTAGATTTAAATTTAGATTTAGAGCGCGGACTTCTCTGTTAATAACTAATTGCAAGTGTATGGTGATTATGGGTGAGGAAATTGCAATTTCGCTGAGAAATGTTTCCAAGTGTTACAAGCAGTACCACCGTCCGGTAGATCGCTTGAAGGAGATTTTATTACCCGACCAAAAAGCATCTGAAGAATTCTGGGCGCTCAGGGACATTAATTTTGATATTTCCAAAGGACAGACAGTAGGAATTATTGGGCGTAATGGTTCTGGTAAGAGCACTTTACTGCAAATTATTGCGGGAACTCTGACGCCAACTACAGGGGAGGTTAGTGTTAAAGGTAGAGTGTCGGCGCTTTTGGAACTTGGTAGCGGCTTTAATCCAGAGTTTACCGGACGACAAAATGTGTTTTTTAATGGGCGTTTGCTGGGATTAAGCCAACAAGAAATTGAAAATAAGTTTGATGAAATAGCAGGCTTTGCGGATATAGGAGATTTTATAGATCGACCTGTTAAAACCTATTCTAGTGGGATGTTTGTCCGTTTGGCGTTTGCTGTGGCGGTAAATGTCGATCCAGAAATTTTGATTGTTGATGAAGCGCTTGCTGTTGGAGATGTAGTATTTCAGCATCGTTGTATGCGGAAAATGCGTACATTAATGGACTCTGGAGTTACGACCCTATTTGTTTCCCATGATTCTGGGGCTGTGAAGACATTATGCAATTCAGCGGTAATGATTCATGATGGGCAAATATATACTACGGGATTACCTAATGATGTTATTATCCGATATTTAAAGCTGGTTACAGACTTAGAATTGGGTTTATCACAAGTTGAGTTAGAGTCTCAACTAGAAGAGCAAAAAGTTCAAGAGCAAACTACTGGTGACAATGTTGCAGAAGATATAGCGGCGAAATCGGTGACTGCTAGTAAATCTTCTGTTAAGCAATCTTCTGTTAAGCAATCTTCTGCAAAACTAAAACGACGAGGAAGTGGTAAAGCTCAGATCGAAGAAATAAAACTGCTCAATAGTTTGGGGGAAGATGTAGGAGTAAGTCCAGTTTTTGGGTTCAATGAAGAAGTTACATTAGTTGTAAATGTAAAGGCATACGAGTCGCTTCAAAGCTGCATTCTTGGTTTTTATGTTTGTGATAAAAATGGCAATGAAGTAATTGGTAGTAATACCTTTGAGGAAAATGTTCGGATTGAAAATTTGGACGCAGGGGAAACTTTAGAGGTTTCATTCACATTTAATTTGCCGTTGAGAGCGAATTCTTACAGTTTGACGGTAGCTGGTTCGGAAAACTATGAAACTTTGACTTTTGATTGGATTGATAATGCAATGGTGTTTCAAGTTTTACCTCCAGAAACAGGAAAGCGCGTTCATGCTTTAGTAGATTTACCGATGGTTGTTAAAGCCAGGAAAGCGTCTTTACCTCGTGTAGAATATACCAAGATTTAAATACTATGATTAATAAAAATTGGGCAAAAAGTTATCCATTGCTTGAAGATATTACAGAAGAAAGTCTCGACGACAACAGCAGTTTAAAAAAAATTCTCAATTTTGTTGAAGAAAATAAGCAAATAATAGACTTTGGTTGTGCAACTGGCTATCTTGCTAATTTACTTAACAGGAAAGGTTGCACTGTTACAGGGGTGGAGATAAATCCAGATGCAGCTAAAATTGCTGAACAGCACTGTGAAGAAGTCATTGTTGCCGACCTGGATGTGATATCTATTACGGAAGCATTACCTAATCAAAAGTTTGATGTGGCAATATTTGGTGATGTTTTAGAACATCTTCGCAATCCTTGGCAATTATTAGCAGAGACTAAAAATATACTTAAACCTAATGGATATGTGGTAGCCTCTATTCCCAATATTGCCCATGGAGCAATTCGTTTAGCGTTATTACAAGGAAAGTTTGAATATTCGGAATTAGGTATTTTAGATAATACTCACTTACGGTTTTTTACTAGGAAAACGATAGAAGAGTTATTTGATAACTCGGGATATTTAATCAAGGTTACTGACACAACTACACTGCCAATTTTTACAAATGATTGTTTAGTTCCGCAAGTCAGTAAGGATGACTTTAATTTGGAGACCGTACAAAAAATTGAAGCAGATAGTAATGCTCAAACTGTGCAATTTATTATCAAAGCCGTACCTTCATCTGTAGAAGAAAGATACGCTCTCGTTCGCGAGCAACACTCTAAACTAATTGAGCGGGAGCAAAAATTACTATCCCAAGTGGAATCGGTCAATCTAGAACTGGAGCAGACACAGGATAAGTTAGAGCGATCGCAATTTCAACTGGAGCAAACACAGACTCAATTAGAGCAATCACAATCTCAACTGGAGCAAAAACGCACTGAACTGGAGCGATCACAGTGTCAACTGGAGCAAATACAGGATAAATTAGAGCGATCGCAACTTCAACTACAGCAAGCACATGGAAAACTAGAGGGATCGCAAAATACTATTACAGCAATGGAAACTAGTAAGTTTTGGCTGTTGCGAAAACTTTGGTTTAAATTCAGACATACTATTGGTCTGAGAGATGATAATACCTCTGTACATCAAAGTTTGCTTTTAGTAGGATCTCAGTCTGATGCAAAGTCATTAAACTCAAGTAGTAATTTTTGGCAGAAAACACGCAGAAAGTCGCAAAAATTAGTTAGATTTGCTAAAGATGTGCGCAAGCGATTAGGAGAGAGGGAAGAAAGACTTGGTCGTCGGGTTGCTTTGCGAGATTTACCCTTGTTAGTGAAAAATGGGATTAAACTTTACAAACAACAAGAAATTCACAAACAACAAAAAAACTTAGATTTAGAATCCAATTCACCTTCTGACTTGGAAATTCCCCAACCCCTAGATATTTATGATACTTGGTTGGGGGTCAATCAATGGAACGAGCGCTCGCAAAAGCATCTCAAAAATCGTTTGCAAGTATGGGAAACTAAGCTACCAAAAATTTCGGTAATAATGCCTGCTTACAATTCCCAAATTGAATTTTTAGAGTCAGCGATTAAGAGTGTTGTTAATCAAGTTTATGATAATTGGGAACTATGTATCGCTGACGATTACAGTACCAATCCAGAAGTTCGTGCAACTTTAAATAAATGGACTGGGAAAGATTCTCGCATTAAGGTCATTTTTCGAACAGAAAATGGTAATATCAGTGCTGCAACTAATAGTGCTGCTAGCATTGCAAGTGGGGAGTTTATAGCTTTCTTAGACCACGATGACGAATTAACTCCCGATGCTTTAGGGGAAGTTGCTTTATATTTAGCAGAACATCCAGAAACTGATTTCCTTTATTCGGATGATGACAAAATAGATACCCAAGGTCGTCGCTTTTCTCCCCAATTTAAACCAGATTGGTCGCCGGAGTTACTGCTCTCTTATATGTACATGAGTCATTTATGCGTTGTGAGATGTAGTATCTTTAAAGAAGTTGGAGGATTAAGGCTGGGATATGAAGGTTCCCAGGATTATGATTTTGCCCTCAGAGCAACTGAAATTGCTCGTGAAGTAAAACATCTTCCTTTGGTACTTTACCATTGGCGGGCAGTTCCAGGGTCTACTGCGACATCAGGTTCTGCAAAACCAGCAAGTTTTGTTGCTGGGGAAAAGGCTTTACAAGAAACTTTGCAGCGTAGAGGTATTTCTGGAAGTGTATATCATCCAGAATGGGCTGTAAAAGCTGGGTGTGGAATATTTGAATATCAATTTCCAAATACGGGATCATCTGTAACAATTGTTATTCCTACCAAAAATAAGTTAAATCTGCTGCAAACTTGTTTGAATTCTCTAGAAAAAACCACCTATGAGAATTATCAAGTTGTAGTAATTGATAACGAAAGTGATGACCCCGAAACCCTTGCTTATTTAGAGCAAATTCCCCATAAAGTTTTGCACATCGGAAATCAGGGTGCTGGGTTTAACTTTGCTGCAATTAATAATCGTGCGGTTGAAGGAGTCGATAGTGATTACGTACTATTTTTGAATAATGACACCGAGGTTATATCTCCCCAATGGTTGAGTCAAATGATGGGTTTTGCTCAACTTCAAGGGGTAGGTGCTGTAGGTGCTCGGTTGCTTTATCCCGATGGTAAAATTCAGCATGCTGGCGTAGTACATGGTTTATATCACGGTTCAGCAGGTCCAGCTTTTAAAACAGCACCAGAATGGGATTTTGGCTATCTTGCTTATGCAAAAGTGAATCGTAATTACTCTGCAGTAACTGCAGCATGTCTGCTTACTCCCCGCACACTATTTTTGCAATTGGGTGGGTTTGACGAACAGCAGTTTGCTGTTGCTTATAACGATGTTGACTATTGTTATCGATTAGTAGAAGAGGGATATCGTTGTGTTTATTGTCCCACCGCAGAGTTAATTCATTATGAGGGGGTGTCTAGGGGATTTGTTGATAATCCTAAAGAACCTGCGACCTTTAAGCGTAAATATGCTGATAAGGTCGATCGTTGGTATAGTCCTCATTTATCGTTGAATAACGAGCAGTTTGCGATTCAACCTCGGAAAGTGGTAATGGGGTCGGTTAAACCAATTAAAGCCTTAATGTTTACCCATAATTTAAATTGGGAAGGTGCACCTTCGAGTCAGTACGAACTGACAGTTAAATTAAAGGAAACAGGTATTATTCAACCAATTGTTTATTCTCCCCAAGATGGACCTTTAAGAAAAAATTACGAAGAAAAAGGGATACCTGTATTCCTCAAAGGTCATCCACTCCAACATGTGACGACGGATGAGCTTTATCAACAAGCAATTTTTGGATTGGGGGAATTTATCCAAGGGTTAGGAATAGAATTAGTCTATGCTAATACTTTACAAACTTTTTACGCTATTGCAGCAGCCGAACGTTTAGGAATACCCTCAATTTGGAATGTAAGGGAAAGCGAACCTTGGCAAACTTATTTTAATAGTTTTGGAAGAGAGATTGCTGCGCGCGCTTTGGAATGCTTTAGGTTTCCTTACCGGATTGTATTTGTCGCTGATGCAACTAGGAATAGATACTTACCCTTGAATAGTCACCACAATTTTACTGTCGTTCACAATGGTTTAAATTTAGAAAGATTAGACTTAGGAAGATTAGACAAAGCAGATCGAAATTGGACTAGGGAGAAAGCAAGGAAATCATTAAATGTAGCTGATGAGGAAATTGCATTACTTTTACTAGGAACAGTTTGTGAACGTAAAGGACAACAGGATCTAGTACTTGCGTTAGAAAAAATCCCTGAAGAACTGTTCTGTCAACTCAAAGTCTTTATTGTTGGCGATCGCCCTGGTCCTTACAGCGATCGATTAAAAGAGATTATGGCAAATTTACCAGATAATTTACAAAATCGAGTAGCAATTATTTCAGAAACACCCGACACAGCTACATACTATAATTGCGCAGATATTTTTGTTTTGACTTCTCGAATCGAAAGTTTCCCACGGGTCATATTAGAAGCAATGGCTTATGGTTTACCCATAATTACAACTCCTGTTTTTGGAGTCAAAGAGCAGGTGCAAACAAAAATTAACGCTATCGTTTATGAGCCAGGACAATTCATAGAATTGGCAAACGCAATTGTATCTTTGGTGAAAGATAAAGATATGCGAGAGCGACTAGCTAAAAACTCACGCCATGTTCTAAACTGCTTAAATAATTTTGAGGATATGGCAAGGAGTTATAGTCAGATTTTTCAGGAAGCTTATTTAAGCAAATAGTAGTTCCCTAAAATTGAAATTTTAATTATTGAAATTTGATGTTTAAGTTCAATATAGATACTCCAACAGGTACTAGCATAAGTAAATTATCTAGTTTCTCGGGCTGGTATATACCTGAGAGTAAAAAAACTGCAAAGTTAAATTTTTATATTAATGATCAACCTTGTTTTTCTCTAAGTCATGGCTTAGATAGACCAGATGTAGCAGCTGCCTTTCCAGAAAAAGAAGGTTCACTAAATAGCGGCTTTTTTGGTAATGTTATCCTTCCAGATAGTGTCAAACTTGGAGAAGAATTGGTTTGCAAGATTATAGATGAAAATGATCATAAAACAGTTCTTTATCAAAACAAATTTACCGTCAACGATTTAGGAAGTACTTCACAACCAAGGAAAAGAGATTTTCAATTAGAGAATTTATTATCATTTCCTAATTACAATGGAAATCTAAGCTTCAATGAATTAGAAAAATTACACCTGAGCGATTGTGATCTTTATATTAGAGGTACGACGCTACATGTACTGCAAAAAGGCGAACAACCTTTTGTAAGGCTGACTGAAAATGAAACTACACATCCATATTCACAAGATGCATTAGATATCTTAGAGCGAGTTAATAATGGAATAGTCCTAGATTTTGGAGCTGGTAATACCCCTAAAGAGCATCTTCACCCTAATGTTTGTTATTTGGACGTACAGCAATACATTCATACAGATATAGTTTGTACGACTTTAAAATTACCTTTTCGCGATAATTGCTTCGATGCTGTTGTTAGCCAAGCTGTATTTGAGCATATACCTAACCCTTTTGTTACAGCAAAAGAACTTTATCGCATTCTCAAACCTGGGGGAATAGTTCATATAGATACAGCTTTTATGCAGCCTCTACATGGCGACCCGAGTCATTATTTCAATATGACTCTTAACGCTCTGCGCTTGGTAATGTCAGATTTTGAAGAGTTGCGTGGTGGAATTAAACCCTACCAGTATCCATCCTTTGGTTTAATGATGCAAATCCAAGCAGTTTTACCATATATTAATTCGGGTAAGTGGAAAGAGAGATTAGAAGAGTTACATCAATTAATTGTTAAAGAAGGTAATTTATTAGATAAAGATTTGGGTATTAAAGGTCAAGAAATATTGGCGGCTGGAGTATTTTTTGAAGGGAAAAAATCTGTATAGAATTTTAGAATATACCCCAAAAAGTTCAAATAATTTTGCTTACCTACTTATGTGTGGAATTGTTGGAATCATTGATACTAATCGAGAAGAAATACCAAATTCTTTGATACGAGTAATGCAAGATGTAATGCTTACTCGCGGACCAGATGGAGATGGTAATTTCAATGAAGGTTCTGTGGCGATGGGAATGCGTCGCCTTTCTATTATTGATTTAGAACATGGTTGGCAACCTCTGACAAGTTTAAATAGACAGATTGTTGCTTTTCAAAATGGTGAAATTTATAATTATAAAATTTTAAAAACAGAACTAGAACAATATGGTTTTAGTTTCAAAACTAATAGCGATACCGAAGTTTTAGCACATGGCTTTGCTAAATGGGGTATGGAAAAACTTTTAGAAAAAATCGACGGGATGTATGCGATCGCAATTTTAGATCGCAGAACTCGAGAACTGCATTTAGCAAGAGACCGTTTCGGGGAAAAGCCACTTTTTTACTCTTGTGACCGTAAGGGTCATTTTGCTTATAGTTCAAACATGCTATCTTTAGCAGCATTACCTTGGGTTAATAACGAAATCGATCCACAGAGTATAGACAGATATTTAGCAGTTCATTTCGTTCCCGGTGACAGAACGATTTTCAAAGATATTAAGCGAGTTCTACCTGGTGAGAGACTTTGCATTTCGGTAGATAACCCCCAACCCAAAGCATACCGCTACTACCAAATTTCCATTGATAAACAACGTCGAATATCTGATGATGAGTTAGTTCAGCACCTGGAAGAAGCTGTCAAATCTAGGTTAATCGCTGATGTACCTGTGGGGGTATTTCTTTCGGGAGGACTGGACAGTTCAACAGTTGCTGCGATCGCTGCGAAACACAGTCCCCAAATAGATACTTTTTCTATGGGGTTTCATTCCGCGCAACATGACGAAAGCACTTACGCAAAACAACTATCTCAAGTTATCGGTAGCAAACATCATCATTTCATGTTCGATGAGAAGAGCTTTGCACAATTACTTCCTCAAGTCGCTGCTGCTTTGGATGAACCAATCGGAGACCAAGCTATGCTACCGGTTTACTGGTTGTGTAAAGAAGCAAGACAGCATGTTAAGGTCGTATTGTCAGGTGAAGGAGCTGATGAAGTTTTTGCCGGATACAGTTATTACGGTGCTTTCCTCAGCCAAAAAGATTGGAATCTCAAAAGCTGGAAAAGTAATCTCAAGGACTTAATCAGTCCCAGAGATCCCATGGCTAATTCTTATCAAAGATTAGCTCATAATCCTTTACCCGTAACACCTTCAGGATTTCCATTGTTATCAGATGCAGCAGAACGCGAGAAACTTTTAGGGGGATATGGATCGCATTTCGAGATGGATTCCTGGGAAGAAGAGTTGATTGCTTGGTTGAACAAGAGTGAAAATCCTTTGCAGAGAGCCACTAGTGCAGATATGGTAACCTGGTTACCCGACGATTTGCTGGTGAAGTATGACCGGATGGCTATGGCTCACAGTTTAGAGGGACGGGCTCCATTTTTGCAACCACAACTAGTTGAGATCGGTCTACAACTTCCAGAACGTGAAAGAATGTCTAAGGGAACAAGTAAAATAGCTTTGCGTCGTGTGGCTAAGCGTTGGTTACCGAAAGAAATAATGCAACGACGCAAACAGGGATTTGTCTTACCTATGGAAGACTGGTTAAGACAATGGTTTGATTCACATGGTGGAATCAATGAGTATTTTAGTGCAGTGGAATTTCCTGGTTTAGATATCGATCAGATCGCTCAAATTGTGAATACTGACTTTCAGCAAAGTATTAGTAGAGGACGCTTGATTTTCGCTTTAATACTATTGATTGAATGGTATCGAATCTTTACTGAAAAGTTAGACTCGTTGCGTAGTAAATATGCTAACTGTATATAGTTTCATTGCATCATTCAATGGGCTATTTTCTCTTTGAACCAATTATTAAACAAGTAGAACATTCCCCTGGGTGAATGGTGATTAATAAAATGACTAAGAGGTTCTTTAACTATCATCTCAAAGGCGGGCTGAAAACTAATAGTGCTTTCCTTATGACCTTGGGCTTCTCGATCTCCTAGAATCCAACAATTAACACATGGATTGTAACCATATATATTTTCTTCATGGAGACTGTGAAATACACTTCTACTAGATTGCATGATCTTATTATTAAAGCAATCATTTTCATCTAATATATTTCCGACAGTATGTCCTGGTTCATAAACATAGCAACAGGGGTGAACACTACCATCAGAATTAATGCTTAACTGATGATATAGATGATCGCATCCAAAGAACTTAAATTTGTCTTTTTTTTCTTGTTGTAATTTTATAAAATTATTTTTATTATCTTGGTTCATAAACGTCTGTTTTGCATTTTGTCCTCTTGTCAGGTTCACTAATTTTTTTGGTGGGTGAATACAGCCTTCTTTAACATGGAATTCATTAACTCCTATCTCTGTCGCAATCGCCCTAGCCTCCTCAATTTGGTTATGAGTCCAAGGAAAATCTAAAAATTGAAATCTAATATTAGGAGTTTTAGAACCAAGAATTCTTTTTCTTGCTACTAACTTTTTAAGATTACTCAAGACTAGTTCTAGATTTCCTCCTATTCGATATTTCGTGTAAGTTTCTTGAGTCATACCATCAACAGAAACTATGAGGAGATCTAAACCCGAAAGGATGATTAAATCGAGAAATTCTTCAGAAATATTGATGCTAAAATTGGTACTACAAGTTGTCCAAACATCATATTTATGAGCTTTTTGTACAAATGATGGAAATTTCTTATTTAATAGTGGCTCTCCCCAATTAAAAAAATGAGCTTGAATAAGTGTCTCACCATACTTTGCTAAAACAGAATCTACCGTATTCTCTTGCATCATTGGTAGAGAAACTCCAGCTTCTCGCACCATGTTTCCATGACAATAAGGGCATTTTAGTTGACAGGAAAAACTTGGATCGATGATTAGATAAAGTGGTTTTGATTTAAGGGAACTGACCTTATGAATTCTTTCTTTTTCATTGAGTATTAAATTATTTAACTTCTCTTTTTGTCTAAAGGTAAGTTTATTAAGTAGATGAGGATCTTTTAAAAATTCATCTATATTAAAGATATAGGTATCTGCTACTTTAAATTTATTATTACCAGATTTATAGTAAATATTCAGAGGAGCAGATAGACATGAAGTATCTGCAACTGGAATATAAGCCATAAAACCGCTTTTCAAAGGAGCATCTTTAAAATGATTTTTAACGTCTAATCTTTCTATGTCACATAAAAATGAAGCAATTATATTATTGTTACTTTCTATCTCAATCAATGGAAGCTGTCTTGTAAATTTTTTATCATATAACCAACCTTGTATATAAATAGTTCCTTTAATGTTTTCTACATCAGGAAAAAAAATACAAAAATCGATACTTCCCCTAAAATTTTGATTATTAATACCAATAGTCATTCTACAAGGCTCCTTGTATTTATAAACTAAAAACCATTCTTTCTTTTATCATGAAACTGGTATTTGCAGGATGGTATATTGCCACGATATATTTAATTATTAACAAACATTATTTTTTCTCCATTTTTTGAAGAGAACTGATACCTATCCTCTTAGACTTGCGGCGAATGAACGATGAAATAGTGTTTTGATGTGAAGTTATGCATTAATACTTAGCGGGACTTAGACATTTTTTTGGGTCAAAAAAGCCTCAAAGCTTTATACGTCAATGATTTTTTGGTTGTTTTTTTGATATATCTAGCTTTGAGCAATTTTTGGGTCTTTGAAGTTAATCCCTTTTCATCACTGGCTTTGAAGCTTTTTCCTCCTTGTTTTTTGTCTAAGTCCCGTTAGGGATTACTTAGCTTGTTATCGTTACGAATAAAATACTCGATCTGCGGTCTTGTTTGATACTTTGAGTTCTACATTTATACCAAAGTATGTCAGCTAATTTGCCAAAAAATTGGAGAAAAACTTGATTAATATCTACTATAATTTCATAAAATTACTAAATAGATATTAATGAATTTAACTACATTACTAAAGAAACGATTAATTATACCTACATTTGTAGGAATAGTATGTTTAACCTGTTTATTAGTTTTATTAGTTAACAACAGAATATCTCTACTTCCGACCTCTTTGGATTTAAGTCAAGATGTTCCCCAAGTTCCACAAAAACAGAAAACCTTGAATTTGTTACCTCCTGCTGAACTTAAGTCACAATCATCAGGATTTTCTATCAAAGGACTTGAAGATAAAGTAATTCGAGTTTGGCGATTTGGAGAAAAAAAGCATGTCTGGAATGTAGAAGGTACCGCCAAAAATAGCACAAATTCCTCTCCTAAAATCTTGCAAGTTACAGCTACAGGGAACGACCCAAGAATTATTTCTCCACTCGTAGATATTCAATTAGACAAATGGCAAAATCTTAGAGTTGAAGCCTTAATCAGAACTCAACAGAGCACCCGCTTACAGCTTTTTGCAGATAATGGTGATGGCTTCTCAAATCAAAACAGTAATACGATTTTTGTAGACGGAGGATGGGTTTGGCGTAAAGTAGAAATACCCTTATCAGATGTTAAACATTTAGTAAAACTTCGTCTCGATCCGGGTAACCAATCTCAATATGTAGAGTTGTCAGAAATAAAATTGATTGGTTCAGAAAAAGAGGGATTAATAAATGTCGTTCAACAGAGTACCGATGAAAATAAATTTGTATGGTTTCGGGATGCTGGTAAAGACATTGCAATGGGGGTTCAAATCGGAAATGAAAAAGATGCATCATGGGGAGTTCGCTTCCATGGTAAGGATCTTGGTCCTACAGAATACACTTGTTTTCCAGATGATATCTTAGTATTTCAACCAGTTAATGGAACTGTAAAAACTGCTTATGCAGCTTATTTAGACTGGCAAAAAGAGTTAAGTTTATCAACCCAAAATGCAGCAAAAGCTGTATTCAAACGCAATTTTAACGACCCAAAATTATATCGCTATATCGAACCCAAGTTTCTAGAAAGAGTGTCTCAAATACCTGTGGATTTAGAAGTTACCCATAGTTTGGAAGTAAATCAAGGTATTGCTTGGACAACGGTCAAAATTACAAATCGTGACAACAAACCAGCTCGCATCAATTGGATATGGCAAGATGCTGCTTATCACTGGTTAGAAAACACTCATTTAGACGATGTACATTTAATCAGTAGTAGCAATCCCAATTTGGATTCTATTTCTGTAATTAAGACAAATCCAAAAGAGAATGAATGGATAGCTTCTGCTGATTTCAAACATCAAGTTGGATTTGCTTTATCAACAACAGATCCGGGATACGTACTTCAGTCCAATCGATATTTATATATTGAGAAAACCTTTAGTTCAGATAGTTTGCACTTACCGCTACGGGGTAATGATAGATTTCTTTTGCAAGAAAAACCTCTTCCTATAGATAAGTTGTTAGATAAGTTAAAAAAAGATAGTGGTAAAAAGGTTAGTGAAGGTTCTTTAAAAAATAGATCTGTTGTTCTTGATTTTGGAACAGTTAAACCAGGAAAAACTGTTACGCGACAATATGCAAGAATTTTCTTGCGTGATTTTAAAACACCCAGTGAGTTAACTAAAAATATTCAAACTGTGGTGGAGAATACAAAAATAAATTAGTAATTAATACAACTGTCACATTGATTGACAACAGATGTTTGCCAATGGTATGTGGTAACACTTAAAATCCATGCAACAACTATTGCACAGTTAATCCTTTTATAAGTAATGTACGCTAATTTTCGTGTTCCTACCAAAATTAATAAACTTCATCAACTTCAGCGCAAACAAGGATTTAAAAGGCTCTTAAAGTACCTTTATCAACGTCAAGTATCATCCTTCAAAGAAAAAATAAATTATCAAAAGTGGATAGCAAAAAATCTTTTTACTAAAGAATATATTGCCACAGCCAAAGAGGAAATAACTCAATGGAAGTTACGACCGAAATTTTCAGTCATTATTCCTGTATATAATGTCGAGGAAAAATGGTTGGAAAAAGCAATAGGATCTGTTCGTAATCAAATATATCCATATTGGGAACTCTGCATCGCCGATGATGCTTCCTCAAAACCCCATATTTCCTTGCTTTTAAATAAGTATATAGAAATTGACTCGCGTATCAAAGTTGTATTCCGTACAGAAAATGGACATATTTCAGCAGCTAGTAACTCAGCCTTAGAATTAGCAACGGGTGATTATATAGCACTTTTAGATCATGATGATGAGTTAGCAATTAATGCTTTATATGAAAATGCGAAGCTAATTAACCAGCATCCTGATGCAGATTTTATTTATAGCGACGAAGACAAAATAGATATTAAAGGAAAGCGATTTTCTCCTTGTTTTAAACCAGATTGGTCCCCAGAATACTTATATGCAACTATGTATACCTGTCATTTAGGTGTATATAGAAGAAGTATTATCCACGAAATTGGTGGATTTCGCAGCGAATACGACGGTTCCCAAGATTACGATCTCGCACTAAGAGTTGTAGAAAAAACCAAAAATATTTATCATATCCCCAAAATTCTTTACCATTGGCGTAGTATACCTGCTTCTGCTGCATCTGGTTCCGAAGCAAAGCCTTGGGCTTATACTGGTGGAAGAAAAGCTTTGGAGGATATGCTTGTACGTAATTCACAATCAGGTACCATAGAAGAAACTCCCAACCCCGGTATTTATAGGTTGAGAAGAGGCATTGTCGGGCAACCTCTGGTGAGTATAATTATTCCTAGTGCAGGTATAGAGTTGAATACTTCTTCTGGCAATCTATGTTTATTGGAGAATTGCATTCGTAGTATTCAAAAGTTAAGTACTTATAAAAATTATGAAATTATAGTAGTAGATGGTTACGATATTCCGGAATCAACTCTGAAGAAAATTACAACTTATGGTGCTCAGCTAGTCCGTTGTGGTGAACCTTTTAATTTCTCAATGAGAATCAATAAAGGTGCAAATCAAGCTAAAGGTGAATTTCTGCTGTTGCTCAATGATGATACAGAGATCATTTCTCCAGATTGGCTTGAGTCAATGTTGGAGGTGTCACAACAAAAGGAAGTTGGTGCTGTTGGAGCAAAACTTTTATCACCTGATGGTAAAATACAGCATACAGGAACAGTAATTCTTGATGGAAACCCCTGTCATGTTTTCTACGGTTGTGACAGTGAACATCCAGGTTACCATTGTTCCAATATTGTCACCAGAAATTATTTGGCTGTAACTGCTGCTTGCTTGATGATGCGACAAGAAGTATTCGGTGAGTTGGGAGGACTTGATGAGAGTTTTCCTCTTAACTATAATGACGTGGATCTGTGCTTGAAAGCGCATCAAGCAGGATATCGAAATGTTGTAACATCATATGCTCAACTGATTCACTATGAATCAATCAGTAGAGGAAAAGGATTAAAACCAGGAGAATTTCAGCAATTTAATCGTAAATGGCAGGATTATTTACAAAGATTAGGCAAGGACCCATATTATAATCCTAACTTGTCTTATAAATCTGCGAATTATGAAATTCTTTGTTAAAAAAAAGGAATGGAGAACAGTATTTGTAGAGTGCGTTATCGCTTTAGTTTAACGCGTGATTAATAATCCATGATTACGAATGATCTAGTCAAATAGAACTGAAGTGATTTATCTCTTAACAGTCAATTATAATTCAAGTAATTTAGTTGCTAAATTAATCGATTCTCTATCAGTTGACCCCAATGTTGACTATAAAATCGTTATTATAAATAACTCTCCAAAAGATAATTATATTTCTCAACTTAAAAGTGAATCTGTCACTATTTTAGAAGCTGGAGAAAACTTAGGTTTTGGATTAGCTTGTAACCTTGGAATTAAATGGGTTTTTGAACGTAATCCCCAAGCAATTATTTGGTTAATTAATCCAGATGCTTATTTTTTAGAAAATAATTTGGATAAGGTCCAAGACTTTTTTGAAAAGTATCCACAAATATCAATACTCGGAACAATTGTACGTGACCCGAAAGGTGAAATTTGGTTTTCTGGTGGTCGTTTTATTCCTCAAACTGGTGCAATTTTAACTGAAGATTTATTAAAAAACACAGATTCAGCTTATATCCCCTGCGATTGGATTTCAGGCTGTAGTCTGATTATTTATTTAAAAAATTTTCCCGATTGTCCTTACTTCGATCCAGCTTATTTTTTATACTACGAAGATTTTGATTTTTGTCGACGCTATGTAAATCAGGGACACTTAATTGCAATTACCAAAGAATTCGGAATAATTCACCAACCATCTTCAATCACTAACAGAAATATTTTTCGCAAAATCAAACATAGTACTTACAGTTATTTATTAACTCAAGAGAGATATACAAATAATATAATTCTTACTATGAGGTTAAGTCGAATTATTATTTATGCTTTACTTCTAATATTTTTTAGACCCAAGTTAAGTTTGGGTAAGTTCATCGGAGTATCAAATTATTTATTCGGTAAAAAGCTATAAATAAAGCTATAAATATTTACTGGGGTTATCTAGTAATCAATAACTGACTAATAACTGGCTATATCTGAATTTTATTATTTGGAGCTATCGCCACCTTTAAGCTCTCTTCCCAATCTGATAAAACTACGCCAAAGCTATTAGATAATTTTCCACAATCAAGTAATGAATAAGCAGGTCTTTTTGCTGGTGTTGGGTATTCTTCGGAACTAATAGGTACTAAACTTTCTAATTTTTGCTCATTAATATCATTCTCAAATATCGCTTTAGCAAAACCATACCAGCTGGTTTTTCCACTCGCACTTAAATGATATATTCCAGCCTTATGAGTTAGGTAATCAGATACATTCTCATTAGCCCCAGCCAAAATTTCTGTAGTTGCTTTTGCGATCGCTCCACTCCAAGTAGGTGCTCCAATTTGATCGTCAACAACCCTGAGTTCTTTGCGTTCCCGTCCCAGTCTAAGCATAGTTAGTAAAAAGTTTTTCCCTCGCAGACTGTAAACCCAACTGGTACGCAAAATTAAATGTGGTACTTCCACAGCTTGAATTGCTTGCTCCCCAGCAAGTTTAGTCTTTCCATAAATATTTTGTGGATTAGTTGTGTCTAATTCTGTATAAGGTTTTTGACTCTCGCCATCAAAAACATAATCTGTCGAATAGTGTACAACGGCTGCACCTATTTGCTTTGCTTCTTCTGCAATTACACCTGGTGCGGTACCATTAACCATCATCGCCAATTCTGGCTCTGACTCTGCTTTATCCACTGCGGTGTAAGCAGCGGGATTGACTATTAAATCAGGTTTCACTTCTCGGATAAGATAACGAATACTATCAGGTTGGGTTAAATCCATTTGTAAACTTGCACCTTTAGTATCTCGTCCCGAAGTTATCACCTCACCCAAAGTTATCAAAGTACGTTGTAATTCCCAACCAACCTGTCCAGTTACACCCGTAAGTAAAATTTTCATTTATTCATACACCTGCGCATCTCCCAACAACTTACCAAGTTTATCTTTTTCAGACAAAATAGGTTCTTCTTGAATTTGCCAAGAAATTCTGATATTGGGGTCGTTCCAAAGAATACAACGTTCATGCTGTGGAGCATAGAAGTCTGTTGTTTTGTACAAAAAATCAGCGTAATCAGATAGCACAATAAAACCATGAGCGAATCCTGGTGGTATCCAAAGCTGCTGTTTATTCTCAGCACTCAAGCGAACACCAACCCACTGACCAAATGTTTTAGAGTTTTTCCGTAAATCTACAGCAACATCGAATACTAAACCTGCTACAACTCTTACTAGTTTTCCTTGGGGTTGTTTGATTTGGTAGTGCAAGCCACGCAAAACATTTCTAGCTGAACGAGAGTGATTATCTTGGACAAAATTTGCTGAGATCCCAGCCTTTTCTAAAAAAGCTTTTTCGTTATAACTTTCAAAAAAGAAACCGCGTTCATCCCCAAATACCTGTGGCTCAATTATTAACACATCAGGAATTTGTGTTTGTATTATTTTCATTACTAATTTCTTTCTTCACCCTGAATATTTTATGTATTGAAGTTAACTATATAAAAATAGTTTCACAAATAGTTTAATATATTTCGATGCAAACAAGTATAAGAATAAATGTTGTCATATATCCCATTGAAAAAATCAAATATTCAGTAACTCATCATCCAAAATTTTTACCAGGTAGCGACCGTAGGTACTTTTTGCCATTGGTTCTGTTAACCTACGTAAATGGGTCGAATCAATATATCCTAATCGATAGGCGATTTCTTCTATGCAAGCTATTTTCAAACCTTGTCGCTCTTCTAAAGTCTGAATATAATTACCTGCTTGAAGCAAAGATTCGTGAGTACCAGTATCTAGCCAAGCGTATCCCCGACCCAAGATTTCTACTTTTAATTGACCCTTTTTTAAATATACTAAATTCACATCAGTAATTTCTAACTCATTGCGAGCAGAAGGTTTAAGATTAGCAGCAATTTCTACCACTTGAGAATCATAAAAGTAAATTCCAGGTACAGCATATTTAGATTTGGGAATTACGGGTTTTTCTTCTAAACTAATTACCTGTCCTTTTGTATTAAATTCAATTACACCATATTGATTGGGATCTTTGACTTGATAACCAAATACTAAGCCACCTTGACTTAAATTAGAAGCCCGAGCCAATATTTCAGTCAAAGCATGACCGTAAAAAATATTATCACCTAATATTAAACAAACTGGCTCATTACCAATAAAGTCTTTGCCTAAAATAAATGCTTGTGCGAGACCTGCTGGTTTTGATTGCTCAATATAATCAAACTTTAACCCCCATTGACTACCATCTTTTAATAGTTGCTGAAACAGAGGTAAATCCCTCGGTGTAGAAATAATTAAAATTTCACGTATCCCGGCTAGCATTAATACAGATAGGGGATAGTAAATCATAGGTTTGTCATAAACTGGCATCAGCTGTTTACTAATAACACGAGTTAGGGGATATAATCTGGTACCAGAACCGCCTGCCAGAATGATTCCTTTCATTTTCTACCTCTAGTATAATTGTAAAAAAATTAATACAATTCATTAAAAAATTGTTCCAAAAAAATTAAATTGGAACTTCTTTAAATCGAAATTTTCTGCAGAATTGTTTTGCTAATATACCTTTATTTAGATTAAAATTTTCTGTGTTCGTAATTTTGCTTGATCCAATTTGTATAAGCACCGGAACGAATAGATTCTACCCAATTAGAATTATTTACATACCATTCAATTGTTTTGAACAAACCACTTTCAAAAGTTTCTTTAGGTCGCCAACCTAAAAGTTTTTCAAGTTTACCGCAATCAATTGCGTAGCGCCTATCATGACCTGGGCGGTCTTTGACAAATGTAATCAGAGAAGAATAGCTTAAACCAGGTTTTGGCACTAATTCATCGAGAATGGTACAAATTTTTTCAACAACTGCCAAATTGCTTTGCTCGTTTAAACCACCAATATTATAAGTCTCACCAAATTTGCCTTCCCTAAGAATAAGGTTTATTGCTTCGCAATGGTCCCTAACGTAAAGCCAATCCCGCACATTTTGACCGTCTCCATAGATTGGCAAAGTTTTTCCATCTAAAGCATTGAGGATCATCAAAGGAATTAATTTTTCTGGGAATTGACGCGGTCCATAGTTGTTAGAACAGTTCGTCGTTATGGTAGGTAAGCCGTAAGTATGATGATATGCTCTGACAAAATGATCGGAAGAAGCTTTTGACGCTGCATAGGGACTATTAGGTGCATAGGGAGTATCTTCGCGAAAAGCCGGATCTGTTGGATTTAGAGAACCGTATACTTCATCTGTAGATACATGCACAAAGCGAAACTTTTCTTGTTGGGGTGAGGATAGCTTTTCCCAATACAGCCTAGTTGTTTCCAATAATTTAAATGTCCCTACTACATTAGTTTCAACAAAGCTTAATGGGTTCAAAATCGAACGGTCAACATGACTTTCAGCTGCAAAATTAATAATTGCATCTGGATGATATTGTTCAAGGAGATTACTTACTAACTCTAAATCGGCGATATCTCCTTGTATAAAATGGTAATTTTTATCTTCTTCTAATTCTGCTAGGTTTTGTAAGTTACTAGCGTAGGTTAACTTGTCTAAATTGATAATATTTGCCCAGTTTTCCATTCTCGCTTGGAGAATAAAATTTGCACCAATGAAACCTGCTCCACCCGTTATTAATAATTTTTGCATATCAAAATAATAAATTAATATTTACTCAACTTATTTACTCAGCAGTTCGCTCTGTGGGGGATTAATTTTAGGACTTACGCACTCATAATCGGAAATAAGGTTTTATGATTATTGAGTCCTAACGGACACGCTCCACTAACGCTGTCGCTAGCCGGCAGCAAAGCTGTTAGCAAAGCGTGATATTAGTTACACGTAATGAGATAAATATGTAATCCGTGCCTAAGTCCTGAATTTATCCAACATAATTCAATTTCTGAAACCAAAAAATAATGTGCTTATATGCTTTAAATGATATTTTTTGAGTGGCACAGGACATTTTTCTTAAAAACAGGCACGCTTTAGTTAGGTAGAGCTAACATACCATGTATAAAAACAATGTCTTGAATCTTATTAGATTTGAATATTATTAAAAATTTTGAACTATCAGTAGGATTGACATTTTATAGTTTACGATTTTTGCCTGTATCCTCCTTTTAACAAGATTTAAGCTAACTGTTATGGGCACATTTGCATTATTAGTTTACGCTTTTTCAGTGATTTTAGGTAACTTCACATTCAGATAACCAATTCTTTTAACCCGTCCATTAGGTTTGAGTTCGTGACCCTTACAGCGTTTATCTTGGTAATCTGGCAAAGATAGGCTATGTAAGGTTAAGTTAGAAAGTCGAATAAATGAATTTTCCAATCCGCTAACAAATCCAATCCGCTAACAAATTAGATAAATCAATTTATGAATAAAGCAGCCCTAATTACAGGATTAACTGGACAAGATGGTTCTTACTTAGCCGAACTTCTCATTTCCAAAGGTTATCAAGTTTTTGGATTAGTTCGTCGTACCAGCACTAGTAGCTTAGAGCGAATAAAGCACCTTTCTGGCAAAGTTAAAATCATATCTGGTGATTTGCTCGATCAATCTTCATTGATGGATGTCATTGCTGAAGCCCAACCGGATGAGATTTATAACCTTGCTTCCCAGAGTTATGTTCCCCTTTCTTGGACTCAACCTGCTTTAACTGCCGAATATACAGCACTTGGAGTATCTCGACTTCTTGAGTCTATCCGTCGTTGTAAATCAGATGCTAGGCTTTATCAAGCTTCTAGTAGTGAAGTGTTTGGTCAACCTGATAGTTCTCCTCAAACAGAACTTACAGCATTTCGCCCTCGTAATCCCTATGGTGTTGCTAAAGCTTACGCCCATTGGATGACCGTTAATTACAGACAGCATTATAATCTCTACGCTTGTTGTGGCATAACTTATACCCATGAATCTCCACGTCGCGGTACGGAGTTTGTTTTTCGTAAAATTACCAATACTGCCGCACAGATCAAACTTGGTTTAGCTACAGAACTTAAATTGGGTAACTTAGATGCCAAACGTGATTGGTGTTATGCCGAAGATGCTGTTTATGCGATGTGGTTAATGTTACAGCAAAACAATCCAGATGACTATGTTATTGCCAGTGGGGAAACCCATTCTGTGAAAGAATTAGTCAAATGTGCTTTTGAGTATCTTGGTTTAGATTGGCAAAATCATGTCTCTGTGGATCCAGAGTTTTACCGTCCAAATGAAAATATACAATTAGTCGGTTGTGTAGATAAGATTAATACTCAACTTGATTGGAAACCACAGTATTCTTTTGAGGAATTGGTAAAACTTATGGTTGACTACGATTTGAAAAGGTTAAAAGATAGCGGTACATTACCAATACCATGCTAAAAGTTGTAATTGATTGCAATCCAATTGCAGCCAAGTAAAGTGGAGTTTACTTATATTTAATCTCTTACCTATATTCTTTACAAGCAAAACTATCTTTTAACTAAGAATTAAGTTTCGACCGAACTTAAAATTCTTAGATAGTAATCCAGTTCTTACTGGATCTTTTCAGATTCATATCTTACCAATTTCACCTAAATATGTATAAATCTATTTAAAATTCTATAGGAGCAAAAGGTATGGGTAAAATATTAATTAATTTATCTGTTGTATTTTCCCAACCTACAGGTATTAGTAATTACGCGACGAATCTAGTTCCTTATTTACAATCTTTACAGCCTACCCTGCTGACGGCAAAAGATTATTCTTATCCCGATTTTAATTGCTATTCTATTCCTAATAATTTAACTCCTGCTCAAGGTACAAAAGGTCATTTGTCTCGCTTGTGGTGGACACAATTTCAGTTACCAAAAATTTGCCACAATCTCAAGTCACAGTTATTATTTTCTCCACTTCCAGAAGCACCACTTTACAATAGGTTTCCCCATGTAGTCACAGTTCATGATGTAATTCCTTTACGTTTTCCCAAACGCTTCTCGCCCCTAACCCCTTATCACCGTTACTACATTCCCGAAGTACTCAAACAAGCAAAGCATATTATTTGTAATTCTGTTGCTACTGCGAGGGATGTCACTGATTTTTTCTCCATTGAAGCGAATAAAGTCACTCCGATTCCCTTGGCTTATGATGCTAACCGTTTTAAATTTCCCCAAACTTCTCATCAACAGAATTCATCTTCACAGGATTCACCTCCAGCAAATAATAGCCAATACTTTATCTACATTGGACGCCAGGATCCTCACAAAAATGTCCATCGTTTGATTAAAGCTTTTGCAGGATTAACTTATAAAAAAGATTACCAATTATGGATAGCTGGTTCTACAGATAAGCGTTACACTCCCCACTTACAGCAGCTAGCGACAGAACTGGGTATTGGGGGACAGGTAAAGTTCTTCAACTATGTGAGTGCAAAAGAATTACCACATATGATTAGTCAAGCTGTTGCTTTAGTATTTCCCAGTCTTTGGGAAGGTTTTGGCTTTCCCGTACTTGAAGCAATGGCTTGTGGAACTCCGGTGATTACCTCAAATATCTCCTCGTTACCGGAGGTCGCTGGCGATGCAGCAATTTTAATCGATCCTTATAACCGCAATGAGATTACAGCAGCTATGGAAACCTTAGCCAGCGATCGCCAGTTACGTTCTCACCTCTCCCAAAAGGGCTTAGAACAAGCCAGTAAGTTTACTTGGGATAAAACTGGAAAAGCAACAGCAGAGATTCTATCTCGGTTTATTTAATTGGGGATTGGGGATTGGGAGCAACATCAGAAAAATCTCCGAAAAATGCAGAATTCCCGAAACCAACTACCTATTACCAAGCCGCCAGTCGCCATTCCCCATTCCCTAAGCATTCCCAACTGCACCAGAAAATACAGTTCCTCGCTGTACGTCCATGGTGAGAATTGCTCCATCTCTAATTGTTTTAGTAGCATTTTTTACGCCGACAATTACAGGTACTCCGAGACGCAAACCAATAATTGCTGCGTGAGAATTGAGACTTGCATCTTCAGTAATAATACCGCTAGCTTTACGAATTGCTTCAACAAAATCAGCGCTGGTAGATTCAGCGACTAAAATTTCTCCGGGGTTAAAGTTGCTAACATCCATCCCAGTGCTTGCAACTCGAGCGCGACCACTTACAGAACCCTGTCCCAGTCCAATACCTTGACCAAGAACTGCTGTTACAACTTCCACTTTGATTAAGTCAGTTGAGCCTGATACCCCTTGGAGGGTTCCAGCAGTCATCACCACTAAATCCCCCTCACAAGCGAGCTGGTTTTCTAAAGCTACGTTTATTGCTGCTTGGAATGTTTGACCAGTGGAAGGTAATTCCAACACTAATAGTGGTTTAACACCCCATACCAACTGTAGTCGGCGAGCGACATTAACGTGGGGTGTAACGGCTAAAATTGGTGTTTTGGGGCGAAATTTAGAAACATTACGAGCGGTTGCCCCACTTTGGGTTAAAGTCATAATTGCAGCAGCACCCAATTGCTCGGAAATTTGACCTACAGCTTGTGATATGGCATTGGGAATTGAACGTCTAGAATCTCGAGCCTGGCTAGCGTTGACATTACTTACTTCTTCCTGCTCTATCCGTTCGGCAATTCGCGCCATAGTCGCCACGGCTTCAACAGGAAATTGACCGACAGCAGTTTCATTAGAAAGCATCACAGCATCGGTTCCATCCAGGATTGCATTTGCTACATCTGAAACTTCTGCACGGGTAGGACGAGGATTACTTACCATGCTATCTAACATTTGGGTAGCAGTAATAATTGGTATCCCCAAACAGTTAGCTGTAGCAATTAAACGCTTTTGTAATACGGGAACGTCTTCTGCTGGTAATTCTACCCCTAGGTCACCCCTGGCAACCATTACACCGTCACATAAAGCCAAAACCGCGTCCATTTGTTCGATCGCTTCATGCTTCTCAATTTTGGCGATTACTGGAACCTGTTTCCCTGTGGAAGAAATCAGTTCTTTGATTTCGATCATGTCCTGGGGATTGCGAACAAAAGAAAGTGCTACCCAATCCACACCTTGGTCGAGACCAAAAATTAAATCCTCACGATCTTTATCGGTCATTGCTTTAACCGATAAATAAACCCCCGGGAAATTCACACCTTTGTTGTTAGAAAGTTTACCAGGCACCGTAACACTGCAGTGTAAGTCGCCTTTATCGCGGTTAATTTCCTCAACCAACATTTCGACTTTACCGTCATCCAGCAGAATTTTGGAACCAGCAGGGACTTCTTCTGCTAGATATTCGTATGTCACACAGCTTATTTCCTGTGTGCCCACCACTGGACGATTTGTAAGGGTAAAGCGATCGCCTTTTTGTAAAACTATAGAACCATTTTCAAACTTGCCAAGGCGGATTTTGGGACCTTGTAAATCTTGGAGAATGGCAACTGGCTGATTTAGCTCAAATGCTGTTTGTCTAATTGTGCGAATATTACGCTGATGGTCGGCATGACTACCATGGGAAAAATTTAATCGTAGTGTAGTTGCACCTGCTTCAATAATTGCCCGCAAAACTTCAGGACTACTTGTCGCAGGACCAATAGTGGCAACTATTTTTGTTCGACGTAGAGAATCTTTCAATTGCATAAAGACTGAATTTAGGAATCTATCTCGGGAATTATCGTAAATTAAAAGCTACTTCTTTTCAGTTGTTGGCGAATCAATCGTGGAATTTCACATAGAATTTCAGCAGATGTATGAGTGCTCCGAATTTACTCATAAATGCTGCTAATACGCCAAAAAGAGCCTTAAACTATAACGGAAATCATAGTTTCTTAAATACTTAAGCACTTCAAGCTTTTAGCTTTCTAATGTCGTCTGGGATCATACCTTTATTGGACACCTAATGTGTCAAGCTGGAAATAAATCTTGGTACACAAAACTTTATTATGCGCCAGTCCGTGTCGTATACTCGCAATATTTGATGATTAAGGAGTTCGAAATGTTGACCTCGGAGGCACACAAGCCGCTGACAGCGCCGCCAAGGGAATTTTTAGCACCTCCGGGCGATCTAAACCCAACTGTTCTGATGTTTGTTGGGGCGGTGTTAATAGTAGCTTTATCTGTTTGTGGTTATTGGGTTTGGCAAATACCAAATTGGGTGTGCTTTTTGATGAATGTTGTTGCTTTGCATATTGCAGGCACCGTAATTCATGATGCATGTCACAAATCTGCTCATCGCAACCGGGCAATTAATGCAATATTAGGGCATAGTAGTGCTTTAATGCTTGCTTTTGCCTTTCCAGTATTTACCCGCGTTCACCTACAGCACCACGCTCACGTTAACGACCCGGAAAAAGATCCCGACCATTACGTTTCTACTGGTGGTCCATTATGGCTAATTGCTGTGCGTTTTTTCTATCATGAAATTTTCTTCTTTAAACACAAACTGTGGCGCGACCGAGAACTTATGGAATGGTTTTTCAGTCGTTTGTTTGTCGTCACAATTGTTCTCGTTTCCATTCACTACCACTTTTTAAGTTATATCCTAGATTTCTGGTTTGTACCTTCTGGTGTTGTGGGATTAGCATTAGGGTTATTTTTCGATTATTTACCCCATCGTCCTTTCACGGAACGCAATCGCTGGAAAAATGCTCGTGTTTATGCAAGTCCAATTCTCAACATCCTAATTTTGGGACAGAATTATCACTTAGTTCATCATTTATGGCCTTCCATACCATGGTATAAATACCAACCTGCATACTACATGATGAAACCCCTACTTGATGAAAAAGGATCCCATCAATCTCTGGGATTACTACAGAAGAAAGACTTTTTTGGTTTTCTGTATGACATTTTCCTAGGTATCCGTTTCCACCATGCTCAGGAAAAGTAGCAGGTAGAAAATATTGGGGATTGGGTATTTTTCCATCCCCCATTATGGGTCTATTAAAGTTTGAATACTTCTGAAAACAAATTATCGAAAATTGAATAAAACTCACCTTTAGCTGAGGTGGTGATTCTAAATTACCTCAGCAATTAACAGTTAAATATAGCCAAAATTCACGATTTTTTTAAGAAATAAATTGTGTAGAGATGTTGTTTAGAACATCTCTACAACCTTAAAATAACTATTGGTGCTTAATCAGCAAAATCCTATCCATCGCTTTATTTGAAGACACGGCAGATGAATTTCTAACACTTAAATTACGAGGAGATGATATTACCTATCGCTAGCTAGTCCTCAGAATCCTATAGGAAATAGATTGAGGAAGTGGGTTTCACCTATATGATAAAAACAAGGCGCGCTAATTCCTAATGTTGTAATTATTTAGCGTATATTGTTCGCACCTCGTTGTTGGGAAATATCTCCAACTTTTGTTGGGAATGCTGCAGGTTATTTTTTTGAGATCGCAATTTGTTTTTTAGATATTAGTCGAAAGGCTTAAAGCCTGAATTAGCTCTATTTCCTTGGAAAAGTTGAGCTTATCCAAAGATTCTGTAAAAAACACAAAACCTTTGTAAGCTGTTGCATATTTGTAGATTTTTGTGAACAAACCTTCCGCAGTCATAATTACTAGCGGAGCCTCACTCTTAGAGAGAATGGTGATAAAATCTTCACACTTTACATGAACACCTGTTCCTCGGTCAGTGAATATTTGTCCGCCAAATGCCGTGGGTTGAGCATTGTTGCCATCACCGTCAAGCTTCATATTTTCTTAAGTATTTTCACATAGAACATAAGCTCATTCTACAATTGGGGTTATGTAGTTGAATGTTATGTCCGTAACCGCTATCTTCAGACGCAGGTTAAATTTTCCCCAACTGCAGTGTTTATAAAAAATTTATATTAGGTTTCCTTCGCAGAAAGTTTCTACTTTGAAAAAAAATCGTTTTTAGATTGATTAATTAACAACAGCTTTGCTCCAGTCAGGACGCAAATTAGCAGCATCACGCAAGTAAATATGTTGAACGCTTGAAGGGTCGGACAAATAAGCATGAACTAAAAGTCGAATACAGTATTTCAAACTTTGGGGTACATACATCTGTTGAACGTCAAGCATGGGAACGCAATCCCAGTGGGGACGAGAACGGGCGATCGCTGCGGGAAAAGCTGCATCTAAATCGCGTGTTACTGAGAAAGTAACGCTAACCATGTCAGCAGGGTGCAAATGATTACGTTTTTCTAACTCATCTAACAATTCTGTTATTGATTCTCGCATGGCTTCAACTGTGTTTTCAGAAACAGTTATTGCACCACGAATAGCCTGTATTCGCCACTCCACAAAAAAAAATCCTCCAATTAATTTGCTTCTAATTGTCAGTTGTCAGTTGTCAGTTATCAGTTATCAGTTA
>JGI1201J43222_100097_pt1 | contig 32393 bp, 28 predicted proteins | sample MastesBC008_FD_43222 | JGI IMG/M metagenome (IMG submission 43222) | reverse complement strand
AACTGAGATGAAATTCAACAAAATCGCTGGTTTAGGAATCGCATCAATCGTATTATTCGGTAGCTTTGGACAATTAGCAGTTAACGCACAACCTGCTCAAGCCCTGAAAGCAAAACAAACTACTATAGTTGCAGCTAAATCTGAATCAGTAATTTCATCCGGTAATTTTGTTAAGTCCGAGAAAGCAACCACCGGTAAAGCCAAAATTGTCAATATGAACGGTAAGCGCTATCTCAAGTTTGACAAAGCATTTAGTACTGGTAATGGTCCCGACGTCAAAGTCATCTTACATAAAAGCAGCACCGTACCTGGAAATATCCAAGAAGGAAATTACATTACCCTTGCAAAAATTCAAAAATTCAAAGGCGCTCAAGCTTATGAAATTCCCGATAATGTAAATCTAGATGAGTTCAAATCTGTAGGAATCTGGTGCGAAGAATTCAACGCTACTTTTGGTTATGCTAGCCTGCAGAAAGCTTAGTTTAAAATTCTCTTCTATATCTTAAGACTTATCTTTATCTTTTTATTACCCTAATTCTCTAATTTCCTTACACCATATAGCAATTTATCATCAGTAGCCCCGGATATCGGATGCTGATGATTTTTCTTTGTTGCGGAAAGCCAAATTCTGAAACTCCAAATTTTGGAACACCAATTTTCTCTCATAAAACACCAAGTGGATGTGGGAACTATTGTCTATAGAAGTAATTGTGTAGGATTACACCAAAATACCACAGATATTTATCTTTGTTCGCACAAAATACAACGAATAAAATTTATTTAGATAACACCTGCAAATAGGCAAACTGTCAATGATATATCAACTTTGCTGTGAAGATAAAAAAGTTTTGATGAAAAAACGTAACTATAGATACCAAAAATTTATTCGCTGATAATTATACGGATAAATTAAAAAAATATACATCTGAGTAATACAATACAAATTTATTAATTCCACGATACAAACAGGAAAAACCAACCCTTGATAAATAAACCGATGTGTCTCCCGTCACTAGGTAGCAAAAGGCAACCCAAAATCATCAAAAATACTTCTATAAAAATTGGAAAAGGCATGGTAAGTTTCTATTCTTATTGTCACCTTTTCCGTTGTCCTCAATGCATCTGGATCATCTCAAGCCACAACACCTGGAAGAATTAGTCAACAGTAGTGGCATAGATTTACACATCGCAAAACTCAATTTTCAGTCCTTACAAGACACAACAGCCTATGATTATCTCCTGATTTCCGAGCAAGTTCCCCGTACAAATACGGGAATGCTCAAGAGTCAGTGGTTGCAACGTTACGCTCATATAACTGATGGTGGTTGGTGGTGTTCTGGGCTAGACCCTGTAAATAATTGGAAAGTAATGGAATGGGGCTGTTTTAAGCCAAATCAACCGCGACACAATGAAAAAGGTAAACCAATAAAATACGAACATCCTCCCTGTATGGGAACAAGGGTATTTTGTTTACGCGTACCTTTGTTGGTTTGGCAGCAGGTTCAAGAGCGTTACAATGTTCCTATGCCGGAAAATATTGCCATTGGCGAACATGGGGAAGCTATTGGTTTTTGGCAATGGGTTATGGAATGTAACATCCCTCTGATTATTTGTGAGGGAGTTAAGAAAGCTGCTACCCTATTAAGTCAAGGTTATGTTGCGATCGCAATTCCGGGAATTAATAGCGGTTATCGAGTTGTTAAGAATAATTTTGGTAAAGTTATTCGCCGTCAGTTGATTCCCGACCTGGCAGCTTTTACAATTGCAAAGCGTACAATTTACATTTGTTTTGATTTTGAAACGGAACCGAAGAAAGTTGCTGCTGTCAGTAATGCGATTTCCCAACTGGGATTTTTATTCCAAGAGAAAACTTGTCCGGTACGGGTAATTGAGCTTCCCGGTGAAGAAAAGGGTGTGGATGAGTTTATTGTTGGGAAGGGAGCAACTGCTTTTGAGAAAATTTATGCTCAAAGTATCGATTTAGAAGTTTATCTCGCTCAAGTTAAACCCCACAAAGCTTTAACTTTTACCCCTAATCTCACAATTAACCGACGCTATTTGGGAGAAATACCTTTTCCTCAATCGGGTTTAGTAGGAGTCAAGTCGGCTAAAGGTACGGGAAAAACTACCGCATTACAACCTGTTATCAAACGGGCAATTAGTACAAAAAAACCAGTTTTGTTGATTACCCACCGAATTCAGTTGGGACGGTTTTTATGCGAACAGGTTGGTTTAAATTGGGGATTGGGAACGAACGAATATAGAAACATTCAAGCTTATGCTCAAACTCAAACCCAAACTCAGACCCAAGCTGAAATATCTGATTCACCGTTTTCCATTCTCAATTTTTCAGCTTCCCTTTCCACAAATTTAGGAGCTAAAAATTTAGGATTATGTATAGATTCGATTTGGAAGCTAAATCCTGAAGATTGGCGAGGTGGGATTGTAATTTTAGATGAAGTAGAACAATCTTTATGGCATTTACTTAATAGTAGTACTTGTGTTTCCAAGCGAGTGAAAATTCTCACTGCATTTGGACAACTAATTTCCACTGTTTTGAGTACTGGGGGATTAGTGATTGCTCAGGATGCGGATTTATCGGATATTTCTTTAGAGTATTTACAGGGACTGTCAGGAATTAAAATTGCTCCTTGGATTTTGGAGAATCAATGGAAACCCACAGTTGGTTGGGATGTAACTTTTTACGATTCTCCCAATCCCACACCATTAATTCAACAACTAGAAGTAGATTTAATGGCTGGAAGGAAATGTTATGTTACTACAGATAGTCGTTCTGGACGTTATAGTTGTGAAACTATTGAAAGATATCTCAAAGAACGCTTAGAAAAATTACGATATCAATTTCCTCAAACTTTAGTGGTCAGCAGTCATACTACCAATACACCAGGTCACCCAGCGGTAGATATTGTCGAATCCATTAACGAAAAAATTATTGATTATCAAGCAGTTTTTGTAACTCCCAGTCTGGGAACGGGAATTAGTATTGATGTTCAACATTTCGACCGAGTTTATGGTATCTTTCAAGGTGTAATTCCTGATTCTGAAGCTCGACAAGCCTTAGCTAGAGTCCGCGATGATGTACCCAGAATCGTTTGGTGTGCGAAGCGAGGTATTGGTTTAATCGGTAGCGGTAGCACTAACTATCGTTTGTTATCCCATTGGTATCAAGAAAATCAAAAAGAAAATCTAGCTTTACTAAGTCCTTTATATAAAATTGATGTAGATTTACCTCTAGTTTACGATCCCATCCATTTGCGAACTTGGGCAAAATTATCCGCAAGAATCAATGCTTCGGTGAGTATTTACCGTCAAGCGATGAAGGATGGTTTAATCGCTGATGGAAATCAGCTTCAAGTTCGGAGTAATGACACTTACAAAAATATTATTCGCGATTTACGTCAAGCATTTTTAGCAACCGATCCTTCGGATGTCACAACCCGAAGGAGACTAATTTTAGAAATTGTCAAAACTCGTAAAGATTGGGAAAAGAGTCGGAATAGAAATACAAATATTAACCGCAATATCAAAAAAATAAAACGTCAAAAGCAATTGGAAACAGCAAATTCTGTCGCTAATGCGAGGGATATTGATTATATAGAATATGACAGACTAATTATTAAACCATCCTTAACTGAAAATGAGCGCTATCAAATTAATAAATATGTCCTCAGACATAGATATGGAATCGATGTCACCCCCCAACTCAAATTAAGAGATGATAAAGGGTATTATTATCAATTGTTAATCCATTACTATCTCACCCATGATTTAGAATACTTCCGTCTGCGAGATAAACAAGAATGGCTCCAACAATTGTCTTGGGGAGATGGAAAGGTCTTCTTACCTGACTTCAAAAACTACACTCTAAAAATAGAAGCTTTAAGAGCTTTAGGTCTAAACCAATTTCTAGACCCACAACGAATATTTACCGATCGCGACCCGGACTTGCTCTTAATGAAAAATACAGCTTTAGAATGCAGTAAGCATATCAAAAGAATTTTGGAAATTAATGTCGCAAGAGGTAAAGATTCAACCTCAGGGATTGTTATTTTGGGTCGATTACTGAATTTACTAGCTTTGAAATTAAAGAAAAGTACTCTTACTTATCAAATAGATTCTAAAATGCTCAATGATGGGAGAAAAGAAATATTTCAAATTTGGCAGCAAAGAGATGAATTGATGTTAGCAAAATTAAAGAGTGTTGGAGATGGTGGTATTATTTCTCCGAATGATTGGAATAATAAAGCAATCCAAAATCAACCCATTTATGTAAATTGAACTCATCTAGCCAGTTAAAAGTATAGTACTGGGTAATTAGCTCGAGACGCTGATTAATCTCAAAACCTATGATTACTAAACTTTTAATTCTTTACTCCCTACTTCTTACTCTTCTTGGTATCACAATTATCGGTAAATCTTAATTCGGGAGATAATTTAATTCGGGAAATATTGTTTTAAATAGAGAATCAACATTTTCTTTGTTTCAGCTAGAACCTGTTGCTGAAAATTACCCTCGCGGGTTAATGAAAAAATTTCTAGTGCACTTGCGGCTTCAACTGTAACTGCTGCTAATAAATCGGCTTGAGTTTTTGCTAGTGTAGGTTGACGTATAATAAAAAATGCTGACAATTGTCGAGCAATCTCTTGGTTAAATGCCGTATCCATTGCCATAACTTCCGTTGAGACTAAACGAGATTGTACAAATACGGTTTTATATGCCGGATTAGCTGTCACAAATTCATCAAATGCATCGATCGCATTACTGATATAAACTTCCAGAGGTAATTCAGTGGTTCCATCTGTGTGAAGGTTTGCAAATACCTCTCCAAGTTGCTTTAAATAGCGATCAACTAAAGCATGAAACACAGCCAACTTATCCGGGAAAAAACGGTATAAACCTCCGACGGATGTATCCGCACGCGCCGCAATTTCATCGGTTGTTACAGACTCATAGCCAACTTCAACAAATAATTCAGCTGCTGCATCCAAAATTCTATTAAATCTTTCCCGACTCCTTGCTTGTTTCGGTAAACGCCATCGCAATTGCTGTTGAGGTTCTTGTGTCATTACCTGCTGCTAACCCAAAAATTCTATTGACAAACACGAGGCATTCCTCGTATTTTAAAAGTGAGGTTAACCTCGTGTTTTTGTTTGTAGTTTTATTTATAGCATTTTAGGGTAGAAAACCATGCAAACTGCGAAATCAGGAATAAATACTGTAGGTCGCAACAAACAGATATCTTATGGATTCTTTTTGTTCATGAGTTTTATGATTTGGCTGGTTGCAACTTTAATTATTCGGTTTTGGGGAGAAATATTTTTTATCCCTGACAGTAATCTCAGTATGGTTGCGAGTTTTTTGTTCTCACTTCTTTTCCTCCCACCATTGGCTTATAGTCTGTTTGCTTGGCAAAATATAGAGCCTGTGCAAAGAAAGGATGCTGCTATTTGTTTGGCGATTCCAGGAATGCTACTCGATGCACTAACTACTTACTTCTTCCCATACTTTTTTCCAAATCTTCCTGATGGAGCAAATGGAGTATTTGGAGCTTGGTTATTGTGGGGATATGCAATCGTGCTGATTACAGGAATATTTACAAGTCAATGGAAAAAATAGGTAATTGGTAACTAAGAAGAGAGGAATTTACCCAATCCCCAATCCCCAATCCCTACTTTTACTATTAAAGGTTTATTTTTGCGATACTTTAGTATCTGTTAGGCTCTTGCGAAAGTGACTTGTAACCGCTTGTATTGCTTTGTCTACATAAGGTTCGCGATCGTAGAAATCAAATTGCTGTCCTTCCATCCAAATAACTTTCTTTTCTCCAGGCATAGTCTTGTAAAATTTACGTACTCCATCTGGTAATGCTGCATTTTCACTGTGAACAAAAAGGGTAGGAACATTAACTTTAGGTGCTGCAGAAATAGAATCAAACTGCAGCCATTCAGACCAAGACATTACTGCAAACCTATTCTTCCATTCTGGAATTGAACCGCGTTCGGGATTACCGTAATATAAAGGCTCACCAGACATAGCAGCGTTGGGATTATCTTGCTCGAAAGCAGCGACATAATCAACTTTCCCTGTTTTTTCATATTTTCTTCGTGCTGCTAATCCAGTTTCGATTTTCTTACGTACTGCTTGTTCCCCACCGTAAACAGTACGTACCGATTCCGCCTCTTGTAACCATGCAGCGACGGTTGCAAAGGACTTAATGCGAGAATCTTCAGCTACAGCATGCGCCATATAACCCGCACTTGCACATACGGCTAAACCACCGATGCGTTTAGAATCGACAATTGGTAAAGACTGCAAATAGGTTACAGCATTTTTGATATCTTGAATCTTTGCATTTGGCGATTCATACTGACGAGGTTCACCACCACTTTCGCCCCAGTAGCGAAAATCAAAAGCCAATGCAGCAAACCCTTGTTCGGCGATTTTTTTCGCATACAAACCTGCCATTTGTTCTTTTACCGAAGTCCAAGAACCGGTAACGATTACCACTGGGAGTTTTTTACCAGACTTGTAATTAGCCGGTAAATATAAGTCTCCCACCATTCTCACCCCTTCGCTAGTGAAATTAACTTTGTTTATACCAGGCTTGTAATTTGTAGCAGCCAAATATTCCGGGTTAGAAAATCTCGGAGTTTGGTTTTGTGTTGTTACCAAGTTCCTACCCTGTTTATTTTCAAGATTGATATTACTTGCAACAGCTAAATCGGCACCTAACATCAAAGGAATTGCAAAACAGAAAACTAGAGATTGTAAAGGTTTCATTTTCCTATTGACTTGATTCTTTAATTTTTTCTGGTCTTGTATCTTATTGAGATTTTGAGTTAAATATTTACTAGCAAATATTTGCTAGGTAAAACCGATTTTTAACCAAGTCCACCCCCATCAACACTAAACTGATTCCCAGAGACATAAGATGCTTCATCGGAAGCGAGCCACATGACTAGGTTTGCGACCTCTTCCGGTGTCCCAACTCTCTGCATTGGATACGATGCAACAAGTTCTTTTTCTGTGACTTTCCAGTCCCGTTTGACCCGATCCAACATAGGAGTATCAATCGCTCCTGGAGATATGGCATTAATACGAATGTTTTTACCATATTCTTGAGCCGCCATTTTAGTCATGTGAATCACAGCAGCCTTACTAGCTCCATAACCGATGATATTAGGAAAGGCGCGAGCGCCACCAATACTTGCAGTATTTATAATTACTCCACCTTTGGTTTTCAGCATGTGGGGAATTTCGTATTTCATACCCAGGAAAACACCACGAGCATTGGTATTCATCAAATCATCAAATTCTGCAATCGCAGTTTCAGCTATGGGTTTAGGTGGATAGTCAATTCCAGCATTATTAAAAGCAATATCTAAACGACCGTATTTAGCAACACAAGCATCGACAAAAGCTTTAACTTCTTCGGGTTTACGAATGTCAGCGCGCATATATGTTGCTTCTTTACCGAGGTCGCGGATTTCCCGCTCTACCTGCGCTCCCAAATTCTCACGTCGACCGCAGAAAAAAACTTTTGCACCTTCTCGAGCAAAAGCCTTAGCAGTAGTTTGACCAATTCCAGAAGTAGCTCCGGTAATTAAAACTGCTTTATTTGCAAATCTACTTTGAGAATTTGTAGTGTTTTGTGCTTGTGGTGAGTTTTTGGTATTGGCTTGTAACTCTTTACCAACAGCAAACGCACTTGCAACTCCTGTGGCTCCTACAACTCCTGTTGTTAGTATTTTACGACGCGTCACATTCGACATAACTCATGCTCGTATCGACTTTATTATATTAGTATTTTCTTTGTAGTTGATTTTCTTGTATAGTATGTTATTGCGCTTTTTTTCTACGTATTTGATTTGACACGTTGTATTTTGAGTGAAATATTCGCTAGCTAAATCTTGTACGAATTGCAGTTTAAGGCAGAGACTATATCATCTGACCGAAGTAACATCATGAGCGCCGCGCACCACATCAATTTTGAATCCAGTTCTCTCTAACCTCGGCTTATTCCCTCCTACAATATTCCAAAATTCTACTGCACCTGTTTTAGGGCTCTGTTCGGGGTAGTTGTAAATCACTACAGCCAAAGATTTACCATCAGCATCAAAGATTGCTTGTTCTGGTAATAAACCCTCAAAACCATACTCTTGTATAAAATCGAGTAATTCCAAAGGGTAAAAGTAAAGCTTTGAGTCTGAGAAAAACTTCATCTTTACGTAATCATGATTTGGATGAAAATTAAACCCAAGATAATAATTTCCGTGGTTTAATTAGTATTAAATGTAAATAATAATACCATTGATTGAGTGATTTATTGTACTTAAGTGTTAAGTAGTGATCCGGAAAAATTAGGCACTTCAATACGTAGTCACTGGGGAGTGGAAAATTCCTTGCACTGGGTGCTTGATGTTACTTTTCGAGAAGACGATTGTCGTTCCGCGCCTAGCGGCGAACGAAGAAAGATGAAAACCGAAAAAGTAACCACAATAATACTGTTAGACCGAAAATGCCCATAGATACGCAGGTTTGTGTTATCCCTATTGTATTTATTCCTAGCATTATTTCTAGTATTACTAGTCCTATCAAACTCAAAATACCTAACAGTCCCCCAGTCATGGGACCATTTTTATAAGCATCAGCATATGTATATATTAATGTTATGATAAAGGGTGGGATGCTTAAAAATAAGCCAATAGTTGGTATGAGTATTTCTCTAGGTTCGGCATTCCAGCCTATTGCAAAACTAAAACTACTCAATGAAAATGTTAAGACAGATGTTATACCAGCATACAAAAAAAAGACGAGTGCCGCCATACCGGCCGTCAATCTTTTAGCAATCGGGATATTAGAGAAGAGTAAAACAAGCAAAAATATCTCACAAATCCCACTAATACAAATTAATCCGTTCAAAAAATGTCGCATATATTTATTTTTATTTGGTAACTGCCTAGGTATTGGTCTTTAATTAGGGCTTGCTGAAAAAGTGATACCTTCTTTTGTTGTCGGTAAATTTCTTAGAATAATAGCAATAATTTATACTGGATTTTACTTAAACCCTCCAGATTTGCTCCTAACATGATTAGCTGCTCAATATGACATAGGTTTCTTTTAATGTATTGGGCATCACCTTTTTTTGTTTTTTCAGCAAGCCCTAATTAAACCAAGCTGCAAACTGGAAAAATTGTCCCCGAAAAACCTGCAATAATCTTCCCCAAACACTTGCATCTGTTTTGGAATGCAGATTTAAATTGATATAGGATAAACATCAGCCGGGAGCAAAAACTTATAACCTAAATATAAAGACCATACCTCTGCAGTAAAAATGACCCAATCGATCATGCCGTAACACTCTCGAAGGCTGAAGAAACAGATCGAAGGAAGTCGAAGAAAATCGAAGTTTTTGCGAAGAATTTGTTATGCTCGGTATCAAAGCAAGGTTATCTTCTTATTCTTATCCGTAGCCATCATGTCAGAATTATCTGCATTTAATTCTGAAAAGCTTGAGCAATGGCTCCCCACCTTACGGTGAACCGCCGACACCGCAGGCTCTAACTACGTTATATTACGCGCTCCAACGCGCCTTCCGGCGTTTGGACGCGGCTAGCCGTAGAGATGTGATATAGTCAGCTTGTGTTTGTGATTTAACCGTTAATTAACCCTTTGATTTACTCATAGCCTTTTGCATGTCAAGCTTCAGGTATCGATCCACTGCTTGGTATATCCAATAGAGTGGTAGTTTGGGGTCAGAACAAGTTTTCTGAAATCCTAATGCTTGACCGAGTTCCGCATAACTTGGGTGAATGATTAAGGTATACATATCCCATAGGTTGGGAAAATCTTGCTTCATCTTCTTGAGAGTTTGCTGCCCATCTTTTAAAAAAGGAACTTGAGCTTGCCTTTGGTAAGAACTATCAATCATCCAACTGCGAACAAAAACAGATCGGCACATTTCATCTCCTGGTAGAGCAATTTTAAACGGATCTACTTCAGTGACTTGACTTAAATGAAGTCCTTGACTGGGAGGAGCAAAAAACTTAACTTCTGATTCCTGCAGAGTAGGATTAAGATCGACCCCAAATGTTCGAGCAATAATTAGGGGATTAAAATATTCTCGTATCAAACTTAATTTATTACCTTTTGTTTGAAATACTGATATGTAAGTATTTCTGTAGGATCTACCATCTTCTGCTATGGTGAAATCGCCCTGACCTTCAATAATAACAACATTGGGATTTCTAGTTTGATAGAGGCGAATTCGTTCAAATCTAATTTCACTAAAAGGTTGGATGACTTCCTCTATATATCTCTGCGCGGCTTCTCTGTTGGGAAAACTTCTACCCTGGAGATCGTAGGGTACTTCAACCGCTGCATCTTGCGACCAAAGTAGAGCGATCGCGTTGGTATCTTTGGCTTCGAGAGATTGTAAAAATTCTTTGACTACTCGGGCTGCAGATGAACGGGGAACAATTTCATCAACTGAATTGAATGTAGGTATTTGACGTTGTGAATTAAAATTTTTCTTCTCGAAACCTTCGGCTAAAAGTGGATCGCGTTCAAGATTTCCACTTGCAATATATGTAGGAAAAACTGTTGCAATAGCAGTAAAGATAAAAGCGGTTAGAATGCGTTTCATGACCTATCCTCTGGAAACTTTTGAATATATACAAGATTTAGACTGTAAGACAATTAGTCCATTCAACTTAAATTGATAGATTAAAATTCAATACATTTGGCTTCTACAAAATAGGAACTCCAAATATGTATTGTAAAAATGAGACCTTTCACTAAATCTAAAGGTTATACTTGTAAAATTTACACATTTATTTAAATAGGCTATCTAGATAGGAAGTTTAGATTTTTTGCAATAATTTTATCTAGCATTCTTTTAGGAAGCATTCTAGGAATTATCCAGCCAGATAAATGATTTGGTACGACAGGATAACGAGCGCGAGGATTAGCTACTGTCAAAGCTTTCCAAATCACCTCACCTACACGTTCTGGGGGGTAACCTTTACGCCCTTGTTCAATAAAATAACTTTTGAAACTTTTCATTGCAGTTCCATAATCAGTATTCTCGTATTGAGAAATATCACTTGCTTGAGCTTTGTCCCAAATAGCTGTTGCTACAGCCCCTGGCGCAACAACGATAACATCAATGCCGTAGAGCATTAATTCGCGACGCAAAGACTCGGAAAAACCTTCTAAACCGAACTTGGAAGCATTGTAAGCACCAATAAAGGGAATAGCAATTTTGCCACCAACCGAGCTAATATTAATTATTCGTCCTGGTTTACCCTCTAAAGAACAATCTGTTCCTAATAAAGGCAAGAAAGCTTGTGTAACAATCAACGGAGCAATTAAATTTACTTCCATCTGAGTGCGGTAATCTGCAATATTCAGGTGCATCAGTGGTCCAAGTACTGCAATTCCAGAATTATTTACCAATCCACATAAGGTATGACCATTCATTTGCTCGCGTACTCTATTTGCAGCTTGATTTACAGCTTCTTCATCAGTAACATCAAATAATAATGGTGTAAATTTATTACCAAATTGAATAGATAATCGTTCCCCATCTTCCGGCTTGCGGACACTACCAAATACATGAAACCCTCGTTCAGTCAAAACTTTGATTGTACCCCAACCAATACCACTCGACGCCCCTGTAACAACAACGCTATTCATTTTTCCCTCTATCTTAAAATAGAAAATATTTTTTGACTTACCCAATCAAACTATAACAAAATTAATTCAACTTGTTGTACTCAACATGTTGAGTATAGTGACTAATGTATACTTAGGTAACAGTAATTGTCAATTACCTTATTAGAAATGAAAATGAAATGGCGCTGACGCAAGCAATATTGGCATTATTAATAAAGAAACCTGCAAGTGGTTATGAATTAGCAAAACAGTTTCATGCTGATTTCGTGCATTTGTGGAAGTCTTCTCAACAGCAGGTATATCGAGAATTAGCCAAGTTAGAGCAGCAAGGCTTCGTTAGTTGTGAAATAGTACCGCGAGATGCTTTTTTAGATAAAAAACTTTATTCGATTACAGATGCAGGCAAAAAATATCTGATTGAATGGATAAATAAACCTTCTCAACCAGCAATTTTACGCGAAGATTTGATATTAAAAATTTTGGCTGGAGAACTCGTTCAACCAAAAGTATTGCGTGAAGAATTAGAACGTCATCGTCAATTACACGTAGAAGCTTTAAAAAAATTCCAAGAAATGGAAACACATTATCTAGAAAATTGTAAAAACCTACCACCAGAAGCGAAATTAAGATATTTAGCCGTACGTCGCGGTATTTCCTACGAGCAAGATTGGTTAAATTGGTGCGATGAGGCTTTGGAAACAATTGAGGAATTAGAAAAATTATAGCGTTTGAAAAACTAAAGAACGAAGAATCCTCGCGCCTTTCAGGCTGAGGAGTGTCATGTCACAGCGAAGAGCCGTCCGAAGTTGATTTTATGTTTGGAAGAAGCTTGTACTGCTCCCTTAGCGGATCCGTAGGTAGCGCAGCTATAGCTAGAGGCTAACGCCGACGCCGCAGGCTCTAGCGTGACGTTAGTCATAACTTTAACCGTCGTAAACGACAGGGCTTTTATCCTACGAGAAGTTAGAAGATTTCTAACCGCTTGTTGAGTGTGGAAACCATAATTCTTTGCATTTCATCAACTTCTTTAATAACTCTAGAAAAAAGTTGAGATTCACTAGTGACTAAATACGAAATACCTACCGATGAGAGACCTCCAACCCCCCGATCGCAACATCAACTAATTCATTAGCAAAGGCTTCATTTAAAGGTGCATGTTTCAAAAGCAAGCGATAAAACAAGGGACTGTAAAGAGCATCTATCGCCACTTCCGGATCTACATCACTACGTAGTTCTCCCCGTTCTACACCACGTTTAAATACTCTTTTAGCATCGTCGCGTCGCGGTAATAACCAATTTTTTCGAAAAGCAGCTATCAATTCAGGATCCATCTGTCCGCTACCAATAACGGTTGCTAAAACTTCTCCTCTAGGACTATTCATCACCTTGACAATTTTCTGGGTTTGCTGGCGAAAGTCTTCTTTTACCGAACCCGTATCAGGAAAGGATATTTCCGGAGCCACCGCTGATAAAAAAGCATCCATAACCAATTTGGCTTTAGTACTCCAACGCCGATAAATAGTTGGTTTTCCCACTTCTGCTCGTGCTGCAACACCTTCAATTGTTAGCGCCATAAATCCTACTTCATTGAGTATTTCATAGGTCGCTTGCAAAATTCGTTGTTGAATCTCTTCCGAGCGAGGACGACCGCGTCCGCGAACGGTAGTTTGAGTTTTTTTAGTTTTGGCTATTGACACGATTTTTTATATGAATCAATAATATTAATGTTTACGCTACGAAGCGTTTTTATTATATACCATCACCGCAAAAGCAATTACTCTACCGTTAATGTGTAAACTTACGAGTCTGCAAAATGCGAACGTACACATTTTCTAATTGCTCGGACTTACACAAGATTTATCCAATTTCGCGATCGCGTTAGCCCTAAGTCCCAAGCTTAAACTAGGCTACGATCGCCATTGAAATGGCGCGTGCTGATCGCAATGACAAATTTCGCTTGCGTAAATGTTTATCCCAAAAAGTAACTCCCAGAAAAGATACTTTGGATAAATAGCAAGAATTTCAAACTTGACAAAGTATTTTCTTTATCTTAAATTAATTACGTTACGCAAAGTAAATTATGCGTTATGAATAGCAATGACTCCAAAGTATGGTTGATTACAGGTAGTTCTACAGGATTTGGACGCACCTTAGCTGAAACTGTCCTTAAGCAAGGTGATCGCCTTATTGCTACTGCACGTAAACCAGAATACCGCTCAATACCCTCAAGCAGCCATCGCATTGCGTCTCAACGTTACCGATAAAGACGAAATGAAAACTACCCTAGAAAAAGCGAACGCAAAATTTGGTCGAATCGACGTATTATTTGGTCGAATCGACGTATTAGTTAATAATGCTGGCTATGGTTTAATCGGTGCACTAGAGGAAGTTAGCAAGGTAGTAAATTCACCCAACCCACCTTTAAGATTGGTGTTAGGAAAGTACGCTTATTCCAAGTTTCGCAAAAAGATTCAATCTTTAACAGCAGAGTTGAATGCTTGGGAAGAAGTCGTAGCAAATACAGATTTTGAATAGAGGTAATTCACTGATGCAAGTAAAAAATAGACCAACTGTATTAGTTCTTGGTGCGACAGGAAAAGTTGGTTCTAAAGTAGCTAGGTTGTTAGTAGAGTCAGGAGATCTACAAGTTATTGCGGGGGTACGTTCTCCTGAAAAAGCTAAATCCCTACAAGAGCAGGGAATAGAAATTCGGCATCTTGACCTAGATAAACAAAATACTTTAGAACCAGTTCTAAAAGGAATAGATCGCGCTTTACTTTTAACAGGTTACACTGTCAATATGCTCAAACAGAGCAAAGCCTTTCTCGATATCGCAAAACAAACAGGAGTTAAACACATTGTTCACATCGGTGCATCTGGCGCACCCACTAACGAAGTTGCTCACTGGGGTTGGCATCAGTATATTGAAAAGTATATCGAGTCATTAGAATTTAGCTATACTCATCTGCGTCCTGAAGCTTTTATGAAAAACATAACCGATTTTGGTTGGTTAAATAAAGACGTTATAACTAACTATATCGGCGATGCTCGTTGGAGTTGGGTTGATAGCGATGATTTGGCTTTAGTTACTGCAGAAACTTTACGCCAGCCAGAAGTACATGCCGGTAAAATCTATCCTCTTGCTTACGATACCGCAACTATGTCAGAAGTGGCGGAAATTTTAACGGAAGTAATTGGAAAACCCTATCGAGTCGAAACGCGATCGCCCGAAGATTTTCTAGAAAATATGCTCAAATTAGGTGCAGAAGCAACTTACATTCACTGTGTCTACACTCAACTAAAACTCAATATCGCTAACGAAATCCCCAATGCTGATGCTACCTTTGACAACTTTGAAGCCATTACAGGATGCAAACCTACTAGCTGGTGGGAATTTGTAGAAAAGAACCGTGAAGAATTAATTTATTAGTTAGAGTTCAACAGAAGGTGGAAATTGAAAAACCAAAATGTCATAACAACAGATAAAAACAATGGAACTCAAACAAAGCAAAACAGCATTAGTCACAGGTGGTAATCGAGGAATTGGATTTGCGATCGCTCGAGGTTTAATGCAAAAAGGTTATGAGGTAATTATTACGTCACGTTCCCTGGATAAGGCGAAAGAAGCTGCTGAGAAACTACAAGAATTTGGTAAGGTAATACCGATAGAATTAGATGTGACAGATGATGATTCTATCGAACAAGCCCTAAACACCTTAAATCAAAATCACAAGATTCCTCGCTTAGATGTCTTGATTAATAATGCAGGTATTTATCCTGATGAAGGCGTAAATATTCTCACTATTTCTCGTGACTTGTTAGACTTAACCCTAAATGCTAATACCTTTGGTCCAGTTCAGATGGTACAGGTATTTTTACCACTTCTGGAAAAATCTGAAGATGCACGTATAATTAATGTTTCTAGTGGTTATGGGGAAATTAACGGACTCTCTGCGGATGTTCCCAGTTATTGTTTATCGAAACTAGCACTCAACGGCGCAACGATTATGCTGGCGCAAAGTTTACGATCAAAAGGGATAGTCGTGAATGCAATGTGTCCTGGTTGGGTGAAAACAGATATGGGTGGTGAATCTGCACCGCGATCGCCAGAACAGGGTGCAGATACTGCTATTTGGTTAGCAACTGAGGCTCCACGGAATGAGACCGGTAAATTTTGGCGGGATAGACAAGTAATCTCTTATTAGTTTGAATCTTATCAGTTTGAATCTTATCAGTTTGAAATTGTGTAATTAAATATTGTTCGGAAATAAGTCATGAATAACAGTTCTATATCAGTTACCACAAAATTTGCGATCGGCGATGACTTACTAGTAAATCGAATCGGTTACGGTGCAATGAGACTGACCGGACAACCCGGTAATTTTGGACCCTATGCAAACTGGGAGGAAGGAGAACAATTATTACGTCGTGCTGTTGAATTGGGTGTAAACTTCATCGATACTGCGGAAGCTTATGGTCCAGGTTTCAATGAAGAAATAATCGCTTCTGCTTTGCATCCATATCCAGAGGATTTAGTTATCGCTACCAAGGGTGGGATTAATAAACCCACACCCGATAATATTCAAGCTGATGGTCGACCTGAAAGTCTCAGACGCAGTGTAGAAGCTAGTTTAAAACGATTGAAATTGGAACAAATTGACTTATATCAACTACATCGTCCAGATCGCAAAGTTCCATTTGCTGAATCTATAGGAGCATTAGCAAAATTAAAACAAGAAGGCAAAATTCGTCACATTGGAATCTCTAATGTCACCTTAGAACAAATTGAAGAAGCAATAAGTATTGTGGAAATCGCTTCCGTGCAAAATCGTTTTAGCTTTAGCGAGCACACTAATCAAGATATCTTAGATTACTGTACCCAAAATAAGATTGCTTTTATTCCCTATGGTTCTTTAGGTGCACATCCCCTGAAACGTGGAGCACCTTTGGCTACATCTGAAGGAATACTCGCAGATATTGCAGTTCAAAAAGGTGTAAAACCTAATCAAATTGCTTTAGCATGGTTACTTCATTACGCACCAAATATTATCTTAATTCCTGGAACTACGACTATCTCTCACTTAGAAGAAAATATGGCTGCTGCTTCCATTGTTCTCACTTCTGAAGAACTGACCGCACTCAATCAGTTTTAAATTAGTAAAATTAAACTTGGTGAAATTAAAATGTCAATAAGTTCCTTTTTACCGGAAATAATGGGTCTAAAGCCCTGTCCTTTCAGGACAGCTTTATTTATGTTATGATATTTTGCGTAGAGTAGTCCCACGTAAATGATTATTCTCGAATTCAAAGCTAAAGGGAAGACAACTCAATATGCAGGTATTGATGAGGCAATCAGAACTGCTCAGTTTGTCCGCAATAAATGTATCCGCTATTGGATGGACAAACCCGGTGTTGGGCAGAAAGATTTGTATCGTCATAGTACCTCACTCAGGAAAGAGTTTGATTTCGTTAAAGCTTTGAATTCTAGTGCTTGTCAGGCTTCTGTGGAAAGAGCATATAGTTCAATCGCTAGATTCTACGATAACTGCAAGAAAAAGGTTTTGGGTAAAAAGGGCTATCCACGTTTTAAGAAAAACTGCCGTTCAGTAGAGTATAAAACTTCTGGGTGGTCGTTGTCAGAAAATAGAAAACAGATTAGCTTTACTGATAAAAAAGGTATTGGAACCTTAAAGCTAAAAGGTACTTGGGACTTATATTTCTATCAGTTAGAACAGATAAAGCGAGTAAGGTTAGTTAAAAGATCTGATGGTTATTACGTTCAGTTTTTGATTAGAACTGATACTAAAATAGAATCAAAACCCACAGGTAAGACCATAGGCTTAGATGTAGGATTAAAAGAATTCTACACTGATAGCAATGGGAATAGCGAATCTAACCCAAGATTTTATCGTACAGGAGAAAAGCGATTAAGATTTTATCAGCGTCGCGTTTCTCGCAAAAACAAAGGCAGTACCAACCGCAAGAAGGCAATTAATAAACTTGGTAGGGTACACCTCAATATAAGTAGGCAACGTCAAGAACATGCTAAGAGACTAGCGCGTTGCGTAATCCAATCTAACGATTTGGTCGCCTATGAAGATTTGAGGGTGAAGAATTTAGTAAAAAATCATTGTCTTGCCAAGTCTATTAATGATGCAGGTTGGTATCAGTTTCGGAAATTGTTGGAATATTTTGGAACTAAGTTTGGCAAGATAACAGTTGCTGTTAATCCTGCTTATACGTCCCAAAATTGTTCGACTTGTGGTGCAACGGTGAAGAAATCACTGTCCACTAGGACTCATATTTGCCAATGTGGATGTGAATTAGACCGCGATCACAATGCAGCCATTAATATTCTGAATATTGCTTTGAGTACCACAGGGCATGTGGGAACTTGGATCTCAGATCCGAACGCTTCGGGAGATTTAGCCCCTACTGTTTTAGGTGCAAACCTATCTCAGCAAGCCGAGTCTGTGAACGAAGAATCCTCAGCCTAAAGGCATGAGGAGTGTCAAATCTTTGACGTTAAATTCCTAGAAAGCTCAGTATTACCATAACCAAACAAGTTCATAAGAATATTTGAATATACTTTAACAAGTATAAACTTTGGTGTCTTCTCAGAATTTTCCATCGTTACAAGAGTGAAAATTTAGTCTGCAAGTATTCAAAAAAGAGACAAGGTATGATTCACGCTTATGCAGCCAAAACAGCTGGTGGAAAATTGGAACCTTTTGAATATGAACCAGATCCACTTAAAGATGAAGAGGTAGAAATTAATGTTGAGTATTGCGGTATTTGTCACAGCGACCTGAGTATGCTTAACAACGAGTGGGGTATTAGTCAATATCCACTCGTACCGGGTCATGAAGTTGTAGGAACTGTTGCAGCAATTGGTGATCGCGTCAAAACAGTTAAAGTTGGTCAGCGAGTTGGATTGGGTTGGTATTCCCATTCTTGTATGCATTGTGAATGGTGCATGTCCGGAAATCACAATTTATGTCTAAAGGCAGAGTCAACAATTGTCGCTCGTCATGGAGGTTTTGCTGATAAGGTTAGAGCCCATGAACAATGGGCTGTTCCTCTACCGCAGGATATAGATCCTGCAAAGGTTGGTCCGTTATTTTGTGGTGGTATTACCGTATTCAACCCTATTGTTCAGTTTGATATAAAACCAACTGATAGGGTTGGTGTAATCGGAATTGGTGGTCTTGGACATATTGCGCTACAATTTCTGCGAGCGTGGGGTTGTAACGTCACAGCATTTTCAACTAACCCTGATAAGGAAGCTGAAGCTCGTAAATTGGGAGCAAAGGATTTTGTTAATTCCCGCGATCCTCAAGCTTTAGAAAAACTTGCTAGCTCCTTCGATATGATTATCTCAACCGTTAATGCGGATTTAGATTGGGGTACCTACATTAATGCACTCCGTCCTAAAGGACGTTTGCACTTTGTTGGAGTGGTACCCAGTGCGATTCAAGCTCATGCTTTCTCCTTGATTGCTGGACAAAAAACCTTATCTGGTAGTCCTCTTGGAAGTCCTCAAACAATTGCGAGAATGCTCGATTTTGCAGTACGTCATAATATTGAACCTATCATTGAAACATTTCCTTTCAGTCAAGTTAATGAAGCAATCGCTCATTTAGAAGCAGGTAAAGCTCGATATCGGCTAGTATTGAAAAATTAGTTCAATATATAGTTATTAACTATGAAATGAATTTTTTTTCACCTCCCCATTGCGGAAGCAGTAGGGAGGAATTTTTTAAAATAAATGGGTAATCCCGAGCAAGACAGGGGAAACTGTCATAACGTCAATGTGGATTTATTACAACTATACCTGAAGTACACAGGTCTAAAGTCTTAAGCTAAATATACACCCAATTGAGTCAGGGAAATATGATTATTAATTACTGCACTTGTTGAAATCCTATTCTGCTAAAGTTTAAGATATATCCTTATGCCTTAAACAGTTCTTAATATTTCTCAATGCAAATAAAATTTTCAAATCGAAAAGTAATTTCGACAATAGTTTTTGTGGAAATTCTGGTAATAGGAAGTGCTCTACTACGAGCGATGTTATTGAACCTTAATCCCAGAAGATATTTTGCAGAACAAGGCTATGTAAGTTGGGTGTCTTTTCTTCAAATTCTAATTGTAGCTTATTTATCCTGGAAAACTTTCGAGTCTAGGAAATCTACTGCGACATCAATGAACTTGAAGGCTAGTTATAATTTATGGGCTATTTTAAGTTTGGGTTTTTTATTTCTAGGTTTAGATGAGATATTTGAGCTTCATGAAAGTCTAGACTATTTGATTCATGATTGGTTTCAAATTCAACAAACAGAAATAACTGACAGAATTGATAGTTTAATAGTTCTTATCTATGCCTTATTTGGTGTTGGAATTCTATATTGGGCAAAATCTGAGTTAAAAAAATTTAAGTCAGCTTTTACTTTATTTGGTATTGCTTTTGGCTTGATATTTATGATGATATTGTTTGATTTTTTAACAGACTCAAGAGATTTTTTTAGATTATTTTTTGTAAATAGCTCTACAGTTGATATGGCTTATCACTCTCTTATTATCATTGAGGAGTCCTGCAAAATTTTTGCCGGAGGAATGTTTATTGCTGCTTTTCATCATTGTTTGCAAATATCAAAAACTTTAAAAAAATCACTTTAGTGAATTCGTTAAATAATATGATTACCGCTTAATTAGTTATTAAAAAATATGTTTGTAGTAGCGCTTTAGCGCCAATATTTGTCTATTGCGCTAAAGCGCTACTACGAGCCTTATTACAAGTGTTTTACCGGACATGATATAAAACATAGATTTATCGGACTATTTAATTAGGCTCGCATATTCATGAATCCTCAAATCTATGATTTATAAATTTTTGAGGTTTGCAGAAAAGGGCAATGTTTTTGATATAAATTGATTATACAGCCCCTTCAATTTTCCAAGTTTGGTGGAGTTTGATAATTTTATATGATTCAGCTACTTTACTTACACTCCAGACTTTCACGGGTTGATATACCAGTAACTGGATTAACTCCATCAGCGTATTTGCACATTAACTTGACTTCATAACGGTCAATAATCGCATAGGAAAAGTCAGCACCAGTAATTATTGCATCCCGAAATTTACTTCCACTGAGCATTGCATCTGTAAAAATAGCGTTGCTTAGATCGGCTTCATTGTAGTTGACGCGATCGGAAAATGCTCCTGATAAGTTAGCATCTTTAAGATTTGCTCGCAAAAAAGAACCTTTGGTCAGAATTGTTCCACTGAGGTTCGCATCTTGAAAATTTGCTCCCAACATTTCCGCACCAGCAAAAGAGGTTCCTTCTAAATCCTGATGGGAAAAGTCCCGGTATTTTAGATCCGTAAGGGTATAGTTAACTTTACCTTCTTCTGCTAAGCTCGTTTGGGTATTTATCAAGCAAAAGCTGAGCATCAAAACAAATGAAAGAAAGATATTAAAAATACATTTTAATTTATTTTTTAATTTAAAGTCGATATAGTGTGTCATATAGTTTGCTCGCGGGGAATCTAAAACAGTTTTTTACTTTTTACATCCAAGTATTTTTATTGAACCTTAAATAAGATCGCTTTTGCAAGTAAGTGTTTTTCTAAGCGATGATACAAAATTTGATATTGCTGTCTTACTTTTAAACTGCTGCGAAAAATTTCTTCTCGCTCTGCAAGTAAGTCTAGATATTTAGGTGGAACTTGAAACTGACTAGCAGTGAAATCATAATTAACCCCATCTATCTGATTATAGAAGTGAGGTTGATTATCAATGAAAGTTTTGAGAATTTCCCCGCCGAAAAAATCATTGATAACTACTGCAGTAACGTCACTTCGCTAACGCTACGTGGTGCTACGCGGATCACATTGTCCCCGTGCTGGATTTTCTGGAGACCACAGACTGCTTGTCTCAGACGACCAGCATTCAAGAAGTAAGGTTTCTAGAATCTCTATAATTTTTTGATCCATTTTGTTTTAAGTCAGGACTTACGTAATTGTCACAATACACCAGTGGTGTGTGACACTAAAAGTCAAACCTTATTAATAGGTTCGAGTTAACTCTAAGTGTCACGCACCCTACAAGAAAAATCTGCTGGTTGCGTAAGTCATAAAATAATTAAGTAAAGTATTCACTTCATACTTATTGTTATTTTGTTGTGGTATATATTTATATTGTAAAAATAGTTTTACTTAGCTAAATTTTATCTAATTTTATTCAGTTTATGAGATGTTCTATTTAATATTTCACGGTAGATTACAAGATAAGTGAGGTATACCCAAAACTCTAGAAATTAGATGCAACCCTATGTTCTGTTAATTAACCCTTAATTACTTATCATAAAATGTACGATTGAATGGGAGTAGAGGGAGTGAAAGAAGTAGAGGAGCGGAGGTAGCGGAGAAAACACAGGAAGGATTATAATTGATCTGATATATAGTTACTGCTATAAATACCTGTGACAATGGTCTAAATAAAACTGAGAAACTTAATTCTCATCTAAATTTTTCCACTCTTTTGGAAGCATATTAGCAATCAGTTCAAAACTACCTTTACCATCGGGCTTAATAATGTAAGCCATACCCTGTGGATCTGGATAAATTCCTGTTGCTGCTTCAAATAAATCATCATGACCGACAATCGCAGTATTTTTACCTTGCTGGGGTACAGCAGTTAACATTGGGGCTAAGCGAGCTTTCATTTGAGCGACTTGTTCGGGAGTATAGTCTTCAGCTTTGGGGAAGTTAAGATCGCCATTTTTCTCGTATCTACCAAAAGCCAAATCTGCTGTTTGCCAAGCACGACAATATTGACTTGATATTACTTTATTAACAGGAATATCATACTTACGGAATGCTTCTCCAATGCTTTTGGCTTGTTTCCAGCCCACTTCGCTAAGTACGCGTTGAGTTGAACAATTACCCATAACAGCTTTTACTTGATCGGCATAATCTTTTTCTGTTTGGGTGTGGCGAATATAAATAACATAACCCCCTTTTTTCAAAGCATTAAGAAGTTCCTTACCAGTAAGTTTATCTTTGAAGTTCGCATTTGCTTGCTCTCCTTTAGTCATATCTTTCATATTTGCTATGGTCTGAGCATTGGCTACACCTATATCTGTTATGTTACTTACTTTTGCCCCAGAAGTGAAATTATGTCCGATCAAGGTGAGCATCGTAGTCAATGCGGCTGCACTTGCAAAGGAAACATATTTCTCTGGTAAAATTTCTATCATGATACTTTTGATGACTATTGATGATATGTATCATATTAGAATATGATACAAATTAAAAAAATTCTCAATATATGGCTTAGTAATTATGATTTAATAATTTTATAAGTGATGTCTGATTTGAATCAAATAATAGCAAACTAAACCTGAAAATAAAGATGTCTTAAATCGAATATAAATAAGCTAAATGGATGTTTTATTGTCGGACCCTCGCACTTTAGTAGTGTTGTTTCCCATATTTCTAGGATGGTTTTTTGTGTATCTTCTACTTGAAGAAATAGATCGAGGCATCTATTGATAATTTATCTCATTTGATGTTTTTAGTTTAATGATGTCAATATCTCGCAGAGATTATTGGAGGTGTTGAAAATACTGTAATTACATAGTAATTTTAGTTACTCTGTTCGCCAATACATCAAGTTCTTCCTTCCTTCTCCTTTCTCCATCTTCCTCTAATTTTTTTCCTGAAGTAGGATGAAAACGCTTAATATTATCCTCCAAAAATCCCGATGGGAGTTAACGATTGAGCATGCAGAAGAAGATTTTATTAGAACTATTATTCCGATAAATAAAAAAAATAGCCGTCATTCGACCTTAAATTAATAAGTTCGCCAAAATATCGCGTATTTGTCTGTAATATTCACAGTTTTCAGCAAGAGGTTCAAAATAACAACAAGAAAACCTGGTCAAAATTTATAGTTTAGTTTGTCTAGAACGATATTCCCTCGTTACTAAATTCAAACTTTGATAAACCAAGGTGACACAAAATGTGCCAAAAATCCTGCAAATATTGGTAATACAAAGGATACAGTTAATCGTAAACTTGTTAGTTGCCAACCACAAAAACCAAGTTCTAAGGGAATTCTCATAAGTGACATTGTGGTCATTGAAGTCATGTAGGTTACTAGTACGCTAGGACCTACACCTGCTTTATATAATGTTCCTACTAAAGGTAATCCAATTAAGCCTGCACCAGGAGTTAATACACCTGCTAAATAGCCTAAACCAATACCACGCCAACCCGAACCATCCGAAAGCCAACGCTCTACAAGTGCTTTTGGTAACAAGACATCGGTAAAGCCGGCGATTAACATTGCAACAACCATGACAGGTAAAAAGCGTATCAGTCGCAGCCAAGATATACGCAAACCTGAGTTAAAGGTATCCAAACCCTGGGACAAAGCAAGAATCATTAACCCAATAACAGCGCTGATTAGGATAATAAAAGTGGTTTTCATGGCTTATGTTTTGAGTCCGTCAAGAAATATCTGCACAATCAAATTACCAATCCGCTCTGGATCTTTAAGATTCATACCGTAATTAACTGGAGCAATGACGGTAAAAGAAAAAATCATACCCAGAAATATCAGGCTGAGTTCTTGTGGTTTTGCTAAGCTTCGCAACTTACCAGTCTTAACCTGGGTTTTAAAATAATTTGCTAAGCGGTCGAATACTCTATCTGAACCCTTGCGTAAGTACTCTATGTAGGCTTTTTCGGACTCATTGTTAGCAAGAATGAGACGCATAATATCTCGGTTTTCATAAAATGAGGGAATAACTGCGATCGCAAAATTTTTCAAGTCAGAGGTAATATCGTCGCTAGTTTCAAGTAATAGGTTGTGAGCGATCGCCCGTGGAGACATTTCATCGATAAAAGTCCATACAAGGTTATCTTTATCCCCAAAGTGACGGTAGACAGTTGCAACTCCAACCCCAGCTCCATTAGCAATTTGTTCCATGGTGCTACTAGAAAGACCATGCTTACCAAAGACTTCTCGTGCTGCTTGCAAAATGCGCGTTCGCACATCTGTCAGTTCCTCAAAAGCTATACCTCGGGTTTGAGCTAAGCGTTTTAAGAGCATTTCTTTATTACCTACACGTCGATAAATTGTTGCACGGGAAATGTTGGTTTTACTGGCTAATTCCTCCATGGTGAAGGCTTCACCAACTTCGTGCAACAAAGTTTCGGCTGCTTGGAGAACCTGATCGATGATTGAATCTATTTTTTGATATGACATGATAAATATATCAATCTATTGTCTCATCTCTTGACAAGTGGAAGGTAGTATTTCAATTTGTGGTGTTTAAATTTAGATATTTCATTAAACCTCCCCACGATAGCGATTAGTTAAAATCAATTTATTACTCTATATTTGTCATTAGGAAAAATTTCTGTATTAACAGAAAAATATAAATTTAAATTAGATCTTTAGCAACTAACTTTACATCATATTCCTACTCATTAACTTGACTGTGTCTTGTTACAGGTTAATAAAAATACTATTGATGCTCTAGATATTAAACTTGCTAGTTGGAATATTAATTCTCTTCGAGCAAAAGCGATGGGAATTAATTTTTTGCAACATCCTGAAGAAAACTCGATGAAAATTTCTATCAGTCATGATGGCATAACTGGGATATATCAAGACAGATAACTAATTCAATACGTGAATAAAACTGCTTTGGGTTCTACTGGTGCATTTGTCATTTGGGTTTTTGCTTTGGGATAACTGTTTTCTTCATTAAATTTTTACCGTCCAGTTTATAGTTCACTATTGTTGATTATTTATACTTTAATTATTACTTTAATTAATTTTTTTGAAGGAAAATAAGTTAGTAGGATATGAGTATAAATTTAAACGGAAATGAACTTAAACAAATACGAGAAGCGATTATGCACGCTTATCCAAGTGTAGAATATTTAGAGATCATGGTTTATGAGGAATTAAACGAGAATTTAAATGTGATTGGAGGAAAAGGAAATCTGAAAGGAGTTGTTTTTAGGTTAATTAAATGGGCTGATTCTAGTGGAAAGTTGAAGCCTTTAATTGAAGGCGCATATCAAGGTAATCTCCATAATCCAGAATTACAAAATATAAGGAAAAAATTATTTAATTACGAGAATAAAGAAAAAAATAAATATAGAGGGAATGAAACAACAACAATTAATTCCCAGCAACAACCAAACCAGAATTTTATAGAAAATATCAATGGTGTAGAAGTTGAGATGTTACATATCCCTGATGGTGCTTTTATGATGGGTGCATCAGAAATAGAGAGAGGTAGTAGAAATAGTGAACGTCCACAACACCGAGTCACAGTTCCAGCTTTCTTTATGGGTAAATATCCTGTAACCCAAACACAATGGCGAGCAATTACATCTCTTCCTGAAGTAAGCCGGGAACTCAAATCTGACCCATCTAGATTTAAAGGTAAAAACCGACCAGTTGAGGGTATTTCTTGGTTTGATGCTGTGGAATTTTGTCAACGTCTTTCGCTATACACGAATAAAAATTACCGTCTACCCAGCGAAGCCGAATGGGAATATGCTTGTCGTGCCGGAACCACTACTCCGTTTCACTTCGGCATGACCATGATAACCAGTACTGCAAATTATCGAAGTACAGATAGGCAAAAATTTAAATTGTCAGGTTTATCTTCTGATCGGGAACCCGAAAAAGCTTATCACAAAGGAACAACGAATGTAGGGAGTTTTGGTGTTGCCAATTCTTTTGGTTTGTATGATATGCATGGAAATGTGTGGGAATGGTGTGAAGATAGATGGCACGAAAATTATTATGGAGCGCCAACAGATGGAGGCGCGTGGAGCGATTATAAAAATAAGAAGAATCGCCGTCGGTTATTACGCGGTGGTTCGTGGCTCAACTACTCTGAGCACTGCCGTTGTGCCTACCGGAACTTTTACGACCCAGAGGTCAACTTTATCAATATTGGGTTACGTTTAGCGTGTAATCTGTAATCTGTTAATATACTTAGCTTCCCAAACAATCATCAAGTAGTAGTATTTCACACTAAATCTACTGGATTTCTATCTTATTATTTTTCAGTTTGAGAGTAGAGATATAATCTTTTCAGAAACCCTAAAAGCTAAAGTTTTTTCAACCCTGGGTTGATATGATTAATTCAACAATTAATATCTCTAAAGTTATTAATAATACAATTCAAAAAAATAACGTCTAACTTACTATTTAATATAGAAAAACATAGAAAGAAATTAGTGTTGCTGAATAGAGAATGCTAATCAAGAAATTTAATTATTGAAACATTGATTTTTCGTAGATACTTGCATTAAAAGCATTACGCACTCACCAACGTTACGAAATTTATACATAAAATTTCTAAAAATAATCTGAATTTAGGTGAAAAGTTTTATTTGTTTCTATCCCAACCCTAAATAATTCATGAGAATAAATCAAATATGACTACTATATTTAATTGAGCAAGCATCGAAAAGTCATCTATCCGACGCCTGCTCAACACTTGTTAAGCAAAAATAGTATCTACGGTAATAGCACCTGTTAAGTCTGCTCCAGTCAAGTCAGCACCAATAAAATTAGCCTTGGTCAAGTTAGAATCAACTAGAAAAGTATTAACAAAACTAGCATTAACGGCTATCCCATCGACAAACGTTACTTCGGTCAGATCGGCATTATTCAGGATCGCATTAGTCAAATTAGCTCCATTCAGGTTCGCATCAGAAAGATTTGGATCGAAGAAATCGGTGTTTGTAAAGTTAGTACCAATAAAACTTGCTACTTCCAGGTTAGCTCCGCTCAGATTTGCACCTGCAAAGTTCGTAAGGTTATCCCCAGTGGCTTCTTTGAGGTTAGTCCCTACAAGGCTAGCATTATCAAATTCAGCCCCAGTCAGAATTGCCCCGTTGAGGTTTGCTCCATCCAGATTAGCTCCACTGAGATCGGCTCCACTGAGATCGACTCCTGTGAGAATAGCACCACTGAGGTCAGCTCCAGTTAAATTGATTCCACTTAGGTCCGCACTGTTCAAGTTAGCTCCACTCAAATTAGCCTCTACCAAAGTGGCATTTGTCAGATCTATCTGCTCTAGAAAAGCATTAATTGCAGTGATTCCAGTTAGGTTAGCCCCGGTAAGATTAGAATCAGCAAAATTTGCATTTGTCAAATTAGTTTCAGTTGTAATACCGGTAGTAGAGTCAACAAATGCTGAGAAGTCAGCTCCGGATAGATTAAGGTCTTCTGCAATGAAGCCCGTCAAGTTAGCACCACGAAAGCTAGTATTACTCAAATTGAGAGGGTCTAATGGAGTTGTATCAGTGACTGTCACTCCGCTCAGATTCGCTAGGTCAAAAGTAGTGCCACTCAGAATAACATCTGTGAAGTTACTATTCCGGAAATCGGCACCGGTAGCGTCAACATCTACCATTACCGTACCTTCAAGATTTGCTGTTTGTAGATTAGCGTCTTTAAAAATAGCGTCAGTTAAGTTGGCAGCTTTCAAATTAGCCTGTGAAAGATTAGCACGAGTGAAATTGGCTCCAGCTAGATTGGGACGTTCAGATTGTTCCCCACTGAGGTTAGATGAAGTGAGAATCGCATCGGTAAAATTAGCATTTTGAGCACTGAATACATTACCAGGAGCAGATGAAGTGGAAATAGAAGAAAGATCCGCACGGGTGAAATTAGCCCCGTCAAAAATACCACCTTGAAATGTAGCCAGGTTTAGTCGAGCATCAGTTAGATCTGCACCAGATGCACTTGCATTAATTAAGATAGCTTCGCCAAAGTTAGTTCTTTGCAAAAGAGTATTTGTAAATAAAACATTCTCTAACCTTGTCTTAAAAAAACTAGAATCATTCAGGTCTTGAAAGCTGAAGTCGTTACCTACTAAATTTTGTGAATCAAAATTTTGGGCTGGCATAAGTTATAGTCTCTTCTAGTGTTTTGATATTTATGTTTGCAAGACACAAATTAAAACATCCACTTCGTTAGGTAGATGTCAAATGTGATGCAAAACTGTATATTAATGAATACTTTACATACATATTAACCTGATATTAAACCACACATGTTGTAAAAAGCGGTTTCCAGACCTCATAAGCATCGATCTTTCTTTACCAATAAACACCTTGCTTGTCAGGATATAGAAAACCCTCAAATCCCTGTATTACAAGAATTTACAGCACAGATACCCAAAAATAACACGTTTTAAAATAGAGTATAGAAACATACTGTTATTTACAAACTTGCACCAAAAAAAGTTGATAGATATTTGATGCTATGACCAGTAAATGACTGGCTTGTAGGTGAAGAAAATATCAAATAATTGTCAATGGATGATGGTGGATTAGTCGCTTCAGGGGAACGAGTAGAATTAGGTGGGTTAGTAAATAGGGGAACCGTTGGGCTAAATGTGGGTGGGGATACAGTTTAGATTTTTCCTCGGGAGTAGAAAGAAGTCATATCAGTTTGAGTAATGGTGCGGGTGTTAAAGTTTCTGCTGATAATGGTGGAAGGATTGCTGTTAATGCTCAGAACTTAGATACATCATGAAAAAGTTTCCTGTTTGCAGGGATAAGCGAAGCGTTTTTTGTTAATTCTTCTTCACACATCATTTTTCTTGCCAAAACTAGAAACAGCTTTATTGTTAGCTGATGAAAGTTCGAGAACTTTTTGTGCCTCTTCTCTAGAAGAATGTGGAGAAATCTTTAAGGCAATCGCTCCTGATAATGGGTGAACAAAGCGTTCAATAACGTAAAATTTTGTAGACATAAATTTAGAGATAAGATTTTAGATGCAGGCGTACAATATTATGTTAATTCCTAGCTAACTAAAATATTTAAGAGTTGTATTGATTGTTTAGGATATTTTGGGTTTGGAGCGAGATTTATAGCAGCAGAATTTGGGGCTGAAGCGCAGTAGAAGTAAAAGCCCCACATTCTGCTAATTCGAAATACGGCCACACATCAATTATCGGAACTTAAAAAATTAATGTTAGCACAATCGTTGCCAATAGATGATTTCACTGAAATTACAATAAATTTAGAAAAACCTAAAATTTAGAAAAACCTAGAAATTACTGGTGGATTAAGACAGCGTCGGGAAAATAACCAAATACCTATTTTGAGTAAACTGATTGTAAATTCAACAACAGAACTAGTTGAGTTATTCCAAGATGCTCGTTGTTTTAAGTCATTTTTGAATGATATGCATAAGTAAAAACCAACTGACTATATGAGCACAAGTGTGTCAAGGATTGTGTGACTGTAGTAATTGAGTTTAGATATTTTGGTCGCAATACAAACAGATCAATATCACAGTCGCAACTAAATGTTAGTAGTACCTTGGTAGAAGGTTGTTAAACTCACATTAAGGCCTTTAAGTAATATTCGTGTGAGTTAACGAGTACTCCTAATGACTTTGGCACTCAGAGCAACGTGCCTACGTGTGTGTTATATCAATAAATTATCTCCCCAAGATGCAAATCTTGGGTATTTTTATTTAAGGTTGTGTTGCAAAAATAAGATCGAAGTATTTAAAAGTGTAGATTTATACTCAACAAAAGTCTAAAATTCCTTATGATAATGATTACAATATCAAAGTTTTAGTTGTGAAATGGCGTAATGCAAAACTTCACTGGAATGTTTCAGTTGTTGTAACTCTGTTTCTATGAGAGTAAAATTCACCTTTCGACCAATACCATAACGGTTAATAATTGTTGGGAGACTCAAACAAACATCTTTAATGCCGTAAAAATCTTCCACTAAACTACTCACAGTTAATACGCGATTTTGGTCGCGCAAAATAGCTTTGACAATATCATTTACTCCCAAACCAATTGCATAGGACGTCGCACCTTTACGTTTGATGATTTCATGACCTGCATTTTTGACCTGTTTAAAGATTTGATGTAAAAACTCTTGTTCTGCAGTTGTACACTCTTCTAAACCTCCCTCACACAAATGCATCCCAGAAATATTAACTTTACTCCATACAGGAACTTCACTATCACCATGTTCGCCAATAATGTATGCATGTAAACTGCGGGGGTCTATTTGTAGTTTTTCTGCTAACAGGTAGCGAAAACGAGCAGTATCTAGGATTGTTCCCGAACCAATGACTGAAGTACTAGGTAAATTAGATAACTTTAATGAAATATAAGTCATTATATCTACTGGATTGGTAACAATTAGTAGAATTGCATCAGGACAATGTCGTACCACCTCTGGAATTAATTTTTTGAATAATTCTGTATTACGCTGCATGAGGTTGAGACGATTTTCGCCAGGAAGTCTTTTTGAACCAGCAGTAATAATTACAACGTCTGCATTATCTCCAATACCGTCTGCCAATGAACCTGCTTTGATTACAGTTGGTTCTATGAAGGGCGAACCATGCAATAAATCCATAACTTCCCCTTCCAGTTTTTCTTGGTTGATATCAACCAGTACTAATTCGTCTAAAGTATTTTGAATTAGTAGGGAATAGGAACAGGCTAATCCAACTTGACCAGCACCAATAATTACACCCTTGCGGGGAGGACGTTTTACTAGGGTATTTTTTTTGGCATTTGATGGAAGTGTAAAAATTCGTTGCAACATATAAAGGTATCCTGGAGGATGAATCTTTCAACAATCATATTGACATGAGGATGATGCTGTATTACCAAAAAGTATTAATAACAGATCCCCTATTCCCCGTTCGCGATAAAATAGAGAAAGATTATGATTAGAAAAATACGGCATATTAATTTCCTTTTTGAGATTTGAAACGCCTAAATTCGCGATGGTTACTCAAATTGGCAATCTCCAATATGGATATCAGCGATTTCAGAAAAGAATATACGCTAGCAGGTCTGAGACGCGAACACCTCGCTAGAGATCCTTTTGAACAATTTGAACTATGGTTTCAACAAGCTTGTAATGCCAATATACCAGAACCAAATACCATGTGTTTAGCAACAGCCTCTGCTACTGCTGAACCTTCACAACGCATAGTGCTTTTGAAATATTTTGATCGTCAGGGATTTGTTTTTTTTACTAGTTACGAAAGCAAAAAAGCCCGTCAGATTGAAGCCAATCCCCAAGTATCACTGTTATTTTTTTGGATCGCCTTAGAACGTCAGGTCCAAATATCCGGGAATGCTGCCAAAATTCCTACTGCTGAATCTCTAAAATATTTTGCCACTCGTCCCCGAGGTAGTCAAATCGGAGCATGGTGTTCGCAACAAAGTACGGCGATTTCTTCCCGTAAAATACTAGAACTGAAATTTGATGAGATGAAGCATAAGTTTCAAAGGCAAGAAATCCCTTTACCTTCAGTATGGGGTGGTTATCGAGTTTTGCCTCATAGTTTTGAATTTTGGCAAGGGAGACCTAATCGATTACACGATCGATTTTTATATTCTCGCTCAGATGGCGAATCTGGTTGGGATATTCAAAGGTTAGCTCCTTGAGCGATGGTGGGGAGTTCAATGCTTGAAATATAAACAGCAAGAATTAGGTGCAAATATTATTTTGCATGTTATTGAGTTAGTGCAGCAGTACTTTAAATATAGAAAATTAAATATAGTTTTTTGAAAATTTAACTCTGCGAAGAGGAAATACATGTTAAAACAACACCCAGGAAGCTGCAGACTTAGGAATCTCCTCTTTTTCATA